>ENA-OQIO01001519-OQIO01001519.1-human-gut-metagenome-genome-assembly--contig:-NODE-1519-length-11278-cov-2.363555_pt1 | contig 11278 bp, 12 predicted proteins | sample MGYA00242573_ERZ504737 | MGnify/ENA primary metagenome ERZ504737 (study PRJEB26092, sample SAMD00036203) | human gut metagenome | host: Homo sapiens | study: EMG produced TPA metagenomics assembly of... | reverse complement strand
ATTTTATCATCTAGCAGATCAGATAGCAAGTTGTGGGCACATACAAGCCAAAATTCGTTACTGTTCACTCCGTTCACAGTAACGTAGCCAAAATTCATTCCAGATTGCCTGCGGCAATGGAATTGGCTTGTATGTCTCGGGATTTTGGCATATTCATGCCAAAACACCTCGCGGGATAGTGGTGTGTGAACAGTAAGCCAAAATTCGTTACAGATTGCATTATTTTGCGGAATTGCTATAGAACCAAAAGAGACCACTTGTCTCTTTTGGTCTCTTTTCTGTCTCTTTTTAAAAACTATAGCAATTTCGTAAGATTTCTATAGTTTTTTCAGGGTTTCTGTACTATAATGAAACCCATAAAGAGATTGTCATATCAAAAATAGTAATATAATTTTCTGCTAGAAAATCAGATCATCTCCCATCAAACTGGAAATTCAGGGAAAGTTGTTCTGATATTATTATGAAAAAGATGATCGAAGCCCAGGAAAGACAGATGTCCAGTGGTTCCCAGGGCGGACAGTACTAATCAGATAAAAGCCTCTCAGTTGAGGAACTGAAAAAAACCGATGGTGATGACTGAAAACAGTCAAATCCATCGGTTTTTCTATAAAAGCGAATTAATAAAATCAGATCATCCTATCAGATGTACGATCAGCGCAGCCACCCAGCAATCACACACTGCCATACCACAACACCAACAGCCCATTTGCTGCCCATTTCACGTTTGATCGAAGCGATAGCCGCCACACATGGTGTATAGAGCAAACTGAATACCAGCAGGGATGCTGCTGCCAACGGAGTCAGTACAGAGGCAATATTTCCACTGAAAAGTACTTCCAGAGTAGATACCACGCTCTCTTTTGCCATAAATCCGCTGATAAGAGCTGTACAGATTCTCCAGTCTCCCAGTCCGATCGGTTTAAATATAGGTGCCAGGACTCCCGCCACCATTGCCAGAATACTGTCTGCAGAATCTTTTACAAGATTTAAATGCAGATCAAAGCTCTGCAGGAACCAGATTATCATTGATGCAAGCAGGATAATAGAAAACGCTCTCTGCAGGAAATCTTTTGCTTTTTCCCACAAAAGCTGACCTACATTCCTTGCTCCCGGCAGCCGGTAATTGGGAAGTTCCATGACAAACGGTACGGGATCTCCCTTGAAAAGAGTTCTGTTATACAAAAATGCCGCCAGGATTCCCACCAAAATTCCAAGCAGGTAAAGACCTGCCATAATAAATCCGCCTTCTTCGGGAAAAAAGCACTTACAAAGAAAGAATAAATCGGCAGCTTCGCAGTACAGCTCATAAATGGAGTCAGCAAAATCGTCATCTTTCTGTCACGCTCACTTGTAAGTGTACGTGTGGCCATAACAGCCGGAACCGTACATCCGAATCCGATCAGCATTGGTACAATGCTTCTTCCGGAAAGGCCGATCTTACGCAGAAGTTTGTCCATCACAAAAGCAACACGTGCAACGTATCCGCTGTCTTCCATAAGAGACAGAAAGAAAAACAGGGTTACGATAATCGGCAGAAAACTGAGTACACTTCCCACACCTGTAAAAATACCGTCAATGACCAGGCTATGCATGGCACTGTTTACATTTGCTGCTGTCAGTGCTGCTTCTACCAGCGCAGAAACCTTATCAATTCCAATCTCCAGAAGCCCCTGAAGCCACGCTCCGATCACATTAAAGGTAAGATAAAATACCAGTACCATGATTCCGATGAAACAGGGAATCGCTGTATATTTTCCTGTAAGAATCTTATCAATTTTCTCACTTCGGATTCTTTCTTTGCTTTCTTTAGGCTTTACAACTGTCTGTTCACACAAACGCTCAATAAAGTCAAAACGCATATCTGCGATCGCAGCGCTTCTGTCAACCTGACGCTCTGTTTCCATCTGCTGTACGATATGCTCCAGCATCTCCGTCTCATTTGTGTCCAGCTTCAGCTTCTCAAGAATCAGCGGATCTCCCTCGATTGCCTTGGTTGCTGCAAAACGGGTAGGAATATCAGCCTGCGCCGCATGATCCTCAATCAGGTGCATGACCGCATGAATACAGCGGTGTACTGCACCGTCATGGTCACTCTTATCACAGAAATCCTGACGCAGCGGATGTTCCTGATATTTCGCTATATGTAACGCATGGTCAACCAGCTCATCAACCCCTTCATTCTTTGCTGCGGAAATAGGGATTACAGGTACTCCAAGCAGCGATTCCATCTTATTTACATCTATAGAACCCTGATTTCCCAGCACTTCATCCATCATGTTCATTGCAACTACCATAGGAATATCCATCTCCAGAAGCTGCATGGTCAGATACAGGTTTCTCTCAATATTGGTAGCATCCACAATGTTGATGATCGCACTTGGTTTCTCATCCAGGACAAAATTTCTGGAGACAATCTCCTCACTGCTGTAAGGGGACATGGAATAAATTCCCGGAAGGTCTGTGATTTCTGTATCCGGATGGCCTTTAATCGAACCGGTCTTACGATCCACCGTTACTCCTGGAAAGTTTCCCACATGTTGACTGGAACCTGTCAGTTGGTTAAACAGTGTAGTTTTTCCACAGTTCTGATTTCCCACCAATGCGTACGTCAGTGTAGTTCCCTCAGGCAGTGGATGTTCATCTTCTCTGGAATGATACTTTCCATCCTCTCCAAGTCCCGGATGTGCCAGGTCGCTTACAGCCTCTATTCCGGCGTGACTTCTGCTTCGCTTCGGGATCTGTTCGATTTCTATCTGCTCTGCTTCCGCAAGTCTTAATGTCAGTTCATATCCATGTACCTGTAATTCCATGGGATCTCCCATGGGTGCAAACTTCACGACTGTGACCTCAGCTCCCGGAATCATACCCATATCCAGGAAATGCTGACGCAGGGCACCCTTGCCGCCAACCGACGTGATCACAGCACTTTTTCCGATTTCCAAATCTTTTAATGTCATTTTCAGTCGCTCACCTTTTGTATTTGTATTTGGTTATCATCGTCGTTATTATAGCAATCCTCGTAAATAATGCATCTTAATCCAGCCCATCAGAGTGTGAAACCCTGCGTCAGATATCTTTGCCGTGCGTCAGCACGCCTGCAGATATCTTCCTTGTCTTTCACACTCTGCTGAACTATCTTAAATGCATTATTTACGAGGATTGCTATAGCCGATTTTTCTCAATAACCTTATGCAGATAGCTTATACTAACTGATAATTTTTGTCAAGTAGCAGGTATGTCTCAATTTTTTTATAACCGAAAGCACAAAAAACTCAGATGAATTTATGTTATCATCTGAGTTTCTCAATGTCTTAACCTGACAGGTCATTAAACCTGTCTGTGATTACTTCATTACTTATTATTCTGATCATTCTCAAGTAACTGATTTATGTGATTGCCATGAGATTTGAAAATTGTTCTTATCTTTTATATGTCAGATCCACACAGAACCTGTAATATCACCGTTAATTACATAATATGCTTTGTTCTCTTCAGGTTTGATATAAATCTTAATATCTTTGAGATCTTTCTCCTTTTTACCCAGTTCGTCTGTCCAGATTCTTCTGACATTACTTAAAATATTTTTTGTATATACTTCTCTGCCCATGAACTGAATATATACTTCTGCTGTTGCTTCTTTCTTAGTGGTTCTTCTTATTGTCTTCTTCTCGGCAGCTGTCTCTTCAGCCGGTTTCTCAGCTGTCTTAGCAGGAGCCTTCTTTGTAGTTCTTTTCGTTGTTTTTGTTTTGCTTTGTCAGCAGTTCTTTGTTGTTTTAGCTGTCTCTTTTTTCTCGGCTTCTTTCTCTGTTTCTGCCGGTTTCTTTTCTACAGTGTCTGCTGCTTTAGCTGTTTCTTTCTTCTCGGTTTCTTTCTCTGCATCTGCTGATTTCTTTTCTGCAGTCTTTCTTGTTCTTCTTGCTGCCGGTTTCTTTGCTGTTGTTTCTTTCTTTACAGTCTCTGTTTCAGCAGTTTCTTTCTTGTTTGCTTCTTTATTTACAGCTACTTCTTCAGCAGTTGTCTTTGCAGGAGCCTCTTTAACTTCGGTTGTCTTCGCAGTGGATGTGTTGAGATCTGCTGTAGTTGCTTTTGTTGCCATATGATTAGCCTCCTTACAAGGTATAAGTATTCGTAACTGCTCAGTTTTGTACAGTTACAGGTATTCTTATGTTACCGAAAATATGATAAACAGTAACATTCTTTTATGAAAATAGAATACTACGAATCTTCTGCTTTTGCAATGTTTTTCTGTTTTTATAATTTAGGCATCTTATGAACAGTAACATGAACAGTATTATTTTTTACTCTGTATCCGTCATTTTCTATAGTCCTAGATTCTGCAGATCTTCCTTCATATATGCCGAAAGTCTCCTCTGAAGTTCCTCATTCTGCGGAAGGCTTAAATCCCCGTCAAGGGACAGAATCTCCGAAGCCGTTTCACTGGCAGCTTTCAGGATATCCGCATCCTGATAGATGTCCCCCAGTTTAAATTCCAGCAGACCACTCTGGCGGATTCCAAAAAGATCACCAGGACCGCGAAGCTTCAGATCCTCTCCTGCAATATAAAATCCATCATTGGATTTGTTCAGAATCTGCAGACGTTTAGAAATTTCCTTTGCACCATTTCCCTGCATAAAAATGCAATATGACTGATATTCCCCTCTACCGACACGCCCGCGAAGCTGATGAAGCTGTGCCAGCCCGAAACGCTCGGCATTCTCCACCATCATCACTGTAGCATTAGGCACATTTACTCCTACCTCAACTACAGTAGTAGATACCAGGATCTGAATTTCCCCTGCGGCAAAAGCCTCCATGATCACATTCTTCTCTTTCGCTTTCATCTTTCCATGAAGAGAAGCAATCTTTATATCCGGCGAAAAAACATTGCGAAGCTTCAGGGTATAATCCAGCACATTTTCCCCATCCATCCCTTCGCTCTCCTCCACCATTGGACAGATCACATAAACCTGCCGTCCCTGACGGATCTGCTTCTCCATAAAGGAATAAGCTTTCGGCCTGTAAGAAGTATCCACCACACAATTTTTAATGGGAAGTCTCTGCGCAGGAAGTTCATCAATTACTGAAATATCCAGATCCCCGTATATAATGATCGCCAGCGTCCTTGGAATCGGTGTAGCACTCATCACCAGCACATTAGGCGGGTTTCCCATAGTAGTCAGTGCTTCCCTCTGTTTCACACCAAAACGATGCTGCTCATCCGTGATCACAAGACCCAGATCACAGTACACAACCTTCTCCTGGATCAGCGCATGCGTTCCTATCACCAGGTTAGCCTCTTTTGACGCGATCAGCGCATATTTTTCCCTTTTCTCCTTTGCGGTATCTGATCCTGTCAGCAAAACCGGATGCCCAAAATCAATATTCTGTTCCTGCAGCAATTTCTCCATTGCCTGAAAATGCTGCCTTGCAAGAACCTCCGTAGGTGCCATAAGCACTGCCTGATATCCATTCTCCACAGTCATGATCATTGCAAGAAACGCAAGGATCGTCTTACCACTTCCTACATCTCCCTGAACCAGTCTGGACATCAGGCCTGGCCGCTTAAATCCCTCTCAATCTCATGCCACACATTCAACTGCGCCTTTGTCAGATCATAGGGCAGACTTTCAATAATCTGCTCTGTCGTCCACACCGGATGCATGGGAAACGCATTCGGTGCTTCCTCCGTCTTCTCTTTCAAAGACTGCACAGCAAGAATAAAAAGAAGAAACTCGTCAAACACCAACCTTCTCCTTGCAGCTAACAGCTCCTGCATATTTTGGGGAAAATGAATCGCAGGAATCGCAAAATTCCTGTCTGCCAGGTGATACCTCTCCTTATACTCATCTGCCAGATACTCTGCCTGAAGCTTCTGCTCATCAAGCACCTGATGGATCAGCTTCACAATCGTTTTATTAGAAAGCCCCGCAGTCAGTCCATAAATCGGCTGAAGACTGTGCAGAATCTCCTCATAAGCCGCAGGCGTAAAAATCTCAGGGTGCTCCATCTGCAGCTTCCCCTGCTTCCTAACGACACGCCCCCGCAGAACAAACCTGCTGCCTTTCCTGACTGCAGAGCGCAGATACGGTGCATTAAACCACGTAACAGAAATTTTCCCCGTAAGATCTGCCACAGTGGTCGTGATCACCTGAAGATTCCGCACCTGATTCACATACACACCCGTTATAACCGCCACAGAAATCGCCACAACAGCTCCCTCTTCCAGAGACCGGATCTCAACAGGCTCCTCGTACGCATCATAATTACGTGGATAATAACTCAGAAGAGATTCCATATCCGTAACTCCTATTTTCGCAAATAACTTTTCCGTTTTCTCCCCACGCCCTTCAAAGTACGCAAAGATGTTGACATATACCACCGATTCCTTTCTACTACAATATAATTATGAATATCCCTTACAGCCAGTAAAAATTATCTATCTTATCCCTGCAAAAAATAACCAAATCAAGCAACCCTCATTCTTCAATCACAATAATCTGCCGACAATAAACTTCCACTATCCAAATCTCAGGCAGGAAAATATTTTCCTGCCGTCCCCTTTTATAACACGAAAACGGATATACCCACCCTCAACAATGGCCTATACCCGTTTTCATCACATGAACTATTCGTTTATCTCTCTCAAAAACTCTATTATCCTACTCTACAGAAATAACATAATAATAAATCGGCTGTCCACCCGCATTCAGTTCCACATCACAATCCGGATAAGCCTCCTCCAGAGCCGTTGCCAGCTCCTCAGCTTCAGCCTCCTCAGTATCAGCACCATAATAAATACTGATCACCTCAGACTCATCATCCACCATCTGGGCAACTGTCTCCTTGGCAACTTCCATGCGGTCCTTGCCAACAGCCAGGATTCCATGATCACCGATACCCATCATATCACCCTCATGGATCTCCTTATCATCAATCCTTGTATCACGCACAGCATACGTGATCTGTCCGGTCTTCACATGTTCGATTGCCTGAAGCATAGCCTCAATATTCTCCGCACTGTTCTTCTCGGGCACATAACTGATCATGGCAGTAATTCCCTGCGGAATGGTCTTAGTCGGCACAACCACGATCTCTTTATCCTCAGTAAGATCCCTTGCCTGGTTTGCAGCAAGAACAATATTCTTATTGTTCGGGAAAATATAAATAGTCTTTGCATTTACTTTTGCAATGGCATTGAGCATATCCTCTGTACTCGGGTTCATCGTCTGACCGCCCTCGATCAGGTAATCCACACCCAGTTCCTTAAAGATCTCTGTCATTCCCTTTCCCACAGATACGGAAATAAAGCCTACTTCCTTCGGCGGCTGTGCTGCTTCTTCTTTTTCTTCCTGTTCTGCCTGCTCTTTCGCCATTTTCTCGGCATCCTTTATAAGCTTCTCCTGATGCTCCTCACGCATATTGTCGATCTTCATACGTGAAAGTGCACCAAAGGTAAGGGCTTTCTCAATAGCCTGTCCGGGATGATTGGTATGAACATGAACCTTCACGATCTCGTCATCTGCAACAAGCACAATAGAATCACCAAGGGACATCAGGAATTTCTTAAATTCATGCTCTGTCTCCTCGGACATCGGCTGGTTCAGAAGAATAATAAACTCTGTACAATAACCAAATTTAATATCAGCCTCTGTCTGTGCATCGATCTTAGTCACAGCAGGACCTTTGGCCTTGTCAAACTGTGTATAATCAATCTCTTTGCCAAGGAAACCATCATATGCACCATGGTATACTTCCAGAAGTCCCTGTCCACCGGAATCCACTACTCCTGCTTCTTTCAGAACCGGCAGCATCTCCGGTGTCTTTGCCAGAGTTTCCTCCGCATGAGCGATCACGCTCTGGAAAAATGTATCCAGATCCTCTGCTGTCTCCGCAAGCTCTACAGCCTTGGCAGCAGCCTCTCTTGCAACAGTAAGGATTGTTCCTTCCTTCGGTTTCATGACTGCCTTATATGCAGTCTCCACACCTTTTTCCATGGCTGCCGCGATATCAATGGCATCCAGTTCCTTACTGTTCTTAACACTTCTGGTAAAACCACGCAGAAGCTGAGAAAGAATAACACCTGAGTTACCTCTTGCACCGCGCAGAGAACCGGAAGAAATCGCCTTGGCCAGTGACTCCATGTCAGGCTCTCCCAGAAAACCTACTTCTGCTGCTGCTGCCATGATCGTCATTGTCATATTGGTTCCTGTATCTCCATCCGGTACCGGAAATACGTTCAGTTCGTTGATCCATTCTTTTTTAGCTTCCAGATTCTTGGCTCCTGCAAGAAACATCCTGGAAAGTATTCTGGCATCTATGGTTTTGTTATTCACCACAAGTTCCTCCTCTATCCTAATCAATTGCGCGTACACCTTCTACATAAATATCGATCTTATCAATCTCCATTCCTGTAAAGGCCTCGACTTTATATTTGACATTGCTGACAAGGTTGTCTGCAATTGTACTTATATTCACGCCATATGCCACAATAACATGGAAATTCAGGCGGATTTTATTGTCCTCTGTAATTCTGACGCTGATGCCATGTTTCAGGCTGTTCTTTCCAAGAAGCTTTACCAGTCCGTCCTTCATACTGACTGCAGCCATGCCTACGATACCAAAACATTCTACAGCAACGCTTCCTGCGTAGGTTGCGATTACATCTGTGTCAATTATGATCTGACCTAATCCGGAATCTATACGTCCATTCATATGGTTACCTCCAATGCTCATTATTGTATGTAAGTGTATTATAACCTCTTTTCACAGAAAAAGAAATATAATTTTTGAGTTTTTTCCTTTTTTTGCTTGCAAAAGCACAATTCATCTGTTACAATGTAATCTGTTGAACACAAGGTTACTGTTCAGACGCTATGCACACAGCACGACAGTAACAATAAAGCGTCAAGGAGGTGCTATCATGGCTAAATGTGCAATCTGTGAGAAAGCTGCTCATTTCGGAAATAATGTAAGTCATTCACATAGAAGATCCAATAAAATGTGGAAATCTAACGTAAAATCCGTTAAAATCAAGACTGCTGAGGGTGGAGCTAGAAAGACATATGTATGTACTTCTTGCTTAAGATCCGGTAAAGTAGAAAGAGCATAATAACACCATTACCCCTGTTACAACAGGGGTATTTTTTTTGCAAAAAAGACTGTCCCTCTGTTCAGATATTCTTTACCGAATATTCTGCCTGAGCTGACAGTCTTTTTTTATTTCATATGTCAAACGGGATATTCGCAATCTTCTGTAAAGTTAATGACAGAAAAGATGATATCCCAACAACAGGAAAACTCCGGCCGAAACCACCAGAACCACATTTTCTGCGATCAGCATCCCGATTATCATCCCAATCCCTATGAAAAACAGCATAAAGCCGAACAGCTTTTCCAATTCTTCTGCACCTTTTTCATCGGTTTGCTATAGTCTATGCAAAAATTATTTTTCTGATTCGCCGACAGATTCTTCGTCACCTTTTCCGGAGGTAAACGATCTACAAAATCCGGAACCATATCAAGGATCTTGGTGAGACCATCCTGATTTTTCACATTGACCAGCTTTGTTGTTCCATTCTGGATCACAAGCACTGCACAGGGAGTCATCTTTCCTGCCATTCCGCCGCCACCGTTATCCTTCTTCTCTCCTGAAAAAGCACCGGCACCTACACCGAAAGATACATCCATCAGAGGAAGAATGATCGTATCGCCTACATGGATTGCCTCTCCTACCACTGTTTTCGCAGAAATAAAACTGTCCATTCCCTTGAATAATGAATTTACGGTTTCTTTAAAATTGTTTTCATTTGCCATGGTCATGCCCTCCTGGTTTTCCAACGTTTTATAACGTATTTTATATTTTTATTGAAATAAATACTCACTGCTGCCCGCACAGGAACAAATCCGTAGATCCTGCCTTTTGCCCTGATGTTTCCATACAGATAATTCTCACTGTCAAAACGGGGATTGATCTGTATACAGTTTTTGTGAAATGGAATTGTCATCCCAAGTACAGCAAGTGCCGCACCTGTCAGCGCCGGATCTTCAAAAGAAAAAGTAACCTGCCCTTCTATCCTTGTAGGAAAAATATGCTTAAGCAAAAATTTTCCATGTTTCCATACAAGCTTTCTGGCAGCTGTCACTCTGGGATGTTCTATAAACGCCTTCCACCAGGACACATTCTTCTTAATCTTCCCGAATGTCCTGCGGATATTTTGCAGTTTTGTACGAATCGACTGAAATATATTTCGGATCCGGTCATAGATCCTTTTTATAAAAACTGCCTCTTCTTTAGACTATTCCGATCTGTATCATCTGCATTCAGTTCCTGCTGTCCGGATATCTGACTGTTTCTGATCCTCTCTGTATCAGCAGATGTACCTGAAGCTGAATTTCTGTCTGTTTTCAGATCCTCAGTCTCCATATTCTCTGATTTCGGGTGATCAACCACTGATTTTTTATGCTCTTCTTCCCTGTTTCCGTCTGTGCCGGATACAGATACCTTTTCTGCGCCGGATTTCTCCGGATTTTTCCCGGATTTCTTTGTTACAGTCCTCTTCTCCTGCCGTTTTTTCAACAACTTGTCTACGGGAATTCCAAACAGATGAAAGGATATCTCCATCTGCTGATCTTTCCATTCCGCTCTCAGCGAAATCCCATGAAACAGCCAGCTTACGATACCCTCTCCCTCTGTCTGTTTCCAGCCACCTTCTGCCTTGACAGCTGATGCCTTATATCTTACAGGACAGAACAGTACAAGAAGAACTGCCAGTAAAAGAAGGCCCAGCAGAATTCCCAGGATGATCAGTATAAATTTAAGGATCAGCCATAAAATATGTAACATATTCTCACCTGTTTTCTATATATTCAGCTGTTGCGAAGGTTCCCGTTTCCCTGTACATTTCATCGATCAGACTTCGCACCATCTCCAGGGCTTCCTCTTTGCCCTTCGCCATTCCTATGATCTTCGGACAGATTCCATAAAAGCTCTTCTGTATCAGCATTGCTGCAGGAATAATATCCATCAGATTCACAGGATTCTCTGACAGAGTAAGGAGATAAATGCCCAGAACCGGTTTTCCGCTGTTCAGTTTCTTTTTTATCTTCTCAGGATCCTTTACAGATTCCCCTGCAAGAAAATTCTCCTGCCATTTCAGCATCTTACACCCTCTCCCGTTTCTATAACACTTCAGTTACAGTATTTCCATTTTCTCCAAAATTTAAACCGGGCTGCGTTGCAAAAAAACACAGCCCTGTTCTCTCGTTAATAATACTTATG
>ENA-OQIO01001518-OQIO01001518.1-human-gut-metagenome-genome-assembly--contig:-NODE-1518-length-11280-cov-1.270690_pt1 | contig 11280 bp, 14 predicted proteins | sample MGYA00242573_ERZ504737 | MGnify/ENA primary metagenome ERZ504737 (study PRJEB26092, sample SAMD00036203) | human gut metagenome | host: Homo sapiens | study: EMG produced TPA metagenomics assembly of... | reverse complement strand
CTGATCCAGTACACGGCCGCCATGATTCGATACTACAATTGCAGATGCTCCCGCCTCTTTTGCTTTCAATGCTCCTTTGACGGTCATAACACCTTTCACAATAAATGGTGTGCCTGCCATCTTCGCAATCTGACGGAGTTCTTCTACCGTCTTACTTCCTGCCGGTGGCTCCATATTCTTAAGAAACGGAAGCCCTGCTGCATCAATATCCATCGCCACTGCGAGGGCTTTCGATTCATGTACCATCTCCATCTTCCCGCAATCACATCCAGATTCCATGGTTTCACAGTCGGGATTCCGATTCCATCTGTTTTCTTAATCGCTTTTGTTGCTGCAACCATCACATTACTGTCCACGCCATCTCCTGTAAATGCAGCAATTCCGTATTTTGCACAGGAAGATACCAGAATATCATTATATGCCACATCATCCAGGCAGTCTCCATAATGTAATCCTACTGCACCAACCGGACCTGCAAAAAACGGATATTTGAATTTCTTCCCGAAGAGCTCCAGTGATGTATCCACCGGTTTATTCTCGGCAATTGTATCCATCTGTACACGGATTTCCTTCCATTTGTCATAATTGCGGATAGCTGTATCCCCTACTCCCCTTTGCGCCCGGTCCCGGCATCTGGTTCTTACAGGCACGTCCGTTACACTCCGGACAGGCTTTACAATAATTTCCAATACGTGTTCTTGCATTTTCTATACATTCTGAATAATTCATATTTTCCCCTCTTTTCTTTCGTTTCCTAACATCTTCCACAGTTTCTGCAGGGATTACATCTTAATTTTTTCAGTTTTAGATTCCAGTCTTGAATTTCCGGTAACTTTTCCCCGATTATCCACCTTTTCATCCCATAATGATCTGAAACCGTAACTTTATCCCCATTCCACTCAATCTCCAGTGGATATAGTGTAATATTTTCAGGATTCATACAGTTCTGATGAAGTCTTGGTGAATACACTTCTTCTCCCCAGGATACGGCCTGATCTATTGTCCGAATCCGTATATGCGTCTCACTGATACGTAGAATCTCCGGTCCCGCTGCACAATGATATCTTTCAGGTATTTCATTCTTGAAACAGAATGATCCTAACGGCGTCCTGATCTTTTCATTCTTTTTCATCTTAATATCCGATCTCCTCCAGAATCCGCTCAACAAGTCTCACATTTTTCAGCGAAAATTCTTCCGTAACCGCCGGCTTCTCATTTTCATCGATGCATCTGCCGAATTGTTCTACCTCCAGGCGATAATTCTGTGGAACTTCTACCGTCTTTACTTCTTCCTGCCCCTCATCCGTACGAATCGTATAGCTTAATTCTCCATCACCATTGAATGAAAATTTGGTTCCGGTAATGCTTCCCTTCGTTCCATCTATCTCCAGACGGTCCAGTCTCCTGTCCTGATCCGTTGCAAGTGTCATGCCACAGGTAAATGCTGCTTTCTTTCCATCTGCGAATTCCATGACCACAGAAGTCAGCTTATCGATCTTTTCTTCCGAAAAGATTGCGGAAGCCTCGACTTTTTCTGGTTCTTCATTCAGAAGTCCTAACGTCAGGCTTGTGTTGTATACTCCAAGATCGTATGTACATCCTCCGAGAGTCTCCCGTCTCATCCGGATATTTTCCTTATTATAATCTGATGTGATAAATGCGGAATCTATATAACGAACTTCTCCTATCGTTCCATCTTCTATCTCTTTCTTAATTGCAACGATATATGGACTGTGCTGATATGCAAAAGCTTCCATAAGATATACATGGTTCTCTTTTGCCGTGTCAAATAATTCTTTTACCTGCTTTTCACACGGTGCAAGCGGCTTCTCACACAGTACATGTTTGCCGCTTTCCATAGCTTTCACGGCCCACTCATAATGTAAAGTATTTGGCAGCGCAATATATACCGCTTCCACTTCCGGATCATCCAACAATTCTTTATAACTTCCATAGGCTTTTTCAAATCCGAATTTTTCTTTAAATTGTTCAGCTTTGTCTATGCTTCTTCCGGCAATTGCATATAATTCGCAGTTGTATGCCTGTATCATTCCCGGAATGGTACAACTTCTGGCAATTCCGGCAGTTCCTATAACGCCCCACTTGATTTTTTTCATTGTTTTACGCCTCGCTTATGTATGATAATTTTATTTTAGCACTTTTGGAAACATTATCCTACTAAAAAAATGTACCTTTTATCCTTATTACTCGGGCACTGAAATTTACTTTTTCAAATCAGCCGTTTTCATACTTTGGGGATACTTTGTGCTGTACATAAGGCCCCATACCCCACTTCCTCATTCGGATACTCGTCAAATCCCGGTACTTTTTTCGCTCCACGTCTCAGATACGCCTTCACCTTCTCCCCATATAGATATGGATCGTTTCCTCTCACAATCCCCCATTCCATCAAAAGCGCTGCACTTCCTGTCACAAATGGCGTGGCAAAGGATGTTCCTGTAAATGCCGCATATCCTCCGCCCACTGTTGTTGTCATAACTTCCACTCCCGGTGCCACAAGATCCGGTTTCACCATATTCGTAAGTCTGGTAAATCCTCTTCCCGAAAAATCCGCATATGCAAATGTCCTTGCGTCATATGCTCCTACGGATATTGCACGGCTGGCAGAAGATGGAATTGTGAGCGTCGTAGCATCTGTTGGAAACAAGAATCCTGTTCCACGATTCAATACATTGTCGCTTGGAAGCCACATTTCATATTGTCCTGTCACAATCTTCCCGGCACTTAGAACAATTCTCCATATTCCTTCTGTCAGATAACTTTCTACCGGAAGTAGATCTATATAGATTTCCTGGGAAATGCTGTAAGGACTTGGTTCCCCATAATAAAGCAATATTTCTGTCTGACCAATTCGGAAGCGATGTGGTCCCAATATCTCCGGTACCGGTCCGACCCGCACTCCCGATGGATTGATGATCGAAATCTCTATTTGATCCGTATATTCTTTCCATATCTGGATACTGATCGATGACTGTCTGCTCTGAATTGCAAGCTGGATTGTCTCTTCTCCTTCTGAAATAATTCTACCGGAAGTATGCCCGGCACTTGCCGCTTCATTTCCGGTTCCGATGCAAAATACACTCTTCCATATATTGGACACATCATCGATATACCGCTCCAGAAGTGTCGTCCCGTCATGTCCGCCGTATGTATTCCCAAAACTGATATTCACAGCTACAGGCATCCGAAGCTCCAGTGCCTTTCTTATTATATAATCGATCCCCATCATTAGCTCTGTCGTTCTTGGGAATCCTTCCTGTATGGGATTACCAAGTTTTACAACGATCAATTCACTCTGCATGGCAACTCCGGCATAACGTCCTCCACTGTTGCTTCCATTTCCTGCTGCTACTCCCGCCACTGCCGTACCGTGTCCGGAAATGTCCTGGCTTCTCACAAGCCTTCTCTGTTCTGATACAGTTTGTGCATTTAATGCTTCATCTATTTGTCCTTTCGTATACTCCACACCGATGCTGTTTCCAACCGGTGCTGTTTCCCCATCTGCCGGATTCAGAGACTGATCCCACAGATACCGAATCCTCGTGCTTCCGTCCGCATTTCGAAAATCTATATTCGCATAATCGATTCCCGAATCTATGATTGCAACCAATATTCCCTGTCCATACAGAGAAAGGCGTGTATCCTGTACCGCATTGATACAAGACACACGCCTTCCTTCTGCTGCCTGAAAGAACAGCCGTTTTGGTTTTTCTACATATTCAACTTCCGGAATTTCCGATAAGATGTCGATTCTGGATTCTGCAATTCGGATGACTGCATATTCATTTTGAAGTTCTGTTACTTCGGATGCTATCTTCCTGACTCGGTCCAGATTTACGGAATATTTGATGATCAGATCCCATTCCCGTTCAAGCGGATCATATCCAACATTTAAATTCAAGGATTTTTCCCGCTCATCTTCCGCGGAATTCAGTGCAAGATTTAAAAGATTTTCTAGTTTCTGACTGGTCATACATTAACTCCAGATGCTTTTGTTATTAATATATGTGCTTTGTAAGCCATAGGGGACACTGAAAAAGCCACTTTTTTACGTCCCCTATGCGTCATCACTTCTCCCAGCACTCGCCCCACTGCCCCGGCAAAATCATTAATATTCTGAATCTGCACCAGTTCTCGGTCGAATATCTCTCTTGCTGCCTCTCTGGATTTTGCACTTCCCATGAAGATTCCTATGACCTGGATTCCTTTTTGCTTTAACCTCTGAACTTCCCTTGCTGTATCCTCTATTGCCGGCTGGTCAGTATATTCCTTGTTCGTATAAAAAGCTCCCTCACCGATATTCTGGTCGTCCATAGGGTTTGCATCCGTCAGTACAAGTAAAATTCTTTTTGCTTTCTTACTTGCTTCCATCAAATATCCTGCTGCACGCAGAGCCAGTCCGTCCCGGTTGTTTCCTGCCGCAACATATCCGAATAATTCATTTCCAACCTGTTCTTCTTCATAATCTTTAAAGATCCGCATCACCGTAAAGCCCCGGATACTGCAATAGGAATATATCTGTGCCGGTATTCCACACTCTTCCAGACTTTCTGCCAGGACATATGCCTGCGCCGCAATCTGTTCCTGCATCTGCTTTCTGGAAGACGATGCATCGATCAGCATATCGACTGAAAATCCCGGAATCTCCACTTCTTCTTTCCGTTCGAATACTCTTGGATTATCCAGATAAACTGCTTTCCATACTTCTCTCGGATTGATTTTCCCGTGCGTTGCCATTTCTGGAAATGTCTCGTCCTGTGTCTCCAGACAGATGCGTAATTTCTCTGTAAGTTTTCTTATACTGTTTCTGTATATCGCACGATTCTTCTCATAATACTGTTTATTTTTCTCATATTGCTGGCAGATTCTTTTTGAAATTCCAGGATTTCCTGCCTTTCTCGTTTTTCTTTCTATTTCCGAAAGTTCTTTTAATTTTGTTTCGCTCTTCTGCTTTTCTTTCCATCCTGATCTTCCTCTTGTAAAGATACATGACAATTCTTATGTTTATCCACACATATCTCCCGCTCTATTCTTTCCTGCTCAGTCTGCGGTACATATTCTTGCCAAAGCAGGCTTCTACATATATTCTTGCCTCCCCCGGATCATTTTTTAATGAGAACTGCACCAGATAATGCTTTGACCGCTCTATAACTCCTGTTTTTTCCTCACTGCCGACGTCTTTATCTTCATAATGCTTCGCCCGTACATATGTGGCACTCACTTTTCCAACAGAATGGAATGCTCCGGCAACTTTCTGAAGAAAGTAAACACCTTTTTTTTTCGCAGCTTTTGATGGACGATAAGAAAAATATTTCCACAGATTCTCTCGTGTCTGTTCCAGAATCTCATCCGTTGTCATCTCTTCCGTATAGTAAAATGCATGCAGCAGTTCTTCCTCTTCTGTAGTTAGTTCGGATGGCTGTCCCAAAATTTCTCTGCAATGTGCATTCCGGATTTGTTCTATCCTTGCATATTCTTTATAATTCCTGTAACGGTTCAGATTATCCAGCGCATACTCCCTTCGCAGTTCTTCCATTACTGATCTTATTTTTCTTTCTTTTTGGTACAATGCATTCTCAAGTCCGATCCAAAGAAGACCTTCATACAGTTCCCGGTCTTTTCCTCCCAGCTGATTAAAAAAATCATCTATTTTCTCCTGATCGTACCATTTGTAAGTCAGACCGATAATTAGATTCAGATACATATCTGCCGTTCCGTTCGATGCAAATGCAAGGAAAAGTGGTTCAAGTTCATAATTTTCTGCCGCCGCCCATATAAAATTGCATGCTCTTTTTGCTTCTCTTAATTCTTGTTCTTCTATTTCCGCCATGCTATAACACACTACTTTCCTGCTACTTCACAAACAAATCTTTCTTCACCGTTTTCTTCGAGATTCTTGTACGGATCGTATCACGAGTCAGGGTCTGTTCATAGGTATCAAATGTTTTATTGGTAATTCCCATATCCAGTGCCGTAAATATATCAAGTCCTTTTTCCATCAGACCGACTGCTCCTAAGAGACCACGCAGATCCAGAGCCTTGGAAGATATCTCTTCCATTTTCACATTTCTTATGTAATTCCAGAAACATAAATGTCAGTTCTCCTGCTCCTTCTTCCCTGATGTCCGGATAATGCTTTCTTATTAATTTAATCAGACTTTCCTTTGAAATCATCGGCATCTGGATTACGACAAATCTGGATACCAGTGCTTCATTCAGTTCTTTTGTACCCGCATATCCGTAGTTCATCGTTGCAATGAATCTTGTCGCCGGATGTAATTCCATACGTTCGTATCCTGGAACATCAATCGTCCGCCGGAAGTCCAGTGTCGCATGAAGTACTGCCATTGCTTCACTTTTTGCCATGTTGATCTCATCTAATATAGCAAATCCACCGGCTTTTGCCGCTGTATACACCGGCCCCGGTCTGAAAGATACCTCTCCCCCACGGAATGTATCCATACCAATCAATGAAGCTGCATCCATATTCACATGAAACGACACATCCCACCGTGGTCTTGCAAATACTCCCGCCAGATTCTCTGCAAACAGACTCTTTCCCGTTGCTTTCGGACCTGCCAACAGAATATTCTCTCCACACAAAATTGCGGTAATTGCCTGCTCCCAGACTTCTTTTCCATAGTAAAATTGTTCCAGTTTCGGAATTCTTGAACCATATTCTTGTTCTACCGGATATGTTTCCCTATATTCTGTTATCTCACGGATCAGCTCATCTCTGATTCCAAGTTCTTCTTAATTTTTCCAGCAATTTCTAAGGCTCCCTTTCTGAAAATGTTGTTATTTATAGATATACACTATCCACTTCTCCATATTTTATTACTTAAAAATACACGAATCAAGGATTTTCCCTTTTTCTTACAAACTGCAGGAATTTCTTCACCGCTACCGAAGCATTCTTCTCATTCTTTACAGCGATCACAATCTCCCGGTGCAACTCCGGTTTCAGACTTCTTGTTACGATATGATAATCGCATCTTTTCATCACCAGTTCCGACAGTATCCCGATTCCCAGCTCGTTTTCCACCATAGACATCACTGCATAATCGTCCCCGGAATAATAAGAAATGTGCGGTGCGATCTTATTCTTTTTGAAATGTTCTTCGATTTCCTGCTTGCCGCCTTCCTGAAGCAGTACAACTGACTCATCCTCAAATGCTTTTAATGGAATCTCTGTTTTTTCTGTCATTGGATGCTTTTCTGGAAGAACGGCCAGCATTTCATCCGTCATAATGTCAATGGTATCATAGTCCGTCCGCACCGGCCGGATCAGGAATCCGAAATCTACCAGCCCCTCAGCAATCCACTGCTCGATTTTGGAATAATCTCCCGTATGCAGTTCAAAATCAATTCCCGGACTATAATTTTCGGAATTCTTTTCATCACCCCCGGCAGATCAGTGACACGCAATACTGCTGAATACCCCGATCCCGGATCAGTCCCCCGGTCCATTCCTGTGATTTCTCCGGCTTTTTCCCACATTCTTTCTTCTGCCATTGCCAGTTCCCATATATAGGGGATGAGCTGTTCTCCGTCTGAAGTCAGACACACTCCTGCGTGACTTTCGTTTTAATAATGTCATCTGAAGTTCCGCTTCCAGAGACTTCACAATCTGTGTGACTGCCGACTGAGAGTATTTATAAAAATCTGCTGTTTTTGAAAAGCTCTCTAATTCCACTACTTATAAGAAAATTGTATATTTTGAATATCTCATGATTCTACATTCTCCTTATGTCTTTTTTGATTATTTTTCAAAATATTTTGTTTTCTTATTCTCATCATGATAAATATGAATTTTACTTATATTCTATTCTACTATATAATAAAAAACAAGAAAACTATTACATAGGAGGAATCGCCGATTATGTCGACAAAAAAAGCCAATCTGATTCTTACAACCTGCTCTATGGCATGGGGAACTTCTTATATATTTATGAAACTTGGAATTGAGGGACTTTCCCCTCTGATGCTGATGGCTCTGCGTACAGGAATCGCATTTCTGATTCTGGTACTTATATTTTCAAAAGGTTACTGAAAGTTAATAAAAGACTTTTACTCTACAGTGCCATCACCGGCTTTCTGCTTTTTACAAACCTTACGCCAATCCTTTACGGATTAAATACGATTACTGCTTCTCAGAGTGGATTCATCCTCAGCACCACCGTTGTGCTTGTTCCGGTCATTCATGCAGTTATTTCCCGGAGACTTCCGGCGCATCATGTCAGGCTTGGAATCATTATCGTATTGATCGGAATGGTACTGATCAACGGCGGTGATATATTTGCTGTCAAGCCCGGAACGTTGCTTTGTATGCTTTCGGCTTTCAGTTATTCAATCAATATTGTATTAAACAGCTATTTTACCAGACAGGTAGATCCACTTGCACTCGGAGTCTACCAGCAGGGCTTTACCTGTCTTTATTCCATAATCGGTCTGCTGGTGTTCGGATCCCCGATATTTCCGAGCACCGCGTTGGACTGGATCTCCGTTCTTGGACTTGCTCTTTTGTCCTCAGCTTACGGATTCGTTGTACAAACTGTTGTGCAGCAATATACAACACCGGAGAATACCGGATTCCTGTTCTCCCTGGAACCGATCTTTGCAGCGATTTTTTCCTTCATCTTCCTGCATGAGAAGCTCACGGAGATGGGATATCTCGGGGCCATTTTCATTCTTGCAGGAGTGTTTACCGCTATCGATGCCAAAAGTACGGTAATGGAATTAATCACCGGAAAATCCGTTGCAGAAGTTACATCCAAAAGATAGCAGAAAATCCGTTGTCTTGTCCTGATATGCTCCCTTTACTGAAAATCCAGTAAAACAGGAGATGCCATTGACTGACAACGGATTTTTATCTTTTCTACAAAATCTCTGCTTCTAATTTTCTATAAATCGCATCTGCAAGAATCTTATGACTCTGTCCATCCATATGCTCCTGATCTGCTTCCGACGGACTCGCATAATCTGCTGCCCGCATGAATCGTTTGCCATACTTTCCGGCCACTTTTTCATATACCGGTTCTAATTTCTTTGATACTTCTACGGATTCTGGCGAAAATTCCTGATCATATCCATCCTGCCATACCTTTTCTCCCAGATAGATCGGAGATATCACAAGAACCTTCATCTTATCTGCATACTGATTGATCTGCTCCAGTAGCCTGACAATTCCTTTTCCGATGATTTCTGCTGACGCTCCGAATATGGTTTTGCAGTCATTCGTTCCAAGCATCAACACGACTGCATCCGGCGTGTGCGTCTCCAATAATGTCGGAAGCAATTCTGTTCCCCGTCTTCCCAGGCGAAGCGGATCTTCAAATATGGTCGTTCTTCCACACAGACCTTCCTCAACAATTCCAATATCCCGGTCCGCCAGTTTTCCTGTAAGATTCCGGTCCATCGTTCTTCCATGGAAAGCGCTTCGGTCTCTCCGTCTAACCCCCACGTATTCGAATCCCCAAAGCATAATATCTGTTTCATTACTTCCTGCACCTGCCTTCTGAGCTTTTCTCTCTTTTATCTTTTAATAACTGGAGTTTAACACCGTTTTCCTATTAAGTCAATATGTTTTATATGTTTTCTATGTTTTTGCTTTTCATTATGCTTTCTTTTATGTTATACTATCTTATAGTTTATTCGTACTGAACGCACAAGGAGGAATTATCATGGAGGAAAGATTAAAACAACAACTTGATTTCATTCTCGAAATTGATAAAGAAAAGAATATATTACGACAGACCCACCTCTCCGGACACGGAAGGCGCGAAAATGATGCAGAGCATGCCTGGCATATGGCAATCATGGCATACCTGTTAAAAGATTATGCCAATGAACCCGTCGATATCGCAAAAGTTATGATCATGTGCCTGATCCATGACATTGTGGAAATTGACGCCGGAGATACTTATGCCTACGATACAGAAAGATTAAAGACGCAGAAAGCACGTGAAGATGCTGCCAAAGAACGGATCTTCTCACTATTACCAGAAGATCAGAAAAAAGAACTGACTGCACTCTTTGATGAATTCGAAAATTACCGGACACCGGAATCCAAATTTGCACATTCCCTGGATAACCTGCAGCCATTGCTTCTCAATAACAGTAACGGCGGTGGCGACTGGCGTGAGCATCAGGTTACTTCCGAGCAGGTATACGGAAGACAACGGAAAACGCAGCTGGGATCTGAGACTTTATATAAAGTAACAGACCAGATACTCAAAGAAAATATAGAAAGGGGAAATATTAAAGAATCATAAGCAATGTTTTTCTTTCTGCAGGACCTGCCACCGGCAGTCCCTGTAGAATGCATAATAAACAAAACATCATATTATTTTTCTATTAATACCTTTTATTCTCTCCTATAATATTAATTTCTTCCTGCTCTCTATTAATTTAAAATAGAAAACGCCATAACCACAATCCCAAGAACCACTAATATCACACCCGTCGCCCGGTTCAATGTCTTCGGTGTTGCCTTATTCGCAAATACTGCCGCAATCCTTGCCCACAATAGTGTGAACACAATACATAAGATCCACACCGCTATATTCGGCATTCCCCCGATTGCGAAATGCGAAACTGCACCGGTAAAGGCAGTAAATGTCATGATGAACACACTCGTTCCTACCGCCGTCTTAAGCTCATATCCCAGGACAGAGGCAGGATCAAAAGCATCATCATACCGCCTCCGGCACCGATAAATCCACAGATAAATCCGATCATGGCACCACAGATTAACGACTGCACCGCACGTTTCTTCGGCGATACTTTTTCCATGGCTTCTTTTGTTGTCATGACAGGTTTTACGATGAACTTAATGCCGAGCAAGAATGTCATAAATACCGAGAAATTTCCCATCGTTGTAGATGGTACCAGACTGGACACATAACTTCCCACAACGGTAAAGGTAAGTACGCTGACCATCATGATCAGACCATTCTTCACATCCAGATTCTTATTCTTTCCATATGTATAGGCAGATACTGCGCTTGCAAGTACATCTGATGAAAGTGCAATTCCGACTGCCATATATGGATCCATTCCAAGAAATGTGATCAGCATCGGACTGATCACTGCCGCCGCACTCATTCCTGCAAATCCGGTTCCGAGTCCGGCTCCCATCCCCGCGAAAAATGTTACGATAATCATTAATATTGTATTCATCTAGTTCTTTTCCTCCAACATCTTCTCTATTATTCGCTTCCATTATGCGCCATTCCCTTTTTTGAAGTGCTTTTCTTG
>ENA-OQIO01001517-OQIO01001517.1-human-gut-metagenome-genome-assembly--contig:-NODE-1517-length-11286-cov-1.636975_pt1 | contig 11286 bp, 12 predicted proteins | sample MGYA00242573_ERZ504737 | MGnify/ENA primary metagenome ERZ504737 (study PRJEB26092, sample SAMD00036203) | human gut metagenome | host: Homo sapiens | study: EMG produced TPA metagenomics assembly of... | reverse complement strand
TTTATGGTTGGGCAATATCTACGGTTTACACTGTGGATATGGGGATATTATCCTCTTACCGTAGCAGGAAAATATTCAAGTGCAATAATTGCTTTATTAGGAATAGGGCTTGTGGCTGTTCCTACAGGAATTATATCGGCAGGGTTTATGGAAAATATAGAGGACAATAATAAGCAATTAACCGAAGACAATATAGCAAAAATCAGAGAAATCCTCGAAAAATACGACAGTAAAAACCTCTAAAGCAAATTACAGATTTTGCATTTTTGAAATTAATGCAACCTTTTGAGCTTTTAAAAAGTATTTATAATAGAGAAACATTCTACAAATTTTAAAGGTATTTGCAATTACCGAATTTTAAGCAAATGGAACGGAGGAATTAAAATGTTAAAAAAAGCAATAACAATTATTCTTGCATTGGCGATGATGTCAGGTACATCTGTATTTGCAAGCAATGAAACAGAAGAAAGCAACAACGCAACTCAAATTGAGCAAAGCAGTGAAGTCACCGCATTTGAAAGCGACATATCAAGAGCGGTATCACTTGGCATTATCAACAACGAAAACTACAACTTTAACGATGATATTACACGTGAACAATTCTGTAATTTTGTATACAACTTGGTAAACCCGATAAAAGAATTGCCCATATTCAAATATGAACGTGCTCCATTTGATGACACAAACGGCAATGACAAAATTACCGTATTATATTCCGCTAAAATAGTATCGGGTAAGGGCGATTATATCTTCTCACCAAACGACAAACTCACGCGTGAAGAAGCCGCAACAATTCTTTGCCGTGCCGCAAACTACTTAGACATTGAACTTCCGCTTGCAAGTAGATATGTCATACGCCGACAATAGCGAAATATCATCATGGGCAGTGTCTTTTGTGTACAGTTTAAAAACATTGAATATCTTAAACAACACTGACGAAAATTTTAATCCAAAAGCAAACATAACAATCAGCCAAGCTGTTTCTGCATTGGTCAGATTGTATGACAAAACAGACAAGTAATTATTCGTCCAAATTTAAGTCGTAACATTATACTAATATTACACCAAATCACAAAATATTCTTGTCTATTTTATACCAATCCTTTTTTCGTTTTTGTGCTACTTCTACAATTTTTCTTCGCTTGCAAAAAATATATTGACGCATTGCACAAGGCCGTGTTATTCTTAGCTCATGTGGAGTTTAAGGAAATGGGAGAGCATGAAACGAAAGGAGAGTTTTATGAAAAACGAATCACAACTTAAGAGTTCAAAGAGGGGCGTACTGTTAAGACTTGCCATATTTATGGCTTTGATGATTTCCGCATTCATCATACCAAGTTCAGCTTTGGCTGATTTCGGTTACACCGAAGACAGTACAAATTACACCATAGACACGGGTGCAAACCTTGTGTTTAAAGTAAAACGTTCAAACGGTGATATTTCATCGCTTATTTACAACGGTACTGACTACAACGGCTACACAAACAAAAATTCACACGTTGAAACCGGTCTTGGTCAGTCGGACGTAACAATTTCACAGCCAAGCAGTTCAGTAATAATGGTCAAAGTAGTTTACGGAACATTAGAGCAATACTACGTTGCACGCAAAGGTGAAAACAACATCTATATGTTTACATATATCGCCGATGACAGTGTAACCGTAACACGCTACATTGTCAGACTTAAACCGTCACTATTCCCTGTTTTGAATACTTCTAACAGTTGGTATAGTTCGTATTCAACCCTTGAGGCAATGGATATATTCACCGACACCTCAACCGATTACACATATTCAAAACATTATTCAGATACAAGAGTAATGGATTATAATTACACAGGTATATCAAACGGCAACGTCGGTGCATACATTGTACGCAGTAATCACGAAAAAGCCTCCGGCGGTCCGTTCTATCGTTCTCTTATCAGAGATAATACAGATGTTGCCGTAAATCTTTACGAAATACTTTACTACGGTATGGCACAGACCGATGTTAAGCGTTACGGCTTGCAAGGTCCTTATGTACTTGCATTCACTGACGGCGGCGAACCTTCATCAAAATTATATGCCGGCAATTTAAAGACAGATTGGATTGATTCGCTTGGCATTCACGGTTGGGTCGGTTCAAGCGGCAGAGGCAGAGTTGCCGGAGTAGGTATCAAAAATATGAAATCAGATTATGAGTACGTTGTAGGTTTCTCAAATGACGAGGCTCAATATTGGACAAAAGCATCTGATTCAAACGGATACTTCTCCTGCACAAATATGCTGCCGGGAACATACACAATGACAATTTACAAAAACGAGCTTGCTGTTTACACAACTGATGTAACGGTAACTGCAGGCGGTACAAAAATTTTAAATTCAATAACAATTACCGATGACCCGTCAGACAATGACGTAACATGGAGAATCGGCGATTGGGACGGTACACCGCTTGAATTTAAGAACGGTTCACTTATGACTAAAATGCACCCGGCAGACAGTCGCGTTGAATCTTGGAAAGGCAACTACATTGTCGGCACATCAGACGCATCATCATTCCCTTGTTACATCTTTAAAGATGTCAATAACGGACTTATAGTATATTTCAGACTCAATTCCGAACAAGCAGCCAAAGACCACACTTTGAAAATCGGTATTACAGGAAGTTATATCGGCGGACGTATTCAACCATCGGTAAATTCGTGGACGTCTAAATTACCGTCAGCATCGAATCAACCGGGTACTCGTTTAATGACAATCGGTACTTACAGAGGTAACAATTATACTTATTCATTTACAGTACCTGCATCGGCATTTAATAAAAACACAAGAGATTGGAACCAGCTTAAACTTAACGTTATAAGCGGTAGCAATGGCTCGGATTATCTTAGCCCTGCTGTATCAATCGACTGTATCGAACTTGAATAGTACAAAAAAGACACCATTTAGCATTTGCTAAATGGTGTCTTTTAAAATACCGTTCTTTAAATTAGAACTTACCAGCTTTGCAGCTTCCTCTACGGCAACGGCAACAGCAACTGTTGCGCCAACCATAGGGTTGTTACCCATACCGATAAGACCCATCATTCAACGTGAGCAGGAACTGAAGATGAACCTGCGAATTGAGCGTCTGAGTGCATACGACCCATTGTATCTGTCATACCGTATGAAGCAGGACCTGCAGCCATATTATCAGGGTGAAGTGTACGACCTGTACCGCCGCCTGATGCAACTGAGAAATACTTCTTACCTTGTTCGATACATTCTTTCTTATATGTACCTGCAACAGGGTGTTGGAATCTTGTTGGGTTAGTTGAGTTACCTGTGATAGAAACGTCAACGCCCTCGTGGTGCATTATAGCAACACCTTCACGAACATCGTCTGCGCCGTAGCAACGAACGTTTGCTCTTTCGCCCTTTGAGTAAGCTGTTTCCTTAACGATTTCAAGCTTACCTGTATAGTAATCAAACTTAGTCTGTACATAAGTAAAGCCGTTAATTCTTGAGATGATTTGAGCGGCGTCCTTACCAAGACCGTTAAGGATAACTCTTAGGTCTTCCTTACGAGCCTTGTTTGCGCTTCTTGCAAGACCGATAGCACCTTCAGCAGCTGCGAATGATTCGTGACCTGCAAGGAATGCGAAACATTTTGTTTCTTCTCTTAGTAACATTGCGCCAAGATTACCGTGTCCGATACCAACCTTTCTGTCGTCGGCAACAGAACCAGGTATACAGAATGACTGCAAGCCAAGACCGATTTTCTCGGCAGCCTCTGCAGCTGTCTTAACACCGTCTTTAATTGCGATAGCCGCACCTACTGTGTAAGCCCAACAAGCGTTTTCAAAGCAGATTGGCTGAATGCTCTTTGTGATGTTGTATGCGTCAACACCGGCGTCATCACAGACTTTCTTTGCTTCTTCTATTGATGAAATGCCATGCTTTTTAAGCTCAGCATTGATTTGATCTATTCTTCTTTCATAACTCTCAAATAAAGCCATTATATATTTACCTCCCTTTTCAGATTATTCGTGTCTTGGGTCAAGAAGTTTTGCAGCGTCGTCAACTCTTCCGTATTGTCCGCTTGCCTTTTCCAAAGCTTCGTTAGCGTCCATACCCTTAGCTATCATTTCCATCATCTTACCAAGATGAACAAACTTATAACCGATGATTTCGTTGTTATCGTCAACTGCAATCTTTGTTATGTAACCTTCTGCAAGTTCAAGGTATCTTGGGCCCTTTTCAAGTGTTGCATAAGTTGTACCAACCTGTGATCTAAGTCCTTTACCAAGGTCCTCAAGACCGGCACCGATTGGAAGACCGTCCTCTGAAAAAGCTGTTTGTGTACGACCGTAAACAATCTGCAAGAAAAGCTCTCTCATAGCTGTATTGATAGCATCACAGACAAGGTCTGTATTAAGAGCCTCAAGAATTGTCTTGCCTACAAGAATTTCTGATGCCATAGCAGCTGAGTGTGTCATACCCGAACATCCGACTGTTTCTACCAATGCCTCTTGGATAATACCTTCTTTTACGTTTAGTGTAAGTTTACAAGTACCCTGTTGAGGTGCACACCAACCAACACCGTGTGTAAGACCGGAAATATCTTTAATTTCCTTTGCCTGTGTCCATTTACCCTCTTGAGGGATTGGAGCAGGACCATGATATGCTCCTTTTGTCAAAGGACACATATGTTCTACTTCTGCTGAATATTTCATACTATTACTCCTTTCGATTTATGCGGCAAAATCCGCTCATTATCTTCATTATATCATATTAATTTCATTGTATCAATAAAAAAATATACAAAATTATCGTTTATTGTAACTTTCTTTTTACATAAAAACATCATATCTCAAATATTATCGTTTTACTATTGCCCAAATTCGGATAAAATGTTATAATGTTAGCGTAATTTTTAAAATATATTTTCTCACAGAAAGGCTAAATAATTATGAACGGTAATGTAATTGTAGGACAATCGGGCGGACCCACATCTGTAATCAATTCAAGTCTTGTCGGAGTTTTTCAAGGTGCTAAGCGTGCCGGCTGCGGTAAGATTTACGGTATGCGAAACGGTCTTGAAGGGACTTTTGCAGGAGAGATATGTCGAGCTTAACGACTGTATCAAAAACGACCTTGATATTGAAATTTTAAAACGCACTCCTTCATCATTTCTCGCACTTGCCGTTATAAGTTGCCGCATTATGAAAAAGACAGTGCCGTATACGAAAAACTTTTTTTCAATACTTAAAAAGCTTGATATTAAGCACTTCTTCTATATTGGCGGCAACGATTCTATGGATACGATAAAAAAGCTTGCTGAATACGCAAGAAGATAAACAGCGATATTACATTTATGGGCGTGCCGAAAACAATCGACAACGACCTTGACAAAACCGACCATACACCGGGTTACGGAAGTGCGGCAAAATACGTTGCATCCGCAATGAAAGAAATCATCCTTGACACCGACACTTACACAACCGACTCAATCACAATAGTTGAAATCATGGGCAGAAACGCCGGTTGGCTTACAGCCTCGTCTGCACTTGCAAGAACGGAGGATTGTACAGGTCCCGACCTTATTTATCTTCCCGAAACACCTTTCAGCTACGATAAATTTGTAAGCGATATTTTAGAGGTTAAAAAGCATAAGTCGTCTGCTATTATCGCACTGTCGGAGGGTGTACGAAACGCCGACGGTCAATATATCTGTGAAACACAAAAGGACGATATGAAACTTGACGTATTCGGTCACAAAATGCTTGGTGAAACCGCGCTTTTTCTTTCGGATATGGTTGGTAAAGATACCGGTATGAAGTCAAGAGGTATCGTGTTCTCAACACTTCAAAGATGTGCGTCACAATATCGTTTCAAGACGCGATATAACAGAGGCATACGACGCAGGTGCAACAGCCGTTGCGGCGGCGCTTGCAGGCGAAACGGGTAAAATGGTTATATTTAAACGTATATCAAACGAGCCGTATAAAGTGTTTACCGAAACTCACGACATCGGCGATATTGCAAACGTTGAAAAGACTGTGCCTAAGGAATGGATTACCGAAAACGGCACTTATGTTTCACAAGAATTTATCGACTACGCACGTCCGCTTATTATCGGCGAGCTTACACCGTTTATGGTCGACGGTCTGCCACGTCATTTGACAATAGAATAAACAGGCTTGTTGACTGCCCAATACAATGTAATTTTAAAGAGTTTATTCAAAAATGAATAAGCTCTTTTTTCACACTTTCACCAATTCATCAGCTATTTCACAAACATACAAAAAGCAAGCCGATTTTTCGGCTTGCTTTTGATATTACATATTTTCCATTGACTTAATATTTTCAAGGACTTTTTCAAGCATTTCTTTATATTTTTCACCCTTAGCTTTTTCTTCGTCAACAACCTTTTGAGGTGCTTTTGAAACAAATCCGGCATTATTAAGCTTGCCTTCCACACGCTTAATTTCGCCCTCAAGCTTTTTCTTTTCCGCATTAAGTCTTTCAAGTTCCTTTGTTTTATCAACAAGTTCATCAAGCGGCAAAAATACTTCCGCTGACGGAACAACCACGTTTACTGCGTTATCGCTGATACCGCTCTTATCCGTCTGAACAACTGCCTCACTTGCAGACGCAAGTTTTTCAAAGAATGCTGTACCCTGCTTGAACACATCAGTTTTATCAGTTACGATAATAACCTTTGCTTTCTTTGACGGCGGAACATTCATTTCAGCTCTTCTGTTTCTGATAGCACTGATTGACTGCATAATAAGTTCTATACTCTCAACGTCCTTAGGGAAGTTAAGTTTTTCGTCATATTCAGGCCACTTACTAATCATAATGCTTTCGCCCTCATGAGGTAGATGCTGCCAAATTTCTTCAGTAATAAACGGCATAAACGGGTGAAGTAACTTCATTGTATTTGAAAGTACGTATGTCAATACATACTGCGCCGTCTTACCTGTCGGATTTTCCTTATCGAACAATCTTGGCTTTACAAGCTCGATATACCAGTCACAGAAGTTCTCCCAAATGAAATCGTACAAGTTTGAAAGTGCGATACCAAGTTCAAACTTATCAAGATTTTCAGTAACCGACTTAACAACGTCATTATACTTTGAAAGTATCCATTTATCCTCAAGCTGTAAATCGTTCAAATCAGGTAATTTATTTTCAGTTACATCAAGGTTCATAAGAGTAAATCTTGACGCATTCCAAATCTTATTTGCAAAATTACGGCTTGCCTCAACACGTTCAATATAGAAACGCATATCGTTACCCGGTGCATTACCTGTTGCAAGAGTGAAACGCAATGCGTCCGCACCGTATTGGTCAACAATTTCAAGCGGATCGATACCGTTACCAAGCGACTTACTCATTTTTCTGCCCTGGCTGTCACGAACAAGACCGTGAATGAACACATGCTTAAACGGTACTTCACCTGTGTGTTCAAGTGCCGAGAACATCATTCTCATTACCCAGAACGGAATTATATCGTAACCCGTTACAAGCACGCTTGTCGGATAGAAGTAATCAAGTTCTTCTGTTTTATCAGGCCAGCCAAGTGTTGAGAACGGCCACAATGCCGATGAGAACCAAGTATCAAGAGTATCGGGGTCTTGACGCATTTCCTTGCCACACTTAGGGCAAACTGCACTGTCCTCTTTTGTAACAACAATTTCGCCGCAATCGTCACAATAGAAAGCAGGTATTCTGTGTCCCCACCAAAGCTGACGTGAAATACACCAATCACGAATATTTTCAAGCCAGTGGAAATACACCTTTTCAAAATGTTCGGGAACGAACTGTGTATCGCCGTTTTTGACTGCGTCAATAGCAGGCTGTGCAAGAGGCTTCATTTTTACAAACCACTGCTTTGAAACGATAGGCTCAACAGTTGTACCGCAACGGTAACACTGACCTACGTTATGGCTGTGATCCTCAACCTTTACAAGAAGTCCTTCGTCCTCAAGGTCCTTAACCATTGCCTTACGGCACTCATATCTGTCCATACCCTCATACTTGCCGGCATATGAATTCATCGTTGCGTCATCATTCATAACCTTAATTTGTGCAAGGTTATGACGTTGACCGACTTCAAAGTCGTTAGGGTCGTGTGCAGGAGTGATTTTAACACAACCTGTACCAAATTCTTTATCAACATATTCGTCCGCAATAACAGGAATTTCACGTCCGACAAGCGGAAGAACAAGCATTTTACCTACTAAATCCTTATATCTTTCATCCTCAGGATTAACTGCAACCGCTGTATCGCCAAACAATGTTTCCGGACGTGTTGTTGCGATTATAACGTAATCGTCACTATCCTTTATAGGATACTTGATGTGCCAGAAGTGACCTGCCTGCTCGGCGTGTTCAACTTCCGCATCAGAAAGAGCCGTTATACAATGCGGACACCAGTTTATAATTCTTGAACCTTGATAAATAAGTCCCTTATTATATAGATTTACGAATACTTCCTTAACCGCCTTACTGCAGCCCTCGTCCATAGTAAAACGTTCTCTGTCCCAGTCACATGAAGAACCGATTTTCTTCAACTGATTTATAATTCTTCCGCCGTACTGCTTTTTCCAATCCCATACTCTTTCAAGGAACTTTTCACGTCCCAAATCGTAACGGGTAAGTCCTTCGTTTACGCGAAGATTTTCTTCAACCTTAATTTGTGTTGCTATACCGGCGTGGTCTGTACCCGGAATCCATAACGCACTGTAACCTTGCATTCTCTTGTATCTGATAAGAATATCCTGAAGTGTTTCGTCAAGTGCGTGTCCCATATGAAGTTGACCTGTTACATTTGGAGGTGGGATAACGATTGTAAAAGGTTTCTTGTTTTTATCCACTTCTGCGTGGAAATATCCCTTTTCTACCCACTCATTATACAGCTTATCCTCAAATTCAGCCGGATTATAATTTTTTGCTATATTCTTTGCATCTTCCATTTATACTAACTCCTTTTAATTTTATCTTCCTAATATAAATACCGCCATAAAGGCAATTACCGCTAAAGCAAGTGCAATGTATTTGACTCGCAGGACCCACCCTTGGGTCGGCTCTTTTTTGAAAACTTTTTCAAGTATCAGTTCAGCTTTGAAAGTAAGAACTATCGCTATAAGACCGATAATAAAAGCCGTTATTTTAATAATCAAAAATACTCACACCCTTTCAATTTATACTCAGAAGAAAAAATACTCCATTTAATTATTATCGCATTTTAATGTATTTTTGTCAAGGTCAAACTTGTATAATATAAGAAAATATGTAGCATAATTAATTAGTAAGCATAAAAGCGGACATATCCGAATAAATATAACTTGATGATAAAGAGCATTTAATTACAGCAGAGGAGGTTTTCTACACATGGATAACAACTTATCAAACAATCAGGCAATAATCATAGGAACTATTGAGGACGAATTTGTATTCAACCACGAAATTTACGCCGAAAAATTCTATACATTTACCGTTAAAGTACCTCGTTTAAGCGGTGCGTCGGATAATGTAAGAGTTATGGTATCTGAAAGACTTATAATGGACGGTGAATACTGTATCGGCGATATGATTGAGGTGACAGGTCAATTCCGTTCCTATAACAGTTACGAAAGCGGTGACAATCGTCTTGTTCTTACGGTGTTTGCAAAAGACATCTGCCACTTTGACGAAGAAGAAAGCAAAAATCCAAACACACTTTTCCTAAACGGATTTATCTGTAAAGAACCCGTTTACCGCACAACTCCGTTCGGTCGTGAAATTACGGATATTCTGCTTGCGGTAAACAGAAGTTACAACAAATCCGACTACATACCGATTATTGCATGGGGACGCAATGCTCGCTTTGCAAAAAATCTTCACGTCGGCGATAACGTAAAAATATGGGGACGTATTCAGTCACGAACATATCAAAAACGTATCAGCGAAGAAGAAACAATCACCAAAACTGCATACGAGGTATCTATAAATCGTATGGAGCTTGTTGAAAAAGAAGAAAAAGAGGAATAAAAACAAAGAGCAGACAAAAAAAAGTCTGCTCTTTGTTTTTACAGTATTCTCACTTTATAATCGCTAAGCAAATAATTCATCTGCACAATATATCCTATAAACTGCGGTCCTGCCATAAGCTGACCGAAAAACGGCTTACCGTAATCTGACGAACCGCCGTCCAAAAGTGACGTTAATTTAGTTTTATCGCAAAGTGCCAAAATAGGTGCGTTCGGATCGGATATAATACCGTCAAGCAACGTCTTAACCGCCTCCTCATAATGCGGATTATGCGTTTTCGGATACGGACTTTTACGTCTTAGACGTACATCTTCAGGCAAGATTCCCTTTGCCGCTTCACGCAATACATTTTTAGAAACATTGTCACGATTTTTCATTTCCCAAGGTATATTCCAAACGTACTCGACAAGTCTGTGATCGCAGAACGCACACGCACTTCCAGTCCGCTTGCCATACTCATTCTGTCCTTTCTGTCAAGCAAATTCGTCATAAACCAATTTATATTCAGATACGAAATTTCACGTCTGCGTTTTTCCTCATCATTATCGCCGTCAAAAATCGGCACTTCCGCAATACTTTCTTCATATCGCATACGCGAATAATTGTCTATATCCAAAGTTTCACGAACACTGTCAAGCAAAATATTATTTCTTATCGACAAATCATAGCACCATGGGAAACCGTGTGTTTCAAACGCTTTCTTCTCCCTAAACCATGGATAACCGCCGAATATTTCGTCCGAACATTCGCCGGAAAGCACAACTGTATGATTTTTCTTCACCTCACGACAGAAATACAGCAGTGACGCGTCTACGTCTGCCATACCCGGTAAATCTTTCGCCAAAAGTGCCTCCTCCAAAAGCTCCGTAAGCACGTTATTCGGGCAAACAAGATATGTATGGTTTGTATTAAATGCCTCCACCATTCTCGGCACCCATTTCGTATCACTGTCCGGCTGAAAATGCGACGCTTTGAAATACTTATTATTATCCTCGTAGTCAAACGAATACGTTGAAAGTCTTTCGCCTTTTTTCTTCATTTCCATAGCACCGATTGCGGTTATAATACTCGAATCAAGTCCGCCCGACAGAAATGTTGCAATAGGCACATCTGAAATAAGCTGTCTTTTCACCGAATCATACACAAGCGAACGCACCTACGTACGTCTGAGCATCGATCGATGTACAGCTACGTACGTCTGAGCATCGATCGATGTACAGCTACGTACGTCTGAGCATCGATCGATGTACAGCTACGTACGTCTGAGCATCGACGATGTACAG
>ENA-OQIO01001516-OQIO01001516.1-human-gut-metagenome-genome-assembly--contig:-NODE-1516-length-11286-cov-3.028408_pt1 | contig 11286 bp, 15 predicted proteins | sample MGYA00242573_ERZ504737 | MGnify/ENA primary metagenome ERZ504737 (study PRJEB26092, sample SAMD00036203) | human gut metagenome | host: Homo sapiens | study: EMG produced TPA metagenomics assembly of... | reverse complement strand
GGCTCGTTGATGATGTCGCGATCGGTTCAAGCTTGCGCTGGCCGCGCCGCCAACCAATGGCGTCTGATGCGGCAGGTCGAACGCGTCCGCGTCAAGGGCGAGCGTCGCGTCGGCGATGACCGCGGTGACGTTGTCGGTGCTGCCCGCACGCAACGCCATCGATACGAGCCGCTGCGCGCACTCCTCCTGATCGGCGCAGGTGGACAGCACTTCTTCAAGCGTGGAATCTTCCAGCACGCCGCACAGGCCGTCGGAGCACAGCAGCCAACGGTCGCCCGGATGCGCCTTGCGGATGGCGATGTCAGGGTGCGAATCGATGTCGAAATCGCCCAGCACGCGCATCACCACATTGCGTTGCGGATGGTTGCGCGCCTCGGCCTCGCTGATACGGCCGGTGTCGATGAGATGCTGCACGTAGCTGTGGTCGCTGGTCATGCGGACCAGATGGCCGTCGTGCAGCAGATACGCGCGGGAATCGCCGATATGCGCCAATACCCAGCAGCCGGCGACCAGCGCCACGGACGTGACGGTGGTGCCCATGCCGGCAAGACGACGCTCACGTTTGGCTTTGCGACGATCGCGTCGTGCGCGGCCATGACGGAAGTCGCCATCATATGGGAGACGACCTGCACGTCGCCGTCAACATTGTCCTGTTCGATGTGCGCCAGCGACCGGATGGCGATGGTGGAGGCGGTGTCGCCGCCGGCATGCCCGCCCATGCGTCGCAGATGGCGATGAGATGCTCGCCGGCGAACGCGGAATCCTGGTTGTTGGAACGCACGGTGCCCACGTCGGAGACGACGGTGGAATACATGAACAATTGTTGCGAAGCGGTGGAAGTCGGCAAAAACGTCACCTCAATTCGAAGGTGGTCGCACCGATGCGCACAGGCACGCGCGCGCCAAGAATCATCGGCGCGTTCAGACGCTGATGATTGACGACGGTGCCGTTGGTGGATCCCAGATCCTCGATGGCCCAACGGCCGGTGGCGGGATCGGTGTAGACGCGCGCATGGTGGGAGGAAACGAATTCATCATCCAGCACCACGGTGTTCGAAGCGGAACGGCCAAGTGTGATGGTGTTGCCGGCCAGAGGGACGGAACTACCGGCAAGGGGCCATCGATAATGACCAGCAGAGTTGGTTTGGCATTGGTTGCGCGCTTGCCGAAGGGCTGCGGCGGCTACGGGCGCAGGCGATTCGACGGCCTTGCGCGCGGCACGCTCCTTACGACGATGAGCCGCGACTTGCGCGGGCTGAGCGTTTCGATATCCCTGTACAGCGAACGTACCGTACAGGCCACGAAGATCCAAAGCAGTACGAGAAACCCGTACTTGAGGATCGCAAACGTTAATTCAGTGAGCATAAAAGGCGGCTCTCCAGGTTGGGGCTGATTACTCCTGCTCCTGCGAGGAGGCCCAGTACAGGATGCGGGTTCGGCCGATGGTGATCGTGTTGCCGTCGAGCAGCGTTGCCGCCTCAACATGATGGCCTTCGACGTACATGCCGTTGGTGGAGTTCAGGTCGCGGGCGATGACGGTGTTGCCGTTGTCGGTGACGTCGATCTCCATGTGACGACGGGAGATGCCGGGGTCGTCGATGACGATGTCGCAATCGGAACCACGGCCGATGATGGTCTTTTCCTCGGTGAGCAGATACTGGTGCTCGCCGATCTCCAGCATCGGGCAATCCTCGGTCTGCGCGTCGGTCGTGACCGGCACGGTGTTGCCCTGCACGGATTCGCTGGAAAGCCGGTAATCGCCCTTGGAAAGTTCAAGATCCTCTTCGAAGATCACCACGACCGGGCCGACGAACGCGTAGTTCTGGCTCTTCGCATACTGGGTGAGGTTGTCGGCAAGTTCATTGGCGAGCGTTTCGGCGCCCCACTCGACGATGTTGTTGAAATCCGGAGTGCTGAGCTTGAAACGGTACTCGTTCGGGGCTACGGTGCGATCGCGCGTGACGGGCATGGCTTCTTTGTCGATCTCGCGTTCCAGAGCGCTGGAAAGATCGACGGGCTTCAGGTCTTTAGACCCGAACTTCGCGAAAACCCCGTTGACGGCGCCTTCCACGCTCTTCTCAAATCGGTCGAGAACACTCATACTTGTCCCTTTCTGTCCTTGACTATCCTACGCTGTAGCCTGCCGAGCGCCAATTCGAAGGCTACTTGCTTGCAAAAATTTCATGTGAAGGGGGTTGCGTCCGGGGTATTGGCGGCGAGTGGTGCGTGACGGTCGGTAGATTGGAAGGTATGAATGATGCGATTGATGAGTTTCCTGGCTGAAGGCCCGTACCTTGCGATTCACCTGCGGCGCGCCACGTTCCGCCCGCGCGATCGGCGACGGTTCGCGTGCGCTGTTCCTGCGTTCGGACGGTCCGGAGGACACCGTCACCTCCCTGTGGATGAGCGTGATCGGCAGCGATGGCGATACCGACGAGATTCTGCTTGCCGATCCGCGTACGCTGCTGCTGACGCCGACGCGAGGATGTGCCGGCTGAGGAAAAGGCGCGCCGCGAACGTGCGCGTGAAGGTGGTTCCGGCATCGTCGGCTATTCGGTCGATGCAGCCGGCAACCGCGTGACGTTCACCATCAACGGCCAGCTGTTCCTGACGGATATCGCGGCCGGCGTGACGCGCGGCATCGCCATCGACGAACCGGAATTCAAGCCGGTGCTGAACCCGCGCATCAGCCCCGACGGACGACACATCATGTATACGACCGGCACGTATTTGGTGGACGTCGATCTTGCGGACGTGTCGGACACGACGGACGCAGGCGAAGACGCGGGCGATGCGGTGTCCATCGTCGCGTCCGTTCCGCAAGACGACGCTGACGACGTTGCCGATACGCAGGACGGCACGAAAGATGACGCGCAAAGCGACGCGGCCGAATCGCAAGCAGGCGAATGGAAAATCGGTCTCGCCGAATTCGCCGCAGGTGAGGAAATGGACCGTTACGACGCTTCTGGTGGTCGCCCGATTCCAAGTATGTGCTCTTCGAAACCTTCGACGCATCCCACGAGCAGACCTGGTACATCGCCGACCCGGCCGATCCGACGAAACCCGCGCAGGCCCGCCGCTATCCGCAGGCGATGACGGCCACGCCGACGTGCATCTGACGCTGCTGGAACTCGGCTACGATACGGACGGCTGCTACTACGGCGGCATCGCACACAACGTGGAATGGGACCGCGAATCGTACGAATACCTGGCCGCCGTCAGCTGGACCGAAGGCCACGAGCCGCTGCTACTTGTGCAGGACCGGCTTCAGCAGCACGACCAGGTGCTCGCCGTCCACGTGGGCGAGCCTATCGTGACCATGAGCGCGCCGGAAAACGGCTTCACCGACGAGGACGGCAGCGAAGTGGAGACCTTCTCCATCGCCATCCCCGAATACGCGCCCGGCGAAGAACCCGGCACCACGCGCGTGCTTGAGGAACATAGCAACGACTGCTGGCTCGACCTGATCGCCGGCACCCCCGCATACACGCCTGACGGCCGTCTCGTGTGCGCGATGAACGACATGGACGCCGACACGAACCGTCTGACCGTGGACGGCACGCCATTCACACCCAAGGGCCTGCAGGTGCGCGAAGTGCTCGACGTGACCGACGACGACGTGCTGTGCGTGGTGCAGCGCACGCCGGAACTGCTGCCGGCCGCCGATCTGCCGTTCCTGTGGCAGTCCAACGCGGACGATCACGACGCCCGCAGCTTCGACGTGGTCTCGATCCGTTACGACGGCACATGGGAGCCGCTCACCTACCTGCCCGGCCAGTGACGATGAGCCGCGCCGGCGACGGTTGCGTGGTGACCGGCCGTGGCATGGACGATGCCGCGATGCAGATGCAGCATTGCATGAACGTGCGCACGACGGACGGTGATGGTGATGGCGTCGACGCCGCCGACATGATGTCGATGGTGGTTTCGCCGATCGAAAACCACGCCGAAACCCCCGGTTTCATGCCGAACGTGCGATTCGTCCGCCTCGGCGAACGCGCCCTGTACGCGGCGGTCATCCTGCCGTCGGCCGACAGCGCATACGCGCATGCCGACCAGTTGCCGGTCCTCATGAAGCCTTACGGCGGCCCCGGTTTCCAGCAGGTCGTGGAAAGCCAGTCGTTCTACTGGGACGCGCAGTGGTGGGCCGACCAAGGCTACATCGTGGTCACCGCCGACGGTCGCGGCACCACCGGCCGCGGACCGAAGTGGGATCGCGCGATCTACGAAACATGAAAGCCGTGACGCTTGAGGACCAAGTCGACGCCGTGCATGCGCTGCCGGACGCGATCGCCTCGCTCGCCGCCGAAACCGGTGTCTCCATGCCGAAACTCGACCTGGACAAGGTGGCGATGATCGGCTGGTCGTACGGCGGCTTCCTATCCGCGCTCGCCGTGCTGGACGCGCCCGACGCATTCGCCGCGGCCTGCGCCGGCGCCCCGCCGACCGACTGGACGCTGTACGACACGCATTACACCGAGCGCTACCTGGGACTCGACCCGGCACGTACGAACGTAACAGCATCGTCGCGGACGCGCCGAAACTCAGTCGCCCGCTTATGCTCATCCACGGTTTCGCCGACGACAATGTGACGATCGCCAATAGCCTGCGATTGAGCCAGGCGCTGATGGCGGCCGGCAGGAAGCACACGTTCCTGCCGCTCAACGGCATCACGCACATGACCAACGACGAGACGGTGGCGCGCAACCTGTTGCTGCTGCAGCGCGACTTCCTCGCCGACGCGCTGGCCTGACGGCGTTCCGGTGAAGCCACCGTCCTGGTAAAACCATCGTTCCGATAAAGCCGAAGAAAAAAAGAACGCGTCCCCCTGCGATTCGACGGACTGCCAAGTATCCGTCGTGTCACAGGGAGACGCATATCCCTTCTCATTAGGGAAGATAGGACGGTGACGGGCACCTCTGCAAGTAAGGGTGTACCACATCTGTGTAGCACCCTTTGAAGTACCTTTCGTTTCTCGCGACCGTCGGAGCGGTCACGATTCGGGGTGTCCGGCAAGGGGTGGCAGGGTTTCGGGCACCGGAATCGGCAGATAGGCGAACAGCGTCCATTCGCCGTCGCGCAGCGTCGTTTCGAGTTTGCCGCCATGCGATTCGAGCTGTTTGCCGAAATACGCGAGGCCGTGGCTCCTGGACGCATGCCCTCCGTCGGGAAGGCTCTTTCCTGGTTGATCTGCGTGATTTCGACGGCGTTCGGCTTGAGCATCACCGACAGGTCGGCTTTGCTGCCGGACTGGGCATGACGCGCGATGTTGGCGTAGGTCTCGCGAAGCAGATCATTGGCGATTCCGGCCAGGCTCGGGGAGGCGCTTGGCGCACCGCCCGCCACATGGAGGATCGAGGTGATGTCGAAGCCGAGCGCGCGTAGACGCCGGTCGCCGCCGGCCATCGTGGCTTTGAGCAGGTCGGAGAAGGCCTTGCCGTCCGCATCCTCCTCAAGGACGGTGACGTCCATATCCAGTTCATCGATGACGCGATGCACGTTGGTCAGGGCGGACAGGATGTAATCGTTGACCTGCGTCCATTTGTCGAGCTCATCGCGTCTTTCGTCCGCGTTCTTGCCGTCGTCACCATCCGTCGAGGCGCTGCCATCGCCATCGTCTCCGCCGGACAATGCATCGATGCGACGTTGCGCGACGAAAGCCGCGGCGGACAGATCTCCCGTCACGGCGTCGTGTATGGCTTCCGCGATGTGACTGCGGCTTTCCATCTCCCGTAATCGCGCTTTCGCCTGCTCCGCCTCGGCGCGGCTGCCGGCTACGGCCTGGTTCCATCGCAAACCGCATCCGAGCATCAGTACCAGGCTGACCATGGCGATGATGGCCACGGGATTGCTGCGGCTCGTGCCAAGGACCAGTTGACGGAACAGCTGGTCGCCTATGGAATAAGCGAGCAGCAGCGGCGCCACGAGATTGTTGGTTTCGTAGGCGAGCATGCCGAACGTGTAGAGGATTCCCGGCAGCGAATTGACGTCGGCTCCGGGTATGAGCCAAGGTCCCGACTGGCTCATGATCAGAAACAGCAGCGACATCGATTTCGGAAAGAACGGTGACAGCAGCAGCACCGCGATTTCGATGATGGTCCAGACGATCGCCGCGGGATTGTCGGTCGGGGCGAGCAGCAGGCAGAACAGGATCCACCATACGGTGATGACCACGATGGTTATGCGGATCGGATGCCAGAGTTTCGGATGGTCGGCACGCATATGGTTGTGCCAGGAGCGGAAGGCGCTTACGGGTCTGGGTTTTGTGGGTTCAGCGTGCATGCGATCTCACCCACAATGCCACTGCCTGGCGTGCCGTCTTGCAGTTCAGCTTCTTGAGAATGCCCTGCATATGCTTGCGCACGGTGCTTTCGGAGATGTCCAGTTGTTCGGCGATCTCCCTGTCCAGCATGCCGTCGGCGCACAGGGAGATGATTTGCTCCTCGCGCACGGTGAGCCGCGGTGAGGTCTCCTCCTCGCGTCTGATGCGCACGTTGGCCAGGGCGGGAGGTTCGAATCCCTCCATAACGTTGCCTCCACAGAGCCGCTCGATGGCCTTCGCCAGCTGATCGGAATCCTCCTTGCCGATCAGTCCCTGCGCTCCGGCTTCCATCAGCCTGCTACGGTAGCTGTTGATGGAGAAGCTGGTGATGCCCAGAATCGGCAGATGCCTGTCCATGAGACGGATCCGATGGCAGATGGCTGGCCCCTGCAAGCCCTCCATGGACATGTCCAATACAAGCAGGTTGAGATTGTCGTCGTTCCTCTGGCAACGTTCGATCGCTTCGTCGCCGGAAGTGGCCGTCCACACCACGTAGGCCGTGGGGACCTTCGCTTCGATGAGAAGGCTCAGCGATTCCAACGCGCGCGGATCGTTGTCGACCAGCGCTACACGGTGGATTTTTGGTATGGGAGCTGCGGATTTCGTGGGATTCATCGCATGGCTCACTTTCCACACAGCCAGTAAAGCGGCGGCGGCAGTCGATGATGGCGGATGCGGTTCCTCTCGCCGCGTCGGCGAAGATGGCAGCCTTCCCGTTGGAAGGGGCCATCGTTCCGGCTGGCTGCATGGTGCAGAGCATGACGAATGACACACACAATGACATGATTTTCATACCGACATTGTACGGGGGAGCGCGTCCACGAGTGAGGAGGCGCGTTCGATCCGTGGAGCCGAAGCGTGGGGCTCTGAAGGCTGTTCATGTGGGATTCGTATGATGAAAGCATGACTCTTAGCTGCTCGACGAGGCGAATTACGACGCCGAAATGGAAAGCAAGGTGCTGCCCGCGCTGGACGCCTGCATGACGGAAGGATGGATGGATCCAGCCACCGTTGACTGGAACGGCGACGCGCTGCCCAAACTGGACGAACCCGGCCGGTTGCACTATTGCTGTTACGACGCGGCCAAATTCGATGCGCTGCGTGAGGACGGCGCTTCGGGCGTGTTCCGTGGCGTGGTGGTCATCTCGCATGGATTCACCGAATTCGCGCGAAAATACAGCGAGATGGCATGGTACTTTCTGCTGTCCGGCTATTCCGTATGCATCCTCGAGCATCGCGGGCACGGCCATTCCGCACACGACGTGAGCAATCTCAGCCTGGTGTGGATCGACGATTGGCGTCGGTACGTGGCCGATTTTGCAGCCTTCGCCGACACTGTGGGCCGCGAATACGCGTGCGGCGAGCCACTGAACCTGTACTGCCATTCGATGGGCGGCGGCATCGGCGCGGCGTGATGGAACACTATCCGAGCCTGTTCGACAAGGCCGTGCTGTCCGCACCCATGATCGCCCCCGTCGTCGGTATGCCGACATGGATCGCACGCATCGCTACAGGCGCGTTGTGCGGCTTGGGATTCGGCAAAGCGCGCGTATTCGGTCACACCGATTTTTCCCCCGAACTCGATCTCGACGAGCATAAGGGCGCGTCCGAGGCGCGCGTTCGCTGGTTCCACAAGCAGCGCGTCGACGACGTGGCATGCCAGACCAACGCGGCCACCTTCGAATGGGCGCATCAGGCGATGGCATTGTCTCGAGCCGTACTCAAACCGGACATGTGCGGTGCGATCGAAACTCCGACGCTGCTGTTCCAAGCGGGCCGTGACGTCTGGGTCCTGAACGGTCCGCAGGACGATTTCGTGGAACGCGTGCGCGAAGGCGGCGGATCAATCGAAAAAATACGGTACGGCAAGTCGTTGCACGAGATCTTCTCCATGCCGAACACGGTGGTCGGACCGTATGTGAACAAGATTCTCGACTTCCTCAGCGCGCCCGCGGACAGTCTGTGAGCGGCTGCCACTGCAAGACACATGCGGCGTGTACGGTGTGCGATGAGCGAACAGTGAAGGGGAAGGAGCCGCAGTGGCGGAAAAAACGTTCGAACGCACGCCGAAAGACCTGATTATCGGCATTGCGATGACCCTGTGCGGCGGCGTGCTGTGGGGCGTCAACGCCACCGTCTCCAAAATCCTCATGGGCACGTACCACGCCTCGCCGCTGTGGATCGCATGCGTGCGCGAACTGGCAGCCGGCGTGCTTTTCCTCACCTGCTCGGCCATCATGACGCCGAAACTGCTTACCGGCGCGCTACGCGATCGCAAATCATATCCGCGGCTGCTGGCCACCGCCATCATATGCGTGCTGCTGGTGCAGGTCGCCTACCTCGAATCGATCAACTGGACCAACTCCGGCACCGCGACCGTGCTGCAAAGCCTGAACCTGCTGTTCGTCTTGGGGGTCGTATGCCTGCGCGGGCGGCGACTGCCCGGCGTACGGGAAGGCATCGGCGTGGCGCTCGCCTTCGCGGGAACCGTGCTGATTGCGACCGGCGGCGATTTCACCACGCTGAAACTGCCGTTGGTCGGCCTGATTTGGGGCGCTATCAACGCGGCGTCCACGGCGGCCATGGTGTTTCTTCCGGTCAAGCTCATCGAACGTTGGGGCAACTTCACCGTCAACGGCATCGCATTCCTGATTTCCGGGCTTGTGCTGCTGCCGTTCGTGCGGCCGTGGGCTACGGCGCCGCAATTGGATTGGCTGGGTGTGGGGCTGATGGCGTTCACCGTGATCGGCGGCACATTCGGCGCGTTCTGGCTGTACATGGCCGGCGTGGTGCGCGTCGGTTCGATGCGTGCACCATGCTCGGCACCAGCGAACGGTGATGGCCACGATTTCCGCGGTGGCATGGACGGACGCGGTGTTCGAACCGACCGATTTGGTTGGATTCGTGATGATTCTCATCATGGTGTTTTTGGTGCGTTAAGTGCCGTGACGGGCGTTGCTTTTCGGGCGGCGGCGTGCGGACAAACAAAAAAGCCGGACACCCACTTACGGGCGTCCGGCTTCGCTTTGCTTAGCGATTACCGTGACTTACGACGTGCGAATATGACGTACGGCAGCTGGAAATCAGCCTTCAATCGCAATCTGATGCTTGGTCTCAACCTGCTGCTGCGCTTCGGGCTTCGGCATTTCCAGGCACAGGGTGCCGTCCTTGTAGCTGGCGTGAATGTCGGAATCCTTCACGTCCTCGCCAACGTAGAAGCTACGAGAGCAAGAGCCGGCGTAGCGTTCGCGACGCAGCCAGCGGCCGTTGTCGTCCTTGTCCTCGTGCGAGCTGTTGCGATGCGCGGAAACGGTCAGATAGCCGTTCTGCAGGTCCAGCGAAATGTCGTCCTTCTTGAAGCCAGGCATGTCGATGTCGACCATGTAGCCCTTGTCGGTCTCACGCACATCGGTGCTCATCATGCCTGCGGACATGTTCGGATCGCATGCGGCTGCGCGGTCCATGTTGCGCCAACCCTCGAAGAACGGATCGTCGAACAGATCGGAGAACATCGTGTCATTCATCAAAGCCGGAAACATTGCCATAATCGGTACTCCTTAAGCAAATGCGCGTTCTGTGCGCGGAGTAATGCGGCTTGGCAGCCGGCCGTGCGATTATCGCTGCGGCGTCACCATCCAGCGAGATCGGCGACCGGGTTCGTTGCCGCATCCGGAACCCTCCCGGGCTCCTGACCTTGACCTTTCACTTCACCCAACTCTTCCGCGTGCCTCCCATTCCAGAATTATGCTCACAGTGAAATGCGATGATGGCGCGATGGGAACGCGATGGGAACGATGCTGCCACCTTGGCAATTTTCGATGGATTTGGCAGTCTTGGAGTTTCAGAAGTTTCGGGATTCGCTGCTGAACGTCAGATTTTTGGTACATTTTTTGGCATATTTTCGGATGCGTCGCATACGAGAAAACCCCGAAACCTTGGTATTCCAACGTTCCGGGGGTTTTCTATTCCCGTGCGAGCGGGGGGAGTTGAACCCCCACGAGCATACACTCACTGCCACCTGAAGACAGCGCGTCTACCATTCCGCCACGCTCGCAGACAATCGACTAATTTACACCTTTACTATCTGTGGCACAAATCGGCGTGTCGCGATTGACGAAAGGGATACGCCCCAAGCCGGGCTAGGCGGCGTGTGCGGCCTTGTACTGGGTACCCCAGTTTTTCATCGCCTCGATGACCGGCTGCAGCGTCTGTCCGGTCTCCGTCAGCGAATACTCCACGCGCGGCGGCACTTCCGGGAACACCTCTCGGTGTACCAGACCGTCGCGTTCCATCTGACGCAGGTTTGCCGTCAGCACTTTCTGCGACACACTGCCGACCGAACGGCGCAATTCGCTGAATCGTTTGGTGCCGTCCAACAGATCACGCAGGATCAGCACCTTCCATTTATCGGAGATCATCAGCGCGGAATGCGCTTTACGTGTCCGATTCTCCCGAATCGGACATCCGTGGGGTATGCGTGAGGTGCACGGGACGCGCGGTCCGCACGTGGGGCTGGCATGGTCTATGCATGGTTTATGGGTACGAGCTGGAAGGAACGTCTGATGAATCAGCGGCGGCGTCGCGTTGGTTCACACTCAGCCCTTCGAACCGTTCTCGTAGAACTTGGCGAGTGTCTCGTCGCGGAATTCGTTGAAATAGCCGCCGTCGATCGATGCGCGGATATCGTCGAGCAGTTTTACGAAGAAGTGCTCGTTGTGAATCGTCGCCAGCGTGAAACCGTTGAATTCGCGGGCACGCAGCGCATGGTCCACGTATGCGCGCGAATAGTGCGTGCAGGTGTAGCAGTCGCAGTCCTCCTCAAGTGGGCCGAAATCGTGCTTGAACTGCGCGCGCTTGATGTTGTAGCGGCCGTGGCGCGTGAAGATCGCGCCGTTTCGGCCGCAACGGGCGGGCGCCACGCAGTCGAAGGTGTCGCCGCCGTTCTCCACGCAGCGAAAATGTCGT
>ENA-OQIO01001515-OQIO01001515.1-human-gut-metagenome-genome-assembly--contig:-NODE-1515-length-11295-cov-1.542711_pt1 | contig 11295 bp, 11 predicted proteins | sample MGYA00242573_ERZ504737 | MGnify/ENA primary metagenome ERZ504737 (study PRJEB26092, sample SAMD00036203) | human gut metagenome | host: Homo sapiens | study: EMG produced TPA metagenomics assembly of... | reverse complement strand
TGAATATTGTAAAGAAAAAGCATTATATATAGATTATTTATAAAAAAAAGTTATAGAAAATTTTAATATTTACTGCATACACTTAAAATAATTTACTAATAATTGTTTTTATACTTTTATTATCTGCATCAGACATTTTTAAAATCATAATATATATCATAGCTCTTGCAATTTCATATAAAACGCAATGAATTGATTTTATTTCTTCAGGATTTCCGTGCGCAATTTTATTTCTAAAATCAGCAAAAATTGTTCCAGCTTCATAAGCAGAAGGAAATGTAATATTATTATGTTTACATAATTGATCAATAACAGGTTGAAGATATTCTATATTATCGTTTAAAGCGTTTTTGTATTTATCAGCAAGACTGTAATCAATTTTAGAAAGTGAATCTTTTATTTTATTGAAATATCCATCTGTTTTTCTCTTTTTAGTTTTTGATGAATTTTTTACTAATTTTGTATATTCTTTATTTACTCCATCAATATATATTTGAAAAAAATCAATTAAATGTAATTTGGTCATTTTGTATAGCATGAAATATAACATTTAGTTCATCGGCTGTTTTTACAAATATGTTATGTATCTCGGCATATGATTTATTATCTTCTTTTTTTGTTGGATATAATCTAGTATATTCACTTTCAAAACTTAATGCACAAGCAAGATATTTTTCATATGTAACAGTAGGTGCTTCTTTAGAATTTAGGGGTATATAAAAATTGTCATATATCTTTTGTGTTCTTCTTAAAGCAATTACACTAAATAACTTGTTCCAAAATTTAATACAATCTGTTGATATTATGCTATTATTTTCATTTCGATCAAAATCATCATTTATATTAGAATTAACATACACAGTTGCAATAGGATAAAATATATCATCTTTTTTTATTTGTAATGTTATTTTGTTAAAAATAATATTACGACGAAAATTTAAAAAGCAAAAGAAAATCGTAAGCCATTAAATATATTTGAGGTATATATTTAATATTTTTCCTTTTTCATATTCTAAAGAAAAATTTGGTATAGCTTCACCCATTGATGTTTTATCGTATTTCAAGTTGTGTCGAATAGTAAAAATTATAGCTAGTTTAATTTTGTCTCTCTTTAATTTTGCTTCTCCTGTAAAATTTATATCTTCCCTATTTTTTTGGAATAATAGTTTTTCATTTTGATTTGATGTATCAGAACCTTTTTCTGAATGTAAAAGCTCTGCCTGGACCTGCAAACGTGTTAACTGCTCTACCTTCAAAGCATATTCTATCAAATTTTGTTATTTCTGGATAAATTCCTGTATTATAGTCTGATATTATTAATGCTTTATATATCAAAATACAAGAATTATATCTGCAACCAATAAAAATGATTTCTCTGTTATCTGTAGTAGTACCTTTTACGATTTCTTTTTCTTTAATATTTCCTGGCATTAAAGATGCAAAAGGATTATCTGGGATCAAGTGAACTTTTTTATCTTTTAGATAGAATGGTATTTTTTTTTCTTTCAATACGTATATATCCTGTATGTTCCATAATATCTTTTTCCTTTCTTTTTACAAAGCAAATATAATAACTATCAAATGTAGTAATATTAATTTTTTCAACTATAAAATTACTTTAATTATAGCATAAAAAGTTTCATAGTCATAAAACCTATGAGGCTGCATTATTTTAAAATCTGTCTTCAATTATTTGATCAATATTTTTATTTACTAATTCTTTTATTTTTGATTTTCTAACTATATAACCACGATTTTTTAGTTCATCAATTAATTCATCATCAGTATATCCTTCAAAACCATAACTTGTACAAGCAATTTTTTCTTTCCATTTATTTAATACTGGATTATAGATATATCGCCAATGATGATCATCATCAATTGATCTATATTCCATTATACCTTCTTCAATATACGGCTTTAATGTATTTAAAAATGTATAAGTTCTATCTTCAAACCAAGAAAAAGTATATTCTTCGAGCATAATCACTTGATCTTCAATATTATAATCAATACTACTATTTAAGTTATCTAATTTATTTTTTAACTCTTTAATATTTATTCCATCTTTTAAAAATACTTCTCCATTACCATCTGCACAATATCCCATATTTTCCTCCTATAATATATTTAATTATTTATATTTCTTTTTTCACAAACTCTACAACTTCTAATTTTTTTCTTTTATATTTTTATTATTTAACATCTCATTTATTGTCATCAAATAATAATGTTTATTTTTTATAATAAAGTCACTATTTATCATAATTGTTGGTAAATGTTACTAAATAAAGAGAATGATTATAAGTTCTATATTCATTATGACTTATAGAATATTTTCTTTGAATTTTAGAAGTAATATATTTGCGTGAAATCAAAGAAGTATTTATTTCTAAATCTTTACTAATGAAATTGATGAGATGTTGCTCATTGTCTTTATTTACGGTTTTATAATTTATAAAAAGTTTACATTTCCATCTTTGATCATCATAAAGAAGATATTTATTTTTATATTTAATAATGATAAGTGAATAATTATGTATCATATTATTAACTCCTTTTAATTCATTATAAATATATAGATCACTGAAACAATGGACAAATAGTCCAAAGAAATTATCAATGATATGAAACCTAAAATGAACAAATCAAAGCTATTTTATATCAAATTTATGCTGTTTTTGAGCATATATACATATGTGTGCAGAGGTCAAGTGCCAAAATCAATGGTTTGTAACTAAAAATATGTGTGTTATGATGCTAAAATGATGACACATAATTAAAAATTTTTTTCATTTCATAAAGTAAAAAAGCGGTCATAAAGACCGTTATTTATTTAATTTCTGATTGTGACATATTTTCTATTAAAATATTTTTGACATATTGTTCCATATATTCATAATCAATTTCACCTTTGTCATTTAAAGGCAGTAGGATTTTTTCTCTTTTTATTCTTTTGTCATTTATTTCTCTATTAAAGTTATATTTAGTTGATAATCTATTTAACATTGTTGCAACAAACAAATAAGAAAATTCATTTAATTTATTAGACTTTAGGCATGTAACATGGTCAGAAGCTATAAATTCATATTGATGATAAAAACATGCACCAACACTTCCAGAGTTAGCAAGTGTTAAGCAGTTATTTCCTTTTCTAACTTTTACATCATTAGATATAAAATTATTAACGCCATTAGAAATGCCAGAAGAAGATATATAAGGTGTATCTCCAATAATTTGTTTTGCCTTTGTTAACCTTTTCCCTCTATAAATATTATCTGCTTCAAACAATTCATCTATATTAAATTCTTTCCATTGTTTTTTATCAAGAGATACCAATTGTTCATCATATGTTATGTTATTATATTTGTTCTGTATTTTATATTTATAATTAGATTTTTTGTTAGTAATGATATTATTAATATAATTTATCATATATTCAAAATCTATATCTTCTATTGTAGGACTATTATTTGATTCATCAAATCCTTGTTTTAAGGGTAATAATATTTTTTGTTTTTTTACTCTTGATTCACTCATTTTATATCCATAATTAAATTTGCTTTTTTGTTGTCTTATTAAAGTAGTTATGAAGAGGGCAACACTTATATTACAAAATTTATCATATTTTGGTTTGAGAATTGTCACATCAGATGATGCAATAAGTGGATATTCATGATAATAAGATAAACAAACACCATTCCCATTATTATTTACGGTATAAACATTTTTATATATTGTTTCTTTTGAAGTTGGAATTACATTTTTATTAAACCCATTGTTATTATCTTTAGCAGATATTAAAGAAACATCACCTTCATCTTTTTTACTATTAATATTTTTAGCATTTCCTCTACAAATAATAAACAAATCATCTAAAGAAAATCCATGCCATACTTTTGTGTTATTCATTTTCTTCACCTTCAAATAAGTGTCCTCTATTATGTGACATCATATTGACCATAAATGTTATGTAATCAGCAACTGTTTTATCAAATTCTTCTTTTGTTGGAATTTCATCATTAAAATAATAAAAACTATGTAACCATTCATCATCAGGTTTAACAGTAGATTTAACACAAAACTTTGATTCAGCATCAATTCTATCAAACCATACATCAAGTAGATGTTCTTTTTTATCAATTGCAGATTCTGTTTCCACTAATCCAATATGTGGGAATACTTTATATCCATCATCTTCAAAATTAATAAATTTAACCAATTTATCCTCTGGATGAGGTTGATGAGCTGTGAATACAGCTATACAAGGAAGAGTTCCAACACCATAAAATGTATCTTTATTAAGAGTTATAACTCCTTCCAATGTATGTTTTTCTAAAATTTTTTCTTTTAGTGATGCTTCTTCTTCTGTTTTACCAGTCATACAAGATTGAGGAACAATTATTATTCCTTTTCCATCTTCCACCAATGAATCTAAAAGATGTTTTGCAAATGATAATTCATAAAGATTAGAATTTTGACTTGAACCTTGACTATATGGTGGATTCATCATACCAACATTTGCTTGTTTTAATTGTAATGTTCCTGATTCTTGAGAAAGGAAATTTTCATTTATAATATTAGATTTACCATCTCCTCTAAGAATCATATTTGTTGTAGCAATAGTGAACATATATGGTTGTAATTCAATACCATGTAGTTGTTTTTGCTTTATATTTTTAATTTTGTTTTGTTTAGAATTTTCTCCTATATTTGATTCTTTTATTTTTTGAACCATTTCATGCATAGCAGATATTAAAAATCCTCCTGTTCCACAACAAGGGTCAAGGACAATATCATCATCTTTTAGGTCTGCTAATTTGCAAAATAAATCAGTTATATGTTTAGGAGTAAGTACAATTCCAAGTGTTTGTCCATCACCACCAGAATAAGACATAAATTCACCATAAAATCTACCTAAATAATCTTCAGATGAATTATTAAATCTAATTGAATCATACAGTTTGTCCTTTAAAAAAATTGTAAAATATTTCAATGGTGTCATTCCCAATATACCATTTTTTCATTTAGTATAGCAGTATCTTTAATGATAGAAAACTGATGAAGTAACTTATCTTTTTTTGTTTCAGGCTTAACATTGCTTCTATCTAAATTAGTTTTAATAGCTTCATAAATTTTTGTTCCATCTGTTTTAGTGTCATCTCCTGTCAAATTATCAACAGAAAAGTTTTATATTCCATTTCCCTTAATGCTAATAAGATGCCAGAAACTATTAATGGCTTATCAATGTCTTTAAGGTTTCCATAATTTCTTAAATCTTTCATGCAATATAGCTGCATCTTTTAATATTTCAGATAATTCTTTTTCTTCATTTGTATTTTCTTTGAGAACTTCTTTAATGTAATATTCATCTAATGTTATTCATTAAATGAAATGAACGATTCAACGTCTGGTAATATCCTACAATATTCAGTTCCATCTATAAATAATGGAGTTATTTTATGTTTCTTTGAATTTCCAGAAACACCAAAAGCTATTATTTTTTTATATGATGTATTATCAAATAAATGTTTCCCATAAAAATATGCTCCATTTACAGCATAATCTGTAACATCTTTAACTTCTAAACTTATTACATCATTTTCATCCAATTTTATATGTTTTGAAATAGAAGCCTTGTCTTCAATAACTATCAAGAAATCTTTAACAACACAAATAAATTCTGGCTTACCTACTTTTCCTGTATTTCTTTTTGAGGCAGTTTTCAAGGCTTCGTTTATTTCTTTTATATCACTTCCATCAGCTTCATGCTTAATGTTTGCACTTGTTAATAAATCATGAACCACATGTCTGTATTCTTTTCTTTTCCCATATTATATCCTCCTAAATTGTTCTTATTTTACATTCTATTATTTTCACCAATAGTAAATAAATATTATATTATTAGATATTTTTATTATGATGAATTTTTCCCATAAATATAGTAAAATATAAAATAATTATACAGGAGATTTCTTGTCATTGATACATATTAGTGAAATTAATGAACAAGAAAGGATAAAAATTATGTCAAAAAATTATATTAGATGAATTAGTTGATCTATTTAGTAAGAATAAGCGTTTATCTAAAAATAAGGTTATTAAATGCCTTAATTGAATCTGGTAATTAAATAATTCTATGTCATCATTAAAGAAAAACTTCAAAAATATTATGATGACAATATTGTTGAAAATTTATTTAAATATGAACTTATAAAATAAAAGTAATCTAATTTTTTTGATTGCTTTTTCTATTGGTGAGTTTTTAAAAATAGTTATATATTCATTCCTCATTTAGGCGGGAAGGGTAAGAAAAATAGAAAAAAATTGTATATATAAATAATGTAGAGGTAATTTTAATATTTGTAATAAATTTAGTAATATAGGTAATAAATACTAATGTCAATAAAAATGTTAACGTTCAGCGAAAATGTCACCAAAAATAAAACAAACATTGACAAGTAATATATAGATTATTAAAATGAAAACGCATAGAAAAATATATTTAATATATTTTGTAAGGACCGTGTAGTAATACATGGTTCTATTTTTTTTTACAACAAAAAGCCCTCTAGCTTATCACTAAAGGGCTATTATTATTTTTTAATCATTACAAATTGATAAGGTTTTAAAGTTGTTGGGTTGTAATCGTTGTAGTTATCTAACAAGATGTTTCCTTGGGTTTTTGGGATTGGTTGTTCTTTGTTTGTAAAGTTACATAAACAAATAATTTCTTGTCCTTGATAAGTACGTTTATAACCAATAACATCATCTACAGTATTTATTTCTTCAAAATCACCATAAACAAGAATATCTTCTTGTTTTCTAATAAAGATCATTTTTTTTATAGAAGCTATAGATTGAATTTGGATCATTGAATTGACTTTCAACATTGATTTTATCTTGGCTACCTGTCATTTTTAACCATGGTTCATGATTACTGAATCCAGCATATTTACTGTTATCCCATTGCATTGGTGTTCTGGTATTATCTCTACTTCTAAGGTTAAGGAAATGCATGGCTTCTTCTTTAGTAAAACCTTCTTCTAAGGCTCTTTGGTATTGACCATGACTTCCAATATCATCAAATTCACTAATGTCTTTTCTTTCAAAGTTTTCCATACCAATTTCTTCACCTTGATAGATAAAAGGTGTTCCTCTTAAGTTAAAGAACATACCAGCAAGCATTGTTTGTGAATAATAATTATGCTCTTTTTTATCTAAAATAAATTTATCAATAGCTCTAGGTTGATCATGATTTTCTAAGAAACTTGCAATCCATCCAAGCTTTTGAACTTCTCTTTGACTTGTAAATAAAAGTTCTTTAAATTGTTTAGTTGTCCAATCTTGTCTTTTAAACCATTCTTCATCTTCATTAATATCAAAATTACAATAATTAAAATCAAACATCATTGAAAAACATCCATCTTTACCAATAAAAATACCTAAATCCTTATATTGAACCCCAACAGCTTCAGCTACTGTCATACAATTATGTTTTTCAAATGTTTCTTTCTTCAATTCATCAAAAAAGACTTCAATTCCTGGTTGATTTCTAGAATAAGCAAAACAAGCACTTAAACCATCTTGTCCATCAACAGGACCATCTAAAAATCTTTGATCTTTTTTAATAAAGTTAATTGCATCAACTCTAAACCCAGCAATTCCTTTATCTAACCACCAGTTAATCATTTTATAAAGTTCTTGTCTTAAAGCTGGATTTTCCCAATTTAAATCAGGTTGTTTTTTAGAAAAAGCATGGAAATAATATTCATCTCTACCTTCTACCTTTTGCCATACTGAACCTCCAAAAACAGATCTCCAGTTGTTTGGTTCTTTACCATCTTTAGAGGATTTAAAGATATAATAATCATGATAAGGACTATTTGGTTCTTTTAGTGCTTCTTGAAACCAAGCATGTTCATCTGAACTATGATTGATAACGAGATCCATAATAATTTTAATTCCTTTATTTTTAGCTTTTTCAATCAATTCTTCTAAATCAGACATTGTTCCAAATTCAGGATTAATATCATAATAATCAGAAATATCATACCCATTATCATCCATAGGTGATTTATAAATAGGACATAACCATAATAAAGTCACCCCTAAATCCTCTAAATAATCAAGCTTTCAATAATCCCTCTTAAATCACCAATTCCATCTCCATTAGAGTCCTTAAAACTCTTAGGATAAATTTGATAAGCTATCTCTTTCTTCCACCATTCATTACTCATTTTCTTTTCTCTCCTTTAAAATATATAATTTAGAATAATAATCTCCAATACCATCCTTATTCTCACCACAAGAACTATCACTTATAATAAGTCCCACATTCATCAATTCATCTCCATATAAATCTAAACCATTAACATGATACATCTTATCTTCATCTAAACCTAATAAAGGTAAACGACGATATCCAACATTAACTTCTTGTAAAGGTCGATAGTAACCAACAATTGCTTGTGTTTTATCATGAGAGACAACCATCCAGGCTGTTTCGTTTGATGTAAATGGACTTTTTAAACGATAAAATGTTCCAAATTGAAATAAAGAACGATATTGTTTCATAAAACTAATTTGTTTTTTAATGACTTCTTTTTCTTCATCACTTAAATAATTAACATCTAATTCATAACCAAAAGTACCAAAATAAGCCACATTAGCACGTGTTTGTAAAGGCACTTTTCTAAATGTTTGATGATTAGGAATATTAGATACATGTGATCCCATCGAAGATAAAGGATAAACAAGAGAGGTTCCATATTGAATCTTTAATCTTTCTATTGCATCGGTATCATCACTGGTCCAACATTGAGGGGCATAATAAAGCATTCCTGGATCAAAGCGTGCTCCTCCACTTGCACAGGATTCAAAGAGTATATCAGGGTATTTCGTCGTTAGAACATCGTATAAATGATAAACACCTAGGATATATTCATGCATGACTCTTCCTTGTGATGAAACATCATGAATGCTTGAATAGACTTTCTGACATACAACGATTCATGTCCCATTTAATATATGAAATATAGGAATCATCAATCACATTCATCATTGCTGGGCAATATAGTTGATAACCTCAGGATTAGAAAAATCTAAAATATATTGATTTCTCCCATGACAACTCTTTCTATGAGGAGTTTTTAATATCCATTCAGGATGATTTCTATATAAGTTAGAATCTTCATTGACCATCTCAGGTTCAAACCATAACCCAAATTTTAAACCTAAATCATGAATTCTCTTTGATAGACCACGAATTCCATGAGGCAGTTTATCTAAATTAGGGTACCAATCTCCTAATCCTTGATAATCATTATTTCTATTACCAAACCAACCATCATCTAATACAAATAACTCAATTCCTAATTCTTTTGCTGTTTTAGCCATTGAAACGATCTTATCTTCATTAAAATCAAAATAAGTGCCTTCCCAATTATTCACTAAAATAGGTCTTACTTGATCTCGATACTTCCCTCTAGCAAGTCTTTTTTGATAAAGTTGATGATAGGTTTGAGACATCTTATTCAATCCTTGATCACTATAAACCATTACAACTTCGGGGCTTTGAAACGAATCTAAATGATCTAATAGATATTCAAAACAATGAGGATGAATTCCCATAGAGACACGTGAGACATGATAATTATCGACTTCTACTTGGGCTAAAAAGTTACCACTATAAACCAAACTAAAACCTAAAACTTCACCACTTGTTTCTTTACAATCTTCTCTTTTTAAAGCAATAAAAGGATTAAATTGATGAGATGAACATCCTCTTAAGGAATAAATACTTTGAATACCTTCTGTAAGTTTTCTTGTTTTAATAGAACGTTCTCTTGCCCATGATCCTGTAAGTTCAATCATTTCATAATCTTGATCAGGTAAGTCTAAAGACATAGACATCATTTGATTAAGTCTTAATTTTTGTTTTTCCCTCATTAACAATAAAAGCATTTCTTGTAATTACAGGAAAATCTTGATAAATAGTATAACTTAATTGAAGCTTTGTTTCAATGACTTCATCATATAAGGTAATGATAAGAGTTTGGGCTTCGTTTTCATTTTCTACATAGGTAGCAGGAAGATCTTTTAATTTTGGTTTTCCTTGTATGATTTCATGACTTACATATTCAAAGTTTAAAATATGACTCCCATTTTCTTGTAAAATATCGATAGCAGGATGACGTAAATCACCTGAACCATAAACAGGATATTCTTGTTTAATATGTTCTAATGAAAAACTTAAATCCCCTTTATAGCTACAAGGTGACATAGGACGAGGAAAGAGTTCTAATAAATGATCAAAGTCTTTACGATCATGAATTCTTTTTCCATAATAGAGTTGTCCTAATTGATTATTTTCTAAGATTTTAAACACATAACTAATTTCATTATTATACAAATGAAAAGTTTTACTTTCTTCATGAAATACAATCATAGATTTCTCCTTAATCACTAAATAGTATTTTTAAAATATCTTCTAAACCATCATCAACAACCGATTTACAAATAATATTTGCTTTAGCTTTTAATAAATCACAGGCATTTCCCATGGCAACCCCTACACGACAAAATTCAATCATTTCTAAATCGTTTTCACCATCTCCAAAAGCGTATGTGTCATCTTGATTTAAATGATAATAATCAAGAATTTTTTGAATACCTGTAGCTTTTGAAATCGTTGGTGAATAGAATTCAAAAGCATTATCACTGCCATGTTCATCAAAATTAATAACATAACCAAAATCATTTTGGATATACTTTTCTATTTTTTCACGATCTTTATTTGTAACATTTGCTTCTATTTTAATCGCTCTTTTTAATACCTCATTACGATCAAACTTTATTGTAAATAGATCTTCAAAATGTCCCTTTTGAACAAAGAAGTTATAAAGTTCTTTATAAGAAGGATCAATGTATAAATGATTCGCTGTCGCAATCATATAATCACAATGAAGTTCTTCTAACATATTTGCTGTCTTTAAACATAACTCATAATCCATTCTATTTTCATAAATAGATTTTCCATCAATTTCTACATAACCACCATTATTTAAAATATAACCGTCAAAAGTTCCATCGAGCCATTTTTCATCTAACATGGCTTTGGGTCTTCCACTACAAATAAAGAGTTTATGTCCTTGTTTCTTTAATCTATTTAATTGTTGTTTTACACCTAAAGGTATTTCATAAATTCCCATTTGTGAGCATACTAATGTCCCATCTATATCAAAAAATAATACTTCTCTTTCATAAAAATCTCCTTTAGCTAATTAATATCAC
>ENA-OQIO01001513-OQIO01001513.1-human-gut-metagenome-genome-assembly--contig:-NODE-1513-length-11304-cov-2.244878_pt1 | contig 11304 bp, 17 predicted proteins | sample MGYA00242573_ERZ504737 | MGnify/ENA primary metagenome ERZ504737 (study PRJEB26092, sample SAMD00036203) | human gut metagenome | host: Homo sapiens | study: EMG produced TPA metagenomics assembly of... | reverse complement strand
ATCAGATTCTGGTCATTCCATGTGTGAATAATTTTCAATGAATGTCGGAATGAAATACTGGGTATCTGATAACAGTGATATCAACCGTCAGTTTCCTGGGAATTTTGACGGGGAACCAACAAGCCGTCTGGCAGCACATTTATTTGAACGGGTTAAAGGATTCCGCTATGGAATCCATTTTGCATCATTTTTCAGAAGCGGGGATTTTGTGCCACATGTGCGAATGCCTGCAACAGGAAAAGAAAGCACCAGCCTTGCAAGCCTGTTCGGGCTGCCTTATGTATTAACAAGCAAACAACGAAATTTTGATAAAAAGACATTAACTTATAACTGGCAGATCAATGGGACGGATGCATTTTCGGTATATTCTGGGGAAACAGATAATATCGATGTGAATCTGCCAGGAAGCTGTATCTGCCGTGCTTCGCTTCTTGACTCGAATGGGTATTTTAAAATATAATTGCCATAACGGGTATATTGCGAGTATTATAGAAGAAGAGGATCTTGTATCCGTCAAAGCAAGTGCTCCGGGATTCCTAAGACGTTTTGTGACGATCAATGAGGAAGTTAACCGAGGTCAGCTGCTTGGTGAAGTCATTAATCCATATAATGGAGAGATTTTATCAGAGATCCGTTCAACGGCAGATGGGATCATATTCTATGCCGAGGATCAGCCAACGATTTTGGAAAATGCATCTGCATTTCAGGTGATTAAGAAACTACATGAATAAATGGGAGGAAATCATGGGAGAAGTTAGAAGAGTCTATGTTGAAAAGAAAAAAGACTATGCAGTAAAAGCAAAAGAGCTGCATGCATCATTGAAGCAGTATCTTGGACTGGATGTCGAATCTGTTCGTGTCCTTGTCCGCTATGACATCGAGAATCTATCCGATGCAAGTTATGAAAAAGCACTGGTTACAGTATTTAGTGAACCACCAGTTGACGACGTGTATGAAGAGACATTACCACTTGCCGATGGGGAAATATCTTTCAGCGTTGAGTTTCTGCCAGGTCAGTTCGATCAGAGAGCAGATTCTGCACAGCAGTGTGTGAAACTGTTGAATGAGGACGAAGATGCCCTGATCAGAAGTGCAACAACTTATGTTGTAAAAGGTGACTTAACTGACGAACAGTTAGAAGCAGTCAAAGAATATTGCATCAACAGTTGACTCAAGAGAGGCAGCTGCAGACAAACCAGAGACATTAGTGATGGATTTTGAAGAACCAGCAGATGTTAAGATTCTGGATGGATTCAAAGATATGGAAGAAGACAAATTTAAAGAATTATATGATTCTTTAAATCTTGCTATGACATTCAAAGATTTCCTTCATATCCAGAATTATTATAAAGGAGAAGAAAAGAGAGATCCTTCCATGACAGAGATCCGTGTACTGGATACTTATTGGTCAGATCACTGTCGTCATACAACATTCTCCACAGAACTTAACATTACAAGTCGATTTCGGAGTTCCAGGTGGATTCTATCGTGCACCATTAGAAGAAGCATATTATTCTTACATGGATGACTTTGAAGAGATGTACAAAGACCGTGATGACAAATATGTCTGCTTAATGGATATGGCATTAATGGCGATGAAACGTCTTAAAAAAGATGGAATTCTTGACAATATGGAAGAAAGCGATGAGATCAACGCCTGCAGCATTGTTGTACCAGTAGAAATTGATGGTAAGGAAGAAGAATGGCTGATCAGTTTCAAGAATGAGACACATAACCATCCAACAGAGATCGAACCATTTGGTGGAGCGGCAACATGTCTTGGAGGAGCGATCCGTGACCCATTATCAGGACGTTCTTATGTATATCAGGCAATGCGTGTTACAGGTGCTGCTGATCCAACAGTCCCATTAAAAGACACATTAAAAGGTAAATTACCACAGTATAAGATTGTAAATGAAGCTGCGAATGGATACAGTTCTTACGGAAACCAGATCGGTCTTGCAACAGGATATGTTAATGAAGTATATCATCCAGACTATGTTGCAAAACGTATGGAGATCGGTGCCGTTATGGGTGCAGCACCTAGAAAGAACGTGATCAGAGAGAACTCTGACCCAGGAGATATCATCATCTTATTAGGTGGAAGAACAGGACGTGACGGTTGTGGAGGAGCAACAGGATCATCTAAAGTTCATACAGAAGAATCTATCGAGACATGTGGAGCTGAAGTTCAGAAAGGTAATCCACCAACAGAACGTAAGATCCAGAGATTATTCAGAAGAGAAGAAGTCAGCCGTCTGATCAAGAAATGTAACGACTTTGGTGCAGGTGGAGTTTCCGTAGCGATCGGAGAACTTGCAGATGGTCTGGTTGTAGATCTTGATAAAGTACCTAAGAAATATGCAGGACTTGATGGAACAGAATTAGCGATTTCTGAATCTCAGGAACGTATGGCTGTTGTTGTAGATCCAAAAGACGTAGATCAGTTCCTTGCATACTCTGCAGAAGAGAACTTAGAGGCTGTAGAAGTTGCTGTTGTAACAGAAGATCCAAGATTAGTACTGAAATGGAGAGGAAAAGAGATCGTTAATATCTCAAGAGCTTTCCTTGATACAAACGGAGCACATCAGGAAACAGAAGTATTTGTAGAGATCCCTCACCGTGTAGAATCTTACTTTAACCGCAAAGACGAGACAGGTACATTTGAAGAAGTGTGCAAGAATACATTATCTGATCTTAATGTATGTTCACAGAAAGGTCTCGTAGAGAGATTCGACAGCTCTATCGGAGCAGCAACAGTTACAATGCCATATGGTGGAAAATACCAGATGACACCAATTCAGACAATGGTCGCAAAACTTCCAGTATTGAAAGGAGAATGCGATACAGTCACAATGATGAGTTATGGATTTGATCCATATCTGTCCAAATGGAGTCCATTCCATGGAGCAGTTTATGCGATCACAGAATCTATCGCGAAGATCGTGGCTTCTGGTGGAGATTATAGAAATATCCGCCTGACATTCCAGGAATACTTTAAACGTCTTGGAGAAGACAAGACACGCTGGGGACAGCCGGTTGCAGCACTGCTTGGTGCATATCAGGCACAGATGGGATTTGGACTTGCATCAATCGGTGGAAAGGACAGTATGTCTGGAACATTCAACGACATTGATGTACCACCAACACTGGTATCTTTTGCAGTCGATGTAGCGAAGACAACAGATATTATCACACCAGAACTTAAGAAAGCAGGAAATCGTCTGATCCGTATCTGTATCCCAACAGATGCATACAATCTTCCAATCTACTCTGAAGTGAAGAAAGTATACAAACGTATTACAAAACTGATCAAAGATGGAATTATTAAATCTGCATATGCAATTGGCGGCGGAGGAGCTTTAGAAGCAGTTGCCAAGATGGCATTTGGTAATAAATTAGGTGTGATCTTTGATGAAGAAGTAGAATTAAAAGACTTAACAGATCCTAAGTTTGGATCATTTGTTGTTGAAATGAGTACAAGAGATGTTCATAAACTTGCGATTCCAGGATTAATGTTAGGTGAGGTTACAGACAAACATGAATTTGTATTTGGTGACGAAGTTGTAACATTAGAAGAAGCGATCGATACATGGAAGAAACCATTAGAGAAAGTATTCCCAACAAGATCTGAAGGAGATCAGAGCATCGTTGATACAACAAGACACTATACAAAAGGAAATATTTACGTATGCAAGAATAAAGTTGCAAAACCAAATGTATTTATTCCAGTATTCCCAGGAACAAACTGTGAATATGATTCAGCGAAAGCATTTGAACGTGCAGGAGCGAACGTGATCACAAAGGTATTTAAGAACTTAGATGCACAGGGAATCCGTGATTCAGTGGAAGTTTTTGAAAAAGCGATCAAAGAATCCCAGATCATCATGTTCCCAGGTGGATTCAGTGCTGGTGATGAACCAGATGGATCTGCAAAATTCTTTGCAACAGCATTTAGAAATGAAAAATTAAAAGAAGCAGTCATGGATCTGTTAAGTAACCGTGATGGACTGGCACTTGGTATCTGTAACGGATTCCAGGCCTGATCAAATTAGGACTTGTTCCAGAAGGTAAGATCGTAGAACAGAACGCGAAATCACCTACACTGACAACAAACCGCATTGGTCGTCATATTTCCAAGGTTGCTTATACAAGAATCGCTTCTAATTTGTCACCATGGTTTAATAATGTACATGTAGATGATATCTTCAGTATACCAGTATCTCATGGAGAAGGACGATTCGTAGCAGATGAAGATGTGATCCAGAAACTGTTTAAAAAATGGACAGGTAGCAACACAGTATGTTGATCTCAATGGTGATCCTACAATGAATGAAGAATTCAATCCAAATGGTTCTTACCATGCGATTGAAGGTATCACAAGTCCAGATGGAAGAGTCCTTGGTAAGATGGGACATTCAGAACGTCGTGACAGCTATGTAGGAATCAATATTTACGGACAGAAAGATCAGAAGATCTTCGAATCCGGAGTAGAATATTTCAAATAAGAGTACAAAAAAAAGAACCTTGCAAGAAAAAGCAAGGTTCTTTTTTACTGCTCTTTTGGAATGATATGAATTGTTTCCATACGGTTCTTATCAACAGAAACAACTTTAAAAAGAAAATGTTCATCTTCTGCAGTTTCGCCCTCTGAAGGCAGATGATCAAGTAGTTCGATGATATATCCGCCAAGAGAATCATAATCCTCAGAATCAAGGTCTACGTCAAGCAGATCATCAAGATCATCAAGCTTTAAAGAAGCGGATACCATATAAGATCCATCGGATAATTTTTTGAAAGTTTCTTCCTCAGAATCATCATATTCATCACGCAGTTCTCCAAAAATCTCTTCAACGATATCTTCTAGAGTAATAAGACCTGCAGTCACTCCATATTCATCCAAAACAATGGAGAAACTAACAGATTTTTCACGCATCTGTGCAAGAAGGCTTGATACTTTCTGAGTTTCATACGTAAAGAACGGCTTACGCAGAACATCTTTCAAATGAAAGATCTCGCCTCTGTGCTGGCTGCGGTAGAAATAAACATCCTTAAAATAAACAATACCAACAACATGATCTTTACTTCCTTCATAAACAGGAAGTCTAGAATAACCGGCCTCGCGGAAAATATCAAGAACTTCATCATAAGAAGCATCTACAGACACAAAAGTTACATCAATTCGCGGGATCATAATATCCTTGGCAAGAGATTCCTTAAAATCAAAAACGTTGTTTAACATATCTTTCTCAGATTCTTCAATAACGCCTTCTTCGTGGCTGACATCAACGATCGTACGAAGTTCACGTTCAGTCATGATACGTTTGGATTGTTTCGAATCGATCCGCAAGATGATAAGGATCGCTGTAGAAAGTTTGTTGATAATGTAAACAACCGGTGTCAGTAATTTTGTGATCAGATAAATGCTGGAAGCATAGCTTAGAGCAAGTTTTGTATTATTGATCGTTGCAAAAGTCTTTGGTGTGATCTCACCAAAGATCAATACAAGTACTGTGATCACAGCAGTTGCGATTCCGGCTCCCATGCTTCCAAAGATACGAATAGCGATCGTTGTAGTAAGGGATGTTAATGAAATATTCACAAGGTTATTCCCAACTAAGACACTGGAAAGCATCTGGCTTGGATTCTCGATCAATTTTAAAACAATAGCAGCTTTTTTTATTGCCATCTTCTGCCATGGCACGCATACTATGTGGATTGACGGTTGTAAGTGCTGTTTCTGCAGATGAAAAATAAGCAGAAAGCATTAATAAAATGATAATTGCGATTATCTGTAATATCATACTGGGGTCCAATGAAAATTCCTCCTAAAATAAATATCTGTTCATTTTTATACAGTTCTTTTCATTGTACGCAAGAAATATGTACATGTCAAGTTAGTCCTTGCCAACCATGGAAGAATATGGTATACCTATTTTTAGGAGGATTGTCATATGAGGTACTATTATGATTATAGTTTTCCAATCGGTAATTTAACGATTGAGGAAGATGGACATGGCATTTGCGGGATATATTTTGGGACGAAGACATTAGAAGGCGAGAAGAAGAATACAGAATTGATCAGGGAAGCAGCACTGCAATTATCACAGTATTTTGATGGGCGGAGAAAGAAGTTTGACCTGAAGATTTCTTATCATGAACAGAATTCCAGATCAAAGTATGGAAAGCATTGGAGAAGATTCCATATGGGGAAACTTACACTTACAAAGAAATTGCGGAATCAGTAGGAATTCCCAAAGGATGTCGAGCTGTCGGTATGGCGAACAACAGGAATCCGATCGTGATCGTTGTTCCATGTCACAGAGTGATCGGAATGAACGGTTCACTGACAGGATATGCAGGGGGTCTGGAAATGAAAGAATACCTGTTGGATCTTGAAAAGCGTAATCAAAAATTAAAGGAAAGATATTGACAAAGATTCTCAATTGAGATATGATACATAGGCACATTTTGCCGGAAGCACATCCGGTATGATCTTATAGATATTTCCGTGAGGGAGTAGTTAGCAGAGAATCTGTGACAGTATCAACATAATGATGAACGACATCTGGTGCTGTCTTAATTAACGAGACTCACAGACGATAAGCTTTTGTTTATAACAAGGCTTTCGTCTGTGGGTCTTTTTCATATCATAGGAAAATCCGATGGAATCCCCTATGATATGAAAACTTACGATATGGAGGACGTTTTTATGGATTTATTTACGTTATTAACACTAGCTGTTGGATTGGCGATGGATGCATTTGCTGTTTCTATCTGCAAAGGACTGGCGATGAGAGAAAAAGTTTTGAAAAAAGGGATCATTGTTGGTTTATGGTTTGGAGGATTTCAGGCACTGATGCCAACAATCGGATTTTTCCTTGGAACACAGTTTAAAGACCAGATCACATCGATCGATCATTGGATCGCATTTGTGCTTCTTGGGCTGATCGGAATCAATATGGTCAAAGAAGCATTATCAAATGATGAAGAACAGGCAGATGATTCGATCGCAGTGAAAGAAATGTTCATGCTTGCTGTTGCGACAAGTATCGATGCATTAGCAGTTGGAATCACATTTGCCTTTTTAAATGTGCATATTGTATCCGCAGCGTTGATGATTGGAGTCTGTACTTTCTTGATTTCATTTGCAGGAGTAAAGATCGGAAATATTTTTGGAACAAAATATAAATCCAAGGCAGAGCTCGCAGGTGGCATAATACTGATACTTTTGGGATTTAAGATCCTGTTTGAGCATCTTCATATTCTCTAAAATGAAAAATTAGCTCTTTCTTTTTTATGAAAAAGAGTGTAATATAATAAAGGCAATGGCACAAGATATAGTGCAGATTGGTAGAACGACAACAAGATTTTGTGTCAGAAAATGGAAACATACAGAATCTTGTAATTTTATATAAATGAGGGAGAAACTATGAATGGTGATGTAAAAACAAAGATTATCAAGAGAAACGGTGAGGAGGTAACCTTTGATCTCGATAAGATCATCAATGCGATCACGAAGGCGAATGAAGAGGTAACAAAGATCCATCAGATGAATCAGTATCAGATCATGGCGATCGCAGAGAAGGTTGCAGATCAGGTAGCAAACTCTTCTCATGCGGTGAATGTAGAAGATATCCAGAATATGGTTGAGACAGGATCATGGAGATGAGAGGATATGAAGTTGCCCAGAAGTATGTAAGATATCGTTTTAAGAGAGAACTGAGAAGAAAATCAAATACGACCGATGATGGAATTCTTTCTTTACTTGATAATATTAATGAGGAAGTAAATCAGGAGAATTCGAATAAGAATCCAGTGATCAATTCCACGCAGAGAGATTATATGGCAGGAGAAGTCAGCAAAGACTTAAGTAAACGTGTCCTTCTGCCAAATGAGATCATTCGTGCTCATGAAGAAGGAATCATCCATTTTCATGATTCTGACTATTTTGCACAGAGAGAACATAACTGTGATCTGATCAATTTGGAAGATATGCTTCAGAATGGAACGGTGATCAGTGAGACATTGATCGAGAAACCACATTCATTTTTTACAGCATGTAATGTGACAACACAGATCGTTGCTCAGGTTGCAAGCAACCAGTATGGAGGACAGTCTTTTACATTAGCACATTTAGCACCATTTGTAGACATCAGTCGAAAGAAGCTGCGTAAGAATGTCGTGAAGGAACGTAAAGTAATCGGAGAATCTATGGATGATGCGATCATCGACAAGATTACAGAGATGCGTCTGTATGATGAGATCAAACAGGGAATCCAGACGATTCAGTATCAGCTGGTAACTTTAATGACATGTAATGGACAGGCGCCATTTGTCACAGTCTTTATGTATCTTGACGAAGTACCAGAAGGACAGACAAGAGACGATCTGGCTCTTGTGATCGAAGAAGTCCTGAAACAGAGAATTCAGGGTGTTAAGAATGAAAAAGGAGTCTGGATCACTCCAGCCTTTCCAAAACTTATTTATGCATTAGATGATGATAACATCACACCAGATTCCAAGTATTGGCATCTGACAGAATTAGCTGCAAAATGTACAGCAAAACGCATGGTTCCAGACTATATCTCAGCGAAAGTGATGAGAGAACTGAAAAATGGTGAAGTATATCCTTGCATGGGATGCAGATCCTTCTTAACAGTTGAAGATTCCCAGAGAAATGCAGATGGAAGCCATAAGTCTATGGAAGATTTAATCAGGGTGTTGTAACGATCAACTTGGTTGATGTCGCATGCAGTTCTAATGGAGATATGGATAAATTCTGGGACATCTTAGAAGAGAGACTGGAATTGTGCCACAGAGCATTAAGATGTCGCCATGAGAGATTAAAGGGAGCGGTATCTGATGTTGCGCCGATCCTTTGGCAGCATGGAGCGCTTGCAAGACTGAAGAAAGGCGAGAAGATCGATAAGTTATTATACGATGGATATTCCACGATTTCCCTTGGATATGCAGGACTTTATGAGATGTGTGTCCGCATGACAGGCAAGTCTCATACATCCGATGAAGGAAAAGAATTTGCATTAAAAGTTATGCAGAAATTAAATGATAAATGTAATGAATGGAAGGCAGCAGAGAACATCAGCTATTCTGTATACGGAACACCAATGGAATCAACAACTTACAAGTTTGCAAAATGCTTACAGAAACGTTTTGGAATCATTCCGGGTGTTACAGATAAGAACTACATCACAAACAGCTATCATGTTCATGTAACAGAAGAGATCGATGCATTCAGCAAACTGGCATTTGAGTCAGAATTCCAGAAATTATCTCCAGGCGGAGCGATCAGCTACATTGAAGTACCAAACATGCAGGATAATATTCCAGCCGTCTTATCCGTGATGAAATTTATTTACGATAACATCATGTATGCAGAGTTAAATACAAAGAGTGATTATTGTGAATGCTGTGGATACGACGGAGAGATTCAGATCAAAGAAGATGAATCAGGAAAGCTGATCTGGGAATGTCCAAACTGTGGAAATACAGATCAGGATCATATGTTTGTTGCAAGACGGACTTGTGGATATATCGGAACACAGTTCTGGAATCAGGGACGTACACAGGAGATCAAAGATCGAGTCCTTCATTTATAAGACACGATGACAGAGGAGATCATATGCACTACGGAGAAATTAAAAAATGTGATATTGCGAATGGACCAGGAGTCAGAGTCAGCTTATTCGTATCAGGCTGCCGAAATCATTGTCCAGGATGCTTTAATAAGGAGACATGGGACTTTTGTTATGGAAAGCCATTTACGACGGAGACAAAAGATCATATCATGGAATTGTTAAAGCCAGATTATATTGAAGGTTTTTCGCTGCTTGGAGGGGAACCCTTTGAACCAGAGAATCAGGAAGAACTGGTCAGATTATTAAAAGAGATCAAAGAAAATTATCCAAAGAAGAATATCTGGTGCTATACAGGATATACTTATGACAAGGATTTGCTCGAAGGTGGTAAAGTATACACACCGTTTACGGAAAAGATGTTATCTTATATTGATACGCTGGTTGATGGACAGTTTATCGAATCCCAGAAAGATATCACATTAAAATTCCGAGGAAGTGCAAATCAAAGAATTTTAGATCTGAATGAAAAATAGACGAGAGAGATGTAGTTTTTTACACTGCATCTTTTTCTTTATCATCTGGAGGAGAAGCTCTTGACAGACTGTGCTTTATATTATAGTCTATGTATAACAAAATATCATAGATAAGTTGTAAATTTCGAAAGAGGAAAGAAGGGTTGCACAATGATACTGGAGATTGATTTCAATAGTGACGAGGCAATCTATGTACAGTTAAGAAATCAGATCATTATGGGAATCGCATGTGCAGAATTTGCTGATGGAGAATCACTTCCATCTGTCCGTCAGTTAGCACAGGTGCTTGGAGTGAACATGCACACGGTGAACAAAGCCTATGCGATCTTAAGAGAAGAAGGATACCTGAAACTAGACCGAAGAAAAGGTGCAGTCATAAGTGTTGAAACTTTGGAAAACAGCAGGAATTAGCAAGCATTCAGGAGAATTTAAGGATGTTAGTTGCAGAAGCTGTCTGTAAAGGAGTTACAGAAGACGAGATGAACCGGTTGATTCATGATATGTACCAGAAATTAGACAGAAAGTAATAACAGGAGGAATTATGAACCGATTACCATTTACAAAATATGCCTCCAAAGCATTGAATGAAGGACGAGAGATTGCTGGATATCTTGGATTTAAAGATGTCAGCAGTATTTTTGTTCTGCTAGGACTTTATGGGGCAGACGGATCTCTTGCAAGTGAAGTGCTCAAGATGCACGGAGTGACAAGAGAATTAATAGAAGAAGCAATCAAAGAGAAGTCAAAGATGCCAAAAGACCGAAGAAGAACGGTAATGGATACTCCGAAGACAGAATACCTGTTAGAAATTGCAGGAGAACTTGCAATGAAATACGGGTGTGAAGCGATCGGATCAGAACATATCTTGATGGCGATGATCAAAGATGGAGATAATGAAGCATTCCGTTTTCTGGAAGATCATAAGATTTCATCCGAAGGAATCTATACAGATATTTTAGTTACTGCAGGAATTGATTTCAGAAGTGCGAAGAATGAATATAATGAAGCGATCTCTGATGGCGGTGATATGGAAGATGGAGCAGGAGAATATATGCTGCTTCAGTATAGTACAGATCTGACAGAGAAAGCCAATGCTTGGAAAGCTTGATCCGATGATCGGACGTGAAAGTGAGATGGAACGTTTGATGCAGATCCTTTGCAGAAGGACAAAG
>ENA-OQIO01001512-OQIO01001512.1-human-gut-metagenome-genome-assembly--contig:-NODE-1512-length-11307-cov-2.442934_pt1 | contig 11307 bp, 14 predicted proteins | sample MGYA00242573_ERZ504737 | MGnify/ENA primary metagenome ERZ504737 (study PRJEB26092, sample SAMD00036203) | human gut metagenome | host: Homo sapiens | study: EMG produced TPA metagenomics assembly of... | reverse complement strand
ACTGCCGCTTCTGTCAAGGGGGAAAATGCGTTTTTTTCGCAAAAATCCAACCGTGAAAAGGCCAACCGAAAATCCGCAGATTTTCCCGGTTGGTAAACTATAACTGTTTTTTCGCTTTAAATCGTCAGTCCACTACCGGTACATCCAGCCCGAACTCCTGCGGGCGGAAGCGGGGACAGACGTTCTCGGTGATGCAGATGACCGAAGCGGCAAGACGGCTGCCGATCTCGCAGGATTCTGCCAGCGTTTTGCCGTAGGTCAGGCCGATGACCGTGCCCGCAAAGAAGGCGTCCCCCGCGCCGGTGGTGTCCATAACGTCCACCTTTTTGGCGGGTACGATGCCGCAGCTGCCGTCCGCACAGGCGTATACCGCGCCCTGCCCGCCCATGGTCACCACCATGCTGGGAATGTTGGCGCTGCGCACGTTGCCCGTGAGCACCCGGCACATCTCGTCCGGGGAGAGGTGGTCGTAGTCGTCCGAGAACAGCAGCCCGGCCTCCTGCTGGTTGCAGACGAAACAATCGATCTGCTGCAAAAAATCCCGCCGCTCCATGGCAATGCTCATGTTGGAGACCACGGCAAACACCTTTTTGCCGTACTTTTTGGCATAGCGCAGGGTCTGCTTCACCGTTTCTTTTTCGAGGTCCAGTTCCAGCGCAATGGAATCGCAGTCTGCAAAGATCTCGTCGCCCTGCTCCTGCAGCAGGCCGGTCAGCGGGGTGGTGTCTGGCCGCTTGGAGATGGCGGCGTGCACATCGCCGTCGTTGTCAAAAATGGCCAGCCATGTGCCCATGCCGTCCGGCTTTTTCTGGATAAAGCGGGTGTTGACCTTGTGCCTTGCCAGTTTGTCGATGACGTCCTGTCCCATGCCGGTGTCATCCACCAGACCCACAAAGGTGGGGCGCAGCTCCACGTTGGCAATATCCTCCACCACATTGCGGCTCACACCGCCGTGTACCTGCTCGATGCGTCCGGCGTTGCGCCCGCCGGGGATATAGGTGGAAAGGGGATAGCCCTTGATATCCACAAAAACAGCTCCGATGACTACGATGCCCATAAACGATAAACCTTTCTGACTTCAGTTGATTTTACCTGTATTATACAGGAAGCAGACAAAAGATGCTATCCCTTTGCGGAAAAATATCTCTCGGTCACGCCCCCTTTCCGTGAAAAAGGGCTTCCGAAAAGTCCGCAGACTTTTCGGAAGCCCAAATAAAAAATAATTTTTCCTCTGATAATGCCCAGAGCGCAGCGGAGGGCATTCTGAATCAGCCCTGTCACATCGCCGTGCGGGCGTGCGCACCAGATACTCCATGGCCTGTACCGGGTACTGCCCGGCGGCGGTCTCGCCGGTGAGCATCAGGCTGGATGCGCCGTCCAGTACGGCGTTGTAGATGTCGCTCACCTCGGCGCGGGTGGGTACAGCGGGTGTGCATGCTGTCCAGCATCTGGGTCACCACCATAAAGGGCACCCCGGCTGCCCGGCAGGCGGCAGAAAGCTGCTTCTGGCAGCGGGGCAGCTCCCATAGGGGCATCGCGTTGCCAAGGTCGCCCCGGGCAATGACCACCTCGTCCACCAGCGGCAAAAACTCCGGCAGCGCCTGTACGCCCGCAAGGTTTTCAATTTTGGCAAGGATCTTCAGCTGCGGTGCACCGGCTTCTGCCAGTGCCTGCCGCAGGTTGCGGATGTCCGCAGCGCCGCGCACAAAGGGCAGCATGACCCCGGTAACGCCGCAATCGGCGGCGATGGCAAGGTTCTCCTTGTCCTCGGTGGTCAGGGTGGGCATTTGGATGTCTGCCCCCGGTGCTGCCAGACTTTTGCGGCTTTGCAGCACTCCGCCCCGCATTACGGTGCACACAAGAGCATCCGGTTCCGCGGTGTCCACCCGCGCCAGCAGCTTGCCGTCATCCAGCAGCAACTCCTGCCCGGGCTGCACACCCTGCACCAGCGCGGTAGGGCAGGGGATGCCTTGCACGCCCAGACGCACGGTCTGCCCGGCGGTCAGGGACAGCGGCTGCGGCAGACGGCCGATGCGTAATTCCGGCCCCTGCAGATCAATGAGCAGCTTTTTGACCCCGGCTTTATGCAGCATCACCAGCCAGTCCTTGTGCGCTGCCAGCGGCCCGTGAGAAAGGTTCATGCGGATGCCGGTCATGCCGGCTTCCACCATCTGCTGCAAAAGCTTTACATCGGCACAGGCAGGGCCGATGGTACCGTAAAAATCCATAATTCCTCCTGCAATTCACGTTTTCTTTCTATTGTAGCATGACCGCGCTGCAAAAGATAGCCCGGCGGCGCACAAAAAAACACCGGAAGCTGATGCAAAGCCTCCGGTGTCTTTTTATGATGCCTTATGGGGTTTACTGCGATACTTTGCACCGCCTGCGTTCAGTACAAAGCTTACAGCTCCCTCTATTTTTAAAGGTTGTACTTAGTTTACAGCATTTCGGGCAGTTCGTCAAGGGCTTTTTCCGGCTTGCCGGCAAAAACTGGAATATCACAACATTATCACAACTGCAGCTGGTGGTAGCACGCGCCCTCCATGGTCTTCCAACAGGCGGTGCTTCCCTCCAAGGTCATGTAGCTGTGGGCGGTGCTTTCCTTGGGCAGGCTTACAGAGCCGGGGTTCAGGTAAAGGTTCCCCTGCCCGAAGTTTGTCCATGCGGGCACATGGGTGTGACCGTGGAGCAGAATATCCCCCGGGGCAAGGGGCGGCAGATGGTTCAGGTTGAACACATGGCCGTGGGTAACGTAGACCAGCCGCTGCCCCACCGGCAGCACGGCATAATCTGCCAGTACCGGGAAATTGAGCACCATCTGGTCTACCTCGGCGTCGCAGTTGCCCCGCACGCACAGCAGCTTGGGCGCAAGGCTGTTCAGCAGCGGGATGACCTGCTTGGGGGCGTAATCCCGGGGCAGGTCGTTGCGGGGGCCGTGGTAGAGCAGGTCTCCCAGAAACAGCAGGCGGTCGGCCTGCTCCCGTTCAAAGGCCTGCTGCAGCTGCTGCGCATAATAATAGGAACCGTGCAGACTGATGCGATCATCCATTTCATATACAATGCCCTCCCTCAGAGCCGGTTTGCCTTATTGTAGCGCCTGCTGTAAAAATGGTCAAGTGATCACAAAAGTCATACTTTTGCACCAAAACCCCTTGACACGCCGCTGAGGATGTGGTATTCTGCTAAAGTTGCAGCCCGCAAATGCGCAGGCTGCATATCGCGGACAGCTGCCGCGATCATAAAAACCGTGTGGATTTTTACAGCAACATTGCTACTTTTCGCCACACAATGACCTCACAAGGGTCATTGTGTGGCTTTTTTGTGCGCCGGAAACCGGCTACAGGCCGGTGCTGCGCCTTCCACATTTTTACTTTTTACAGATAGCAGGTGAAATTTTTCAATGAACGAAACTTTTATGAAGGAGAAGCCGGTGCTGCCGCTGCTGCTCTCGATGGCACTGCCCAACGTGGTCTCCATGCTGGTGAACAGCCTCTACAACATCGTGGACAGCCTGTTTGTGGCGCGCATCAGCGAGGACGCCATGACCGCGTTAAGTCTGGTGTTCCCCATCCAGAACTTTTCCAACGCCATTGCCATCGGCTTTGGCATCGGCATCAACGCCATGATCGCGCTGTATCTGGGCGCGGGCGACCGCGAAAAGGCCGAGACGGCCGCCACCCACGGCTTTGTGCTCAGCCTTGTGCACGGCGTGGTGATGATGGCGGTCAGCATCGCCATCATGCCCGGCTTTCTGCGCCGCTTTACGCAGGACGAGACGCTGATCGCCGCCGGCATCACCTACTCTACCATTGTGTTCCTGTTTTTGGTCGTGAACATGGTCTCGCTGGCCTTTGAAAAGATCTTTCAGGCGGTGGGCCGCATGAAGGTGTCCATGGTCGCCCTCATCACCGGCTGCGTGTGCAATATTTTGCTGGACCCGGTGCTCATCTTCGGGCTTGGGCCGGTGCCTGCCATGGGCATTGCGGGCGCAGCGCTGGCTACCGGCATCGGTCAGGTGCTCAGCGTGGTGGTCTACCTTGTGGTCTACCTGCGCACCGAGCTGCCGGTGCGGCTGCGCCGCAGCTGTCTGCGCCCGGACGCGGCGTTGGACGGCAGACTGTACGCCATCGGCGTTCCGGCCATCCTGAATCTGGCGCTGCCCTCACTGCTGGTCACCTTCCTTAACGGATTGCTGGCGGCTTTTTCTCAGAGCTATGTGGTGGTGCTGGGCATCTATTATAAATTGCAGACCTTTTTGTACCTGCCTGCCAACGGCTTCGTGCAGGGCATGCGCCCCCTTATCGGCTACAACTACGGTGCGCGGGAGCACGCCCGGGTGAAAAAGCTGTTCCAGCTGACCCTGCTCATGAGCGCGGCCATCATGGCGGCGGGCACTGTCATCTGTCAGATTGCCTCCGGGCAGCTGATGGGGCTGTTCACCCAGAACCCCGAAACCATCGCCGCCGGACAGACCGCACTGCGCATCATCAGCATCGGCTTTGTCATCTCGCGGTCTCAACAACCGTCTCCGGTGCGCTTGAGGGTCTTGGCAAGGGCACAGAATCTCTGGTCATCGCGCTGTGCCGGTACGTTGTTTTCATCATGCCGCTGGCTGCACTGCTGTGTAACTGGCTGGGCGCAGACGGCGCATGGCACGCCTTCTGGCTTACCGAGGTGCTGGCGGCAGTGGTCTCCGGTATCGTCTACCGCCGGGCGGTCACACATAAAAAATAAGAATTTCTGATAGGGGCGTTTCATAACGTCCCTATTTTTCATTGACACTACGGGAAAAGTACGGTAAAATAATTTTCGTGTTTTGACAAAAACTGTCAGTGCGCAAGATATTACAGAGGATGTGGAAGTATATGATCGAGACCATTGCCGCCGTCAATCAGGCGGTGAACAGCTTTATCTGGGGCATCCCCGCCATGGTATGCATCATTGGCGTGGGGCTGCTGCTCAGTGTCCGCACGGGCTTTTTGCAGATCCGCAAATTCCCCTACGCCATCCGCACCACCGTGGGCCGGATGTTCCGCAAGCGGGATGCTTCGGACGGTGCCATGACCCCCTTTCAGGCGGTGTGCACCGCGCTGGCGGGCACGGTGGGCACCGGCAACATTGCCGGTGTGGCGGGCGCTATCGCCATCGGCGGCCCGGGTGCCGTGTTCTGGATGTGGTGCTCTGCGCTGCTGGGGATGTGCACCAAGTTTGCCGAGGTGACGCTGGCCGTGCATTTCCGGGAGCGCAGCGACACCGGCGAGTGGGTGGGCGGCCCGATGTACTATATTAAAAACGGCCTTGGCCGCCGCTGGCAGTTTCTGGCCGTGCTGTACGCGCTGTTCGGCGTGCTGACCGTGTTCGGTACCGGCAACGCAACGCAGGTGAATACCATCGTGGCAGCAGTGGATACCGCCCTGCTGGAATACGGGCTGGTGGGCGGCAGCTTTCTGCCCACCCTCAACCTCATCGTGGGTATCCTTGTGGCGGTGCTGGTGGCGCTGGTGCTGCTGGGCGGCATCAAGCGCATTGGCAGCGTAAGCGAGAAGCTGGTGCCCTTTATGGCACTGTTCTATATTGTGCTGTCGGTGGGCGTGGTGGTGCTCAACTTCTCCCGCCTGCCTATGTGCTGGAATCCATCGTGGTGGGCGCGTTCAACCTGCTGCCTTTACCGGCGGCACCATTGGCAGTCTGTTCGTCAGTATGCAAAAGGGCGTTTCCCGCGGCATCTTTTCCAACGAGGCCGGTCTTGGCACCGGCTCTATCGCCCATGCCTGCGCCGACACCAAAAAGCCGGTCAAGCAGGGCATGTTCGGTATTTTTGAGGTGTTTGCCGATACCATCGTCATCTGCACCCTGACCGCGCTGGTCATCCTGTGCAGCGGCACCCAGGTCAGCTACGGCGCAGCGGCGGGTGCTGAGCTGACCATCTCCGGCTTTACCACCACCTACGGCGGCTGGGCGTCCATTTTTACCGCTGTGGCGCTGTGCTGCTTTGCCTTTTCCACCATCATCGGCTGGGGTCTGTACGGCTCCCGCTTTCTGGTGTTCCTGTGCAAGAGTAACAAAGTGGCGCGCCCCTTCTTTGTGGTGTATGCTCTGGTGGCCATTCTGGGTGCTACTATGGACCTTGGTCTGCTGTGGAGCATCGCCGATACCTTCAACGGCCTGATGAGCATCCCCAACCTCATTGCATTGCTGCTGCTTTCCGGCACGGTGGTGCAGCTGACCCGCGCCTTTTTTGAATCGGAAGGGTGAACGGCAGCTCTGCCCATAGTGGACAGAAACGCCGGAACGCGGTATACTGAGAAAAAACAACGGTGGCTATGCACCACAGGAGGTTCTAACGTGGAAAACTTTAACGAATTGCTGCAGAAGTATGCAGATTTTATCGTCCGGGTGGGTGTGAACCCGCAGCCGGGGCAGACCCTGATCATCAACTGCCCGCTGGAGGGTGCCCCGCTGGCACGGCTGTGCGTGCGCAGTGCCTACGAGGCCGGTGCGCGGGACGTGCAGGTGAACTGGCAGGATGACGCCGTTACCCGCATCCGCATGGAGCTGGGCAGCGAGGACGCTTGACCGATCACAAGGCTGGCAGCTGCGCCGCTATCTGACTACGCCGAGACCAGGGCGGCGTGTGCGTGCTGCACCTCATCGCCGACGACCCGGAGGTGTTTGCCGGGCTGGATGGGGCCAAGATCAGCCGGGTGAACAGCGCCAACCGCGCCTTCATGCAGCCCTGGCGCGAGTACACCATGAACGACCGGGTGCAGTGGTCCATCGCCGCTCTGCCCGCAGAGCCGTGGGCAAAGAAGATGTTCCCGGAGCTGGACACTGCCGCCGCCATTGAGGCACAGTGGAAGCTGATCTTTGATACCTGCCGCGTGACCGGCGGCGACCCGGTAGGGGAGTGGCAGAAGCATCTGGACCGCTTGAACGAGCTGGGCGCAAAGATGAACGCCCTTGATCTGGAAAGTGTGCATTTTGAAAGCGCCAACGGCACCGACCTGACCGTGGGTCTGGCCGAGCAGGCAGTGTGGGAGAGCGCCGGCAGCAAAAACGAGAAGGGTGTGCCCTTCCTGCCCAACATCCCCACCGAGGAGGTGTTTACCGCACCCCATAAGGATAAGGTGGACGGCATCGTTTACGGCACAAAGCCTTACGTCTTTAACGGTCAACTCATCAAGAATTTCCACGTTACCTTCAAGGATGGCAAGGTGGTGGAGCACGGCGCAGACGAGGGCGCAGACCTGCTGGGTCAGCTGCTGGACACCGACGAGGGCGCACGCCACATCGGCGAGGTGGCACTGGTGCCCGCCTCCAGCCCCATCAACCGCAGCGGCAAGCTGTTCTACAACACCCTGTTTGACGAGAACGCTGCCTGCCACATCGCCTTTGGCGACAGCTACCCCGGCACCACCGTGGGCGGCACCGGCCTTTCCAAGGAGGAGCTGGCAGCCCGCGGCATGAACCACTCCTCCCTGCACGAGGACGTGATGATCGGTGCAGAGGACAGCCACATCACCGGCAAATGCCGCGATGGCCGCACCGTGCCGCTGTTTGAAAACGGCGTCTGGGTGCTGTAAAAAAGCCCCAAAGGGCGCGCAACTGCAAAAAAATTGCGAAAATGCTTGCATAAATCGCAAGAGTATGCTATATTCTAGTAGTACGATATAGTTTAACCTGAAACGTGGGCCGCAAGGTCCGCGTTTCTTGTTTGTTTGGAGGTTTTTTATGGCGAAGCAGTCTGGCGGCAACACCGCGCAGAGAGTGGAAGCGCTTGTCCGTCCCACGGTGGAAGGCATGGGTCTGCGCCTGTGGGATGTGGTTTTTGAGAAGGAAGGGCCGGACTGGTATCTTCGCATCCTCATCGACCGGGACGGCACCATGGATACCGACACCTGTGCAGAGGTGTCCCACGCACTGGACCCCATTCTGGATGAGGCAGACCCCATCGACCAGAGCTATTATCTGGAAGTGGGCAGCCCCGGCCTTGGCCGCAAGCTGACCCGCCCGGAGCACTACGAGGCACTGAAGGGTCAGAAGGTGCGGGCAAAGCTCATCCGCCCCAACGCTGACGGCGTGCGGGAACTGTCCGGCATCCTGACCGGCCGCGAGGGCAGCACCGTGACGCTGGAGACCGAAAACGGCCCCGTGACCTTTGAGGTGAACGCAGCCTCCGGCGTGCAGCTGTGCGACGACGAGGATCTGTTCAACTGAGAAGAACCGTCTCTGATGGAGAAAAGAGAACAAAATATATAGGAGGAACCCGAAAAATGACAGCAGCGAATAAGGACTTTTTTGAAGCGCTCTCCATGCTGGAGCATGAGCGCGGCATCACCGCAGAGTACCTGATCGAAAAGATCAAGGCGGCTATCATCATTGCCGTCAAGAAGAACTATGAGGTCGAGGAGGATCACATCCGTGTGGACATCGACCCCGACACCGGCCGCTTTGATGTGGCGCTGATCCAGGATATCGTGGCAGACGAGGACTGGTACGACGAGCACGCCGAGATCGGTGTGACCGAGGCACGCAAGATCCGCAGCAGCTACGAGGTGGGCGACCGCATCATCACCCCGCTCAAGACCCGCGATTTTGGCCGTATTGCCGCCCAGACCGCAAAGCACGTCATCCGTCAGGGCATCCGCGAGGCCGAGCGCAACCAGCAGCTCAGCGAGATCCAGTCCCGCGCACATGACATTGTGCAGGCCACCGTTACCCGCGTGGATACCGAGAAGGGCATCGTTGCGCTGGATCTGGGCAAGGGCGGCGAGGCTGTTCTGCCCCGCAACGAGCAGGTGCCCGGCGAGGTGTACACCGAGGGCGAGACCCTGCAGGTCTACATCGTGGACGTGGTCAGCACCGAGCGCGGCCCCCGCGTGATGATCAGCCGCACCCATCCCGGCCTTGTCAAGCGCCTGTTTGAGCTGGAAGTGCCCGAGATCTTTGACGGCACTGTGGAGGTAAAGGCCATCAGCCGCGAGGCTGGTGCCCGCACCAAGATGGCTGTCTGGTCCAAGGACCCCAACGTGAACCCTGTTTCCGCCTGCATCGGCGAGCACGGCGCCCGCGTGGCCGCTGTTGTGGAAAAGCTGGGCGGCGAGAAGATCGATATCGTGAAGTGGAGCGAGGATATCTCGGAGTTCATCTCCGCAGCTCTGAGCCCCGCCAAGGTGGTCAAGGTGGAGCTGCTGCCCGGCGAGACCCGCTCCTGCCGCGTCACCGTGCCCGACCAGCAGCTGAGCCTTGCCATTGGCAACAAGGGTCAGAACGCCCGCCTGTGCGCACGCCTGACCGGCTACAACATTGATATCCGTCCCGAGAGCGGCTACTACGGCGAGGACGAGGAGCCCAAGAAGGACGCAGCAGACGCTGAATAAGCCCGGCACCATCTGCCGAAGGAGGGAAACCGGATGGCACAAAAAAAATCCCTGCCCGCCAGTGCATCGGCTGCATGACCAGCCGCCCCAAAAAGGAATTGGTGCGCGTGGTGCGCGCACCCAGCGGGGAGATCAGCATTGATCTGGTAGGCAAAAAGCCGGGACGCGGCGCATATCTCTGCCCGGACCCGGACTGCCTGACCAAGGCAAAAAAGAAAAAGGCGCTGGAGCGCTGCTTTGAGCAGCCGGTCCCCGCCGAGGTATACGACGCGCTGGCTGTACAGCTGGCCGCAGCCGCAAAGGAGGCAGCAGTCGATGGCAAAAAAGAATAACGCCCCCGCAAAACCCAAGCTGCCCCCGGAGGAGGCGCTGTATCAGGCCGTGAGCCTGTGCCGCAAGGCCGGTGCGCTGACCATGGGCTTTGATGCCGTGGAGGAAGCCTGCGTCAAAAGCAAGGCATGGCTGGTGATGACCGCATCGGACATCAGCCCTAAGACTTTGCAGCGTTTGAACTACGCCGTGGGGGACTTGGTGGACGTGTTCACCATGCCGCTGACACAGGATAAGCTGGCCGATATCAGCCACAAGCCCGTGGCTGTTTACGCGGTGACCGACCGCAACCTCGCAAAGCTCTGCTTCGACCGCCTGTCGGACTGCGGAGCAATCAAAAATGAGGAGGATATGAGCGAATGATCGTAAAATATAAAGTGAGTGACTTTGCAAAGGATCTGAACCTTTCTGCAAAGAAGGTGCTGGACGAACTGGCCGCTATGGGCAGCACCGGCAAGAAGAACAGCTCCAATCTGGAGGAGAACGAGCTGAACTACCTGCTGGAAAAGTTCAGCAAGGATAACAGCGTGGCAAATCTGGACGAGTTTTTGAACAGCGCCAAGCTCCCAAGGAGGAGCCCAAGGCTGAGAAGAAGGCCGAGAAGAAGGCTGAAAAGAAGCCCGAGGCTCCCAAGGCTGACAAAAAGCCCCAGCAGCCCGCCGCAAAGGCCGAGCAGCCCAAGGCAAACAATAATAATAACAATAACGGCAAGCACGGCGACAAGAAGCCCGAGCAGCATAAGAAGCGCGAGGAAAAGACCGTTTCCTTCAGCGAACTGGCACGTGAGACCGGCGCAAAGGCTACCGCAGCCCCCGCACAGGCAGTTTCTGTCCGCCGCGAGGACAATCAGGTCACCGTGGATACCCGCACTGTGGATATGAACGTGGACCGCTTCGACGCCCGCTACGATGATCTGGCCTCTACCAAGAACACCGAGAACCGCCGCAAGCCCACCCCGCAGGGCAACAAGCAGAAGTTCACCCAGCGCGGTCAGCGTCAGCGCCAGCAGTTCCAGAAGGGCAAGCGCGAGACTGAGTTCGAGCGTCTGCAGCGCATCCAGCTGGAAAAGGCCCGCAACGCCCAGCTGAAGGTGCTGATCCCCGACGAGATCACCGTGGGCGAGCTGGCTGCCCGTCTGAAGCAGCAGGCCGGTAAGGTCATTGCCAAGTTCATGCAGATGGGCGAGATGCACGCCATCAACGACGTGATCGATTTCGACACCGCAGCTCTGCTGGCAGAGGAGTTCCACGCAAAGGTCGAGCACGAGGTGCACGTTACCATCGAGGAGCGCCTGTTCACGCAGGAAGAGGACGCACAGGAGGATCTGGTGGAGCGTCCTCCGGTGGTCTGTGTCATGGGTCACGTTGACCACGGCAAGACCAGTATTCTGGATGCCATCCGCAAGACCAACGTCACCGCAGGCGAGGCCGGCGGCATTACGCAGCCATCGGTGCATATCAGGTCAAGGTCAACGACAGCCTCATCACCTTCCTGGATACCCCGGGCCACGAGGCGTTCACCTCCATGCGTGCCCGCGGTGCCAACATGACCGATATTGCAGTTCTGGTGGTTGCTGCCGATGACGGCATCATGCCCC
>ENA-OQIO01001511-OQIO01001511.1-human-gut-metagenome-genome-assembly--contig:-NODE-1511-length-11311-cov-2.135551_pt1 | contig 11311 bp, 13 predicted proteins | sample MGYA00242573_ERZ504737 | MGnify/ENA primary metagenome ERZ504737 (study PRJEB26092, sample SAMD00036203) | human gut metagenome | host: Homo sapiens | study: EMG produced TPA metagenomics assembly of... | reverse complement strand
TGCTGGGCGGGGTCATCGTGCTGAGCGGCGTGGCGCTCTTGGGGAAAAAGCCGCAGGATCCTGATACAGCAAAAGCGGATGCGTTCCGTATAAACAGAAAGAATTCTTACTATGTACTTTTCTCAAAATCCGGATTCACAGAGGCTGTTCTGAATGAAGTGAGGTCTGATGACAGTATTTCGTTAGTGGATTTGGTAGAGCTTATGACTTCCTGTTAAGCTCTGAATATTAAACGACAGAATCGCGAAATGGAAGAGTATCGTAGTCCTTTGGAGACGAAAAAGGTGCGATGCACAGTAGAAAAGAAGGGAAAATAACGGTATGGGAATGACTTTATCTATGGAGGAAAAGGTGCAGACAGCAGCTGAGACGGTGATCCATGCACCTGCAGCTGACGAAACGGTAACGGGCAGGATAGTGCATGCAGAGGATTTTGATCCGCTGTTTGCCATGTCCGAGGAGGATTGTGTCGAAGGGTTTATCAAGCGTGAAATGCAGCGCGCCGGGATCACGGAAGAGCAGAATCTGATCCCGGAGGATATGCTGCGCAGAAAAAACATACTGAATGCCGTTTTGGCGGTTCTGTTATTCGTATACATATCTCTGTTTTTCTTTCATTTTCCGATGAAAACCTATGTGATCGGACTTATCATCCTGGTGGTATATGCATTTTTGACCAGCCGTTATCAGCTGATAAATATTTGAAAAGGAGATCAGATCCAGATCCCAGGAGAAAATCTCGAATATTGTCATGAATGTGAAGGCATCCATGGTGCCGGATTTAACAGCAAAAAGTTAAAATGGGCTCTCATGGCGGTGGCTGTGGCAGGTTCGCTGCTGCTGTTCAGTAAGCCAGGATCTTCTATGAGCAGGCAGATGACGGATATTATGTGCGGTTTTATGTCTATGGTCTGACGAATATGACTACGGCGACCATTCCCGATACCTATCAGGGGGAGAAAGTAGTGGGCCTGCGCGGCAACACCTTTTCCAATATGCCCTTTTTATCAGAGGTAACGCTGCCGGACAGCATTACAGAGATCCGCGGGCAGGCATTTAAAAACTGCAGAAGCCTGGAACGTGTCACATTGCCGGAGCATCTGACGTATCTGGGCGGGGAAGCTTTTTACCATTGCAGCAGTCTGGAGGAGGTAAATCTTCCGGCGGGACTGACGGAGATCCGCGGCAACACCTTTGAAGAATGTAGCAGCCTGCTGCGCATAGAGATCCCGGATAACGTGACCAGGATCGGCGGACACGCGTTTTATGGAAATACCAGTCTGGAAGAGGTGGTGATCTCCCCGGACAGCAAGCTGCAGCAGATCGGGTCTTCTGCCTTCGGTGCTGTGATTCTCTGCGGGAGATCACACTGCCCCGGGGCGTATCTGTCAATGAACGTGCTTTCAAGGAGACACCTGTAAGGATCGATTACTATGAATACTAAATTTATTCACTTGTTATATGTGCCGACCATGGCATGTAACATGCAGTGCCGGTACTGTTATCTGGAGGACCACACCGTAGATACCCTGCGGGGCGGAGATTGCTGGAGACCCTGCAATATGCCATCGCGAAATTCCGTGAAGCGGATGTGGTACCCTTTAATATTTCCCTGCACGGCGGCGAGGTGACCACTTTGCAGGAGCGGGAATTCCACGACCTGATCCAATATATCAGCAGTTACTATCAGAAAAACCGTGAACTCATCACGGATGCCGGCTTCCGGTGGGGCATCCCCACATCAAGACGAATCTGTACGGACTGGACAGACATATCGAGACCATCCGTGAGTTCAACGTGTCCATATCGGGCAGCCTGGATCTGCCGCTTTCCCTGCATGACAAATACAGGGTGACTAAAGGCGGAGAGGGCACACTGGAACGGATACTGGATAATATCCGACTGCTGGAGGAGATCCCTGACAAGAAAAAGTATCTGCACGATCTTTCGGGAGCATTTTGAACAGCTGGATCAGATCATCGAGGATATCAGATTCCTGGACCGGAACACGTGCCTGGATATGAATGATTTTAATTTCATGATAGGGTTTGACTACAATTCCTGTGGCCTGCTGCATCACATGAGTGAAGAGGAACAGCTGATCTTTTACCGGCGGATGCACGAGGCTTTTGACGGGACCAATCTGGATGCCGGGGTCAACGGTGCATGGTTCGATGAGTTCGGACCGGAATACTGCACCAACTGCGATAATTGCGGAGAGAAATTTTTCCTGTTGGAGCGTAACGGAGACATCTATTCCTGTGTCAGAGGTCAGAAGAACGAAGATTTTTACTACGGTAATATCTATCGTGACACGGTGGACAACATTTTGAAAACCGCTGCACGGAAGATCTTCCAAAACCATAACAGACAACCGTTTCCCGAGGAATGTGCGAGGTGCGCTTACCTGTATCTGTGCAAAACGGGCTGCCCTTTTGTGAAAAACGTATATGGATCCGGCAAAAGCTACACCTGCCTGCTGCAACAGCAGATGTACCGGGACCGCGGCTATGCCCCGGATGCTTCTGCTGACGAGACTGCATATGAATATGTGACGAAGATGCGCCTCGAGGAGCCGGAAAAGTATCTGCCTGCCAAGACATCCGCAGAATATCCTGCACTGGAACAGATCATTGCACAAGATGCGAAGTTACAATATATCTATGACAGCGGTGTGTTCGAACTGGATGTGGATGGAGACAGATATCCGCTGATCTCCCAAATTCTTAGGAAGTCCAGGGAGATCCTATATCTGACACCCATCAGTACGGTAAAGCTGCGTATGAAAAAGCATATGTTGCAGGAAGAATGCGATTATCCGGAGAACAACGCATTGTACCTGATGCTGTTGTCCGGAGATCTCGTGACTTACGGTGATGAAGGGAGAACAAAGCAGCGTCACATTGCCACGCATCAGATTTATAAAGGGGTGCTGGACCATTCCGGGGACAACGAAGAAGAATGGTATGTATATGATATTTCCGGGCTCCTGCGCGAATATGCAAAGGAATATGCCACGGGCAGCCCGAACAATCCTGTTGTGCACCACTACGGAGCTGAGAGACTGCCATTACCGGAAGCAGGAAAATAATGCCTATTACCATATACAGGCCATCAATCTCCCCTTTCAGAACATTGAATTTTATTATCTGACACTGGAGCAAAAGAATGACAAGGAGGCTTTCCATGAATTTTGAACCGCAGACCTATGAAGAACTGATCCGCATGAAGCGTTGCGTGGAACTCACAAAATATTATGAGGTGACAGAGGAGGAGCTTTGGGAGATCTATCATTTCCTGGAGCAGGAGCCGGAGGCTTTCATCAAGGGAGGCAGACAGAATCTGTCCCTCATCATCGGACAGAATACCGCAAAAACCCAGAAGGTGATCATGGCGAACTGCACCGACAGCAGCATTGACGGAATCCTGCTGTCACGGACGGAATGCAAAGTGTTTCCTCATTACACACCATCCTCAGGCTCTGGCAGCAGCGGTGGTTCCTCTTCCAACAACAATAATAACAACAATAACAGATAGGACACGAAAGCAATGGCATTCATATCCGAAACACTTCAAATGCGCAGGCTTACAGAAAGCGGCGTCAATATCAAGACTACTTACATCGTCGATGGCACCCTGAGGTACCGGTCCACAGACGGAACCTGTCAGGATGATGTGCACGGTGGTATCCGCTGCCGCAAAGAGTATTTCCGGCAGGGGAAATTGCTCCATACGGAGAAAATCTTCGATTCCCGCATGGAATATACCTATGTATCCGGAATGGATGAAGAGGCACAGCATACCTGTGAAAACTGCGGATTTACCGGCAAAGTAAAGGAATTTGTGAACGGCTGTCCCTGCTGTGATGCGGCCTCCAACATTGACTACGCAGACAAGGAGCTGGGCAGCAAGCACCATTATGATCTGGTATTGCAAAGCCCGGTCTACCGGATCGTCACGGGAGTGGTAGATTACATCGTATCATTCCTGCTATGCAGCCTGTGGATCATAAATACCTCCAGGACCTTCAATGGCTATGATGTGGGCAAGATTTTCATCTACAGCACAATCCTGGCTATGATCCTCTATTACTTTTTCTACCTGTGCGATGCTTATGCGGTATTGGGGCCTGTCAGACGATACAAAGAAAAACAGAACCGTCGGCAGCAGGAATTCTGGACCGGCACCGGCATCGACAAAAAGCGGTTCTATAATAACCTGAACTACGAAGCCGGAAGACGCTACTATTCCCGGCCGGATGTCATTGATTACGACATTATGGACTATACCGGTCTGCAGGAGCATGTGGAGAATGGCATACTGTGCGTGGATGTGGAGTTACAGGTCAGACTGGTGTATCTGCGAGGTGGCCGGATCACATCCGCATATCAGAAGGATACCTTCTCCCTCAGCCACAATGACAGAGTCATGACCCTGGACAGCGGGATCCACGTGATCAAATGCCCCAAATGCGACGCCAATATTGATGTGACCAAAGGCGTGTGTGAATATTGTGGGACCGAGATCGGCAGCCTGCAGGAGTGGAAGCGGATAAAAAAATAAGATCTGGAAAAAATGCTGTTCACGTTCAAAAAATGCAAAAATCAACCACCGGTAGAATGACATTATTCTCCGAATCTGGTATACTTTCAGTAAAAACAGGAGGTATCCGGGATGGAAAAGGCAAAAGTAACAATGAGAAACTGGAAGCCCTATGTATATGACGGAGAGTACAATCTGTCGGGGACTGCGGACGTACATCCGCGGCTGGGAAGAAATGTCTATGTAGCCACGACGTCCACGTTGGTCAAGGCTTCTCTGGAAGAGGATGTTCTGATCTATGAGACCAGAAATACGGTCTATCACTGCCCGCTGAAATATATGATGGTATCGCCGTATGGGAATGTAGTACAGAAATACCGGGAGGAACTGGCCCGTCTTGATACTTCGGAAAATGCACTGGACCGGATCATTGCCGCAGCAGCGAAAATGTCACTTGGAGAGCCGGAGGATACGGCGGATGAAATGGTGAGAAAGATCCGTGCTCTGCAGGAGACAGGACAGCAGGAGATTGCGCAGATGGAAGAACAGGAGAAGCAGCGTCTGCTCGAAATTGCCGGGAAATATGAGGACTGTGTCTACATTGAAGTGTCCAGCGTTCACAGCGGAAGCAAATTGGTATATCATCTGGGGGATGCTGTGGGAATTGTGAATCCGGGAGTTCACATCGGAATGTTTCAGGACAGCGTATTATACATGAAATATGCCACCGAAGAAGATCCCTGCGCATTGGATTTCCGGTATTTTCCGAGGGGATTCGGCGATGTCATGGAGACCTACAGCTGGTCCGATAATATTAAGCAGGCGGTGATCAAAAATCAAAAGGGACACAGCCTGATCTTCAATCATGAGGAAATCGCTCCCGGAGAGACCAAGGTATTTACCCCGGATACCCATAAGCAGGGACTGTTCAGCCCGGACTGCTATAACGGGAAGTCACTGCTTACAGTGGGGGAGGAAGACGGGAGAAGGAAGACTGAGAGCGCAGAGTATGGTAAAAAATTTTAAAGGAAAGGAAAATGTAAACAATTTTCATAAAATACAGGCATGCTGCCCGGCCTGCAATGCATTTGCGGATAAAATAGAATATCAGAAATCAGACGCAGGTAATCGGATCTATTGCTCAGGATGCGGAGTGAGCTGGGGCGAAAGGTAAGGCACTTTTTCTGTAAAAGAGAAAGTGCCTTTTTTAAATAGTCTGAAGGAGTGGAAATCCCCGGACAAATTCATTAAGATGGCATATAAAAAATAACAAAGATATAAACAAAAATAAAGATTTTATCATAAGAAAGGATATTTTATGTTAATTACTAATGCTGAATTTATTCAAGGATTTATACGTCTTACTGACGATGCATTCAAAAAAGGTTGGCATGAACGCAATGGTGGCAATCTAAGTTATCGTATAAAACCTGAAGAAATCGAAGAAATAAAATCTGAATTAAAAGCACCTACTAATTGGATTCCGATTGGTGTAAGTGTACCTAATTTAGCTAATGAATATTTTTTAGTTTCTGGAACTGGTCGTTATATGCGCAATGTTATCTTAAAACCAGAAGATAATATTTGCATTGCTAAAATTGATGATAAAGGTGAAAATTATGCTATCGTTTGGGGATTAGAAAAAGGCGGTCGTCCAACAAGTGAATTTCCAACTCATCTTATGAACCATAGCATAAAAAAAGATTTAACAAATGGCCAAAATCATGTAATTTATCATGCTCATCCAACTAATATCATTGCTCTTACTTTCGTTTTACCACTAAACGATAAAGAATTTACTCGCGAACTTTGGGAAATGGCCACAGAAGATCCTGTTATTTTCCCTGAGGGTATCGGTGTTGTTCCTTGGATGGTTCCAGGTGGTAGCGAAATAGCTAAAGCTACAAGTGAACTTATGAAAAAATATAATATTGTAGTATGGGCTCATCATGGTATGTTTTGCTCTGGTAAAGATTTTGATGAAGCTTTTGGACTTATGGATACTGCGGAAAAAGCTGCTGAAATCTGTGTAAAAGTCCGTTCAATGGGTGGCAAAAAACAAACTATTACCACTCAAAATTTCCTTGATTTAGCTAGAGATTTTAAAATAGATTTAAATAAAACTTTCTTAAAATAAACATCATAAAAAAGCTGTAACAATTAGAGATATCCTCTTTTGTTACAGCTTTTTTTAGTAAATTAACTTTATATCATTTTCTTTAATATAATCAAACCACTCAATATTAGGTTCTTTGTCCGTTACAATTGTGTCAATTTCAGCTAAATCACATGTTTTAGTAAATGCAGTTTTATCAAATTTCGTACTATCTGCTAATAAAATACTTTTTTGTGCTTGTTCTATCATTTGTCGTTTAATAATACTTTCCGGCTCATTTGATTCCATCAAACCTTTTTTTTATATCTAAAGCCTTACAACTGATAAGAACTGTATCTACATAATATTTTTTTATAGTTTCACAAGCAATAGGTCCAACTAAAGCATAAGAATGAGCTCTTAATTCTCCACCAGTTGAAATTATTTTAAAATCACTATTCACAAATTCATTTATAAGTCTTATAGAATTTGTAATTATAGTTAAATCTTTCTTATCTTTTAAATATCGCAATAATGCTAAACATGTAGTACTTGCATCTACCATTAAAGTATCGCCGTCATTAATTAAGTGTTCAGCTTTTTTAGCTATATAAACCTTATTACTATTATTAATATCTATGCGTTTTAAAAAAGAAATATCTTGACTTGTATGGTCATTTATTACCGCTCCACCATAACAACGTTTAACCAAATTTTGTTGCTCTAATTTCTCTAAATCACGCCTTATTGTTTCATCAGTTACATCAAATAATTTACTCAAATCTTGTACATAAACTTTTTGGTGCTGATTTAATAATTTCATTATTTCCCGACGTCGCTCAATACCTAGCATAAAATCACCCCAAAATCTATAAATATTATTTATAATCTTATAATCATTATAGAATATCCCTATAAAAAATACAAATAAATTGCTCCTAGATAAAGTTTTTGTACCTAATCAATTTGTTCAAATAACTATCTTCACGCAATAATAATTTCTTTATATTACCTTGTTCTATGATTTTTTCTTCTCCACAAATAATAATATCATCAAAAAATCGCAACAAACTTATATCATGAGAAGTTACTATCATCGTTTGTTTTTGATATTTTTCCATAAGTTGACTACATATATTATTTGTTGTTTTTATATCAAGCCCTGCTGTAGGTTCATCTAATAAAATTATATCTTTTTGTTTTGCTAAACAGATAGCTAATTGTAATCTATGCTTTTGCCCACCTGATAATTTATTGCCATCATTGCCCACTATATAATCCAATCCCACTTGCTTTACAAAATCTAATAAGTATACATTTTCTAAGGATTTATATATTTCTTCATCAGTGATATTTTCATAAAGCATTTTAAAATTATCACGTATAGATAAATTAAAAATATGATGTTCTTGAAATGCTACTGCAAAATGTTCACGTATGGATTTTTCAGCTAAATCATCGTAATTTTTACCTTGTATAAAGATATTTCCCTTCAATGGATATAATAATCTCATTAACACATAAAATAATGTGGATTTTCCACAACCACTAGTGCCGACAATCAAGGTTTTATTGCCTTTTTTTATAGATAAATTTATATCTCTCAATAAAACTTTATCATATCCATAAGCTAAATCTTTCAGCAATAATTGCACATCTTTACTTTGCTTATCTTCTTGATTTTCACTTTTTATTTCATTATCTGTATCAGCAATAAACTTTTTTTCTTGCATAAAAATAGCTAAATCTTGCCAACGTTTACTAGCTTCATCAAAATGCTCTATTAATGAAGGCATCATCGCTAACACTTCTAAGACAGCTTGATAAGTCAATATTATTGTAATCGCCATAATGGGATTAAAATCTTGTGTATTCACCAAATAAATACTTATAGCCAAACAAATAACTAAATAAGCTCCCATTATAAATTCACTACATAGATTAACTTTTAATTTTAATTTAAATAAATTTTGCTGATATTGTTGATACTGCTCAATACTATGGTTAATATTTTTTAATCTATATTTGTCATAATTATAGAAAGATAGTTCCCTATTACCTTCATAAAACTCTATAATCTCTTGAGTCAATAAAAATTTATGTTTTTTTAATTTCAAATATCTTCGCCATGTCATATAAGGTATGGCTATCATAAATATAAGCCATGAACTAATTAGTAATATCATCAAATCATAACTATATATAAAAAACCATATAGATAAGATAAATACACTTATCGTAGTTATAATAGGTGGCAAAAAGAACCGCAGAAAACTATCTCTCAAATTATCCACTGCATTTACAATTAAATCAAAAGCATCTCCATTTTCTGTTTGTTGCTTGAATGGCAATGCTTTGATAATTTTTGTCAAAACAAATACTCTAAAACTAGTAAATAGAGAAAAACCTACTTTATGTGTAAAATATCGCTCTAAATAACGAAAGACAGCCCTCATTACACCGCAAAAGCGTACACCTACAATAGCAAGTGATAAAACATAAAGTGGAGGTTGCAAGGCAGCACTAGCTATCAACCATGCTGAAAGTCCCATTAAACTTATTGAGCTTAATGTTGAAATAGTACCTACTAATATTGCTAATAATAAACTCCATACTACAGGTCTTATCATATTACTCAATATCTGTACCATTTCAAATACTCCTTTCACCTTCTATTATTTCACTAAAATAATTTATTTTATCCTTAATTTTTTCATTATCCACTAATTTTCCCTGTTGTAAATAAATCAATTCATCAGCATTTTTTAAAGTCTGTAAGCGATGACCAATGATTATTACAGTTACTTTATTTTTTAAATCAGATAAAATTCTTTGTATCAACTTCTCATTATATACATCTAAATTTTCCATAGGTTCATCTAATAATAATAATTTTGGTCTACCAATAAAGCTCTAGTTAAACCTAAACGACGCTTTTGCCCAGAACTTAAATTCATCGCTGAAGTTATTTCTGTATCATATCCCTGTGGCAATGATTTTATAAATTCATCTAAATTTACCAACTGACAAATATGTTCTATTTCTTTTAAATTAAAATCTCTACCTAAAGTTATATTTTCACTGATTGTCGCTGAAAAAATATATGGCTCTTGAGCTACCCAGCCAATTTGACTTTGCCACCATTGTTTATCTAAATCAGCTAAATTATAATCATTGATTAAGATTTCTCCAGATTGGCATTTTTCTATACCTAATAATAATTTAAATAATGTGGATTTCCCTGCCCCATTATCTCCAGTCAAAACCAACTGTTTGCCTTTTTCTATTTTTAAACTTAAATCATCAATTGCCCATTTATCGCTATCTTGATATTTATAATAAACATTTTTCAATTCAATCTGCACCATATCTGCATCATCAAATTTTAAATTTGCCTTACTTTCCTTTATACAGTTTAGTTTATCAATCATAGCATAAATTTCACTAGAAGCTGTAATCCCATTCATGGCATCATGAAAAGCTGAACCAAATTGACGAAAAGGCTGATAAAATTGTGGTGCTATCAATAAGATAAAAAATACAGGTAAAAATTCCACATGTCCATAGATGAGTCTAAGACCAATATTTACAGCGATAATAGCTATACTTAATGTAGAAATAAATTCTAACATAAAAGCTGAAATAAAAGCTATGCGCAAAACTTTTAAAGTCGCCTGACTAAAAAGTTTACCATTTTTATTTATTTCACTTAATTGTCTTTGTGTTTGATTATATGCTTTAACAATCAATAAACCAGACAATAAATCTGCCATATACATAGTTAATTTTTGAAAGACTTGCCACTGTTTTTTATTTTCCTTATCTGCAATCTTACCAATTAAAATCATAAAAAATGGTATTAATGGTGCAGTAATCAAAAAAATCAATCCAGATATCCAATCATTGATAAAAGTAAATATCAATAAAATTAGCGGAATTGTACTCAATAAACCTAATTGTGGTATAAATGATGTTAAATAAATATCTAATTTATCAACGCCTTTTGTAATCAAGGCTATCCATTGCCCTTTTGCATATGAATTAGCTAAAAAACTGCGCTGAGCCAATACTTCAAATAATTGTTTACGTAAATTGCTTTGTACATTTAATGATATTTTCTCCATTTGATAATGATTAAAATAATTTAGTATTGCCTTTATACAAAAAAAGAAAAACAGCAACACCAATAATGGCGTTGCTGTACTACTTTCTAAGCGAGATAAAAGTAATTTATCTGCTATATAAGCAATAATATATGCTATAGCTACAATCATCATAGCTTGCATAATATTTGATATCATCACCAAAATCAACTGTCGTTTAAAAGGGAAAATATCTTTTAATAAATTTTTGTCTATCATTCTTTTAATTAATATTCTAAGTCATGATGACTTACACGTTTTCTAAATACCCAATAAGTCCAACCTTGATAAATGAGTACTACTGGTACAAAGCAAACAGCAGCAATTGTCATTATTGTCAAAGTATATTCAGTAGAAGAAGCGTTATAAATTGTTAAACTCCAATCTGGATTTAAAGTGGATATTAAAATACGTGGGAATAATCCTGCAAATACTGCAACTGTTGTAAATACAATAGCTAAAGAAGAACCGATAAAGCCTTTAACATATTGTTGTTTTTTATAAACTAATAAGATAGAAGCTACAAAAGAAA
>ENA-OQIO01001510-OQIO01001510.1-human-gut-metagenome-genome-assembly--contig:-NODE-1510-length-11313-cov-3.240122_pt1 | contig 11313 bp, 16 predicted proteins | sample MGYA00242573_ERZ504737 | MGnify/ENA primary metagenome ERZ504737 (study PRJEB26092, sample SAMD00036203) | human gut metagenome | host: Homo sapiens | study: EMG produced TPA metagenomics assembly of... | reverse complement strand
CCAAGCGAGAGATAATGTTCTATCTCTCCACCCAGCACAAGCTGGGCGTACTCCAAGGGCTTATTATATAGCAGCCAGTCCAGTTCTGCCCGCTGTGCCGGAGTGTTGCCGTACTCGTCCTCGACGGCGATGCAGTCAATGGCAAAGGTAGTGCCATCTGCGAACCGGGCTTCCACCCGGTTGGTGTCCATATTGTAGCGGCAGGAAAGCAGTTTGTTCATGCGAAAACCTCCTGTATGTATTCGTTGTTCGAATCCAGTTGGTCGTGTCCCTGCTCGTGTGAATTTAGGGCAACTGAATTCATCACGAGTAATTATGGCACATCCTTTCCTAATTTCTGATAACTGAGGCCGTGAGAGGTCTGCGCGCCGCGATTTTCGGACTGGCTCAGGCTGTCGATGGTCTCCTTGCCCAGCAGCTCTGAAATCTCTTTCAACGTCCCTTTCTCCTTGCCTCCCAAAAACAAGGTGCTGTCACAGTTGCCGACGATGGTATCTGCCGCGTCCTTGTAGATGGTCTTTAACTGGCTTTGCGACTGCAAAATAATAGAAGCCGATATCTCACGGCTTCGGATGGTGGCGATCAACTTATCAAAGTTCGGTATCTGACCGATGTTGCAAACTCGTCCAGGAGGCACCGCACGTGACAGGCAGCCGCCCGTTATAGAAATCGTCCGCCTTGTCGCAGAGCAGGTTGAAAAGCTGGCTTTGCAGCATGGCAATGACGAAATTGAAGGTGGTATCGGTATCGCTCATAATGAGGAACAGCGCCGTTTTCCGGTCACCCATTGTGTCCAGCTCCAATTCATCCTCCGTCATAATGTCCCGAAGCTCCTTGATATCGAAGGGGGCGAGCGGGCGCCGCAGCTCACCAAAATGCTTTTGAGTGTCTTGCCCGCCGCCATTTTGAATTTGACATACTGCTTGACGGCAAGTGCTCCGGCTGCTTTTTTGCCAAATCGTCAAAGAGGATATCTACGGGACTTTTATAGGTCTCGTCGTCCTCTCTGGCTTCGCAGGCGTTTAGCAGGTACAGAAGCGTGATGAAGTTCCGTTCCTCTGGCTCTGCCTCATACCAGATATAGCCGATCAGGGCGCAGTATAAAAGCCGCTCGGCTTTGACCCAAAAATCTTCGGAGGATTTTTCACCGTCGCCCTTCGTGTTGGCGATGATGACATTGACCAGCTTGAGGATATCCTTCTCGGAGCGCACATAGGCCAGCGGGTTATATTTCATGCTTTTGGAAAAGTTGATGGTGTTCAGGACCTTGATGCGGTATGGCTCATAGACGACCTTGCCGCGCTTATCCCGCACCGGCTTTCCGTTCTCGTCCCGCTTCGGCCCGCCGTGCGCCAGGAGCTTTCCCGTCTCCCGAAGGAGCTGCCCTTTGGGATCGGTGACCACATAGGAGCTGTGCATTTGGAGCAGGGACGGCTTGACAAAAAACCTTGTCTTGCCGCTGCCGGAGCCGCCGATGACCAGGATATTTTTATTTCTCGCCGTTTTTGGATCCTTCGGGCGGCTGGTCATGGTGAGGCTTTCCGTCCGGGTCAGAGGGATGTTCCAATCGGGAACGGGGTCTATGTAGGGCGCGATATCCTCCGCCGTGCCCCAGCGGGCAGAGCCGTATTCAATACCCTTGCGGTATTTCTTCGCGTTCTTGCCCTTGACATACACCGTCAGCCGGACGAGGACTGCGCCGAGGATGCCGACGCAGATATCCAGCGCGTGAAAGCTGGGTGCGGAGCTGGCGAAGGCCGTCTGAAAGCCCTGCCCGATATGCAGCAGCTTTTCCGAGGCATCAAGCCCCGGCGCCAGCCGCACCGCCTGGCAGAGCTTATCAAAGAGATACACAAAGAACAGATACGGCAGGTTTGGCAGAAGATATTTTTTTGAGCTTATCCTTCATCGCTCCACACTCCGTTCTCTGGTCTTGACCTTTTCGCCGCGCTCCTGCTCCTTGTGCTGCGTTTTGGACTGCTCCTGTGCCTTTTCCAGCTTGTGCCGGATAGAAGGTGCTTTCTCACGGCTCAGATTTTTAGCGGAGAACTCCCGGAAGGCCGCTGTAATCACATCGGCGTCCCGACCCTTGAAGAACACCAGGTAACGGGTATGCTCGCCGGAAGTGTCCTTCTTCAAAGCAAAATCCAGGCCGTACTTCTTCGCTGTGGAAGAAAAGGCCGGATATTCTGATCTGTGATCTCGATGTTGGAAACGCCGGTGTTGTGCTTCATAAGCTGCCGGAGCGTCTGCTTGCCGTGCCGGAGCTGCGGATTTTTCTTGTGCTTCTCCATGTCTGCCAGCACCTTCTTTATAGCCTGCTGCAAGAGCTGGGCGGTCATTTTGCTGGCCTCCACACATAGCGCAAGGGTTTTCTGCGTGATTTCTTCCTGCAAGGCGTTCACCTCCGATCTCCGCTGCCGTACAGGTCATGGCTGACAAGGGATGTGTAATAGCTGTCCATCGTGACCGGCGCGTTATACAGCGCCGCCAGCAGATATTTCTTGATATTGCGGACATAGGTGGTGTTCTCCCGCATCCGGTCAAGGACATACTCGATATGCGAGGCGTTCAGCTTCAGGAACCGCGACCGGACGACCTCGCAGGGTAATCGTCCCCAGCCACACGGATCATCTCCCGGTTGGAGCAGACGGTATCCACCATGAGCTCCACCAGCTCGTCCAGCCGGTCCTTGTCAAGCTGCACGTTCTGCGAGAGTACGTCATACTCGATGTTCTCTAAGATCAATGCCCGATAGCTTTCCCGCTTTCGCATCCCGTCCTGTCCGGTCCGCTCCCCGGGGGCTGGGGGATTGATGGGATAGGACTTGATCCTTGCGTAATTGATAGATCTGTCTTTGATGGATAGTTACTTGATTCTTCTTTATTTAATTGGGCGGGGTTTCTCCTGAATTGGAGCGTCCAACATTGGATTTGCCTGTACGGGATTTTCCCGTATAGGTTTTTCCTGTGTAGGTGATGGCGCTTTAGGTTGTTCCAGAATAGTGTATTCGATAGAGCCGAGCTGCCCGTTTGCGCCACGGACACGCGCACGGATCAGATAGCCGTGCGCCTCCAGCTCCCGGATGCCACCACTGATGCTGTCAATTCCATCCTTGCAGATACGGGCAAGACCCTTCATGGTGTAGTCCCAATTCTCCGGCAGAGACAACATGAGAGATAAAAGCCCTTTCGCTTTCAGCGACAGCGACATATCCCCGCAGATGATAGTTTGACATGACCGTGTAATCCCTGGTCTTTTCGATACGGAATACAGCCATCTTCGCACCTCCTTCCTCTGAAAATGAAAAGTGTTGATTTCGATGAAAAAAGCCTCCGGTTTGCCTCTCGGATGTGATCCATAGGAAAACATCCATGCCCGCCTGCTTGCGGCGGTCAGAGAGGAAAAAACAGAGGCTTTCGCACCCTAATCACAACACTTGAATTTAGGTATAGAAAAAGGGCGGCTGTCTTAAAAACAGTCGCCCGAAAAGGGGATATATACAAGTTATTTGCTACTCGTCCGCCTTGAAAACCGTTGATATTACTGGCTTTTTCAAAAAGTTCTGTATCACCACTCGCACCAAACAATGAAAATCCGAACCTTTTCTCAATAGGAGAAGGGTTCGGTTTTTTTGTTTTTCTTCGGAAAGCAGAACGAATCCCTTGCTTCCATCGAAAAACGTCCCAGACCTTATCATAAGAAAGCACGACAGACCACTGTAAGAGTGCCGTAAGGCGGAAAGGACACAAACATGAAGTACGATGAAAGAGCCTGCAAATTCAACATGGACACCGGCTGCGTGGAGCTGCTGCTCCGGGATGGGAGAAAAATTTCCATCGACTGCACCGGGGTCGAGGATGCACTGGACGTGACCATGGCGCAGAGGTCGGAGTTAGACTACCTCATCTACAATGATTCGCTGGGCTACGCGAATTTGATTCTGGATAGCGAGCCGGAAGAATATTTGAAGAATGCGGCCGGGAGCCATGGGTTAGAAATCTGAATGAATGCTGGATATTACTGTTTTTTAACTGGTGATGTCCAGCATTTGTTATTTGGTGTTGCCCGATCAATTTTAATGGAATCTTTATACTTCTACAATTTTCTTTACGACTCTTTTATCTATTCCATGCTAATCTTTATGCACACGGATAGGTAAAGGAGCTTTTATGATTCAATATCCTCGTTACAGGCAGCACCGTTTTTCTTCTTTTCAGGTCATTATTGCAGGGTTTGCGGCAGTTGATCTGGTGGGCGCATTGCTTCTGATGCTCCCGATCGCTGCACAGCAGCGGTGCGTTACACCGTTCCATGAGGCGCTGTTTACTTCCACCTCTGCCTTTGTGTGACCGGACTGGTGGTACAGGATACCGGCAGCTACTGGTCGGCATTCGGGCAGAGTGTGATCCTTCTTCTGATCCAGATCGGAGGACTGGGCGTCATTACAGTGGGCGCTGCCTTTGCGCTGCTTTCCGGGCGAAAGATCTCCCTCAAGCAGCGCAGCACAATGCAGGAAGCTACTGCTGCCCCACAGATGGGCGGCATCGTGCGGCTGACAGGCTTTATTCTGCGGATCACCGCTCTGTTTGAACTGGCCGGTGCTGCACTGCTGCTGCCGACATTTTGCGCCGATTATGGATTGCGCGGGATCTGGTATGCACTGTTTCATTCCATTTCGGCGTTCTGCAATGCCGGCTTTGACCTGCTGGGAACAGAGGGTGCAAAATTTGTTTCGCTGACACGGTATGCAGGTGACCCATTGCTTACCACAGTGATCGCGGCCTGATCGTCTTTGGCGGCCTTGGCTTTCTGACATGGGAGGACATTTGTACATACCGCCTTGACTTTCACCGCTATCGGATGCAGAGCAAGGTGATCCTTGTCACAACGGCGTTTCTTCTGGTACTGCCGACGCTGTACTTTTATTGCTTCGAGTTCACGGCAGGCTCTGCTCGACAGCGCATTTTATTGTCGATGTTCCAATCCGTTACACCCCGTACTGCCGGTTTTAACACCGCTGATCTTGCTGCGATGGGCAGCACTTCACAGGCATTGATGGTGGTTCTGATGCTGTTGGGCGGTTCGCCCGGCTCCACGGCAGGCGGCATGAAAACCACAACATTTGCCGTTCTGCTGGCCAATATGTGGGCGACCTTCCGCCGCAGAGAAGATGCGGAATTTTTCGGGCGGCGCATAGATAGTTCTGCGGTCAAGAATGCTGCCACGATTGCAGGGATGTATTTGACGCTGTTCTTCCTCGGAGCCTTTGTCATTGCTACGGCAGAGCAGCTGCCGATGTCGGTCTGTTTGTATGAGACTGCTTCGGCTGTGGCAACGGTAGGTCTGACATTGGGCATCACACCACAGTTGGGCATCCTTTCGCAGGGGGTGCTGATCGCACTGATGTTTTTGGGACGTGTTGGCGGATTGACGTTGATCTATGCGGCATTTGGCAGCAGCCCTGCCCACTCTCGTCTGCCGCAGGAGAAGATCGCAATCGGATAAAGGAGACAAGTATGAAATCGATTCTTTTGATTGGGCTCGGCCGTTTTGGCCGCCATATTGCACGGGAACTGAATGAACTGGGTCATCAGGTCATGGCGATCGACAGCAACGAAGACCGTGTGAACGCCGTGCTTTCCTATGTGACGAATGCACAGATCGGTGACAGCACCAGCGAATACTTTCTGCGCTCCCTTGGTGTTGGCAATTTTGATGTGTGTATCGTAACCATCGGCGGCAATTTTCAAAGCTCACTGGAAACAACATCGCTGCTCAAGGAACTGGGCGCAAAGCTTGTGGTCTCGCGTGCAGAGCGGGATGTACAAGCCAAGTTTCTGCTGCGCAACGGTGCGGATGAAGTGGTCTATCCGGAAAAGCAGCTGGCAAAGTGGGCAGCGATCCGATACAGCTCCGAACACATTCTCGATTATATCGAGCTGCAGGACGACCACGCCATCATGGAAGTGACCATTCCGCCGGAATGGATGGATCGTACGATCGGTGAGATCAATATCCGAAAAAAGTATAACATCAATATTCTTGCGCTGAAAAAAGACGGAAAGCTCGATATGAACATTACGCCGGATACGCAGCTGTGCCGGGATGAAAGCATACTGGTTTTGGGGAAATACGCATTGATCCAAAAGTGTTTCCGGCTCTAAAAAGATAGGACAGATCATATGGATGTCGCTTTGTTATTGATGGTTCTTGGAGTCATGTTGAGTGGTTTTTGGGCAGCAGATGCGCTGGATCACATGCGGAAGGAGATCCTTCGACAAGAAGGAAAAAGACGTGGCTGGTGGTCGTGACCATCAAATTGTGCTATACTGTGGGCAAGGCAGGTGATTTTTATGAATCAGAACGACCCACCCACTGAACATATTCTGGCGTGTCTGTCGTCCTCTCCCTCCAATGCAAAGATCGTGCGGACGGCAGCAACGATGGCAAAGGCGTTCGGCGGGACCTTTACAGCTCTGTATGTCCGGACTCCGGATTCGGATCAGATGGGAAAAGAAGACTGTCGGCGTTTGCAGCAGCACATTCGTATGGCAGAGCAGGCAGGTGCCGACATTTCTACGATCTACGGGGATGACATTCCGCAGCAGATCGCAGAGTTTGCCCGCATCTCCGGCATTACAAAAATCGTGCTGGGGCGCTCCAGCGTACATCGCCGCCATTTCTGGAGTGGACCGTCACTGACTGAAAAATTGACGATGACTGCGCCTAATCTGGATATTTACATCATCCCGGATGCTTCTGCAGAGAACGGCTACGGCTCAGGAAGAAAGCTGTTCATCCGTCCGTTTCTGCCTTCTGTCCGCGATTTACTGATCACCGCAGGCATTTTGAGCTGCATCACGCTCATCGGCTTTCTTTTTTTACAATTGGACTTTGCGCGCTATAACATTATTACGTTCTATATGCTGGGGGTGCTGTTCACCGCATTGTGTACCAACGGTTACACCTGCGGTGTGCTGGGCTCCATTGCCAGTGTTGCGCTATACAATTTTTTCTTGACGGAACCGCGCCTGACATTCCATGCGTATGATCCCGGTTATCAGGTTACATTTGCCCTGATGCTGACCTCTGCAATCATTACCTGCACCCTGACAACACGGTTGAAGGATCATGCAAAAATGTCTGCGCAGGCAGCGTTCCGTACAAAAATACTGTTTGATACAAATCAGCTTTTGCAGAGAGCAAAAAGCGAGGAAGAAATCCTCTCTCAGACAGCGTCCCAGTTGATGAAGCTGCTGAACCGGAGCCTGATCGTCTACCCGGAACAAAACGGAGATCTTGGTTCAGAACAGGTTTTTGGGGTTGACGGGAAAACGGTGCAAAACATCTTTTCTGCACCGGAAGAACGGGATGCAGCAAATTGGACGTTTGCCAACAAAAAGCGTTCCGGTGCAGGCACGGATAGCTGCCCGGACGCAAAGGGACTTTATCTTGCACTTCGGACCGGAGGCGGCGTGTTTGGAGTGGTTGGGATCGATCTGTCCGAAAAACCGCTGGATGCCTTTGAAAACAGCGTGCTGCTTTCCATTCTGGGTGAAGGCGCGCTGGCCATTGAAAACCGCAGAAACGCGCTGGAAAAAGAGCAAGCTGCATTGCAGGCAAGGAATGAAGAACTGCGGGCAAACCTGCTGCGCACGATCTCCCATGATCTGCGCACCCCGCTGACCTCCATTTCCGGCAATGCCAGCAATCTGCTTTCCAACGGAGAAACGCTGGATACAGAGACCCGGAACAAGATCTGCACCGATATTTTTGACGATGCACAATGCTGATCGGTCTGGTGGAAAATCTGCTTTCCATCACCCGCATTGAGGATGGTCGGATGAATCTGCAGATCTCACCGCAGCTGATGGATGAGATGATCGAAGAAGCACTGCATCATGTCAACCGGAAAAGCTGCGAACACACCATCACAACACAGTATGGGGACGAGATCCTCCTGGTCAATGTGGATGCACGGCTGATCATGCAGGTCGTTGTCAATCTGGTGGATAACGCCATCAAATACACCCCCATGGCTCGGTCATTCAGATTTCGGCTTACCGGAAAGACCATCAGATCGTAGTGGACGTTGCAGATAACGGTCCCGGCATTCCGGAGCGCGCAAAAGCACAGGTGTTCGAGATGTTTTATACCGGGCAGAGCCGCATCGCAGACAGCCACCGCAGCCTTGGATTGGGCTTGCCCCTCTGCCGTGCGATCCTGACGGCTCACGGCGGAATATTGACCTGCGTGACAACATTCCCAATGGCAGTGTCTTTTCCTTTGCATTGCCGCAAAGCGAGGTGAATATCCATGAATAAGCCGACCATTCTGGTCGTAGAGGATGATGTTCCTGTACGGTGTCTGATCACAACGACCCTGAAGACTCACGGCTATAAATATCTGACTGCTTCCAATGGGGAAACGGCAATCATGATGACTACCAGCCACAATCCGGACATCATGCTGCTGGATCTTGGACTGCCCGATATAGACGGCATCGAGGTCATCCGCAGCGTCCGCACATGGTCGAACCTGCCCATCATCGTCCTGAGTGCCCGGAGCGAAGATTCTGATAAGATCGAGGCACTGGACAACGGCGCAGACGATTATCTGACAAAGCCGTTTTCCGTGGATGAGCTGCTGGCAAGACTGCGTGTAACGCAGCGCCGATTGAATCTGCTGGCTTCTGACGGCATAAATAGTCCGGTTTTTGTCAATGGTCCTTTGAAGATCGACTTCTCGGCAGGCTGCGTCTGGCTGAGCGAGAATGAATTGCATTTGACCCCCATCGAGTACAAACTGCTGTGTGTGCTGGCGCATAATGTGGGCAAAGTGCTGACGCATACCTCCCTCACGCAGAAAGTATGGGGCAGTACGCAGGAAAATGACATTGCTTCCTTGCGAGTTTACATGGCATCCCTGCGCAAAAAATTGGAACGATGCCCGGATGCGCCGCATCTGATCCAGACTCATGTTGGTGTCGGATACCGGATGCTGCGCGTGGAAAATGATGAAGCATAGTAAAAAAACAGGGTGCGCCCCTGAATGAACACGACCACATCTTGTGGAGGGGTTCAAACCAATCCACAAGAACAGGTGAGCATGACGAAAATGGTCCTCCATATCAAGCTTCTGCTAACAATGTTAATGCGTCCTAACATTGCAAAAAACCATTGAAAAAGTCCGAAAGCGTGCTACAATACAGAGATAAAGAGCCTGCCCCCGCTCAAGGGGATGGGCGCTCTGACAGGAAACACAGAAATGAGGGATAAATATGTTTGATACAAAAAAGCTTGCACTGTTTTTGGGTGGTGTAGTGTTCGGCTCTGCCGGCTTCAAGGTGCTGTCCAGCAAGGATGCCAAAAAGGTCTACACCCAGACCACCGCTGCGGTGCTGCGGATGAAGGACTGCACCATGCAGACTGTGAACAAGGTGCAGGAAGAGGCCGGTGACATCCTTGCCGATGCAAAGGCCATCAACGAGAGCCGCGCCGCCGAGGCTGCACAGGAGGTCATCGAGGATACGGCTGAACAGCCGCAGAGCAGACTGCACAGTGATACAACGCAGCGGAGCCGCCCTTGGGCGGCTCTTTTTTACGCAGAGGGGTAAGAAAAGCAATGAAATGTACGATCTTACATGAAGGTAAGGGACGGATGCGAGTGCACGTCTGCGCCGTGCGTATGACCCTGCACCGGGCAGATGTGCTGGAAGCCTACCTGAACGGGCAGGACAACATTCAAAAAGCCACCGTCTACGAACGCACCGGAGATGTGGTGCTGACCTACCGGGGCAGCCGGAAAGACGCTGCCGCCCTGCTGGCAGCCTACCGCTTTGACAACGAAGAGTTAGAGGTGCTGGTCACTTCCCACGACAGCCGGAAAATCAATCAGGAATATCAGGAAAAGATGGTCAGCCTTGTGGCGGGCCGGGTGTTCCGCAAGGTGTTCCTGCCCGCGCCCATCGCGGCGGCATATACGGTGTGGCGCTCCATTGCCTTTGTCTGGAAGGGCATCCGCTGTCTGCTGCACCGCAAGCTGGAGGTAGAGGTGCTGGATGCGCTCAGCATCACCGCCTCCCTCCTGCGGGGGGATTACAGCACCGCAGGTTCGGTGATGTTCCTGCTGACTGTGGGCAGTCTGCTGGAGGAGTGGACGCGGAAAAAGAGCTTGGATGACCTTGCCCGCAGCATGGCGCTGAACGTGGATAAGGTCTGGGTGCGTACCCCGCAGGGCGAGGTGTTGGTGCCGCTGACCCGTGTCCACGCCGGGGACGAAGTGGTGGTGCGCTCCGGCAACATGATCCCGCTGGACGGCATGGTGCTGGAAGGCGAAGCCATGGTGAACCAAGCTGCCCTGACCGGCGAGTCCATGCCGGTGCGCAAGACCACCGGTGCCACCGTTTACGCCGGAACAGTGGTGGAAGAGGGCGAATGCGTCCTTGTGGCCAAGGCAGAGGCGGTGCCAACCGCTACGATAAGATCGTGGCGATGATCGAGGAATCGGAAAAGCTCAAGTCCGGCACCGAAAATCGGGCTTTGCAGCTGGCCGACCGTCTGGTGCGTGGTGCCTTGCCGGTACGGTGGCTACCTATGCCTTTACCCGCAACGTCACCCGGGCCATCTCCATCTTGATGGTGGACTTCTCCTGTGCGCTGAAGCTTTCCATGCCGCTGGCGGTGCTCTCTGCCATGCGGGAGTGCGGGGAATATCACATCACCGTAAAGGGCGGCAAGTATCTGGAAGCGTTGGCAAAGGCGGATACCATCGTGTTCGATAAGACCGGCACCCTCACCCGTGCCACCCCACAGGTGGTGCAGGTGGTGCCTTTCTCCGGCTGCGGGGAGCAGGAGGTATTGCAGCTTGCCGCCTGTCTGGAAGAGCATTTCCCCCATTCCATGGCAAACGCCGTCGTCCGTGCTGCCAAAGAGCGGGGAATCTCTCACGAAGAGATGCACTCCGAGGTGGAGTACATCGTGGCCCATGGCATTGCCAGCCGGGTAGGGGGCAAGCGGGTGGTCATCGGCAGCGCTCACTTTATTTTCGAGGACGAGGGCTGCACCATCCCGGCAGGGGAACAGGCAAAGTTTGATGGGCTGGACCCGCAGTATTCCCACCTGTATCTGGCAGCATCCGGGGTACTGGCGGGGGTCATCTGCATCGCAGACCCCCTGCGCCCGGAGGCGGCACAGGTGCTGCATAAGCTCCGGAAATGGGCATCACCCAGACCGTCATGATGACCGGCGACAGCGACCGCACCGCCCGTGCCATTGCGGCGCAGGTGGGGGTAGACCGCTGCTTTGCGGAG
>ENA-OQIO01001508-OQIO01001508.1-human-gut-metagenome-genome-assembly--contig:-NODE-1508-length-11320-cov-2.218887_pt1 | contig 11320 bp, 14 predicted proteins | sample MGYA00242573_ERZ504737 | MGnify/ENA primary metagenome ERZ504737 (study PRJEB26092, sample SAMD00036203) | human gut metagenome | host: Homo sapiens | study: EMG produced TPA metagenomics assembly of... | reverse complement strand
CTTGTATTGTACCATGTTCCGCGGGAAAACAAAACGAGAACACGGATTTGTGTAAAAAAGCATGATCCTTTACGCCGTTCGTCAGGGATAAGAAACTCAAATGGCCGATTTTTTGTATTAATTTTATTATACCCTATTCCCACCCAAAAGTAAAACAAAACCTTTTATTGTGCTTTGCAGTGTAAATTGAAGAGAAATACAGGATGACAAAACCGCAGACGTACGTTGTAAAATCTGCACAAAAAAATGTTTGCGTAAAGGAATGCGCGGCTTGTACTGGCTTGACCTTTGTATTATAATGTTTGTGTTAGGATTTTGTATGGAAGTACCTGCTGGAATACTGGACTTAAAACTCTGGCAGATAAAAATCCTGTACAATAGCATATTTCAGGAGGGGTATTTATGCGCAAAACTAAAATTGTATGTACTTTGGGGCCGTCTACCGACCAACCCGGCATTCTGCGCCAGCTGCTGGAAAACGGATGAATGTTGCACGCTTCAATTTTTCGCATGGCGATTACGCGGAACACAAAGGCCGTTTGGATCAGCTGCGCGCACTGAGCAAAGAGCTTGACGTTTCCATTCCGGCAATGCTGGATACCAAAGGCCCGGAGATCCGCCTGGGCGAATTCGAGAACGGCAAGGAGCAGCTGACCGCGCTGTTCTGCCGCATGGACGCCCCGGAGCTGCCGGAACTTGAAGATGGCTACGAGCAGCAGCTGGATGTTCTGCGGGAGCGTACCCTGCTGGCTGAGCGCACTGCCGCCGAGCAGGCTGCCCAGCTGGAGCGGCTGCGCAGCGACCTTTCCCTGAGCCGCAGCCACGAGCAGAACCTGGAAAAGACCCTGAACAGTGTGGTCAACTCCACCTTCTGGAAGGCCAGCTGGCCGCTGCGGTATCTGGTAAGCAAGTGCCGCCAGCTGTGGCGCACCTTCCCGCTGTTCGTCTTTTTTGCCACCCTGCGCCGGGTGGGCTTTGCGGGCGTAATGGCACAGGCCAAGGCCAAAAAGGAGTACAAAAAGCTGTTTCCGGGCAAGGCGATGCCCGCCGACCGCTTTGCGGACGTGGAGCTGCTGGTAAAACAGGCCGCAGACCAGCCCGCTGCACCCCTGATCAGTATCGTAGTGCCGCTGTATAACACCCCCCACGATTTTCTGGTGGAGCTGCTGGACTCGGTGCAGAACCAGACCTACCGCAACTGGGAGCTGTGCATGGTGGATGCCGGACAGGACGCGGACGTGGGAGCCCTCGTGCAGGAGCGTGCCCGCACCGACAGCCGCATCCGCTACCGGAAACTGGACAGCAACGAGGGCATTGCGGGCAACACCAATCAGGGCTTTGCCCTTGCCAGCGGCGAGTATATCGCCCTGCTGGATCATGACGACATTTTGCACCCCTGCGCACTGTGGTATGTGGCGGAAGCCATCGCCAAGCAGGGCGCGGACTTTGTGTACACCGATGAAGTGACCTTTGAAGGGGATATCGACCATCTGACGGTCTACCACTTCAAGCCGGATTATATGCTGGATAACCTGCGCTCCAACAACTATATCTGCCATTTGAGCGTGTTCAGCGCGGCGCTGCTGGCAAAGGTGGGCGGCGACGAGCGGGCAGAGTTCAACGGCAGTCAGGATTACGACCTCTACCTGCGCCTGACCGAGCAGGCAGAAAAGATCGTGCACATCCCGCATCTGCTGTACTACTGGCGTTCCAGCCCCGCCAGCGTGGCCAGCAACATCTCTGCCAAGACCTATTGTCTGGAAGCAGCCATGAAGGCGCTGCGTGCCCACTACGACCGCATGGGCGTGCCGGTGGACGCGGTGACCATGGTGCCCAACACCCCGGGCTTCTACAAGACCGATTACACCATCACAAAGCCCGGGCGGGTCAGCGTGCTGATCCCCAGCTGCGACCATTCGGGCGATTTACGGGTGTGCGTGGAGTCCATCTACCGCAAGACCACCTACCCGGATTTTGAGATCATCATCATTGAGAACAACAGCAAGGAGCCTGCCACCTTCCGCTGCTACGAGCAGCTGCAAAAGGAGCACCCGGACACACTGCATGTGCTCACATGGCAGGGCACCGGCTTCAATTACAGCGCCCTGAACAACTTTGGCGCACGGGCTGCCACCGGCGAGTATCTGCTGCTGCTCAACAACGATACCGAGGTCATCTCTCCCCGCTGGATGGAGGAGATGGTCATGTATGCCCAGCAGGACCGTGTGGGCTGCGTGGGCGCAAAGCTGCTCTACCCGGACAATACCATCCAGCATGCGGGCATCGGCTTCGGTTTCCTGACGCTGGCGGCGCACATGCACAAGAACTTCCCTGTGGGGCACCCCGGCTATATGGGACGGCTGGTCTATGCACAGGACGTGTACGCAGTGACCGCCGCCTGCCTGATGGTGCGCAAGGACGTGTACGAGCAGGTGAACGGGCTGGACGAGAGCTTTGCCGTGGCCTTCAACGATGTGGACTTCTGCGTGCGTGTGCGGGAGGCGGGCTACACCAACGTGTTCACCCCCTTTGCCCAGCTGTACCACTACGAGAGCAAGAGCCGCGGGTTGGACGAGAGCCCTGCCAAGCGCAAGCGCTTTGCCTCTGAGGTGGAGCGGTTCCAGAAGCGGTGGGCAAAGCAGCTGGCTGCGGGCGACCCCTGCATGAACCCCAACTTTGACCTGATGAAGGAGGACTTCAGCTTTGACATCAAGCCGCTGGAGTGAGCCTTTGACCCAAACCGAACCGAAAGGGGGAACGCAGATGGAGCTTTCGGCCTGTATCGTGGTGTATAACGGCGCCGGGGAGGCCATCAGGCCGCCCAGACCGTGCTGGACTGCACCCGCCGCTACCCGCTCACCTTATATCTGGTGGATAACGCCAGCCCGGACGGCAGCGGCCAGCAGCTGACCGCCGCCGCAAAGGACGGCACCCTGCGCACCGCCCCCGGGCAGACGGTGCAGGTGCTCTGCCGGCTGGAGAACGGCGGCTTCGGCACCGGGCATAACACGGTGCTCTCGCTGCTGCACAGCCGGGTTGCACTTTATCCTGAACCCGGATATCCAGCTCGACCGCGGATACCCTGAGCGACCTTTGCGGACTGGATGGCGGCGCACCCCGGCGTGGTGATGACCCGCCCGGGGCTGACCTTCCCGGACGGCAAGCCCCAGCAGCTGCCGCTGCGCCGGTGCAACGTGCGCGCCATGGTCTACCGTCAGCTGCCCTGTCTGCGTTTCTGGGCAAAGTACAACGACCGCTACCTGATGGCAGACAAAGACCTGACAAAGCCCACCGAAATTGAATTCTGCACCGGCAGCTTTTCGGCGGTGGACACTGCCGCCTTCAAGGCTGTGGGCGGCTTTGACGAGGGTACTTCATGTATGTGGAGGACGCCGACCTGACCAGAAGATGCGCACCCGGGGCAAGGCGTATCTGGTGCCCCAGTATACCGCCATCCACGCATGGCACCGCGCGGCGCACCGCAGCCTGAAGCCTTTCTGTGGCAGCTGCGCAGCCTGCTGCGCTACTTTTCCAAGTGGGGCTTTGCGTGGTGAGCGGAGACGAAAAAATAGTGTTTTTGATTCGCAGAAAGCGGTGTGCCGTCGGCACACCGCTTTCTGTCTTTTCCGCCTCTTGCATTTTGCGTGCTTTCATAGTAAAATAAAGTGTACTGCCATCGTCTTTTGCAAAAATGCGGCCATGGCAGACCCAAAATCGTTTACAGCGGACGCAGCTCCGCTTTGAATTAAGCTGCACATCTTTTTATAAGAAAAAAGGAGTGCACAAGTATGAAAGGCATTATTCTCGCCGGCGGTGCCGGCACACGGCTCTATCCCTTGACCATGGTCACCAGCAAGCAGCTGCTGCCGGTCTACGACAAGCCCATGATCTACTATCCGCTGTCCACCCTTATGCTGGCGGGCATTCAGGATATCCTGATCATCTCTACCCCTACCGATACGCCCCGCTTTGAGGCGCTGCTGGGCGATGGCAGCCAGTACGGCATCCATCTGCAGTATAAGGTGCAGCCCTCCCCGGACGGTCTGGCACAGGCCTTTATTCTGGGCGAGGAGTTCATTGGCGACGACTGCTGCGCCATGATCTTAGGCGATAACATTTTCTACGGCAACGGCTTCTCCAAGCTGCTCAAGAGCGCCGTGGCCAATGCAGAGAACAAGGGCCGCTGCACCGTGTTCGGCTACTATGTGCAGGACCCCGAGCGCTTTGGCATCGTGGAGTTCGACAAGGACGGCAAGGTGCTCAGCGTGGAGGAAAAGCCCCAGCATCCCAAGTCCAACTACGCCATCACCGGCCTGTACTTCTACAACAAGGAAGTGGTGCAGATGGCAAAGCAGGTAAAGCCCTCTGCCCGCGGCGAGCTGGAGATCACCACCCTGAACGATATGTACCTGAAGCAGGACGAGCTGGATGTGCAGCTGCTGGGCCGCGGCTTTGCATGGCTGGACACCGGCACGATGGAAAGCCTTGTGGAGGCTGCCGACTTTGTGCACATGATCGAGAAGCGTCAGGGCATCAAGATCAGCGCACCGGAGGAGATCGCTTTCAAGTACGGCTGGATCGACCGCGACACCTTGCTGGAAAGCGCCGAGCGCTACGGCAAGAGCCCCTACGGCCAGCATCTGAAGAACGTGGCCGATGGCAAGCTGCGCTACTAAGCATAAGGAAAGGCACATTGGTATGAAAATCATTGTCACAGGCTGCAAGGGGCAGCTGGGCACAGAGCTGCTCAAGCAGCTGCAGGAGGGCCGCAGCGAGCTGGGCCCCATCCCCGAAAAGCTGCTCAACGCTACGGTGATCCCGGTGGATCTGCCGGAGCTGGATATCTCCAATTACAGGATGGTGGACGAGTTCGTGCGGCGCAACCGCCCGGATATCATCATCAACTGCGCCGCCTACACCAACGTGGACGGGTGCGAGGTGCACCACGACGACGCCTTTAAGGCAAATGCCCTTGGCCCCCGCAATCTGGCGCAGGCTGCCGAAAAAGACCGGCGCACGGCTGGTGCACGTTTCCACCGACTATGTGTTCTCCGGCCGGGAGAACGGCGGCATCCCGCAGGATGAAGCCACCCTGCCCGGGCCCATCAGCGCCTACGGCTCCACCAAGCTCATGGGCGAAAAGTATGTGGAGCGGTTCTGCCACCGCCACTTCATCGTGCGCACCGCGTGGCTGTACAGCTACTACGGCAAAAACTTCGTCAAGACCATCGTGAACGCAGGCAAAAAGTTCGGCAAGCTGGAAGTGGTCAACGACCAGTGCGGCAACCCCACCAACGCTGCCGACCTTGCCCACGAGATCTTGCAGCTGTGCGTGACCCACGAGTACGGCCTGTACCACTGCACCGGCGAGGGTATCTGCTCCTGGTACGATTTTGCTGCCGAGATCATCCGCCTTTCCGGTGTGGACGCTACCGTTGCCCCCTGCACCAGCGAGGAGTACAAGGCAAAGCACCCGGACAGCGCCGACCGCCCCAAGTGGAGCGCACTGGACAACCGGATGCTGCGCTGCACCGTGGGCAACGATGTCCGCGACTGGAAGGACGCGCTGGCCTGCTTCTTCGCCCACTGGGACGGCGAAAACGGCATGAAGGCTGAAAAAAACTGAAAATCCCCCCTGCGGAAGAACTGAGGATGTATCATGTTTGATGCGATTTTTGGCAGATCTGTCAAGATATTAAAGATCCTTGCAAAGGTGCAGTGAGTGCTGGCCTTTGTGCTTGCATCCATGCTGTGCGGCGCGGTCCATGAAATGCTGAAGCCCATCAACCAGTTTTCAGCCATCGTGCTGGGGCTGGTGGTCGCCGCGGTGTTCTGGGTGCTGCAAATGTTCCTTGCATGGGCGCTGTACGCCTTTGCGGAGCTGGTGGAGCATACCGAGGCCACTCACAAAGAACTCAGCAACATGAGTGCAGGTCTGGCACGGTACACCCAAGCCACCTATGAGGAGCTTCACAGCATGAACAAAGGGCTGGAGGCATACACCAAGGCCATGGGCAAGACCATGAACAGCATGAACAAGAACCTCTACCTTGTGGCAAAGCACTGCTGCGCGAGGAGGAACGCGCCCGCGCCGCAGCCCGCCCGCAGTCCGGGAACAACAACAAATAAGTAAAGAGGGATACTGACCTATGAAAACCTATCTGATCACCGGCTGTGCCGGTTTTATCGGTTCCAACTTTGTGCACTATATGCTCAAAAAATACCCGGAGATCCTGCTGGTCAATCTGGATAAGCTGACCTACGCGGGCAATCTGGAAAACCTGAGGACGTGGAGGGCGACCCCCGCCATGTGTTCGTGCAGGGCGACATCTGCGACAAGGAGCTGGTGGAGCGCCTGTTTGCAAAGTACGATTTCGACTACGTCATCAACTTTGCGCCGAGAGCCATGTGGACCGCTCCATCAAGAACCCCGAGATCTTTGTGCAGAGCAACGTGATGGGCACCGTCAACCTGCTGCAGCGCGCCAAGGAGGCATGGTACGACGCCGATGCCAAGACTTGGAAAGAGGGTAAGAAGTACCTGCAGGTGTCCACCGATGAGGTGTACGGCGCTCTGGGCGCAGACGGCTTCTTTATGGAGACCACGCCCCTGTGCCCCCACAGCCCCTACTCCTCCTCCAAGGCCAGCGCCGATATGTTCGTCATGGCCTTCCACGACACCTACGGCATGCCGGTGAACATCACCCGCTGCTCCAACAACTACGGCCCCTACCAGTTCCCGGAGAAGCTGATCCCCCTGATGATCAACAACGTCAAGCACCACAAGCAGCTGCCTGTCTACGGCGACGGTATGCAGATCCGCGACTGGCTGTATGTGGAGGATCACTGCAAGGCCATTGATATGGTGGCAAACGGCGGCAAGGTCGGCGAGGTGTACAACGTGGGCGGCCACAACGAGCGCCCCAACATCTTCATCGTCAAGACCATCATCAACCAGCTGCACGACCGTCTGCAGGACGAGGGCATCAGCGAGGAGCTGATCAAGCACGTCGCCGACCGTCTGGGTCACGACCGCCGCTACGGCATCGACCCCACCAAGATCAAGAATGATCTGGGCTGGTACCCCGAAACTCCCTTTGAAAAGGGCATCGTGCTGACCATTGACTGGTACCTGAACCACGAGGAGTGGATGAACCACGTCACCAGCGGCGACTACCAGAACTACTATCAGGATATGTACAAGAATAAGTAAGAGCCTGTAAAACACAAAAAGCAAAGAAAAACACCTGCTGTGGAGATTTTTCCACGGCAGGTGTTTTTCTTTAAAAGCCTCTTGACAACTACAGACTACTATGATAGTCTATAACTAGACTATTGCAATAGTATGGGAGATAAATAATGAGACTATTTGATTCAGAACTTAAAATTATGGAGCTTCTCTGGGCTCAGGGTGACATGACAGCAAAAGAATTGGCAGAAAAACTTTCATTGACTGTGGGGTGGAATAAAAATACAACTTATACGGTGCTGAAAAAGCTAGTGGAAAAAGGCGCTGTTAAACGGACAAATCCAGATTTCACTGCGAAGCACTGGTTGCAAAAGACGAAATCCGAAAAAATGCCGTAACTGAGCTTGTGGAAAAGCTTTATGATGGATCAATGCAACTTTTGTTTGCATCTTTGATTTCGGAGGAAAAGCTTACAGAACAAGAGCGGGAAGAACTACAAAATTTGATTGACAAAATGTAAGGAGTAGCTGGATGCTGCGAAGTAATGAAGTGATTCTGATTTTATTGCTGGTATTTTTGCGTAGACGAATTGCATATCAGATTAGCCCGGTTATTACAGAGATATGTTGGTTGCTATTAGCAATGCGTCTGTTACTTCCGGAAGCAATTTCAGTGAAACTTAATGTACTGGGACAGCAGAAAACGGCACAGATGGAATTTAAGTCGCTTTTTGTAGGGTGGCGTTGGATAGGATGCAGCATATTATGTATAGCTACGGTATGTATGACAGCATCATTTTATTGGAAATTACGGGGGAAAATGCTTTGTACAGAAAATAAAGTCAATGCATGGAAACGGGAACATCCGTTGCGTTTGCCGTATCAAGTATATAGGACGAGTGCAGTTTCAACACCAATTTCCTGTGGGTTACTGTGCCCTCAAATTGTACTGCCAGATATGAATTATTCTGAGTCGGAAAAAAATTTTATTCTGTTGCATGAATGGACGCATCTAAGGCGTGGCGATTTATGGAAAAAGAGGTTGTTGCTATTAGCAACATTTTGGAATTGGTATCATCCAATTGCTTGGGTTATGCTGTTTTTTGCTAATCGAGATATAGAATTATGCTGTGATAGATTCGTTACGCGCACATTAACTAGAAAGCAAAAACAAGATTATGCGCGGTTTTTAGTGGAGTTTCAAACGTATGTGAAATTGCCGCAAACAGGATTTACAGGAGGACAGTTACAAGAAAGGATTGTGAACCTTATGATGAAGCCTCAAAAAAATAATTGGAGCATGCTAGCAGTTTCACTGACATTGCTCACGCTTTGTATAGTATCTGCCTGCATTAGACTTGTACCGCAAGTGGAATACATTCCAAGTGCACAGAGACAAGATAATTATGAAGAAGCAAAAGAAGTAATGCGAAAAGTAAACCGTGATTCAGAAGAAATTTATAATCGATTGGAAAATGGCGAAAAGGTGGTGATAGAATTAGATGATGGAAAAATGGCAGTATTAAAGAATGATATGGAGGAAAAGTAAGGATATGAAAAAAATGCTTTCAATTTTGGCAGTAGCAATTGCAATGTGTGCCTTTGGCTTGGTTGTCTCTGCAGAGAACCCAGAATATTATAAAAACCTAGATATATCTGAGATTTTAGAAAGCATAGAGAACACAGAAGAAGTGCAAGAGGCAAGAGTGGTTCCATGTTGCGATGCAAACTATAAACTGGAATGGGTATTTTTTCACATGACACATTACGCGGTAACGGAAGAAGCAGGCAAACCAGCACCCTGTATTATGCACCTTATTTGGGAACGACAAGTATGTAAAAAGTGCGGAGCAATATGGGCAACGGAAATAAGAAGAACAGAAGAAGGGTGCGGGAAAATGGTACTGTAAATTTTTATGCGGCGTAGCCGACATAACATGTGGAAAGATAGCATATTGCAATAATAAAACCAGCGTCTACTGTATTTCTTATTGGGACTTCCAATAAGAGCGCAGGAGGGCGCTGGTTTATTTTTATCGATTGTAAGTGGTATCTACCACAAAATCCGCTGTTTCTTCAATACGATATTTTGCAAAATAGCCCTCCTCCAGCGGCACCCACCGGGCGGCAAAATCCGCGTAGCGGGCGCCTCCCGCGCCTGTAAGCGCCGGGTCTGCTCGGCCTTGGTGCAGGTCACAAACACCCGCAGCGTCTCGTAGGGGCGCAGCAGCGGGTGGTGGCTGTAGCTGCCCTCTAAGATCACCAGCGGCTGCGCGGGCAGCTGCACCGGGGGCAGATAAGCCCCCTGCCGGCAGCTGTACGCCCGGTAGGCTACGGGCTGCCCCGCGTAGGCAGGGCGCAGGGCTTCGTCCCGCAGGCGGGCAAGGTCCATATTGGCGCAGGGTGTTTTCTTCCCAGCACGGATGCGCTGTGCAGGCGGCAGGTAAAAATCATCGGTGTGCAGGGTGATGCTGGTCGGGAACTGCCGGGCCAGCGTATTTGCAAGGGTGGTCTTGCCGCTGCCGCAGCGGCCATCCAGTGCGACAAGACGGCAGATTGTCGGGCCAGACGGTCGGCGATGGTCGAGGTCAGCTCTTCGGGTGAGATAAGATGCATGGGGATACCATTCCTTTTTATCGCAAGTCAAGAAATTAGTGCAACATTCAAACAGCATATTTGCGATATGCAATTCAACGCTGTTGCTGTTGCATTAAAAAGTTGAATTGCTATATCAGCTTTGGCTCAGTATAGCACGGCAGAGAAAATGGAGCAAATATTTTTACAAAAAAGGTGTTGACACAGAGCCGGACCTATGGTAAGATAATGCCACGTTAGAAATGACTAACCTAGAAGCGGAAGAAGCTCGAGAGGGGCAGGCTGCCGCATTCTTTTTGGATTATGGTTAGCTTTTTCTAACTGCATCTCCTGCATAAGCACCACACGGCAGGAGACAATAGTGGAAAACGGGCAGGGAGGCCGAAGACATGGAACGCAACTTTGAGACAGTCATGATCGAACAGTGCGCCCCGGTGCTGGCCAGCTTAAAGCCTGCGGGACTTTTCCGCTACGAGACGAGCGACTGCGCCGACCTTGCCCGCCGCGTCCGCAGCTGGAACGAACAGCTGGGCGAAAAGGCCTCTGCGTCCGCGTCCTCAAGGGCTGTGTGCAGACCCACCGGTATCTGGTGTACGTCTACCGCGAGAGCAAGCTCCGCGCTGTGCTGACCCAGCCGCAGGTGCGGGATTTCCTGTGCAGGGAAGGTTACACTCTGCCTGAGCAGTCGGACGACTACGCGCCGCTTTTGCAGCAGCTGTCCCGCCGGCTCTGCTGCGAGGCCGATTTTCCCCATGAAATCGGCGTATTTCTGGGCTATCCGCTTTACGATGTGGTGGGCTTTATCGAAAATGCGGGCCGCAACTTCACCTGCTGCGGCTGCTGGAAAGCCTATGGTGACCCCAGTGCTGCCCAGCGGCATTTTGCTCAACTGAACAAGTGTACGGCAGTATATCTCCGTCTGTTCCGCAGCGGAACGCCCATCCAGCGTCTGGCTGTTGCAGCCTGACGCCCCTGAATTTTGACATTCTCTTCCAAATACTCTCTTTTTATCCTGGCGCCCGCCAGAGCGAAACCACGCACTGGCGGGAAGAATCCTCTTTTGACACGCGGCCGCTCGTTGCAGAATACCCCCTGCACCGGGCGGCTGTGTCATTTGCGGGGAGTGTAAAAGAGAAAAATCGTAAATATGTGCAAACAAAGTTAGCATATAGAAACTGTAAAAATCTTCTTGAAATAAGGGAAGAAAATTTGTTTGTTCATACAAACTAACTTTTTTGAGCCGGAAAATGGTTGACAATGCGGGTTAGTAAGTATAAACTATCCATGCTGATAGTTGCGACTGACTAACTGCCGTAGCTTTTCGGAGGGGGACGCGGGCATGAGCGAGCGCGTTGCGGCGTCTGGCTGGTGCGACCATCCCCGAGGACGAAAAAAGCGAACCGAAAAGCTCCCCGCAGAATGGGGGAGCACGAATGGGAGTGGAATAATTATGATGCCTTTGAGTAATGGGCAAAAGCGGGCGAGACCGTCACCATCCGGAAGAATCACCGGCAAGGATGAAGTGCGTCCTGCATTCG
>ENA-OQIO01001505-OQIO01001505.1-human-gut-metagenome-genome-assembly--contig:-NODE-1505-length-11346-cov-2.233176_pt1 | contig 11346 bp, 13 predicted proteins | sample MGYA00242573_ERZ504737 | MGnify/ENA primary metagenome ERZ504737 (study PRJEB26092, sample SAMD00036203) | human gut metagenome | host: Homo sapiens | study: EMG produced TPA metagenomics assembly of... | reverse complement strand
CTGGCGGAATTTCTGGCGGGGCAGCTGGCTGCCGGGTAGTGCATACCGATAATTTCTATCTACCGCTTGCTGCGCGCTGCGCGAACTGGCAGGAGCAGCCCGGCGCGAATATAGATTTCATTCGGCTGCGAAACGAGGTTCTGCAGCCGCTTTTGCGCGGCGAAACGGCGCTCTATAATGCATACAGCTGTGCGGCGGGAGCATTCCTGCCGTCTGAGCCGTTTGCTGCCGCGCCACTGACGATTCTGGAGGGCAGCTACAGCCTGCATCCGGCGCTGCAGACTGACTTTGCGGTGCGTGTGTTTGTTACCTGCCCGCCCGATGTGCAGGCGGTGCGCCTGCGGGCAAGAGAGGGTATACGTTACGCAAATTTTGTGCAGCGGTGGATCCCGCTGGAGGAAGGGTATTTTGCTGCCCATGATCCAGCCGCACGCTGCAATTTTGTACTGGACACGGCGGAGATTTTTGTGTAATATAGTAAGCGGACCTATGGCATAACTGCATGGTTCCCGCTATAGCGGGCTTGAAGGATGCAGGAATGCCTTATGAAAAAGCCAGGAAGGCAGTGCCAGAAGGGTGCGCGGTTCAAACTTTTTGATAAGGGTGATATGTTGTGAAAAACCAGAATACAAAAAAATTGGCTTATGCAGCGCTGTTTTTGGCGCTGTGCCTCGTGCTGCCCATGCTGACGGGCCAGATTCCGCAAATTGGCAGCATGCTGCTCCCGATGCATATTCCGGTGCTTTTGTGCGGCCTTGTCTGCGGCTGGCAGTACGGTGCAGCGGTGGGCTTTGTTGCGCCGCTGCTGCGCTCGGTCCTGTTCGGGATGCCTCCGATGTATCCGGTGGCTATTGCGATGGCCTTTGAGCTGCTGACCTACGGCCTTGTAATCGGGCTGGTATACCGCCGTATGGCTCAAAAGGGCGCGGCAGGGGTGTATGCAGCGCTGCTTACCGCCATGGCAGCGGGGCGGCTTGTCTGGGGCGTGGCTGAAGTCGTGCTGCTGGGCTTGGGCGGCAAGGCGTTACCGCCCAGGCATTCTTGGCGGGCGCACTGCTCAATGCCGTGCCGGGCATTATCGTGCAGCTGGTTCTGATCCCCGCTGTGATGGCGGCCCTGCAGAAGGCTGGAGCCGTTAAAGAATACGCCGAATAAGGCGTTTGCTGAGAGGTGCGCAGGAAGCGTAGCCTTTGTGCTGTGTGCGGCTGTATTGTAGCTCGCTTTGCACGATACAGCAACAGGAATCGCTCGCCCCATATTTTCGCAAATGAAAACAACAAAAGCTTGCAAGTACAGGCATTTTAGCCTTATCTTGCAAGCTTTTGTTGTTGCAGCGGTGAAAGTGGCCGACAGCCACTGCCTGCTGCTAGAGGAGCTCAGCCATACTGATCTGATCGACCAGCCAGCTTTCCTGTTTTGCCTCGTGGATCACATCGCCCGGCTGGCTGTGCCCGACCAAAAAGGGAGAAGCGGGGTCGTGCATACGCATATTCTGCGCTACAGTCACACGGCTGGCGTTGGCGTAGCAGTATAGGCAGCCGTGACCGCAGGTATTGTAGCACCGATATCCGCCGTAAGGCAGCAGGCGCACTCCTTGCGGGCTGGCTTTTGCGGGGGCAGCCGCAGGGGACGGTGCAGCGCGGCCTCGAAAGTCCGTTGCGTCATGCAGCCGCTGCAATCGGCACCATAGCGGGCCAGCGCAGTGCCCTCGGCGCAGGGTCGTATCATCATGCCGTATTTTCTGCCAATCTCAACAAAAGCCTTTCCCAGTGTTTCGCGCTCAGCGAGTGGGACGCTTTTCACCTGCGGAAAATTCCGCCGTACCTTCTCATAAAGGTCGATAAAGCTGATCACACAGGTTCTGGTATAGCCGGAAAGTACAGATGCCATCTGCTCGAATTCAGCGATATGTCGCGCAGCGGTGTAGGTGTCGGAAAGAAAAATGGGGTCATACCGCCATGCGATACAATCGGGACCGACAATTTTTGACAGGGTGATAAAGTCCTGCAAGACCTGCGCCTTCGGCGGTACATGCGGCTCTATCTCCGGTCCGTAAGGGGTGATCGTGACAAACCAGTACTGCCCATAGGGGCGCAGCAGCTCCATGCGGGGGAGCATCGGTGCAGGATTTTTGGTGCAAAAGCCGATCAGGTCTACCACATCCGGTTGATGGCATACCGCGTGACGGACTGCTGGTCATAAGGGTTGCGCACCAGCACAAACCCTGCACGCAGGCGGTTCGCAAACCACGTGCTGTAAAAGCCGGGTATATCGGTGCGGAAACCTGTTTGTAAAATCATAAAATGCCCTCCTGCTGGTGCAGCATACAGCTTGCCGATTCTATACAAATTATAATACCATGCTGCAGAGGATTGCAAGGAGGCCAGATGAGCGCCGCTGCAAAATTCTTCTTTTTAGCTGGTTCGTCTCTTAGGCCTCGATGGCTTTCTACCGGGCGTAGTGGGACAGCGTCTCTTCTATGGTGCGCTTGAACAGGCGGGTAGGGTACAACCGGGATACCTACATCCTGTGCCGCCTGTGTGATCGTGTAGTGATGATACCGGAGCAGGTTCGCCGCAAACTGGATGCGGGTCAGGGTCACATAGTCGGTCAGGTTGCTGTGCACCTCCCGGTGGAGCCGGTCGGACAGATAAGAGCGGCTCAGGTTGAAGCGGGCAGTCAGCGTGGAAAGGGTCAGGTCCTTCTTCAGATGTAGGTTTATATAGTGGATGATATTGCGGATGACCACCGAATAGCCGGCGGTAGAGTACCGCGCTACCCGGTCACAATATTGTTGCAGCATCTCGACCACAAGGGCCTGCTCTTGCTGCTCGGTGGTGATTTCACCGGCGGCGAGCAGATAATCGTTATAAGATGAAAGATCTGTGTAGTTTACCCAGTGGGTGCGGAAGGTGCTGCAGTTCATCGGTGCCAAATTTTTCTACAATCTGGACAAAAAGATGCTGGCCCAGATGGAGACCGAGCTGAAGGAAAAGCGCGGCTGATTTACTGTAATAAGACACGGGAGGTTTTTCCGGGGGCTCCGGAAAAGCCTCCCGCGCTTTTTGCGGTACGCCGAGAATGAGTGCCTCCTGCGTGTTGAAAAGCACAGCGGGAACATGGTACAATTATCAAACCAAAGCACAGTACGATGAGGGAAGGAGAATAAGCACATGACGATTTTGATCGATGCAGACGGTTGCCCGGTGGTCGATCTGACCCTGCGGAGCGCAGGGAAAAAAAGGTGTGCCGGTTGTGATTCTGTGCGATACATCCCATCGTATCGAGCGGGAAGGGGCACAGACGTTGGTATTTGACAAAGGCGCTGACAGTGTGGATTTTGCACTCGTCAACCGGGTGAAGCCCGGGGACTTGGTTGTGACGCAGGATTACGGTCTGGCAAGTATGTGCCTGGCAAAATGCGCGCGGGTGCTGAACCAGAACGGTTTGGAATATACGGCGGATAATATAGATGCGCTGATGCTGCAGCGGCATGAAAACAAAAAGCTCCTTCGCGCCGGCAAGCATCCAAAGGGGGCTGCAAAACGCACAAAAGAGCAGGATATCCGGTTTTGCGATGCGCTGGAACGGATTTTAAGCGGCACATCCGGCAATCAGCAGACGGAATGTGAAAATGTGTCATTTGCAAGGCAATAAAATGTACAATGTGCATTTTTTATAGGTGAATGGTAATTACAGAGCGTAGCTATGTGAAAAAAGCGCAAAGGAGAAATGTGCTTTTTGGGTGGATTTGTGCAGAAATGTACACTTTTCAGGGCGGCAAAACAGCACATTTTTGCCGATATTGCCGCTTGCTACATGAAATGTGGAATTCGCCATAAAATCATACGATATATCGGCATAATTTACCTTTCAGAGTGTGACATTTGGCACATGCTATGCGTAAAGAAGCTGCACACCGCCATAAAGAGCCTATGGGGGTGAACATAGTTTAGCTGCAGAGAAATGGGATACGGTACGCAATTCCGGCACGGTAACGCTGCTTTGAGTTGGTTACAAAAGTTTATGCGGAATGCTCCGCACAGCAATGCATACTGGTTGGAAGCGCAATACAACAGATTCCCGGGCTTCAAAATACAACAATTTCCGGGAGACAAAAATGAACCCCGGAAAATGTTGTACTCTGCGTATTGAAAACACAGGTGAATTGGGCGCTTGTTCGATGCCTACTGGTCCGCAATAGCAAAATAAGGATACAAATCAAAGCGTACAAAAGAAAGAAAAGCGCAAGCAGCATATCCTTGCCCTGCAGAGAGAATAGATTCCGGTATTCTTCCGCAGAAAGCAAGATAACAGGACTAATTTTCCGGATTTTCCCTTGTGATTTGGTGGCGCGATAAACTATAATAAGCATAAGGCAAGCAAATGCGATGAAGGTAACAGATACTGCGCAGGCAAGTGAAGGGAAGAAACGCAATGAAGATGCTTTTCAAGCAACGGATGTTCTCCTGGTTCGACAGCTATGATATTTACGATGAATATGGGAATACCCTGTTTGTGGTCAAGGGTCAGCTTTCCTGGGGGCATTGCCTGAGAATCTTTGATGCGGCGGGCTGCCCGGTTGGCTGCGTCAAAGAAAAGATATTTACATGGATGCCCCAATTTGAGCTCTACACAGGTGAGGATGATTATGTGGGGTGCCTGAGCCGAGAGCTGACGCTTTTCCGGCCCAGCTACCATATCGACTGCAATGGCTGGCACATTGAGGGCAGCTTTTGGGAATGGGACTATGACATCCTTGCCCCCAGCGGGCATACCGTGGCGCATATCGCCAAGGAGCTTTGGAATTGGACCGATACATACACCATTGAGGTTGCCGACCCAAGAGATGCCCTCTGCGCGCTGATGGTCGTGCTTGCGATCGATGCAGAGAAATGCTCGCGGTATAACCATACCTGACAGGCTGCACACAAAAAATACTCCCTTATTCTGCTGCGCACGCAGCAGGGTAGGGGAGTTTTCTGGTTCGTGAAGCAGCACGCCGGTGTATAAAGACCGTACAGAAAAAGCAGCAGCCCACTGCGGGCTGCTGCTTTGCGGTAAAAGGCGGACGGTCAGCCCATGACGACCTTGACCTCTACGGTCGAACCGGCGGGAACGGGGGAGAGGATGCTGCCGCTTACAGGCTTGCCGTCCACGGTCATGGTTTTGACGCCCTTTTCCAGATGGTCGGGGTTCTCCACAACAATTTCATAGGTTGCCCCGCGCCAGACGCGGCGCAGGGTAAAGCCGTCCATCTCGTGCGGAATGCAGGGTCGATCTTCAGCCCGGCCAGCGTGGGCTGGATGCCCAGGATATACTGGCTTACATCCACAAAGGTCCAGGCCGCTGTGCCGGTCAGCCAGCTGTTTTTTGCTTCGCCAAAGGTGGCGGCGTCGCGGCCAGCCACCATCTGGCCGTAGACATACGGCTCGGTGCGGTGGATCTCACTGATGTCCTCAATGTATGCCGGGCAGGTCTTTTTGTAGATCTCAAACGCGCGGTCACCGTGGCCGACTACAGTCTCGGCACAGCTGACCCATGGGTTGTTGTGGCAGAAGATGCCTGCGTTCTCCTTGTATCCCGGGGGATAGCTGGAAATTTCGCCCAGTTCGAGATGGTACTTCGTGTAGGCGGGCTGCAGCAGCACAATGCCGTACTTTGTGTCGAGCTTGTCTTTCACGCTCTGCAAAGCGGTCACGGCCTCACCGGTGTCCACACCAATACCCGCCATGACGCACATGCCCTGCGGCTCGATGAAGATCTTGCCTTCCTCGCATTCCTCACCGCCGATCACATGGCCAAAGGCATCGTAGGCGCGGCGGAACCAGCTGCCGTCCCAACCGGCAGTCAGTACGGTATGTTCCATCTCTGCAACCTCGGCGCGCACGGCGGCAGCTTCGTCGGTGTGGCCGGTGCTGTCAAGAATTTCGGCAAACTGGTTGCCGTACTTGACATACATACCGGCGATGAACACGCTCTCGGCTACAGGACCTCGCTCGGGCCGGTGGTCTGGAAGCTTTCGCCCGGCTCCTTGCTGAAGCAGTTCAGGTTCAGGCAGTCGTTCCAGTCGGCACGGCCAATCAGCGGCAGACCGTGCGGCCCCTTGTGGGTGCGCAGATAGCCGAAGCTGCGGCGCAGATGCTCAAGCAGCGGCTGTGCAAGGCTGTGGTCGTTGTCAAAGTCCACCGGTTCGTCCAGAATCGAGTAGTCGCCCGTCTCGCCAGATAGGCGTACACGGCAGCAATCAGCCACAGCGGGTCATCGTTGAAGCCGGAGCCGATGTCCATGTTGCCCTTTTTCGTCAGCGGCTGGTACTGGTGGTAGGCGCTGCCGTCGGGGAACTGGGTGGCGGCAATGTCCAGAATGCGCTCCCGCGCGCGGGCGGGGATCAGATGCACAAAGCCGAGCAGATCCTGACAGGAATCGCGGAAGCCCATGCCGCGGCCGGTGCCGCTCTCATAATAGCTGGCAGAGCGGCTCATGTTGAAGGTGACCATGCACTGGTACTGGTTCCAGGTATTGACCATGCGGTCGAGCTTTTCATCGCTGCTCTTGACCGAGTAGGTGGACAGCAGGTTGTTCCAGTGGTCGTGCAGCCTGGCAAGTGCCGCATCGACCTGCGCATCCGTGGCATAGCGGGCAGCCATCGCCTGGGCGCGGGTCTTATTGATGACGCCGGGCGCGGCCCACTTCTCGTCCTCCGGGTTTTCTATATAGCCCAAAACAAAAATCAGGCTGCGGCTTTCGCCGGGCTGCAGGGTGACATTGACTTGATGCACGCCAACGGGTGCCCAGCCGTGGGCAACAGAGTTGGTGCAGCGGCCGTTTTCCACGACCTCGGGATTCGCATTGCTGCGCCATGCGCCTAAAAAGGCGTCCCGGCTCGTGTCAAAGCCGTCAATGGGCGTGTTGACGGTGAACAATGCGTAATGGTTGCGGCGCTCGCGGTACTCGGTCTTGTGGTAGATGGTGCTGCCCTCGACCTCGACTTCGCCGGTAGAGAAATTGCGCTGGAAGTTGGTGGAATCGTCCACAGCATTCCAGAGGCAGAACTCCAGATAGCTGAATATAGTAAACGATTTCGGTACATCACTCTCGTTGGTCAGCACCAGACGGTCGATCTCGCAGTTGTCGCCTACCGGCACAAACAGCTCCAGCTTCGCGGTCAGACTGTTCTTTTTGCCGGTAATGATGCTGTACCGAGGCCGTGGCGGCACTCATAGCTGTCCAGCTCGGTCTGGGTGGCTGCCAGCCGGGATTCCAGACGGTATCGCCGTCCTTAATATAGTAATACCGGCCGTTAGAGTCCGCAGGTACGTTATTGTAGCGGTAGCGAGTGATACGCCGCAGCTTGGCATCCCTGTAAAAGCTGTACCCACCGGCCGTGTGGGAAACAAGGCTGAAGAATGCCTCGCTGCCCAGATAGTTGATCCACGGCAGTGGCGTGCGCGGCGTGGTGATGACATATTCGCGTGCGGTATCGGAAAAATGACCGAACTTCATAGAGACCCTCTCCTTACTTATGGAAAGCAGATAAAATCGTCAGTTCAAGTCGAAAACGATTAAGTTATTACCCTTACAATACCGCGTTTTCCGGATAATTGCAAGGGCTGCAGCTGAATTTAACGATGATTTGGCAAGTTTCACAATTTTGAAAACCGAAAATTGGCACGAAAATCGAATGCCACCTATTTTATATAAGAGTGTTTTCCGGTTGTGGCACCATAAAGAGCAAATTTGGGTCTGCATCACCGGGCCGAAAAGTGTAAAAACGGCAAGCCGGGCGCAAATTATGTCCCTTTTTCAGCGAAACTCCAAACGAAATAGCCAAAACAGGTGTTTTCGCTTTTTGCAAATCGCCAAATCGAATCGAAATGCACAAAAAATGCCAAAAAGGCATTGATTTTATGGTTGACATGTTGTATAGTGAAGATGCGAAAACGATTAAGGAATATGCAAGGAGGCGATATCATGGCATCCATCAAAGACATCGCAAAGGCATGCGGGGTCTCGGTGGCTACCGTGAGCAAGGCGCTGAACGGTCACAACGATATCAGTCAGGCCACCAAAGAAAAAGTGCGTGAGGCTGCAAGGCAGATCGGCTACATGCCAAACTCCGCAGCGCGGGCCTTAAAAACGAACCGTACCTATAATCTGGGCGTCCTTTTCGTGGACGAGGCACAAAGCGGTCTGACGCATGAGTTCTTCGCGGCTGTCCTGGACAGCTTCAAACGCCACGCCGAGGGCAGAGGCTATGATATCACCTTTATCAACCACAACATTGGCCACGGCCACTCCAGCTATTTAGAGCATTGCCGCTACCGCGGCGTTGACGGCGTGATCGCTGCCTGCATCAAGTTCGATGACCCGGAGGTCATTGAGCTGGCCAACAGCAACCTGCCGATCGTCACAGTTGACCATGTCTTTAACAACCGGGCTGCCGTACTTTCCGATAACACCGATGGTGTCCACAAGTTAGTGGATCAGCTTGCCGCGCTGGGGCATGAGCGAATCGCTTATATCCACGGTGAGAATCACAGCGCAGTCACCCAGAAGCGCCTGGTCGGTTTCTACCGTGCCTGCGCCGCCCATGGGATCACGGTGCCGGACGCCTACATCGTGCCGAGCACCTACCGAGATGCGAAAAGCTGCGCCGCTGCGACCCCGTCAGCTGCTGGCATTGCCGCAGCGCCCCACGGCGATCCTCTTCCCGGATGACTTCTCCGCCATCGGCGGCATCCAGACGATCCGGCAGGAAGGACTTCTGATTCCGCGGGATATTTCGGTGGCCGGCTATGACGCAACCTGATCTCGCAGATCATGTCCCCGCAGCTGACCACCTACCGGCAGGACACCGAAGCGCTGGGCCGCGCCGCGGCAGAGCTTCTTATCGAGCAGATCGAATCCCCGCGCACGGCATTGCCGGAGCAGAAGCTGATCTCCGGCAGCCTGCTGAAAGGGCAGTCCGTTGATGTCCCCAATCCATAGGTTCAAACCCGCGAGGATGCGGGTCACAATATCTGATTCATACATGAGTTCTTTTTTAAAAGGAGGAAAAGACATTATGAAAAAGGCAATGAGTTTATTGACCGCCACTGCAATGGCAGCCACCTTGCTGGCAGGCTGCGGCGGAGGCGCCGCAAGCTCGTCCGCAGCCCCCGCCGCTGATTCGACCTCTACCGAAGCCAGCAGCACGGCCGCAGAGCCCGCTGCCGATGCAGCCGCAGAGGAGGGCAAGGTCCTGAACATCTGGTGCTGGAACGATGAATTCCAGTCCCGCTTCAACGACTATTACCCCGGCGTCAAGGAGATCGCCGCCGACAAGTCCACCACGACGCTGGATAACGGTGTCACCGTAAAGTGGACCATCAACCCCAATGATAACAATAACTACCAAAACAAGCTGGACGAGGCCCTGCTCAAGCAGGACAGCGCCGCTGCCGATGACAAGATCGACATCTTCCTGATCGAGGCAGACTACGCGCTGAAATATGTGGATTCCGAATATACGCTGGATGTCAAGAAGGATGTCGGCCTGACCGATGATGATCTCAAGGATCAGTACCAGTACACCAAGGACATCGTTACCGTGGATGGCGTGCAGAAGGGCACCACATGGCAGGCGACCCCGGGCCTGTTTGCCTACCGCCGCTCCATCGCCAAGGATGTGCTGGGCACCGATGACCCGACCGAGGTTCAGGCCGCGCTGAGCGATTGGGATAAGTTCAACGATGTGGCTGAGAAGGCCGCTGCCAAGGGCTACAAGATGCTCTCCGGCTACGATGATTCCTACCGCACCTTCTCCAACAATGTGTCCGCCGGTTGGGTGGACGGCACGACCGTCAAGGTCGACCCCAACATTATGAACTGGTCGATCAGACCAAGACCTATACCGATAACGGCTACAACAACAAGACCAGCCTGTGGAGCGACCAGTGGGCCGCCGATCAGGGCCCTGCCGGCAAGGTTTTCGGCTTCTTCTACTCCACTTGGGGCATCAACTTCACCCTGCTGGGCAACTCTCTGGCCACGCCTGAGTCTGAGGGAGGCAAGCAGGAAGTCGGCAACGGTATCTTCGGCGATTATGCAGTCTGTCAGGGTCCTCAGCCTTATTACTGGGGCGGCACCTGGATCTGCGCAGCAGCCGGCACTGACAACATCCCCACAATCAAGGATGTCATGTACTCTCTGACCTGCGATGCCGACATCATGACCAAGATCACCGAGGATACGCAGGACTACACCAACTGCAAGAGCGCTATGGATTCCATCGCAGCTGACCCGAACTTCGGCTCCGCATTCCTCGGTGGCCAGAACCACATTGCCCTCTTTGCAGAGGTTGCACCTACCATTGATATGTCCAACGCCGGTCCGTATGATCAGGGCTGCAACGAGACCTTCCAGAGCTGCTTCAAGGATTACTTTGACGGCACGGTTGACCTTGAGACCGCGAAGAAGAACTTCGAGGATCAGATCAAGGTCAAGTATCCTGAGCTGAGCAGCGTCGAATGGCCCGCATAAATACCTGCGTGACCTTAAGGCAACACCGCACAATTCCCGCCTGACGGCTTAAGCACCGCTCCGGCGGCTGCGGCACCTCGCTCGCCGTATCGGCACTTAGAATTATGCGGTATTACCTTGAACAAAACGAACTGAACCGCAAACGCCATGCCAGGGGCGGGGAGAGACGCCCGCCCCTGGTTTTGTTTTTATCAGATTTTGAAAGGCTCTGCCCCCAGCAGGGCAATGCCCACACAGCTAAGGAGGGCGAGACCTATGAAAACAAAAAGCAAGGGCATGAGCTACGCCAAATGGGGCTATATATTTCTGGCGCCGTTCTTTATTACCTTTTTCATCTTCCAGTTTTGGCCGCTGGCAACGACCATCTACTATTCCTTCTTTGAGTATTTCCGCAGCGGCTTAAAGATCATCGGCCCCAACTTTGTGGGGCTGAAAAACTATGCCGCCATGATCAAAGAGGTGCCGAAGTATTTCAGCAATACCATGATCATGTGGCTGATGGGCTTTATCCCGCAGATTATTGTATCGTTGGTGCTGGCGGCGTGGTTTACCGATCTTCGGTTGAAGCTGCGGTTTCAGGGCTTCTTCAAGACCGTCATTTATATGCCCAACCTTATCATGGCATCGGCGTTCGCCATGCTGTTCTTTACCCTGTTTTCAAACGCGGAGACAGGACCGATCAACTCGATCCTGCTCAAGCTCGGCATTGTGGCCGAGCCGGTGCGCTGGCTTTCCAATGTCTGGACAGCACGCGGTCTGGTTGGGCTGATGAACTTCCTGATGTGGTTCGCAATACGACCATCATTCTGATGGCTGCCATTA
>ENA-OQIO01001503-OQIO01001503.1-human-gut-metagenome-genome-assembly--contig:-NODE-1503-length-11365-cov-1.636501_pt1 | contig 11365 bp, 22 predicted proteins | sample MGYA00242573_ERZ504737 | MGnify/ENA primary metagenome ERZ504737 (study PRJEB26092, sample SAMD00036203) | human gut metagenome | host: Homo sapiens | study: EMG produced TPA metagenomics assembly of... | reverse complement strand
CGTCATGCAACGCCTGCAAATCAGTCATAGGTCATCTCCCCTTCATTGTTTCCCCTTCGCTCCCTCAGTCACCTACGGCGACAGCTCCCCTCAGAGAGGGAGCCTAGGTTGCGTCACTTGTCAAGAATCAGACTCATGGCTTCGGCTCGGGTGGCGGGGTTGCGTAGCAGACCGCGCACCGCAGAGGTCACCGTGCGGGCGGAAGACTTCTTGATGCCGCGCATCGACATGCACAGGTGCTCGCATTCGGTCACCACAATCACACCACGTGCGCCCGCATACTCGACCAGCGCGTCGGCGATCTGCTGGGTCAAACGCTCCTGCACCTGCGGCCGGCGAGCATACACCTCAACCAGTCGGGCGAGCTTGCTCAGCCCCATCACCCATCCTTGGCGGGAATGTAGCCCACATGGGCCACGCCATGGAAAGGCAGCAGGTGATGCTCGCACACCGAATACAGTTCGATGTCCTTGACCAGCACCAGCTCGTCGGTATCCACGTCGAAGTGCTTCTCCAGCACATCGGCCGGCGAGGCCTGCAGACCGGCGAACAGCTCGCGGCACGCGCGGGCGATACGGTCAGGCGTTTCCACCAGTCCCTCGCGCTCGGGATCCTCGCCAATCGACTTCAGGAACAGACGTACGGCTTCGCGCACGCCTTCCTCGTCGTATGTGCGTTTCTCCCGCTGGCAAGACTCTATATATTCGTTCATCTCATCTCTCCCTTGTCATTGTCCACAACGACGTCGGCCCGGCCTGCGTACGTGAGAAACCACATGAACAGGTCGGGCCGAATCGTCATCGTGTCTACTCTTCCGGCTTCATGCCGACCGAGCGCTTGAGGCTTTCGGGAATCTCCACCGGCGGCTTGTCCGAGTCGGGGCGGCGGTCGTTGGACAGCCACACCGGACGAACCGGAGCCTTCTTGATCGGCGCGAAGATCGCCGCAAGTTCCTTCTCGTTCAGGGTCTCCTTGACCAGCAGCTGGCGGACCAGCTCGTCAAGAATCTCGCGGTTGTCGTTGATGATGGTCCATGCTCGGTGTGCGCGGTCTCCACCAGCTTCAACACTTCGTCATCGATTACCTCAGCGGTGCGATCGGAGTACTTGCGCGGCTGCAGACCATCCATCACAGTGGTCTGATCGTCGTCGGAACCCCACTTGATGGCGCCGAGCTTATCGGAGAAGCCGTATTCGATCACCATCGTACGGGCGATGCTCGTAGCCTTCTCGATATCGTTCGAAGCACCGGTAGTCGGGTCGTGGAAGACGATTTCCTCGGCGGTGCGGCCACCCATCGCGTAGGCCATCTGGTCGAGCAGCTGGTTGCGCGACTGCGAGTAGCGGTCGGAGGTCGGCATGACGGCGGTGTAGCCGAGGGCGCGCCTCGCGGCAGAATCGTCACCTTGGTCACCGGATCGGTGTTGTTCAAGGCGGCGGCCACCAGCGCATGGCCACCCTCGTGGTATGCGGTGTTGCGCAGCTCTTCCAGAGCCATGCCCTTAGACTTGCGCTTCGGGCCGGCCTGACGCGGTCGATGGCCTCGTCGATGGCGCGGTTGTCGATCAACTGGGCACCGGCACGGGCGCACAGCAACGCGGCTTCGTTGAGCACGTTGGCCAAATCGGCACCGGTGAAGCCCGGCGTGCGCACGGCAACCATATGCAGGTCGACGTCCGGTACGAACGGCTTGCCCTTGGCGTGCACCCTCAGAATTGCCTCACGGCTTCCAGATCAGGCGCGGCCACACCTACCTGACGGTCGAATCGACCCGGACGCAGCAGAGCGGGGTCAAGCACGTCAGGGCGGTTGGTGGCGGCGATGATGATGAGGTTGGTGTCGTTGTCGAAACCGTCCATCTCGACGAGCAGCTGGTTCAGCGTCTGCTCGCGCTCGTCGTGGCCACCGCCCATACCGGAGCCACGCTTGCGACCCACGGCATCGATCTCATCGATGAAGATGATGGCGGGAGCGTTCTTCTTGGCCTTCATCGAACAGGTCACGCACACGGGAGGCACCGAGACCGACGAACATCTCGACGAAGTCGGAGCCGGCCATCGAGTAGAACGGCACGCCGGCCTCACCTGCGATGGCTCGGGCCAGCAACGTCTTACCCGTGCCGGGAGGGCCGTACAGCAGCACGCCGCGCGGGATGCGCGCACCCAGCGCCTTGTACTTGGACGGATCCTTGAGGAAGTCCTTGATTTCCTCGACTTCGGCCACGGCCTCGTCTTCACCGGCCACATCGGCGAACTTGGTGGTGGGGGTCTGGCCCTCGAGCAGCTTGCCGCTGTTCTTCTTGCCGCCCATGCCGAGCATGCCGCCGGCACCGCCCATGCGGCTCATCAGCCACCAGAACAAGGCGAGGATGATGACGAACGGCAGAATCGAGGTGATGAGGTAGCTCATCACACTGGTCTGCTCGATATTCGAGGTCCAGCCTTTTCGAGATCGCCGTTCTCCACGGCCTTGGCCACCTGTGCGCCCTGGGCGAAGGTGTAGTAGAACTGCACGTTCTTGCCGTAGTTGGTCACCTTGCCGGTGTCGGCGTTCTTCTTGGTGTAGTCATTCTTCAGCTCAAGGCGGACGACCTGCTTGTTGTCCGTGATCTCGGCGTATGTGCCTTGCCCTGATTGATCAGCGCGAAACCATCTTTAGTATCGATGGTTTTGGTGCCACCGCCGGCGAACATCTGGAACATCAGCACAACCATGACCACGAGCACGGCACCCCACAGCCAGGGGGACTGCCATATCGGGCGGTTCTCTTTGTTGCCTTTGCCATTGTTCCCGTTATTGCCACGGTTGAACGGTTGGTGAACGGGTTGCCGTTGTTACGGTTGTTGTTCGGGTTCGGGTTATTGCCGTTACCCGGCCCTTGCGGGAAGCTCATGCTTGCACTCCTTGGTAGACGGACGGCTTGAGGACCGCGATCGAATCGAGGTTGCGGTAGCGTTCGTCAAAGTCGAGGCCGAAGCCGACGACGAACTCGTCCGGAATCTCATAGCCGGCGTACTTCACATCAACGTCCACCTCTCGGCGGGAAGGCTTGCTCAGCAAAGCGAAGACTTCCACGGAAGCGGCACCACGACGTTTCAGTTCTGCGACCAGCCACGCGAGCGTGCGTCCTGAATCAACAATATCCTCCACAATCAAAATGTGCCGTCCGCGAACATCGGCGGACAAATCCTGCCTGACTGTGACCTCACCGCTCGACACTGTGCCCGAGCCATAGCTCGACAGGCTCATGAAGTCGATCTGTACAGGAATGCTCATGGCCTGGGTGAACGCGACCAGCGTATTCACGGCCCCTTTCAGCACCGCAACGAGCAGCGGATTCTTATCGCGGTAATCCTCGCTCGCGAGAGCAGCCATCTCGTGGATCTTGGCATCAATCTGTTCTTTGCTGACCAGCTCGTGGTCAATATCTTCCTCAACGTCAGCGATTCGCATGCGCTCCATCTTGGCACACGCGAATGACGTGTTTCTTGCGATTGGCTGAATAACCTCTGGGAAGTGAGACGCCGCCTTGCCCATGCCAATCGACGACCAGCCGGTCGATGGCGGCAATCTGGGCAGCACTGGCGTTCACACCGGCTTGGCTCAGCGCGTGAGCGATGACCCGCAACCGAATCGCCTCTGGCTCACGTGCAATACGTTTGACGCTGATCATCAGGCCGATGCCATGGCTCGAATCGTTGGTATCGCCTGCCACACAGGCTCGTGGCGCATCGGTCGATACCGCTGCCGACGATGCCGGCCAATCAACTGCCGCAACCGCCTCCCCCATCACCTCGTCGGATCGCTGATCCAGATACTCCTTATCCATTCTGGCCAACCGTGCGCTTTCGGCGAAATGGCGGGTGACATTGAATCCAGCGAATCGTTCGATGGCCGGCAGCAGGTCGTGACGCACCCGCGAGCGCAACGGATAGTCGTTCGGCAACTCGCCGTCTACCGCATCGCCATTGGTGGGGTCATCCCAATATTCCACACCTAAGTCTTCACAGATACCGGTGGTTTCGGCTCGAGTAAGGGTAAGCAGTGGCCGCGCAAAAGTCGCGCCACTGCGTGTGAAGACCTGCGGCATGCCAGCCAACGCATCCACGCCTCGACTGCGCAGCAGGCCAATCAATACGGTTTCCGCCTGATCGTCCATAGTGTGGGCCAACAGCACGGCAATGGCACCCGATTCATGCGCCGCGGCGCACAGCTCGTCATACCGGGCCTGCCGTGCGGCCGCTTCGAGGCCCTCGCCGCGCGCCTGTACGGTTGCGTTGCGCATGATGACCGGGCCCAGTCCCAACGCGTGGCAACGATCCGCGGCCTCGCTGGCGACCTGTTCGGAGCTGCCTGCAAGCCGTGATCCACAATCACGCACCGCAACGCACGCCCATGGACGTGCATACGATATGGCTCACCGCAGCCAGTGCCATCGAATCGCGCCCGCCTGAACAGGCACGAGCACGAGCGGCGCATCGGCGGCAACGGCATGGTCCCCATGCTGCGCGAATTCGGGAGCCTGCACATCGCATAGTTCCACGGCACTCAGCGTTGCGCGGACCGCGCCTACGGCCTTGCGCAATCGTGCGGAATATGCATGTACTCACCACCTTTTTTCTGGTTATAGGCACTCGTGCGTTTATGGACGTTTACGGCCTTTATAGCCCTTGATGGCCCTTGATGCCTCTTTTACAGCCCCGCGAGCTTGGTGATAAACGAGTCGATGGCGCTACGCGCGGCGGCATAATCCTCAGGATTGTTGACCACCACGGCAAACGACAACGCTCCCCCATTGGTGCGGGACACATTGCCGGCCATCGACGTAACCGTGCCGAGGCTGCCGGTTTGACGCGCAGCAGACCAGCCACGGCATCATCCGTATACCGATCCTGCGCCGTGCCCACCAATCCCGCGATGGATAGACCTTCCGCACCAGCAGCACCGCTCTCGGTGGTCAGATTACGTTGTTGGACGGCCGCCAGCGTGCGTACGGTGAGCCGGGAGCCGGGAGACAAGCCGGAGCAATCGGCCATGGTCAGACCGGATGTTTCGAGACCGAGATCGTTCAGAGTGGATTTGACCGCTTCCGTGCCGCCTTCAGGACTGTTTGTCGCTGATTTCGCCAAGGCGGTGAGTCTGCCGAACTCCTCGGCCAGCGTATTGTCCGAATGCCGCAACGTGTATGCCATGATTTCGGACAGTGTTGCCGAACTCACCGAAGCCAAAGGCGTTTCACCGGATGGAGCGGTGTTTGCCGTCACGTCTCCGGTAACGGCCACGCCGTTCGATTGGAGCAGTTCGGCGAATTTCGTGGCCACGTCGCTGGCGGCGTGCTGGGACAGTTCCGGGTATCCGCCGAATCATCGGGGTCGGCCGGCGCAGGCGTATCGGCGGTGTATTGGCGGCCTCCATCAATCGCCATTGATGAGACCGGCGTGAAGTAGACGGTGTAGTCGCTTAAGACTGCGCCGCCTTCCGACAGACCTGCCGGAATGCGTGAGTCGCCGAATAGGGTGTCGTCGTACTCGAGATTGACGGAAGTGATGCCTCGCTGGGCGAGCGCGGCCACGGTGGCCTTGGCCAAGGTGTTCAGACCGGCACGTCCGTTGGTATGGTTGGCGTCGGAATCGCCTGCAGACAGCAGCATGTCGCCATTGCCTTTGAGGGTCAACGTATTGGTGCCGTCATCGGATTGGGTCAGGAACACTTGTATCCAAGGTGGATGCCATGTTCAGGGTGGATGAGGCGGCGAGCGCGGTCAGCGTTTTCAGTGTGGATGCAGGCTCGCGTGGAGTGTTCGACTCGTGTTCGGCGGCGACGGTGCCTTGGGCGTCTTCAATGATCACCGACGTATCGTTTCCCACGCCTTGCGTGGACAGCAATTCGTTGACCAGTGCAGAAGCGGCCGTGGAATCAATGGCCTTGTTCGCGTTCAAGGTGCCGGCGACGGTGCCGCCTGATTTGGCGGTGGCTGGATCGGCAAAAACAGGTGCGGCGACGGGCTTCAACGTCAATAATCCGGGGGCCACGTCGGTGATGTCGGCGGCGCAGTACCCCGCGAACAGGGCGATGGTGGTCAGTGCGGAAATGATGACGGTCAGTGTTCGGCGATGCGATCGTTGGGTCCGCCGTTGCGCTTCACGCCGCTGACGGCGTGATACCGCTGTAGATACCATCGTGCTCCTTATGCCAAGGCGATCATTTCTGCAATGAGGCGAACGAGTCGAGTGTTGCCACAATCGAGAGCATTCGCGCATCCATCAGCTTACCGCCCAGCCATGTCCCGAGTGCCAGAATGCCGATGCCATTGGCCAGCGCGACCGGAATAATCGCCAGCCACATGCCGCCTTCGGCTCCTGTCAGCAGCATGACCAGCGCCACGATGCCAGTGGGCAGCATGAGCAGCAGGCTGCCAAGCATGTAGACGAACGGGAAGAAGCCTTGGGCCATGGCGCGGCCTTGAGGCGCGGAGAACGGCTTGTCCATTGAGGCGACCGGGTACATCAGCACACAGGACGTGACTTCGGCCACGCCCAGGCCGCTCAAGCGACGCCCATGCCCACGGCGAGGAAGATCAGCCGGTGACGAGGTCATCGGGCTGCGCCCAGCGGCCGGTCAGTGCGCCGACCAGCACGATGCCGGCGAGATAGAGCAGCACCATGTAGACGACCATGATGCCGACGTAGACGCGCACGCGGCCGATTCTGTCGGTCCGGCCACGCACGCCGGCGATGACTTCCATGGTGAAGCCGCGGCCGTCATATGCGAGCCCGTTGCTTTCCACGACGGACATGAACCAGCCGCACCAGATCAGCGACTGCCAGACGACCGCGCTGATGCCGTGTGCTGGAAGGCGAAGATGATCAGGAACAGGACCGGCATGGCGAAGGTCATGGCTTGACGGGGGTCTCGTTTGAGATAGGTGATCAGGCGTGCGGACACCGCGCCGGATGCCGAATCGGGCATCCATGCGAATGCGCCGATGCCTTTGGCGGTCTCGGACGGACTGTTTGCGCCGATGGTGAGCCGTTCATGCCTCAGACACCAAGTGCATACGGCGAAGCAGACGATCCATGTGACGGCAAGGATGGCGATGCGGGCGATCAGCACCGCCCAAGCTCCGGTAAGCGCGTCGAACGGCAGTTGGAAGGCCGCACCGAACGGCGTCCATGCGGCGATGGCGGTCGCCGCGCCCCAGGTCTCGGTGTTGAGGCTGAAGCTATGCCGGAGTTGACCAGAATGTTCGGCAACTGGCAGATGATGACGAAAGTCAGCACGATGAAGATGTAGAACGCGCCTTTGCCGCGTTTGCTGGTCACCAGCGTGGTGGATAGGGCGATGACCAGTTTGGAGATGCTCATCATGGTGATGACGGCCAGCACTGCGGCGAGGAGGGAACTGATGATTACGGCTGGTCCCATATGCCGATAGGCCAGTGTCCAGAGCATCAGTGAGGCCACGCCAGTAAGGGAGGGGATGCCGGACAGGCCGGAAAGCAGCAAGCCGAATTGCAGGTTGCGGTCGGCGATGCCGTAGATCGCGAATTTGCGTGGGTTCATGGTGGAGCCTTCGCCAAGCATCATGAGCTGGATGAAGCCGATGAAGATGGTCATGGTCGCGCCGACCAGCACGACGACTATGTTGACGATGCCTCCGGGACCAAGGATGTTCAGCGGAAAGCCATCCGCGTTCACGGTGAAGGGCGGCAGTATGCCGATGAACCATGCGAGCACGCCGGTGCCGATGATGGTGCCGGCCGCGAGTACAGCGGAAAAGACATAGGCGACGGTCTGCCACGCCGATTTTCGCAGGGTGGCGAGCGTGAGCGTCCAGCGCAGGCGGACCAGGGTGATGGCGGTCTTGATCATTGGCGGGCCTCATCGGTGAGTGTGGCGGGCGTAGGCAGAATCGGCTGAATCGTCTGGGCCGAAGTTGGTGCTTGGGCTTGGGCTTGCCCGCCGTCGAGCCATGCGAGATGGGCGGCTTCGTGACGGCCGCCGACCAGTTGCAGGAAGCGGTCTTCGAGTTCTTCGCCAGCAGCGACCTCGTCCACCGTGCCGGCCGCGCATACCAGACCGTCGTTGATTACGGCCACATGCGTACACATCTTTTCGACCAATGCCATCACGTGTGAGGAGATGATCACCGTGCCGCCGGTCTTCGCGTATTCGATGAGAATGTCTTTGAGGTTGGCGCTGGACACCGGGTCCACGGATTCAAACGGCTCGTCCAGGACCAGAATGCGCGGGCTATGAATCATCGCGGAGGCCAGGCAGATCTTCTTGGTCATGCCGGCCGAATAATCGGTGACCATCGTGTTGGCGGCCCCGGCCAAGTCGAAAGCATTGAGCAGGTCCTGGGCGCGACGCGTGTCTCCTCGCGGCTCATGCCGCGCAGCATGCCGGAGTAGACGAGCAATTGCAAACCGGTCAGTCGGTCGAAGATCTGGTCGGGCTGGGGCATGACGCCGATCATGCGCTTGGCCGTGTTCACGTCGCTCCACACGTCATGGCCCAAAATCATGGCGGTGCCGGCGTCCGGTACCAATAGACCGGTCACCATATTGAGCGTGGTGGTTTTGCCGGCGCCGTTGGGGCCTACAAGTCCATAGAACGAGCCGACCGGAATATCGAGCACGAGTCCGTTGACGGCGATCTTCCGGTCGAAGTGCTTGAACAGGCCGCGAATGGACACCGCCGCATTCGGATTCGGCGGCCATGCTTGTGGCTGCGGTTGCGACGGCTGTGCAGGCGCGGGGGCGGCGGCTGGCATCATCGGCGGCCGAAATCCGACATTCCTTTGAGTATTGTCTAAGCTCATACATCCACTCTACCCCACCAGTCAACCCTCAGCGAAGCAAACCCCCGGGTTGCTGTTGGATTGCCCCGCTGAGCGGCTCCGGACTAGCGGACTCGGTCAACCCTTATGCGCGATGGGCTTCCACTGGGCTTTGGCGAAGATGGCCTGGAAGGAGATCGGCACGTAGCTGAGTATGTAAATCGGGAAGCTGAGCACATAGGCGAGCAGCTCCTTGTTCGTGGCACCGATCTGGTCGCGCTCGACAATGATGGTCAATGCAGCCAATGCCATCAGGCCCAACACCGATATGATGATGCCGCTGGACCAATCGGCCAGCGATTGCAGCTGGCTCGGCCAACTCACGAAGCCACACGCGGCGAACAGCAAGCCCATCACCGCGCGAATCGCGCCCAACACGGTAAACGGACACAGCATCAATGTGAAGTCGATGCAGGAGAAATCACGTTCGCGAACCGCGCGTTTCAGCAATGCCGAGCCATAATAACGGAATACCTGCAGGAATCCCTTGCTCCAACGCAAACGCTGACGCCAACTTTGCGAGAAGGTAACCGGCTGCTCGTCGTAGAGGATCGCAGTACCGCAATAGCCGATGCGGTCGCCATGCAGAATCGAATCCATAGTGAATTCAAGATCTTCAGTGAGCAGGTGGAACTTCCATCCCTTGTTCCGCTTCATCACCTCGCGGGAGAACATGAATCCCGTACCGCCACATGGCAAGAGGAACCGAGAATCATACGCGAGTTAGACAGGAATCGCGATTCACGGATGAACCACAGCGCAGAACCAGAAGACACCCAGTTATCCGCCAGATTCACCGAATTACGGTAGCTGGTCAGAATCTTGAATCCGGAGCAGAACGCCTTGTTCATTTCCTCGAAGTAGTGCTTGTCCAGCTTGTTATCGGCATCGAACACGAAGTAGGCCTCATAATCATCGGCCACACCGATGTCGAGCATATGCCCCAACAGATACGTCAGCGCATATCCCTTGCCAACCAGCTCAAGATTGTGGCGTTCCACCACATGGCAGCCCAAAGACCGCACCACGTCGCGGTGTTGTCGGTGCAGTTGTCGGCCACCAGCCAGATGTCGATGAGGTCGGACGGGTAGGTCTGATCGCGAATCGACCCAATAAGGTTGCCGATCACTTTTTCTTCGTTGCGCGCGGAGATCAGTACGGCATACCGGTTGGTCATCGGGGCGTCGGGGAAGCGCACGGGCTTGGCGAACAGGGACATCACGATGCACAGTCCCTGATATATCATGCCGGCACCACCGACGATTACCAGAAGAATATCGAGTACGGAAAGCAGGGTCATCAGCGCCACCCCGCCCTAGGATTGCTGGAGGCAGATTGATCAGACTGCTTGGTTTGCTTGCGTTGCTTGGGCTGCTCAGACTGCTGCGTATCCGCGGCACCACGCTGCGGAATCGCCACAGTGGCGGAATCGTCCAAATCGGATTCTTTCGTCTCGTGTGGCGGAATCGCATAGATCTGTTCCTGCAGCAAACGCAGTTCCTCATTCATCGGCACACGGCTGGTGGACCCCTTGGCCGCACGCGGCATGTGCTCGCCGATCGGCTGCAGCACATGCTCGCCGAACGCTTCGGACGCCTCGACGATCTTGGACTTCTTCTCCGGAGTCGGATCGTTCATCAGTGGTGAGTCAATCAGCTCATAGCGCTTGGTGTACGCACGGAAGATGGCCTGCAGCGATGCGGTGACCGGCAGCGCCAGGAACGCGCCAAACGCGCCGAACAGCGAGCCGAACGCCAGCACCGCGAGGAAGGCGACGGCCGCGTTGATATCCATCGTGCGCTGCGAAATCCTCGGCGAGAGAATCAGGTTCTCGATCTGCTGGTAGACGATGATGAACACCAGCACCGCCACGGCGTACGTCCATCCGCGGTTGCCCCAAGCGAACAGCACCGGCAGCGCGCCGCCGATATAGGTGCCGACCGTGGGGATGAACTGGGATACCACGCCGCAGAACAGGGCCAACGGCAGCCAGTAGGGCACATGCAGAATCTCTAAGAAGATGGCAGTGCAGGTGGCGTTGATCAACGCCAGAATCGAACGGGAGAACAGGAAGGACGAAATCTGCCTTGGGCCACGGTCCACACCAGCAGGAATCGGCGCTGCGTGTTGGGGGCCAGCCACTGGCAGAAGGAGCGGCGCAGTTTGGGGCCGGCGGCGGAGATGTAATACGTGGTCATGACCACGGTCATGAGGTTCAGCAGGAAGGAGAACAGGCCGCCCACCGTACTCATGGCGGTACCGGCAAAATCGGTGACCCACGAGGTCTGGATATTGTTGAAGATTTCCATGCCGAGATTGCTGATTTCCGGCATCTTGAACGTGGCATACTGGTCCACGAACTCACGAATCTGCTCATACATGGCCGGCAAACCGCGGACCATGGCAATCATCTGCTGTACGAACATGTTGCCAAATAGCGTGAGCAGCACACCCACGACCACGGCCACGCCCACCAAGCTGACGGCGGAAGCCACGCCACGCTTCCAGCATGAGCCACCAGCGCCA
>ENA-OQIO01001502-OQIO01001502.1-human-gut-metagenome-genome-assembly--contig:-NODE-1502-length-11366-cov-2.832103_pt1 | contig 11366 bp, 15 predicted proteins | sample MGYA00242573_ERZ504737 | MGnify/ENA primary metagenome ERZ504737 (study PRJEB26092, sample SAMD00036203) | human gut metagenome | host: Homo sapiens | study: EMG produced TPA metagenomics assembly of... | reverse complement strand
TAAAATCTGAAAAATTAAGACAGACTAATTTCAACCCTTTCTATTGGAAGGGTTGAAATTTTTGCCCTTTGAGAAATAATATGGTCAGAGAAGTCTGGTATCGACAGAAAGAAATGGAGAGAAAAGATGGGAATTTTTGACATTATCGGACCGGTTATGGTCGGACCGTCCAGCTCTCATACCGCAGGGGCGGCGAGAATTGGTTTTGTGGCAAGAAATCTGCTGGGAGAAGATGTGAAAGAGGCAAGGATCCTCCTTTATGGATCCTTTCTTGCAACCGGGAAAGGGCATGGAACGGATAAGGCACTTGTGCAGGACTCCTGGGAATGAGTCCTGACGATGGAAGAATTGCTGACAGTCTGAGGATTGCAGAAGAAAAGAAAGTCGGAATTGAGTTCGGAGAAGCAAGATTAAAGGAAGGACATCCCAATACAGTGGAACTGAAATTAAAAGGAGTTTCAGGGAAAAAACTGGATATTATTGGAGAATCCATCGGTGGAGGGAGGATCAATATCGCACAGATTGATGGGATTGAAACGAATTTTTCAGGTGAAAATCCGACCTTGATCGTCCATAATCAGGATCAGCCGGGGCATGTGGCAGAGGTGACTTCCATGCTTGCACAGAAAAAGATCAATATTGCAACGCTTCAGTTATATCGCTCCGGTAAAGGCGGTCGTGCAGTCATGGTTGTGGAATGTGATCAGGATGTGCCGGAAGACGGACTGGAGTGGCTGGAAAAAGTGGAAGGAATCATCAAAGTGACCTATCTGAAGAAAGCCGGAGGAAGATAAGCATGGAATATCATAGTATCAGACAGTTGGAAGAACTTTGCAAGACAGAACAGAAGCCGGTATGGAAGATCGTACTGAAGGCAGAGCAGACAGAGACAGATGAGACAGAAAAACAGATTTTTGAAAGAATGCGTCAGATGTATCATGAAATGAAAGCGGCAGATGAGGGATATGCTGCAGAGCTTCGTTCGGCAAGCGGTATGGCTGGCGGGGATGGAGAAAAAATGCACCGGTTTAATGTGACCGGCAAAAATCTGTGCAGTGGATACATGGCTCTGGCAATGGAAAAAGCATTGAAAATGGGAGAATCCAATGCCTGTATGAAGCGGATCGTTGCCGCTCCGACTGCAGGTTCATGCGGAGTGATCCCTGCAGTACTTATAAGTTATGAGGAAGTTGTGGCAGAATCAGAGGAATCAGGAGATGATCTGGCAGAAGACCGGATGGTACAGGCACTTTTTACGGCAGCGGGAATTGGTAAAGTGATTGCAGAAAATGCGTCCATCGCAGGAGCATCCGGCGGATGTCAGGCAGAGATCGGGACGGCAGCAGCATGGCAGCCGGGGCGTTGACTTTCTTACAGGGGGGTACGACCCGGCAGATTATGCAGGCAGCAGCCTTTGCCCTGAAAAATATGTTGGGGCTGACGTGTGATCCGGTGGGAGGACTGGTGGAAGTCCCCTGTATCAAGCGGAATGTTGCGGGAGTAGTCAATGCAATATCTGCCGCACAGCTCGCCATGGCAGGAATAGTCAGTGCGATATCACCGGATGATACGATCGACAGTATGAGACGAATCGGAAATGAACTTCCTGTTTGTCTGAAGGAAACCGGTATGGGTGGACTTGCTGTGACGGAATCTGCAAAAAAGATTATGAAAAAAATGTTAAATGTTACAGAAATGTTAAAAATAGATTGAATTTTCATCGATTATTTATTATAATGATGCTAGGGTCAAAAGGTCTAAGCCCACATGAGCTTGCTCATAGGTGGGTGAAAGACCTTAGGATCCGCCCCGATATGAGCATAAAAGTGGGATGATAATCCCACGATATGCGAATATTGGGTAGGATTGTGGGAGTGCGTAGCACGGAGCAATCCGTAGGCATCAAAGTCGGGGACTTTTGACCCCGACATCTTATAATGATTGATATGAATGGAACAAAATGACCGGATATGTCTTTGACAGAAAAGTTTTTAAAAGAAGATAGAGCAGAAGATGCAACCGCTTTTTTCAGGCAGTTTTTATAGTTTTTAAGGATGATTCGTATAAATCTGTTGAAAAAAGCTGTCTGATGTTGTATCATGAACGATATATGTGGGGACATAGATAATATAATAAGGATTGGTGAAAAGATGAAATTAAAGAAGATTTGCAGTGTAGTTGTTGCAGCAGCGTTGACCTTTTCACTTTCAGTCACTCCGATTCTTGCAGATGAGGTAAGTGATCTGAAGAAGCAGAAAAAGGATACTGAGGAGCAGGTGAACAGCCTGCAGACGCAGCTTAATTCTCTGATGACAAAGATTTCAGAGCTGGAGAATGATCTGATCACGACTGGTGAAGAGATTTCGCAGACAGAGGAAGATCTGAAGGCTGCCCAGGAAGAGCAGGAGCAGCAGTATCAGGCGATGAAGCGTCGTATCAAGTATATGTACGAGGCGGGAACCGGAAGTGCAACGGTGGAAAAGGTACTTTCTTCCGGTAATACGACAAGTGCATTGAAGCAGGCAGAGTATTCTCAGGATTTACATAGTTATGACAGAAAGAAATTGAATGAGTATGTAGCAACAGTAGAGAAGTTGCAGAGCTGAAGGATACGCTTGAGACGAAGATGGATGATCTTGAGAAGACGCAGACGGAGTATGAAGAGCAGAAGACGGAACTGAATACGACGATCACCGAGAAGAGTTCTGAGATCAAGGATCTTGATGTGCAGATTGACGAGGCTGTGAAGAAAGCAGCCGAGGAAGAGGCAAAGCGTCAGGAAGAAGCAAGAAAAGCGGCAGCCGAGGCGGCTAAGAAGAATAATAATAACCGGAATACCGGAGGGACAACGAACAACGGTGGTACTACAAATAATGGTGGTACGACCAATACCGGAGGGACAACCAACAGTGGTGCTACATACAATCCAAGTACCGGAAATGCGATTGTAGATGCAGCGTATTCACAGATTGGTGTTCCGTATGTATGGGGTGGAACAACTCCATATGTCGGACTGGATTGTTCAGGACTGGTTCAGTATTGTTACAGACAGGCAGGAAAGTCGATCCCGAGAACAAGTGGTTCGATTCTTGCAGGCGGAACAATCGTCAGTGATCCGCAGCCGGGAGATATCTGCTGGACACCGGGTCATGTGGCAATCTACATAGGAAATGGTCAGATGATCGAGCACAGCAGACGGGTGTGCCGGTGAAGGTCAGTAAAGTCCGTGTGGTATATTATGTGAGATATTAGCAGGAAAGAAAAAAAGTCATCGCAGTAAGCGATGGCTTTTTTTGATTATTTTCTATGCAGGCACAATTTCCAGCCAGTATCCGTCCGGGTCAGAAATAAAATAAATTCCTCTGTTGTCTTCAACATCATATCATAAAGCAGAAAAAGGAAAAGAATCTCAATAAAAAATCAGGGAAAAAACCAGGACTGGGTACGGAAAAGAAAAGTGAAAAAATAAAAAGAAGAAAATGCATGAAAAAAGGTGAGAAAATGCAAAAAGATAAAAATGGAACCGTAAAAATTCGATTTAAACTGACAAAAATGCAAGAAACCATTGACGAAATGTCAAAAGTTGTATACAATAGCAATTAGTGTGGCGATGTCACAAGAGTATTCAAGAAAGAATGGAGGAATCCTGCAATGACTGCATACAAAGATTTGAGCAAAGAAGAGTTATTAGAGTTAAAGAAGGGACTGGAAGCCCGCTTTGAAGAGATTAAGGCGAAGGGTCTTTCATTGGATATGTCCAGAGGTAAGCCGGCTGCAGACCAACTGAATCTGTCAATGGGGATGATGGATGTACTGAACAGCAGTGAAGAGCTGACCTGTGCCAATGGCGTTGACTGTCGGAATTATGGTGGTCTTGACGGAATTGATGAAGCAAAGCAGCTTCTTGCAGATATGATGGAAGTACCAAAGGATAATGTGATCATTTTTGGTAATTCAAGTCTGAATGTTATGTATGATACAGTTGCAAGAGCAATGACTCATGGAGTTATGGGAAGTACACCATGGTGTAAGCTTGATAAGGTAAAATTCCTCTGTCCTGTTCCGGGATATGACAGACACTTCGCAATTACAGAGCATTTCGGAATTGAGATGATCAATATTCCGATGACATCGGAAGGACCAGATATGGATCTAGTAGAAGAACTGGTAAATAATGATCCTGCAGTAAAAGGAATATGGTGTGTTCCGAAATATTCTAATCCACAGGGAATTACGTACTCAGATGAGACAGTCTTCCGTTTTGCAAATCTGAAACCGGCAGCAGAAGATTTCCGTATTTTCTGGGACAATGCCTACTGTGTTCACCATCTGTACGAGGACAAGCAGGATTATCTGCTGGAGATTTTGATGGAGTGTAAAAAAGCAGGAAATCCGGATATGGTCTATAAGTTCTCATCTACATCCAAGATCAGTTTTCCTGGATCAGGAATTGCAGCAATGGCTGCATCAGATGCGAACCTGAAAGATATCCGTAATATGATGAAGGTACAGACGATCGGACATGACAAGGTAAACCAGCTTCGTCATGTAAGATTCTTTAAAGATATCCACGGAATCGTAGAGCATATGAAGAAGCATGCTGATATTTTAAGACCGAAGTTTGAAACGGTACTGGAAGTACTGGACAAAGAACTTGGCGGACTGGAGATCGGTTCATGGATCGCACCAAGGGGAGGTTATTTTATCTCCTTTGACGCACTGGATGGATGTGCAAAGGCGATCGTGGCAAAGGCAAAAGAAGCGGGTGTAGTGCTGACCGGTGCAGGAGCTACGTTCCTTACGGAAAAGATCCTCATGACAGCAATATCCGTATCGCTCCGTCTTATCCGACTCCGGAGGAACTTGAGATGGCAGCAGATATTTTTGTACTGAGTGTGAAGCTGGTAAGTATTGATAAGATCCTGGAAGAAAAATAATTGAAGCAGAACAGATAAGAAAAAGAAAAAGTGTCGCTTTCCGATCCGCAGAGGATGATCCTCCAGAAAAGAAAGTGGCACTTTTTAAATCCTGTCTGACAGTGAAATTCTACCAGATACCGAGAATGTGCTGCATCATAAGACTGACAAAAGCAATGCCGATCCAGCAGCAGAATCCGGTGAGAATAGGTTTCATTCCGGTCCTGACGAGCTTGACAATATTCGTATTCAGACCGATTGCGGACATTGCCATGATGATTAGAAATTTGCTCAGTTCTTTCAACGGGGCGGTTACACCGGCAGGAAGATGAAAGATGGTTGTGACAACCGATGCAAGAACGAAAAACAGTACGAACATCGGAAAGGCACGTTTCAGACTGAAAGAAGATCCTTCGGTATTTTTGGATTTCCGGCTTTTGTAAATGGCGAGGACTAATGTGATCGGGATGATCGCAAGTGTTCTTGTCATTTTTACGATTGCAGCAGCTTCCAGTGTATTGCTTGCATGGATTCCGTCCCAGGCGGTAGCAGCGGCAGTGACAGAAGAGGTATCATTGATGGCGGTTCCTGCAAACAATCCGAATCCTTCATTTGTCAGACCAAGGGCAGCTCCGAGTGAAGGAAAGACGAGGGCGGCAATGACGTTGAACAGGAAAATAACGGAGATAGACTGGGCAATCTCTTCATCATCAGCTCCGATGACCGGTGCAGTAGCTGCAATGGCACTTCCTCCGCAGATAGATGAACCGACACCGACCAGAACTGCACTGTTGGAATTGATATGCAATATTTTATACATAATAAAAGCAATTACCAGTGATGTAGTGATGGTGGAAAGAATGATCGGGAGAGACTGCTTCCCTTTTGCCAGAATTTCTGTGAGATTCATTCCGAATCCAAGGAATACAACGGCTGTCTGCAGGATCTTTTTGGATGTAAAATTAATTCCCGGTGAAAAGACGGTTTTATCGGTCAGGATCAGGGTAACGATCATACCGATCAGAATAGAAAAGACCGGACCGCCGACAACGGGGACAGCCTTTCCGAGCAGCATGATGGAATGGCAATCAGCAGGCATAAGAGCAGGCCTGCACCATTTTTCTTAAAAAAGTTCATAAAATATTCCTCCTGTGTTTTATGTAATAAAAATCTTCAGTCAGCGATAACGATAGATTCCTGTCTACAGATACTGTAGCCAGCAATTACTATAGCACATCCGGATGAGAATTGGAAATGATATCTCTTTATAAAAAAACAAAATTATGGTATGATTCTGAACGGAAAGTATTTATGCCGGAAGATATCAAAAATTATTTCCGCGATGATGTATATGATATAAAGGGGCAGAAAGAGTTATGGTAAAAGGTGTTATATTTGATGTAGATGGAGTTCTTCTGAACTCCATGCCTGTATGGGAGAATCTCGGTGAACTCTATTTACAGAAATTCGGGATCCAGGCAGAAAAAGATTTAAGTGAGATTCTATATGAAATGAGTCTGAAAGAAGCAGCGGAGTATCTGATTTCTCATTACGGACTGAAGCAGACCGTGGAAGAGGTTACAAAGGGGATTGTAAAGGAAGTAGAGCAGTTTTATGTGGAAAAAGTGCCTCTGAAAGAGGGAGTACGTGAATATCTGAAAGAATTGAAAGAACGGAAGATCCCGATGGTGATCGCCACTTCCGGTGACCGGAAGAATGCAGAGGCAGCATTGAAAAGACTGAAAGTTTTTTCTTATTTTGAAGGAATTTTTACGGCTTCAGAGATCGGAAGTGGAAAGAATCAGCCGGATCTGTATTTCGCAGCGGCACTTCAACTGGATACAGATCCGGGGCAGACCTGGGTCTTTGAGGATGCATGGCATGCAATCAGAACGGCAAAGAGTGCGGGATTTAAGACGGTCGCAGTCTATGATAAGGCGAACGATAAAAATCTGGGACAAATCTGGAATCATGCGGATATTTATCTGCCGGATCTGTTGAATTTCAATGAGTTCTGGAGCAGGGCATCTGAAATGTGAAAAAGAGAAAATCGTTGTGCTTCTGCAAGGCTTGTTATAGAAAAGGCTTGTCATTCTGTAAAGCTTCCTATAGAATGAAAGAGATGCAAATGAAAGGAATGGAGTAAAATAAATGGACGGGTCTATGTTTATTGGAACATGGTGGGCTTTGATTCCACCGCTTCTCGCAATTATACTTGCGTTTATCACAAAGGAGGTATACAGCTCCTTATTTATCGGAGTAGCCGTAGGAGCACTCCTTTACAGTGGATTCCACCCGTGGGATTCATTTGTTAATTTTTTTGAGATCATGAAGAACAGTATGAATCTGAATATTCTTATTTTTGATGTACTGTTGGGAATGATCATTGTACTGATGGCAAAATCGGGAGGTTCTGCTGCTTATGGAAAATGGGCGGGAACAAAGATCAGAACCAAGCGGAGTGCCTTACTTGCGACGATGGGACTGGGTGTCCTGATTTTTGTAGATGACTATTTTAACTGCCTGACAGTCGGATCGGTAATGCGTCCGGTCACAGATCAGCAGAAAGTTTCGAGAGCAAAACTTGCCTATATCATTGATGCAACGGCAGCTCCGGTGTGCATTATTGCACCGATCTCAAGCTGGGCTGCTGCAGTGAACTCGTATGTGCCTGCAGATGCAGGGATCAGCGGTTTTCAGTTGTTTTTGCGTACTATCCCGTATAACCTGTATGCGATCCTTACACTGGTGATGGTATTTTTTATCTGTTTTACGGGCTTTGATTTCGGACTGATGAAAAAGCATGAAGAAAATGCGGCGAAGGGTGACTTATTTACCAGCGGTGGTGATGAATTTGAGCAGGTGTCTGAGGATGAAGTGAACCCGGGCGGTAAAGTGATGGATTTAGTACTTCCGGTTGCGGTGCTAATTGTTTCTGCGATCGGAGCAATGATCTATACCGGTTATCTTGGCGGAGCGAAAGACATTATCACTGCATTTTCCGGCTGTGATGCAGAAACCAGTCTGATTTTCGCAACGATGGTGACGATCTTCTTTATGATGCTTCTGTATCTTCCGAGAAAGGTTGTAGATTTTAAAGGTTTATGGAAAGTCTGGTAGAAGGCTTTAAGCTGATGATCCCGGCGATTACGATCCTGATCTTTGCGTGGTCACTGAAAGGAATCGGAGATGCAATGGGACTGGCTGAATTTGTAGGCGGTATCGTGGGAGAGAATGCTTCAGCAAGTATTTTCATCCCGGTAGTATTATTTGCAGTTGCGATTTTCCTGTCTTTTTCAACAGGTACCTCCTGGGGGACATTTGCGATCCTTGTTCCGATCGCAACAGGAATGTTTGCAGGAAATACCAGTCTGGAGATGATGATCATTTCTGTATCAGCAGTTCTTGCGGGTGCAGTGTGCGGGGATCATGTTTCACCGATCTCAGATACAACGGTTATGTCTTCCGCAGGGGCTCAGAGTAATCATCTGAATCATGTATCCACGCAGATGCAGTATGCGGCGATTGTGGCAGGTGTATGTATGGTTGGATATATTATTGCGGCACTTACGAAAATATGGTGGCTGACACTGGGAATCAGTCTACTGATCCTTTTGGCAATCCTGATGGGAATGAAGATCGTTCTTTCTAAAAGGCAGGCAGCATAAGATGATAAAAATTGAAGTACCATACCTTGATCAGAGTCATTATTATCCCACAGGATGTGAAAGCGTATCGACCGTGATGCTTTTGCAGTATCTTGGCTACAGGGTGAGTGTGGATGAGTTTATCCGGGATTATCTGAAGCAGGATTCATTTGAAGAACGCAGGGGTGATCTATATGGACCGGATCCGCGACATTGTTTTTGTGGAAGTCCCTATGATGCGGAATCCTATGGATGCTATGCTCCGGTCATCGTGGAGTCTTTAAATCGGATTTTTGAAGAAAAAGCAGTGGCTGAAAAGTTGCAGCAGCAGACAGAAACGGAGAAAAATATTCATTATCGTGCAGTTGATGAATCGGGAAAGACGGCAGAGCAGCTTGTAGAGCGATATGTCAGCAAAGGAATGCCGGTCATTTTCTGGGCATGTATCAATATGCGTGAACCGAAGACCGGACCAGTCTGGAAGCTGAAAGAGACGGGGGAGACCTTTACGTGGATTTCCAATGAGCATTGTATGCTGTTGGTCGGAGCGGATGAGGAAAATTATTACTTTAATGATCCATATGATGGTCATGGTGTGATCGGTTATCCAAAGGCTCTTGTGGAGGATCGGCATCAGGCACAGCACATGCAGGCAGTTGCAGTTGTGAAGATCCTGGAAAATGACTGCGAAAAGAGAAAGCCGGGAACAGAGACACTCTGAAGTACAGAGTGTAGATCTGTTCCCGGCTTTTTGCCAGGTATACGACAAAAAGATATACTGCCGTTTTTAATCGGCAAAAGTTACACCTGCTTTATAAAAGCTGGATTCCGCCGGCAGCAGCTTTTTCTGCTACGTCATCCGGCCAAAGAGAAGACTGGACTTCTCCGATATGAGCTTTTCTCAGATAATACATACAGATACGTGACTGACCGATTCCACCACCTACAGTATAAGGCAGTTCACCGTTCAACAGAGCCTTCTGGAATGGCAGTTCAGCACGTTCTTCACATCTGGCTTCTTTTAACTGGTTTTTAAGGGAAACTTCATCTACACGGATTCCCATAGAGGAAGTTCCAGTCCCATGTCGAGAACCGGATAGTAAACGATGATATCTCCATTTAACTCCCAGTCATCATAGTCCGGTGCACGTCCGTCGTGCTTCTCACCGGATGCAAGAAGTCCGCCAATCTTGGAAATAAATACCGCTCCCTTTTCTTTGGCAATCTTTGTCTCACGTTCTTTTGTGGAAAGATCAGGATAAAGATCTTCTAATTCCTGAGAGGTGATGAAGAAAATATCATCCGGAAGAAGAGGTTCGATGTAATTGTATCTTCTGGATATGTAATCTTCTGTATCCTTCAGTGCCACATAAACCTTGCGGACGGTATACTCCAGGGTTTCCATGTTGCGTTCTTCCTTGGAGATAACTTTCTCCCAGTCCCACTGGTCTACATAGAGAGAGTGGATGTTGTCGGTATCCTCGTCTCTGCGGATGGCACTCATATCAGTATAGAGTCCTTCCCTGAGTGGAATCCATAATGCTTCAGTGCATATCTTTTCCATTTCGCAAGAGAATGGACGATCTCTGCTGCAGCATCATTCTGTTCTTTAATTCCAAAAGAAACCGGACGTTCTACTCCATTTAAGTTATCGTTCAGCCCGGATTCAGGACGGACGAAAAGAGGAGCGGAAACGCGGGTCAGATGCAGATTCTTTGCAAGTGCACGTTCAAATGATCTTTTACTTCCTTGATGGCAACTTCCGTTTCACGGATCGTGAGCGGAGAGGTATAGCTTCAGGAATTTTTAACTGTTCCATATGATTTCTCCTTTATATGATTCAATGTCTGCGATTGTCAACAGCATTCCTCTTTATTTTAAAGGGAGAGATATTATAAGTCAATTATCTTGTATTATAATGTGAAAATTGCTAAAATATATAACAGGGAATGTCTTCAGATCAGAAGAGGTAACAAAGGGGAAAAGAATCGCAGAAGAACGAAGGTGGAGTATATGAATATGAAAATGATTGTGGATTCGATCGGAAATTTTGATTTTAATGTACTGCTGGCAGGGTTTAATGACAGCTCTCATGTGCTGACTCAGGTAGAATTGATCTCACTGATCGTATTAGGCGTGTTAGGAATTGGAATCTGCCTGACCGGGTGGAAATTTGTCAGAGTGTGGGCAGTTATATTCGGCTTTGTATCTGGAACTGTCGGTGGAGCGGCAGCAGCATATTTCGCGGGACTTGCTGTGGATTACATATGGATTCCGGGACTGGTAGTGGGAGTAATTCTGACCGCATTAAGTATATGGAAGAAAAAAGTGGGCGGTTTTTGGTTATGCTGGCTGATGACAGCACTGGTGGGAGTCCATCTTCTGAAACCGGACAGTGTGATTCTGTGGGGAGTCTGTATCGGTGTCGGTCTGCTTGTAGCAGTAGTCTTTATTTGGTTTTCAAGCATTGTTACGATTTTTGTCACTTCCATTTTTGGCGGTATGGTTACAGGAAGCTGTATTTATTATCTGATTCCTGTAAATATGAGATGGATCCATATTGTATTATGCATAGTGGCAGCGGTACTCGGAGTGTGGATTCAGATGCTCATGGAATCGGGTAAGCAGAAAAAGAGCAATCTGAAGACAGCGGAAAAGATCCGTGAAAATAATTCTACAGAAAATGATGTGGAACGAGCAAGAAACTGGATCGATGAAGTAGAAGAGGATGACCAGATGGTGGAAGAGGACCAGATGGAAAAGGAAGACGCATCTGAAGTGGAGGAAGAGGAGTATTATTTTG
>ENA-OQIO01001501-OQIO01001501.1-human-gut-metagenome-genome-assembly--contig:-NODE-1501-length-11373-cov-1.781700_pt1 | contig 11373 bp, 12 predicted proteins | sample MGYA00242573_ERZ504737 | MGnify/ENA primary metagenome ERZ504737 (study PRJEB26092, sample SAMD00036203) | human gut metagenome | host: Homo sapiens | study: EMG produced TPA metagenomics assembly of... | reverse complement strand
AGATTGTCTCATACTCATCAAATGAAATACTATAATAATGACTGATTACGTCTCTATAGTGAGAAATGCCGATAAATTTTCTATAAGATTCCATGCCTGACCCAATGTCAGGCACAAGTAATGAACTATCGGCATTTATTTCAATCCACAAAGCCGCTTGATAGTATCTTCGTCATTGGCATACTTGAACATCACATCATCCTTAAAGATGGAACTGTCACTATCGCTAAGTTTATACCGTGTTTTCATCATCAACATCGCTTATCTCATAGATTGTCTCATACTCATCAAATGAAATACTATAATAATGACTGATTACGTCTCTATAGTGAGAAATGCCGATATATTTACAAAGTCTTATAAATCCAATATTTCAGAAAGTCAAAAATCGGCATTTCTAAAATATCGGCATAATATTCCAACGACCTTCGCTGACTTTTAAGATATCTTTTACGTCATCGTCTAAGAGGTCTGTAGTTACTGCATACATCCCATCATATAAGGCTTCCTGTTCGATCTTTTCTGTGTCCAGATAATTGTGGATCTTTGCAGTTTCTCCATCTTCAGTTGCTGCGACTTTCCCTATGAATCGAGCAGGATCATTCGGATTCCTACGTTCCTTCTTTATCGTACCGGTGCTGAGCATTTTTTCAGCACGTTTTATCTGGGCATCTCAAACGGATTTCTGATATCTTGCATACTGTGGTTTTAAAGAAGTTTGTTTATTTGCATTTCCCTTATTGTTAATATAGCTTTTGGCAATATAAAAGGATTCCGAATTTTTTGATTTTGATGTAGTTACTTTCATGGAAAATCCCTCTACACACTTCTGAAAATAATGCTATATAATACTATAAAATAAAGCAAAAAAATTTGACATAAAAAAGCAGGTACCATAAGGACTGCAAGCATTTTTTCTTATATTCAACTGTCAAACTCCCGTGTTCACTGACAATGTCGGATTCTGATTTTTTTCTGACAGTTTTTTGCGATTTTCTAAGAAATATGATATAATATAACATTATATAATGTTTGCATATGGAAGGAGTCATCAATGAGTTTGGATAAAAAATCACAGTTACCATTATATGCTCAGTTAATGAAAGAGATAAAAGATCAGATTCGAAAGGGAACATATAAGGAGGGAGATCAGATTCCCACAGAAGGAGAATTATCCGCTGCCTATCAGGTCAGCAGGATTACAGTGCGCAGAACAATTGAAGAGTTATGCTCTCAGGGATTTCTTGTAAAAAGACAGGGAAAAGGAACTTTTGTGGAAATACCCAAAATATATCGTAAAATAGAAAATGATAACAACATGAGTTTTTCTGAAGCGTGTCGTTCAAATGGAAGAAAGCCGTCTTCACATATCATTTCCTGTCATATTATGGAAATGCAGGAATGGCAGCAGGATTTTTTTTAAACCTGAACATACTAAGATATATCACATAGAACGAATTTTGTCAGCCGATAACTTGCCGATTATTTATGAACATATTTATATTCCAACCGATTTTCTTCCAGATTTTCAGGTGGAAAAGCTGGAAAATGGATCTCTTACACGTCTTCTCAATAAAGAATATCATATGAAAGAATCTGAAAAAGCGAGAAGTACAGTAGAAGTCAGTACAGTTTCTCAACCAGTGGCAGGATACCTTAGAATAAATGAAGGAGAACCTGTTATGATTCTGGCAAGCTATATTAATAATGAAAAAGAAGAACCTTTATATATCAGTTATGAAATTATTGCTGGTTCACGTTACAAAATTTCCATATAGACAACGAAAATGTAATATTAATAGATGGTGAAGAACCGTTTAAACACGAAAGGTTATATTGAATAAAAAGAAGGATTTCAAATCTTGTTTTCAGCACAGAAATATACTCTGAAAATGAGAAACGGAAATCCTTTTTTGTGTGTTATAGACAAAAAAATAAAGAATAAAATATCAAGAATTCACAAAGTTATGATTTGCCCAAAAGATCATATTGTATTATGACGTTATATGATGATATAATACAAACCAAGAAAGGAGGACGTGATAAATGAAAAAAAGATTTTCAAAAGTGATTATTGCAAAACATCTTTTTGACGGTATAAATGAGAAAGATTACGAAGGATATCTGTGTTTAAGTGGAAATCATATTGTCGAAAAAAAAGCAGGAAAACCTGAAAAAGATATTTTGAATCAGGCACAGGAAGTTCTTAATTTCAGGGATGAACTGGTTATGCCGGGAATTACAGATACTCATACATTTTTTACCGGATATGCAATTTATCATGTAGGAGCAGATTTTTCGAAAGTGACAGATAATGAAGCGGGATGCTGTATTCTGAGAAAATATGAGCAGAAGAGACATCCGGAGGGAGCATTACTGGGGCATGGATGGAATCCGGAGATGTGGGACAGGCAGAACGGAGAAGAAATGCTGGAAGAGAAATTTCCAAATAAAGCGGTGATCATTTTTTCGGCAGATCGTTCCTGTTGTATTATGAATCAGAAAGCCAGAAATATTTATCAGTTTTCGGCAGAAACATGTTATCCGGAAAGCTATTACCGCATCATGAGAGAATATCTGAATGACCGGGAATTTATTAAAAAGGAATTTTCAGATTATATGAAAATGATGAATTCCAGAGGGGTAACTACTGTAAAGGAAATGGGATTTGATGACTTCTATGGATTTACAGATTATCTTAAAGAACTGGAAGATTCTGAAGATCTTAATCTGAGAACCTTCTTTATGTCACAGCCTGTAGGTGAAGGAATGAATCTTGTTTATGCCCGCAGAATGAGAGAGCAGTTTACAGGAAATAAGATTCGTTTCAGTGGTTTTAACCGGATGACTGATGGTACGATTGCTTCTTATAAGGGTGATTTAAAAGAGCCATATGAAAATCAGGATTTCTGCTGTAAAGATCCGGTTCCATATGAAGAAATTGAAAAAGACGTTCTGGCAGCAGATGCAGAAGATTTCAGATGGTCTTTACATGCACAGGGAGATGGTGCAGTAGGAAAAATTACAGAAATTTATCAGAAATGCAAGAAGGTTCAGGGAAAGCTGAAAAACAGACATGCAATTACAGATATGGAGTTTACAGATCCAAAGGATTTGGAAATCCTTGGTCGGATTGGGGTAACAGCAGAATTATATTTTCAGATTATGTCACTGGATCCGGCAGATGTGCTGATTAATAATATTAAACAGACGATAGGTACAGAGCGTGGAAAATATTACTGGAACCGCCGTAAAATGCAAGACAGTGGAATGAATTTAAGTGGTGCCACAGATTTACCGTTACTGCTTACCAGTATACCGGAATCTATCTATTATTCCTGTGGAGGATACATGGATGGACGTGCTGAAGCATTTCAATCAGAAAATACTCTTACTGTACCGGAACTTCTGAAAGCATGGACAATCGGTGGACAGAAAAATCTGGGTATGGAAGAAGTGCTTGGAACGTTAGAAGAAGGGAAACTGGCAGATATTACTGTGTTTGACAGAAATTTACTTGAAATTAATCCGGTAGATGCCAGGGATGCAAGGGTTGTAATGACAATCATGGACGGAAGAACCGTTTTTACAGAAAATAGTCAGACAGAAAAAAACTGATCTGACAGAAAACAATAAGAAAAGGGGAAGGTAAAATGGAAGAAAAGAAAAAATTCAAACTTCATATGCCACATGTGCTCACATTGATTTTTTTCCTGATAATTGTAGTGGCAATACTTACATGGATTCTTCCAAGTGGTGAGTTTGAACGAAAGGTAATGGAAACTTCTGCAGGAGAAAGAAGTGTAGCAGTAGCAGGAACTTATCATTCGGTAGATAAAGTTCTTGAAGATGGAACAAATTTAAGACAGGGAATTGCTCAGGTACTTATGGCACCTGGAAAAGGAATTCAACAGATGGTAGAGGTTCTTGCATTTGTCTTTATTATCGGCGGTGTATTTCAGATTATGGCCAAGACTAATGCACTGAATATGGGAATTCAGAAGATTGTGAAAAAACTTGGAGCAAAAGAAATTCTGATCATACCGATTCTAATGGTTCTTTTTGGATTGGGTGGAAGTACCTTTGGAATGTCAGATGAGTTGATTCCATTTTATTTGTTGATCATGCCAATTATGTTTGCGATGGGATATGATTCCATGACTACTTTTATGACAGTCTGCTTATCTGCAACAGTTGGTTATGCTGCATCTACAGTAAATCCATTTTGTGTATTGATTGCACAGGGCATTGCCGGGATTCAGGGAAATCCACAGCTGGTATTTAGAATGCTCCAGTTTTGTGATTATGATGGCTTTTGGTTATTACTTTTGTAACCTGGAGATGCATTTAAGAATTAAGAAAATCCTGAAAAGTCTATTACGTATCAGGATGATCTGCTCAAGAAAAAAGAAATGAATACGGATATTGATTTTAATCAGGAAATGACAATTCGTCAGAAGCTGGTGCTCCTCACTTTTGTGATCGGAATGGTTATAGTGGTAGTAGGACTTGTAAAAAATGGCTGGTATATGAATGAATTATCCATGTGTTTTCTGGGAATGGGAATCCTGATGGGAATCTTTGGTGGTATGAATGAAACAGAAATAGCAGAAGAGTTTATCAATGGCGTAAAGGATATTGCATTTGCAGCTATGGTAATTGGTTTTTGCAGTGGAATCATGGTAATTGCGCAGGATGGAATGATTATTGATACTATTTTAAATGCATTAAGTGGACTGGTAGAAAAATCCAATAATGTTGTTTTCTCGGCAGTGATGTATGTGGTTCAGTCTTTACTGACATTGTTAGTACCGTCCTCCTCAGGACTGGCAGCATTATCTATGCCAATCATGGCACCTTTATGTGACCTTCATGGTGTAAATCCGGAAGTGGCAGTTACAGCTTTACAGTATGGAAATCAGTTGACAAATCTTATGAGTCCAGTAGCAGGAACAACAGTAGCGGGGCTTGCAATCTGCAAGATTTCATTTGGACAGTGGTGGAAAACTATCTGGAAAATGTTTTTGATCATGGCGGTTATAGCAATTGTATTCTGTACAATTTCAGCAGGATTATAGAAAACTATAAAATAAAAAATATAAATAAAAGGAGATTATTAAAATGAACAGACCAGAAGAATTAATCAAAAAAATCTATGAAGAGCAGGGACAGATTAATGATGTATTTTTTACAGCATGTGGAGGTTCTTTAGTAGATCTTTATCCAGGATTCTATTTTATCAATGCAGAATCAGAAACTATGCACTCTCATTGGCTTACAGCAAAAGAGTTGATTGTATCCCCATCTAAATTTCTGAAAAAGGGTGCACTTGTAAATTCTTTGCTCTCATGGTGGTAATACAAATGAAACTGTAAATGCAGCGAAACTTGCCAAAGAACGTGGTGCAGCAGTGATTACTATGACACATAATCCAAATTCTATCTGTGCACAGGAAGATATGAATCCAGTCGTATATAGCTGGGAAGATGATACAAATGAAAAAGAAAGACCGCAGGGAATTGTAATGCGTGTTCTTAATGAACTGATGAAGTTACAGGAGCCATCTTATACAAAATATGAAGCTGTACTGGATGGACTTGAAAAAGCTGACGGTATTGTCCGTGCAGCAGTAAAGAAAGTACAGAACCGTACATGGGTATTTGCTGAGAAATATTTTGAAGAGCCGTTCCTTTATATTATGGGCTCTGGTGCTTCTTATTCACAGGCATATGGTTTCTCTATTTGTTCTCTTCAGGAAATGCAGTGGATGGATTGCTGCTATCTGCATTCCGGCGAATATTTCCATGGACCATTCGAATGCACAGATGAAGACCATCTCTACATTCTTCTTATGGGAACAGGTGCAGCCAGAGTTATGGATGAACGAGCACTTACTTTCCTGAAAAAATACGGAAAGAAATATGAAGTAATTGATGCTAAGGAACTTGGAATTGATGCAATTGACGAAAGCGTAAATGAATATTTCTGCCCAATGGTATTCTATGCAATGTCAGTAGCATATCGTACAGGTTTACAGGACAAGAGAAGACATCCTCTTGATATGAGAAGATACATGGGTGTTGTAGAATATTAATATTCTTTCGTAACAAGTCTGGCAGATATGAATCTGCCAGATAAAAAAGGAGAAGAAAAATGGTAAAGTATAATACAAAAGTATTGGGATTTGGTGATAATGTAGTTGATCTGTATGAACATTCTCATATGATGTATCCAGGCGGGAACTGTGTAAATCTGTGTGCATATTCCAAAATGTTTGGTGTAGAGAGAGCTGCATATATGGGATATTTTGGAAGTGATGACATTGCAGAATTTGTAATTTCAGTATTAAATGAACTTGGAATTGAAACTGTAAAGTGCAAACAGTTGGTAGGAGAAAACGGATGGTCTAAATGTACACTTCGTGATGGAGACCGTATATTTGGGGATTATAATGAAGGTGGAGTAAGAGGAAAGACTCCGTATATTCTTGACCGTTTTGACCTTGAATATATGAAAGAATTTGATTTTGTGCATACGGGAAATTATTGCTATACAGAATCACAGCTGAAAGTTATGAAAGAGGCTGGTATAAAAATTTCCTTCGATTTTCTGATGACTCTTCCAAAGAATATTATGAAAAATATGCACCATACATTACATATGCATTTTGTTCTTTTGACGGAGATGATGAAGCAGCAAAAGAACATCTGAAATTTATTCATTCCCTGGGACCAGAGCTGGTATCTCTTACCAGAGGCTCTAAAGGCTGCATTATGTATGATGGTGAACAGTTTTATACACAGCCGGCAACACTTATTGACAATGTGGTAGATACAATGGGTGCCGGAGATTCTTTTCTGACTTCTTTTATGGATTGTTATATTGATCAGCTGAAAAGAGGAACTGACAGACAGGAAGCAATCCGTACTTCTTTAAAAGAAGCTTCTAAATTTGCAGCACATGTATGTACACTCAATGGTGCTTTGGATACGGAAAACCATACGAGGATTAGAAATATAATATATAAAGTATAAAGCAAAAAATAAAGAGGAGAAAATATATGCTGTACCATGGAAATGCAATGGATTACATATATGAAACTCCTGATATCCTGCAATACATATTGGAACATAAGAAGGAAATTCTTGAGGACAGCAGCAGAGTGCTGAAAGATAAGAAAATATCAGAAATTTACCTGACAGGTTCAGGATCTTCTTATAATGCAGCAGTAGCTGTAGCCGATTTTGCAAAGAAATTACTGGGTATACGGGTTACACCTGTATACCCAGTAATGCTTATAGAGGATTATGAATTTATTTCAAAAAGCGCAGTGGTAACAGGAATTTCACAACAGGGAACCAGTGCAGCAGTCATAAAGGCACTGGATGATGTTAGAGAGCGCGGCATTGTCACAATTTCAATGACCGGTGAATATGATACGGAAATTACCAGACATGCAGATGCTAACATATATATTGAATGTGGTTATGAAGATGCTGGTGCAACAACCAAAGGTTTTACGGCAACAGTATTGACCTTGATGATATGGATTATTGATACTGCCGAAAGCATTGGAAGGATTACAGAAAAAGAAGCTGAAAACTATAAAAAGCGAATAGATGCTGTAATAAAGAATATGAAAAATGTTCTGCAGATAAGCAAACTCTGGTGTTCAGAAATATCAGAGAAACTAAAGGATAATGAAGATATGATACTTATTTCCGGTAATAAAATGAGGAGTTTGCTACTGGAGGGAATATTAAAATTTTCTGAGACTTGCAGATTTCCGGTGAGGGGATATGAAGCAGAAGAATTTATGCATGGTATGTATAATGCTGTCACTTCAAAAACTAACTTTTTATATATTTTTCCACCTAATGGTTATGAAAGAAATCGAATGGGAAAATTGTTCGATTATTATACAAAGCAGGGTTACTGTTTATTTGGAATTAATTCCGCTTTGGCAGATGAAAATACAAAATATATATTGAACTGTACGTTTACAGACGATCTTGAGTTTTCAATTCTGGAATATATTCTGCCTGTACAAATGTTGTTTGTTATGACATCACAGGCAAGAAAGATAGATTTGAATATTCCGTCAGATCCTGATTTTCATAGATATATGGGTAGTAAACTGGAAAAATAGGAAATTATATAGGTATTATTGAACTATGAACAGGCAGCAGAAGAAAGCATGGAGGATAAAAATGGAGAAATTAATCAACAGAGAACAGTTGGCAGGTATGAATATTCATTATTTATTTTATTCATTGGAATATTTTCTTGATGCACAAAAAGAAGCCGGATTTAAAACAATTGAATTATGGCCTGGAACACCGCATTTCTTTTTAAGCTATATAGAATATTCTGACTGTAAACATGTCAGAAAACTTCTTGATGAAAGAGATTTGACTGTGAAGGTGATTACACCGGAAAATTGTACATACCAATATCAGTTCGCTGCACAGGAAAAAGAGCAGTTTGAAAAAAGTATGGCATATTTTAAGAAAGCTCTGGATGCCGGTGAAGAATTGGGTGTAGAAACAATGGCAATCAATTCAGGATGGGGATATTGGAATGAAGACAGGGAGGAAGCCTGGAAACGTTCAAGGGAAATGCTGTCTGTTCTGGCAGAATATGCCAAAACAAAAAATATCCGACTGGCAATGGAATCTCTTCGTCCGCAGGATCCAACCTTGCTACTACGGTATATGATGTAAAAAGAATGCTGGATGAAGTAAATCATCCAAATCTGAAAGCGATGATTGATACCACAGCAATGGGAGTTGCCGGTGAAACAATTGATCAATGGTTTGATATACTTGGAGATGATATTATCCACATGCATTTTATTGATGGAAATCCTTATGGTCATCTGATTTGGGGGGATGGAACACATAATCTTGAGGAGTTTCTGAAGGCAATCAATCGTCATGGATATAAGGGATATCTGGGACAGGAAATTACAGAATTTGACTATTTTGAAGATCCGGCTAGAGCAGATAAACGGAATATGAAAGCATATGAAACATTTATACGCTAAAACTCATATTATAGGAGATCAGCTATGAGTGATAAAATGAAAATAAAAGTTTTTTCATGCATCATGCTTACTCTGCTTTTCTTATGTGCATGTAGAACGCAGAGTGTCTATGCTAAGGAAAAGATAACTGTCGGAACGAATGCAGAATATGCACCGTTTGAATATCTGGACAGTAATGGAAATCTCACAGGTTTTGATTATGAACTTCTGGAAGCAATTGCCCAAGAAGAAAATCTGGAATTGGAATGGAAAGATATGCCCTTTGATTCTTTGGTTGGTTCTATGGAAACCGGAAATATTCAGATTATTGCAGCAGCGATAGGACCAACAAAAGAAAGGGAAAAAAGTGTAGATTTTTCGGATGTTTATTATACAGGATCCCAGAGCATTGTAAGCAGTCAGAAAACACCTTTGTATGATTTTGCTGAATTATCCGGGAAAAGAGTAGCAGTTTTGGAAGGATCCCAGAGTGATTTTATTGTATCCGGAGAGAATACAGACTATGGTGTTGTTGAAAATGCAACAGTTGTCCGCTTTAAGAACGCTGCAAGTGCAGTAATGGAACTGAAAAACGGAGGTGTAAATGCTGTCTTAATTGATACTATTATGGCAGAGATTTACTGCAGACAGAATGATGATATTGTTTATCAGAAAGTGGATGGAACGGAAGAGGATACAGTGTATTGTATTGAAAAAGGAAATACAGAACTTTTAAATACAGTAAATAAGGGACTGAAAAAGTTAAAAGATAATGGAGAATATGACCAGATTTATGAAAAATTTTTCTCAGGAGAAAATGATACAACGCAAGCAGATAGCAGATAACACAGGAATAATTGGAACTTTCAAATTTATTTTTCTGCAGGATAACCGTTGGAAATATTACCTGAATGGACTACAGGTTACGCTCCTGGTTTCAATCATGTCAGTACTTTTGGGAACTGTGATTGGATTAATGGCAGCAATGATAAAATTGAATGCCGATCGTAAGAAAAAAGAAACTGTATTGTCGAGGATTATCCATATATATGTAGATGTGATTCGTGGAACCCCTTCGGTATTACAATTGATGATCGTGTATTTTGCTGTCTTTCATAGCCGGTTGGGATATGTGGCAGCAGTTGTGAGCTTCGGGATTAACAGTGGTGCCTACGTGTCTGAAGTGATACGTGCCGGAATTATGGCAGTTGATAAAGGACAGCAGGAAGCCGGAAGATCTCTGGGACTTGGATATAAAGATACAATGAGATTTATTATTATTCCACAGGCTTTAAAAAATATTCTGCCTGCAATGGGAAATGAATTTATACAGTTGATTAAGGAGACTTCCATTTTGGGATATGTAGGTATTATGGATCTTACCAAAGCTTCCAGTTATGTTTCATCAAGAACCTATCAGATGTTTATACCATTGATAACTGCTGGAATTATGTATTATCTGATTGTGAAAATACTCTCTATATTTCTCGAAAAGATGGAAAGGAGAATGAGACAAAGTGATTAGTGTACATAATCTGAAAAAATCTTTTGGAAATGTGCAGGTTCTCAAGGGTATTAATATAGAAATACGAAAAGGTGAATGTGTCTGTATTATCGGCCCTTCAGGATCTGGAAAATCTACTTTTTTGAGATGCCTGAATCTTCTGGAGGTACCAGATGAAGGAGAAATTATTATAGAAGGGGAGAGCATTCTGGAAAAAAGGAAAGATATTGATAAATATCGAGAAAATGTAGGAATGGTATTTCAGCATTTTAATTTATTTCCAAATATGACAGTGCTGAAAAATATAACTCTTGCACCTGTAAGATTAGGAAAATGGAAAAAAGAGGAAGCAGATGAAAAAGCAATAGGACTGTTAAAGAGAATTGGGTTGGAGAAGAAAGCACTATCTTATCCATCAAAGCTTTCCGGAGGTCAAAAACAAAGGGTTGCGATTATAAGAGCACTGGCTATGAACCCTGAAATTCTTTTATTTGATGAACCAACTTCAGCATTAGATCCTGAATGGTAGGAGAAGTACTTGAGGTAATGAAGAAATTGGCAGGAGAGGGAATTACAATGCTTATAGTTACCCATGAAATGGGATTCGCCAGAGAAGTGAGTGACAGGGTATTGTTTTTTGATCAGGGAGCTATATTAGAAGACGGTTCTCCAGAAGAAGTATTTGAAAAGCCACAACATAAGAGAACGAAAGAATTTCTTGCAAAAGTTTTATAAAATTCGAGTTACAAAAAGAAGATAGTGTTATGGTTGGTGTAATGTAAAAAAAGAAACAAAAAATTCACAAAAAACATCTTGACCATCAAAGAAACACAAGTTATAATCC
>ENA-OQIO01001498-OQIO01001498.1-human-gut-metagenome-genome-assembly--contig:-NODE-1498-length-11375-cov-1.556188_pt1 | contig 11375 bp, 18 predicted proteins | sample MGYA00242573_ERZ504737 | MGnify/ENA primary metagenome ERZ504737 (study PRJEB26092, sample SAMD00036203) | human gut metagenome | host: Homo sapiens | study: EMG produced TPA metagenomics assembly of... | reverse complement strand
CAGCTCGGAACCCAGATGAAGGCGACGGGCGAGGTGATGTCCGTGGGCCGCACGATGGAGGAGAGCCTCCTGAAGCGGTGCGCTCGCTCGAAACGGGGGTCTGCCATATCTACCATAAGAAATTCGACGACTGGACGGTCGATCGGATGCTCTCCTATATCAAGGAGGGAACGGACGACCGTCTTTACGCCATCGCCGAGCTGATCCGCCGGGGCGTCGAGCTGGCGCTGATCTACAACAGCACCAAAATCGACATGTTCTTCCTCGAGAAGTTTAAGAACATCGTCGAGTTCGAAAAGGTCGTAGCGGCCAATCCCCGCGACATCGAAACGTTGCGCGACGCCAAACGCATGGGTTTTAGCGACAAGTTCATCGGTCAGTTGTGGGGCATGAGCCAGAAGGAGATGTTCCTGCTGCGGCGCGAGCACAATATTTTCCCGGTTTATAAGATGATCGATACCTGCGCGAGCGAGTTCTCCTCCTATGTGCCGTATTTCTATTCCACTTACGAGCAGGAGAACGAGTCGATCGTGAGCGAACGCGAGAAGATCGTGGTGCTCGGGTCGGGACCGATCCGCATCGGGCAGGGCGTCGAGTTCGACTATTCGACCGTGCATGCCATCTGGTCGATCCGCGCCGCCGGGTACGAGGCGATCATCATCAATAACAATCCCGAAACCGTTTCGACGGACTATACCACCAGCGACAAGCTCTATTTCGAGCCGCTGACCGTAGAGGACGTGATGAACGTTATTACGCTCGAAAAACCGAAAGGGATCGTCGTGTCGCTCGGCGGCCAGACGGCGATCAACCTCGCTGAGCCGCTGCACGAACTGGGTGTGCCGATCATCGGTACGGGTGTCGAGGCGATACGGAATGCCGAAGACGGGGTTGTTTCGAGAAGATCATGGAGGAGTTGGGAATACCCCAGCCTGAGGCCGAGGCCGTGACCGATATCGAAGCCGGTGTGCGAGCCGCCGAACGGATCGGCTACCCGGTGCTCGTGCGCCCGAGCTACGTGCTGGCGGCCGGGCCATGCAGATCGTTTCGAACGAGGAGCGTTTGCGCCACTATCTCCAGACGGCGGTCGAAGTCAATGAGGACAGCCCTGTGCTGGTCGATCGTTATATTATGGGCCGCGAACTGGAGGTGGACGCCATCTGTGATGGCAAGGATGTCTTCATTCCCGGTATCATGGAGCACGTCGAGAAGACGGGCATCCACTCCGGCGACTCGATCAGCGTCTATCCGACCTTCAGCGTGAGCCAGAAAGCCAAGGACAAGATCATCGATTATACCGTGCGGCTGGGCCGCCGGATCGGTATCGTCGGTCTGTATAATATCCAATTTATCCTCGACGGGGAAGAGGACGTATATGTGATCGAGGTGAATCCCCGTTCGTCGCGCACCGTGCCGTTCCTTTCGAAAGCGACGGGTGTCCCGATGGCTGACATCGCCACACGGGTCATCCTGGGTCATTCGCTTCGGGAGCAGGGCATTACCGAAGTATATGGCAGGAGCGCTCCCGCTGGTTCGTCAAGGCCCCGGCCTTCTCGTTCGCCAAGATCCGGGGCATGGAGTCCTACCTCTCGCCCGAGATGAAATCCACGGGCGAGGCGATCGGATACGACAACAAGCTCACCCGGGCGCTCTACAAGGCGCTCCAGTCGTCGGGTATGACCGTCGCCAACTACGGTACGATCTTCCTCACGATCGCCGACAAGGACAAGCAGGATGCGCTGCCGCTGGTACGGCGCTTTTATGACCTGGGTTTCAATATCGAGGCGACGAAGGGCACGGCGGAATTCCTGCGTCAGCATGGTATTCGCACCCGTACGCGCCGCAAGTTGAGCGAAGGCAGTACGGAGATCATCGACTCGCTGCGCCAGGGCCATGTGAGCTATGTCATCAATACGATCGACATCAACCAGCACAACACCCGGCTGGATGGTTACGAGATTCGCCGCACGGCCGTCGAGAACAACGTGACGATCTTCACGGCGCTCGAAACGGTAAAGGTCCTGCTGGATGTATTGGAGGAGATAACCCTGGGTGTTTCGACCATTGATGCCGAATAGTTTTCGATTTCATGCGGCAACTGCGTCACATCCCTCTTTGATTCGAATGGGAAAGACGGATAGTATTCCCCATCTGCTTCAAAGTCACGATGCACCGCATTTGCCGGCCTGAAATCAAAAGCGAGTTTCGTTCAGAGGGCATCTTTCGCACCTCCTCGCAGTCCGCGACAGTCCCATACCAGCGAGTATGCTCTTGCCGTGTCCTGCGTCGGTCGGTGCGAAACCGGCTCCTTTGAAATTAAGACGAAAGCGAAGCACATAGTTTGGAAAAGAAAAAATGTATAAAAAAGGCATATATACTGTTACGGCCAATGAACCGCTGACGCCCTCCGTCTGGCGGATGACGCTCGAAGGGGATACGCAATATCTGACCCGTCCCGGGCAGTTCGTCAATATCGAGGTTGAAGGCTCTACCTGCGCCGTCCGACTTTCGGTTGGTGCGACTACAACGAGCGGACGCTGACACTGATCTATAAGTCGTCGGCGAAGGCACGGCCCGGTTGAGTGAAATGAAGACCGGCGAAAAGCTCGACCTGCTGACCGGACTGGGCAACGGGTTCGATCCGGATGCGGAGTGCCGCAGGCTCTGTTGGTCGGAGGCGGAGTGGGCGTTCCGCCCCTCTACAACCTGGCCAAGAAACTGATTGACAAGGGCAGAAAAGTGACTGTGGTGTTGGGCTTCAATACCGCGTCGGAGGTTTTCTACGAGGAGGAGTTTCGGGCGCTCGGTGCGGAGGTTTTCGTAACGACGGCGGACGGCACGCACGGGATAAAGGGTTTCGTAACGACGCGATCGCCGAAAGAAAGCCGGATTTGATTATTTTTACGCCTGCGGCCCGCTGCCGATGCTGCGTGCATTGAGCGATGCGACGGGCGACATACCGGGCGAATTGAGTTTCGAGGAGCGCATGGGCTGCGGCTTCGGCGGCTGCATGGGTTGTTCCTGTCAGACGAAAAACGGGGCCAAACGCATCTGCAAGGAGGGACCCGTACTGAAAAAGGAGGAGATTATATGGTAAACGAACCCAAGAAAAACTTCGATACGTCGGTGACGTTGAGCGGCCTTCGGTGGATAATCCAGTCGTGCCGGCCAGCGGTACGTTCGGTTACGGCAACGAGTACAAGGATTTTTACGACATCAACATCCTTGGGTCGTTTTCCTTCAAGGGAACTACGCGCGAGGCACGCTTCGGCAACCCCACGCCCCGCATCGCCGAGTGTACGGCGGGGATGATCAATGCCGTCGGGTTGCAGAATCCCGGTATCGATGCGGTGATCGGCGAAGAGCTTCCCCGGCTGAAGACATTCTTCCGCAAGCCGGTGATCGCCAACATCAGCGGTTTTTCGGTCGAGGAATATGCCTATTGCTGCGAGCGGATCGACAAGGAGGAACAGGTCGGTTTGATCGAGGTCAATGTAAGCTGTCCCAATGTGCGGCACGGCGGCATGAGCTTCGGAACGTCGCCCGAAGCGGCGGCCGAGGTAACGCGTGCCGTGAAAGCCGTGACTACCAAGCCGGTCTATATCAAGCTCAGTCCTAACGTGACGGACATCGTGGCGATCGCCCGGGCGTGCGAGCAGGCGGGGGCCGACGGCATCTGTCTGATTAACACGATGCTGGGCATGCGGATCGACGTGAAATGCCGCAAGCTATCATCGCCAACGTTATGGGCGGATTTTCCGGTGCGGCGATCTTCCCCGTGGCCGTGCGGATGGTTTATCAGGTAGCCCGGGCTTGCCGGATTCCGGTGATGGGTTGCGGCGGCGTGGAAACGGCCCGCGACGTTATCGAAATGATGATGGCCGGGGCGACGGCCGTACAGGTGGGGGCCGCCAACCTGCGGAACCTTATGCCTGCAAGGAGATCGTCGAGGCATTGCCCCGCGAAATGGAGCGGCTGGGGATCGAACGGCTGTCCGATATTATCGGCATCGTGAAGTAATTTTGTGAAAATTATAAAGAAGCAAGAGATATGACCAACAGAGACGTAATCATCGCCTGCGATTTCAGCAGCGCCGAAGAGACTTTCCGGTTCCTCGATCTGTTTAAGAACGAGGCCCGCAAACCTTTCCTGAAGATCGGCATGGAGCTTTTCTATGCCGAAGGGCCCGAAATCGTGCGTGAGATCAAGCGCCGGGGGCACCGGATTTTCCTCGATCTGAAACTGCACGACATTCCCAATACGGTCAAGAAGGCGATGGCCGTGCTTTCGCGCCTTGACGTGGACATGTGCAACGTCCATGCGGCCGGCACGATCGAGATGATGCGTGCGGCGATCGAAGGGCTGACCCGTCCGGACGGCACGCGCCCGCTGCTGATCGCCGTGACGCAGCTTACTTCGACTTCGGAGGAGCGTATGCAGCGCGAGCTGCTCATTTCGGCGCCGATCAACGATACGATCGTCAAGTATGCGCAGAACACCCGCGAAGCGGGTTTGGACGGCGTGGTCTGCTCTCCGCTGGAGGCCGGTATGGTGAAGGCGGCCTGTGGGCGGGAGTTCCTGACCGTCACGCCCGGCGTGCGTTTTGCGGACGGAGAGGTGGCCGATCAGGTGCGGGTCACGACTCCCGCGCGTGCGCGGGAGATCGGCTCGGACTATATCGTGGTGGGGCGTCCCATCACGCGGCAGCCGATCCCGTGGCGGCCTATCGCCGGTGCGTGGAGGAGTTCGTGAAATAGAGTGTGCGACAGAAGGGAGTATTTCGGGCGGTACGGCAGGAGGGGCTGTTTTGCGGTCCGGATCGAGCGATGCGGACGGGATTCGTGTCGTGCGGCAGTTGTCTAAAATGGGGTTTGGGAGCGTGGAGTTCGCGGAACTTCGGTCGGCACGGGAGTTGCCGGATCGTGTGAAGGGAATGCGCGGTGAATTGCGGTGACCGAAGAAGCTGATTATCGCTGCAAGCGGGAAATAAGTTTTACTCTAAATCAAGGAAGTTATGAAACCGGTTACACTTTTCTATCAGCCCCGGTGCCCCTTCTGCAAGAAGCGCTGGGCTATCTGGAGGAACTGCAGCGGCAGGAACCTTACGGCCGCATCGAAATCAGGATGATCGACGAACTGGCCGAACCCGAAGTGGCCGACCGTTACGACTACTATTACGTACCGACATTTTACGTCGGGGACAAGAAAGTGCACGAGGGCGGTATTATGCCCGACGAGGTGGAGGCCGTACTCCGTATGGCCCTCGACGAGCGATAGGCGGAAAGCCGTTTTTGCGGAAAAAGGAATGACAATCTAAAGAATGTAGAAATAGTTATGGAAAGAGAAATTGCCAAAGGCCTGCTCTCGATCGGTGCGGTATTCCTGCGCCCCGAGCAGCCGTTTACCTGGGCGAGCGGTATCAAAAGCCCGATTTATTGCGACAACCGGTTGATTCTGACCGCCCCCGAGGTGCGGAAGAAGGTCGAGGCCGCGATTGCGGAAACGGTGAAGGCGAAATTCCCCGCGTGCGAGGTGCTGATGGGAACATCGACGGCAGGCATCGCTCATGCGGCCATCGCCGCGACGATCCTCGACCTGCCGATGGGATATGTCCGCAGCGGCTCGAAGGATCACGGTCGGGGAAACCAGATCGAGGGCAAACTCGAAAAGGGCCAGAAAGTCGTGGTAATCGAAGACTTGATTTCGACGGCGGGATCGTGCATCGAAGTGGTCGAGGCGTTGCGTGCGGCGGGTGCCGAGGTGCTGGGCGTGGTGAGCATTTTTACGTACGGTATGAAGAAAGGGTTGGTGCGGCTTGCTGCAGCCGACGTAATCAACCATAGCCTTTCGAATCTCGATGCGCTGGTCGAAGTAGCGGCCGAGGAGGGGTATATCAAGCCGGAGGATCGGCAGCGCCTGATCGCCTTCCGCGACAATCCTTCGGACGAAAGCTGGATCAACAAATAAACCGCTATGCGCCATTTAATCGACCCTACGGATCTGTCGGTCGCCGAGATCGGCAGATCATCGCCCTGGCGGAAGACATCATCGCCAATCGGGGTAAATACAGCGAAGCCTGCAAGGGCAAAAAACTTGCGACGCTCTTCTACGAGCCTTCGACCCGCACGCGGCTGAGTTTCACTTCGGCCATGCTGGAGCTCGGCGGCAGCGTCATCGGTTTTTCGGACGCCGCTTCGTCGTCGGTGTCGAAAGGCGAAACGGTCGCCGATACGGTCCGGGTGATTCGTTGCTTCGCCGACATTATCGCCATGCGCCATTTCAAGGAGGGGGCGCCGCTGGTCGGCTCGCAGTATGCCGGTATCCCGGTCATCAACGCCGGGGACGGTAGCCACAGCCATCCGACGCAGACGCTCACCGACCTGCTGACGATCAAGCGCGAGAAGGGGCGGCTGGATCACCTGACGATCGGCTTCTGCGGCGACCTGAAATTCGGCCGCACGGTGCATTCGCTTATCAAGGCGATGTCGCGCTACGAAGGGATTCGGGTGGTGCTGATCGCCCCCGACGAGCTGCGGTTGCCCGAGTATATGCTTCATGAGATCGAAACCCAGACCGAAGGGGTGGAATTCCGCGAGGTATCGACGATGGAGGAGGTGATGCCCGAGTTGGACATTCTCTACATGACCCGCGTGCAGAAGGAGCGTTTCCTCGACGAAGAGGAGTTCAACCGCGTGAAGGACAGTTTCGTGCTGGATCCGTCGAAACTCCGCACGGCCAAGCCGGATATGATCGTGCTGCATCCGCTGCCCCGCGTGAACGAAATCACGCGTGCGGTGGACAACGATCCCCGGGCAGCCTATTTCCGGCAGGTCGAGAACGGCAAATTCGTGCGTATGGCCTTGATCTATACATTGTTGAAGTGGGCCGAAGGCGAGAAGCTCGCCGCAGTCCCCGACCTGGCCGAGGGGATGTTCATAGACCGGAGTATGAAATGTCCCAACTCCCGGTGTATTTCGGCTACGGAGGATGTCGATCCGCTTTTCGTCAAAGCGGGAGACACCTGCCGTTGCGCTTATTGCGAGGCGAAAATCCGGTAGCGGATTTTGTCGATACAATGTCGAAATAAAACTGTCGGGATTGTTAGGTTGTCGTTGAAATTATTCGTACTTTTGTGCAAGTAAAAGACGATGGGCCGCAGGTCCGTCGGCGGCTACGGCTTCCGAAACGATGGAAAGGATTCAGATGCACCATACCCGGCGAAAGCGACAGCAGATGCTGTCGGCTCGATGTGCGGTCGGAGCGTGCAGTGTCGTTCCTGCATCGGATTTTATCGACGGAACTATGCAGGAGGGCACGAATCGGCTTCCCGCAGCAATATAATCTTGCCGCTATGACGAATTCTGTCGTAGCGGCTCTTTTTTGGTTGATTTAGTACGTTTCTTACTATGAAAGTTGGAGTAATCATGGGTTCGACCAGCGACTGGGACGTTATGTCCGACGCTGCGGCGACGCTCGCGCAATTCGGTGTGGAGTTCGAGAAGCGGGTGGTGAGCGCCCACCGCACCCCCGACCTGCTGGTGGAGTATGCCAAAACGGCCAAGTCGCGCGGACTGGAGGTAATCATCGCCGGAGCCGGGGGCGCTGCGCACCTGCCCGGCATGGTGGCCAGTATGACTGCGCTCCCGGTAATCGGTGTGCCGGTCAAATCACGAGCTTGAACGGGCTGGATTCCCTGCTTTCGATCGTGCAGATGCCCGGCGGCGTGCCGGTTGCGACCGTAGCGATCAACGGGGCGAAGAATGCGGCCCTGATCGCCGTGTCGATCCTGGCGTTGAAGGACGAGGCGCTGGCGGCCCGTCTGGAGATGTTCCGTGCGAAACAGACTGAAGATGTACTTAAAGCGGAACTTTAGACCGATGAGTGCGGTGAAGACGATCGGAATTATCGGTGGCGGCCAGTTGGGGCTGATGATCATCGAGCAGGCGCACCTGCTGGGGGCGCGGACGATCTGCCTCGATCCGGCGGAGGATGCTCCGGCGTTTAAGATCAGCGACGAGCGGATCGTGGGCCGGTTCGACGATCCGGCGGCACTCGAAGAGCTTTGCCGCCGCAGCGACGTGGTGACCTATGAGTTTGAGAACGTGCCGGGCGACCTGCTGGTGGCTCTCGAGCAAAAATACAATATCAAACAAGGGTTCAGGCCTCTGTTCGACTCGCAGGATCGCCTGCGGGAGAAGAGCAACGCCTGCGATCACGGATTGAAGACGCCCGCTTTCATGGCTGTCGATGACGAGGAGTCGCTGCATCGGGCTATTGCGCGAATCGGTTATCCGTGCGTGCTCAAGACCCGTACGCTGGGCTACGACGGACATGGTCAGGCGGTGCTTCGCGGCGAGGCCGACCTTGCGAAAGCCCGCGAGCTGCTCGCGGTGCCCTGCATTCTGGAGGAGTTCGTCCCGTTCGATTTCGAGGCCAGCGTGGTGCTGGTGTCGGACGGAGAGCGCGTGATCTGCTTCCCGGTAGCGGAATATCCACAAGGACGGTATTCTGGATCTGTGCATCGTGCCGGCGGAGATGCCGGACCAGGTGCGGGAGCGGATGATGTCCCAGAGCAAGCGTTTCATGCGCGACTGCGGTTACCGGGGGATTCTGGCCATCGAATATTTCGTGAAGGGCGACGGGATTTACTTTAACGAGATGGCGCCCCGACCTCACAACAGCGGGCACTGGACCATCGAGGGTTCGACGACCAACCAGTTCCGGGAGTTGTGCCGTTACCTGCTCGATATGCCCCTCGAAGAGCCGCAGCTGAAGGCCCCTACCGTGATGAAAAACATCCTGGGACAGGATCTGGAGCGGGCCGAGGCGCTTGCCCGGGAGAATCGCCCCGGTGTGTATGTCCATATTTACGGCAAGACCGTTTCCAAGCCCAAGCGCAAGATGGGACACGTGACTTTCGTCGGTATGACCGGCGAGGAGTATGCCGCCAAGTGGGCCGACAGATTTGTGAAATAAAGTCAAAAATAAGATAATGAAGAGTTACCGTATTTTCGTTGAGAAATACCCCGAATTCCGGGTCGAGGCCGAAAGTCTGCTCCGCGACCTGAATGCCAACCTGAATCTTTCGCTCGACGGCCTGCGGCTGCTGAACGTGTACGACCTGTTCGGTTTTTCGGACGAATTGCTGGAGAAGAGCCGTTACAGGGTCTTCGGCGAGGTGGTTACCGATGCGTGACGGATTCGTGCGATCTGGGCGGCAACAGTTTTCTGGCTGTGGAGTGCCTGCCCGGACAGTTCGACCAGCGAGCGGCTTCGGCCGTGGACTGCGTGCGGTTGATCGATCCTTCGGCCGACGTGAAGATCAAGAGTTCGAAGCTGCTGATCTTCCCTTCGAAACTTCCCGAGGAGACGATGGAGCGTATTCGTCGCTATTATATCAATGCCGTGGAGTCGCGCGAGAAGGATTTGCGGGTCCTGGACGATTTGGAAAACGCCCCCGTGAAACCGGTGCCGGTATTGGACGGGTTCCGGGAGATGGAAGATGCGGAACTCGATGCCTACTGCAAGAAGAACGGTCTGGCGATGAATGCTGACGACCTGCGCGAAGTGGTCAAATATTTCCGGAACGAGGGCCGCAATCCATTCGAAACCGAGCTGCGGATTCTCGATACGTACTGGAGCGACCATTGTCGTCATACGACCTTCACGACCGAGCTGGAGAACATTACGGTCGAGGAGTCGTTCGTGAAAGACGAGATCGAAGGCACGCTGGCGCTTTACCTGAAAATCCACCGCGAACTGGGGCGCGAGGGCAAGAGCATCTGCTGATGGACCTGGCGACGATCGGTGCCCGTTACCTGCGCAGCAAGGGACTGCTCGACGACCTGGAGGTGAGCGAGGAGAACAACGCATGCAGCGTTTTTCGTCGATGTGGATGTAGATGGCCGCATCGAGAAATGGCTTCTGCAATTCAAGAACGAAACCCATAACCACCCGACCGAGATCGAACCTTTCGGCGGAGCTTCGACCTGCCTGGGCGGTGCCATCCGCGATCCGTTGTCGGGTCGCAGTTACGTCTATCAGGCGATGCGTGTGACGGGTGCGGGAAATATCTATCAACCCGTAAGCGAAACGCTGCCCGGCAAACTGCCCCAGCGCGTCATCAGCCTCAAGGCCGCTGCCGGTTATTCGAGCTACGGCAATCAGATCGGACTGGCCACGACCCACGTCCGCGAGGTGTATCATCCCGACTATGTGGCCAAACGTCTGGAGGTCGGTGCCGTGGTCGGTGCCGTGAAAGCCGAAAACGTGCGCCGGGAGTCTCCGGTGCCGGGCGATGTGGTTCTGCTGCTCGGCGGCCGTACGGGCCGCGACGGTGTCGGCGGTGCGACGGGTTCGTCGAAGGAGCATACCGACAAGTCGCTCGAAATGTGCGGCAGTGAGGTGCAGAAGGGCAACGCCCCCGAAGAGCGCAAGCTGGAGCGGCTGTTCCGCCGCAGAAATCTGGCACTGTTCATCGTGTTGACCGGCGTGTGCATCGGTCTTTTGGGGCTGATGAGCGATTTCGGCACGGCGCTGGTATTCTTTGTGGCATTCCTGTGCATCGCCTTCTGCGGACCGGCGACCTGGCCTCCATCGTGATGATGACGGCGGCGGCGCTTCGCCGGGGGGCTGGTGCTGCACTTCAAGCCGTATGTGGCCCAGCGGTTCACCGTCTGGCGGCACGCCTGGAATTTACCCAGACCACCAGCTATCAGCAGAGCCGCACCATGTCCGTTGCTGCGTCCGGCGGCCTGTTCGGCACGGGGACCGGAGGATGCGTGGCTGAAATACGTGGGGGCGGCCAACACGGACCTGGTGTTCGGCGTGGTGAGCGAGGAGTTCGGGCTGGCTGCTGGCCCTGGTGTGCGTGGGGGCGGTGATGGCCCTGGCGGTGTTTGCCCTGCGGTCCGGCGACAGTGCCCGGTCCGGCTTCTATGCCATCGCCGCCTGCGCCGCAGCGTCCATGCTGATCTTCCAGACCACCCTGAACGTGCTGGGTGCGGTGGACATCCTGCCCCTGACCGGCGTTACGTTTCCCTTTGTGTCCATGGGCGGGTCCAGCATGCTGTCCTGCTGGGGGCTGCTGGCCTATCTGAAGGCCGCCGATGTGCGGCTGCCGCCGGAGGAAAAGTCACCGGAGGACAAGCCGGAGAAGCCCGCCCCGAAGCGGGAGGGGTTCTTTGAGGATATGCCGGAGATCCCGGTGGACGAGATATTCGGGAAGGAGGGGCGGTCTTGAAACAGGTAAAGCTGCGGTCCATGCTGCTGGCGGCGCTGGTGGCGGTGCTGGCGGCGGGAGTGGTGCTGTTCTGCGTGCGCTATGTGGTGCGGGGCGGGCGAATGGGCCGCCGTTCCCGGCCAACGGACCGACG
>ENA-OQIO01001496-OQIO01001496.1-human-gut-metagenome-genome-assembly--contig:-NODE-1496-length-11377-cov-4.889511_pt1 | contig 11377 bp, 13 predicted proteins | sample MGYA00242573_ERZ504737 | MGnify/ENA primary metagenome ERZ504737 (study PRJEB26092, sample SAMD00036203) | human gut metagenome | host: Homo sapiens | study: EMG produced TPA metagenomics assembly of... | reverse complement strand
CGCCGCCGTGGATCGGCTGGTGGAGCAGGGCGTGCCGCCCCGCACAGCCCAGAAAATGGTGCGGGAGGAGGCAGTGCAATGTCTGGCCAGAGCCCTGTGAGCCCTGCCGGAAGCTCCACGATGCCGACGTGGTCTACCTCTATGATGGCAGCTTCGAGGGCTTTCTCTGCTGTGTGTTTGAGAGCTTTGCCCAGCATGAGCTGCCCTTCGCGGTCTGGACCCCGGAGCGGGAGACGGCTACTCTCTACCCTGTGAAGGAGATCCCCACTGACCACGCAACGGCCCGGCGGGTCTTTGCCAGCTTCCGCACCAAGCTGGGCAAAGAGACGGAATCCCTCGTCACCCGGGATTTTCTCTCGGGCTGGGAGGATAAGGAGCTGCGGCTCATCCGATTTCTGCATCTGGCCTTTGCGCTGGGGCCAGGCACCGTCAAGCGGAGGGGCCACCCGGAGGTGGCTCCGCTCTACCAGATGAAGCAGAGCCTGGACTGGGAAGTGGACAAGTTTCAGGGCTTTGTCCGTTTTCAGGAGCACGATGGGATGCTGGGTGCAGTCATCCACCCCAAAAACTATATTCTGCCCCTCCTGCGCGGGCATTTCTGTGCCCGCTTCCCGGAGGAGAACTTCCTGATCTATGATGCCGTCCATCAGGCGGTGCTGCTGTACCAGAACCACAAGGCTCAGCTCATGGAGCTGGCCGAACCTCTCACTCTGCCCCCACCTGATGAAAAGGAGCAGCAGTTTCAGGAGCTCTGGCGGCAGTTCTACAAAACGCTGGAGATCAAGGCCCGCCACAACGAAAAGGGCCGTATGACCCACTGCCCCAAACGCTTTTGGGCGGATATGACCGAGATGAAAGAGGAATTGGAATGAAAACAGAAAAAAAGACCGGACGCTGGAAATATGCGGCCATCGTGCTAATTGTGACCCTGCTGGTGGGGCTGTTCTGGAGTTATGTAAAAAACGGGCCGAAGGGCGAAATCTATCTTTACGGAGAAGAACACAGCAAGCAGAGCATTCTCGACAAGGAACTTTCCATCTGGGGCGAGTATTACGAAAAAGGAATGCGGGATCTGTTTGTGGAATTCCCGTATACGGATGCACAATTTCTGAACCTGTGGATGCAGGCCGACGATGATGAATTGCTGGATCTGCAGTTCAAGGACTGGGGAGGCACAGAAGGCGGCACCGAGGTCATGAAAAATTTTCTGAAACAGATCAAGGAGCAGTACCCGGAAACCGTGTTCCACGGCACCGACGTGGGCCATACCTGGGAAAGCACCGGGCCGCGGTATCTGGCCTATCTGGAAGCCAACGGGCAGAAGGATACCGAAGAGTACAAACGTACGCAGGAAAACATGGAACAGGGCAAACGGTACTATGAGATCAAGGCGACGGATGAAGCGTCTTCGGTTCGATACCGGGAGGACCGGATGGTGGAGAACTTCCGGCGCAGCTATCAGGAACTGGAAGCGGTACGCCGCACCGATATCATGGGTATCTATGGAAGTACACATATTGTGGAGTCGGAGTATCGGAACTCGGACTTTCGCATGGCAAAACAGTTGAGCGAGAACTATGGGGAACATCTCCATACCAAAGATCTGACGCAGGAACCGGAACGGATCGACACGCTGGAAGTCAACGGAAAGACCTACACAGCCTCCTATTTCGGTGAGCAGGATATTTCGATGGTAAAGGGCTACAAGATCCGAAAGTTCTGGCGGTTGGAAGACGCATACGAGGACTTCAAGGAGCTGCCGACACCCCGTGAGATTCTGCCAGCCGACAACTACCCTGTAAAAATCCAGGCTGGGCAGGTGTTTGCTGTGGAGTACCTGATGTCGGACGGCTCGACCGAGTGGAAGTATTATATCTCGGACGGCACAGTACAGAACGGCCAACTCATCACAAAGCGGATGAAGATGGAATAAGCAGGCTCCCGGCCCCGGAACTTTGCCAAATTTACAAAAAGGTTGCATCTGCGTGGTTGAAACCCGCAAAACCTATGGTATACTATAAGGGATATCCGGGCAGGCATTTCTGCCCCACACACCCCCGCTGCGGGTCAACACAAAAGGAGTATTGTAGCGTTATGGTTCGCATTACTATGGAAGACGGCGGCATCATCGACATTGAGCTGAATGAGGAAGTCGCCCCCATCACCTGTGAGAATTTCAAGAAGCTGGTCAGCGAGGGCTTCTATAATGGCCTGACCTTCCACCGTGTCATCCCCGGCTTTATGATCCAGGGCGGCTGCCCGCTGGGCAACGGCACCGGCGGCCCGGGCTGGAACATCAAGGGCGAGTTCGCTGCAAACGGTGTGAACAACCCCATCAAGCATACCCGCGGCGTGATCAGCATGGCCCGTAGCATGAACCCCAACAGCGCCGGCAGCCAGTTCTTCATCATGCACAAGGACGCTCCCCATCTGGACGGCCAGTATGCCGCTTTCGGCAAGGTGGTTGCCGGTATGGATGTTGTGGACAAGATCGCTTCCGTCCGCACCGACTGGAACGATAAGCCCACCACCCCCGTCAAGATGAAGACCGTCGAACTCATCGAGGGCTGATCTTCTGCACTTCTGTCCCACATCGCCTGCCCGTGAAGTGCCCCGTCAAGTAGACAGAAAAAATAATATAAGATTTTTGTTCGCCGTTTCCACAAGGGAACGGCGAATTTTTTGTGCAAATTGGCGTTAGGCCGCTCGATTCATGGCACAGACGTGAGCTTGCAGCGTCCAACACGGGACATTTTTTGATATTTTGCTTCCGCTGTATCGTGATTGTTCTTGCTTGACATGAAAATACCCCCAGAGTACGCAGAGTTTTCTTTTTACTCTGTCTACTCTAGGGGCAGCATATCATGTTGAGGATACAGGCTGGGGGCTTTCCATCTATGCGTCAGAAAGAGATGAGAGGCTTACTTTTTTTCGCCCTTGGGCAGCAGGCCGGCGCGCTCCAGAGCCGGGCGCAGGGCCAGATACAGGATGACCACGCAGATGGTGGAGGCTACGCTGTTGACAAAGGTGACACCACCGGCAATCTTGGACAGGGCCTGTGCACGGTGTACTCCTGGCCAAAGATGTAAATGTTGCGGAAATAGCCCAGGAACGGGTCGGTGATGACGTTCAGCAGCAGGCCGGAGCCGCCTGCACGATGACCTTGAGCAGGTAGCCCTTGCTGTGGCGGTCAAGATCGCGCAGCTTGAACACCTTGTGGGCCACGGCACCGCAGGTGATGCCGATGATGAACTTCAGCACAAAGGTGGTCACGGCATAGCCCGGGTCACCGGCCAGGATATCGGCCAGAGCCAGACCGATCGCACCGGCCAGGCCGCCGGAAACGCCGTCCAGCAGCAGGGCGGTCAGGGCGGTGAAGGTGTTGCCCAGATGGAACGAGGAGCCGCCGTAGAACGGCACACGGAAGAACAGGTATGCCACCAGGCTCAGCGCGGCCATAACGCCGGTCAGGGCCAGCTCCTTGGTGGTAAAGGTGCGTTTGTACAGCACACTGCCGAACAGGATGACAACGATCACCACAGCCAGCAGCAGCCACATTGCAGTTGTAGACATGATTTTTCCCTCCAAATTTTTCGGGGCGAAACCCCTCCATCCTGTTTCGCAGGATCGTTCGCCCGTTTCAAAGCAACTTACCCATAAAACTACTTGACATTTGGGTGTGTGGTTGGTATGCTCCTATTATACGCGAAACTGGCACCATGAAAATACCCAGAATAAAGTTTTTTTATGGGGTCAGTTTGGCAAAGCACCCAAAAAGGGGAGAGGTCTTATGTTTCATCTGACAACTGCACTGGATGCCGCCAGCGGGGTGCCGCTGTACGAGCAGCTCTATGAGAGCCTTGCCGCCGAGATGCGCAGCGGGGCCATTCCGGCGGGCACCCGGATGCCCGGCAAGCGGCGGCTGGCGGCAGAGCTGTCGGTTTCTGTCAACACGGTGGACGCGGCATATCAGATCCTGGCGACCGAGGGCCACATGGAGCCGCGGGAGCGCAGCGGCTTTTATGTACAGGAATATCTTGCCCTGCCCACCCGGCCCGAGGAAGTGCCGCCCCCGGTGTCTGCCGCTCTGCCGGAAGCAGCCGAGCCGCCCGTCCGGTTCGATCTGTCCACCCGGGGCGTGGACCCGGGGCTGTTCCCGTTCCGCACCTGGGCCCGGCTGCAGAAAGAGCTGCTCTATTCCTCACCCCAGCTGCTGGCCCATGGCGATGCACAGGGGGACGTGGAGCTGCGGCAGGCGCTGGCGGATTATCTGGAGGAATACCGGGGCGTGCGGTGCACCGCCGAGCAGGTGGTGGTGGGTGCCGGTATGGAGTATCTGCTGAGCCTGCTGGCCCCGCTCCTGCCCGGCAAAACGGCGGTGGAAAACCCCGGCTACCAGCGCGCGAAGCAGGTGCTGGAAAACAACGGCGTGGCGTGCTGCTGCCTGCCTGTGGATGCGGACGGCCTTTCTGTTGAGGCATTGTCCGGCTCGGGCGCGGCGGTGTGCTATGTCACGCCCAGCCACCAGTTCCCCACGGGCGTGACCATGCCGGCGGGCCGCCGCACGGAGCTGCTCCACTGGGCATCCCGCTGCCCGGGCCAGCGGTATATCATAGAGGACGATTACGATTCGGAGTTCCGCTTTGATACCCGCCCCCTGCCCAGCCTGCAGGGCATGGCCGGGGCCGACGGCCCGGTGGTCTACCTCTCCACCTGCTCCCGCAGTCTGGCCCCCGGCATCCGCATCGCCTACATGGTGCTGCCCCGGCAGCTGCTGCCCGCCTGGCGGGCAAAGTACCGGATCTATTCCGGCACCGTCAGCCGATTTGAGCAGCAGACCCTGGCCCGCTTCATCCGCGAGGGCTACTTTACCCGGCACCTTGCCCGGGAGCGCGTGGCCTACAAGGCCCGGCGGGATGCTCTGGCTGCCTCTCTGCGCACTGCCTTTGCGCCGGAGGAGCTGACCCTGACTGGCCTGCATACCGGCCTGCATCTGTTGGCAAGGCTGAAAAATGCCCCGCCAGATGCCGCCCTTCGCGCCGCCGCAAAGGCGCAGGGCGTGGCCCTGAGTTTACTGAGCGATTATGACCTAACCGGCGGGGAACAGGATTTTTCCGGAACGTTTGTGCTGGGCTATGGCTCCCTGAGTGAGGCATCATTCCCCGAGGCGGGCGAAACGCTGAGGAAGGTCTGCACCGCCGCCCGGGAAGCGTCTGTGACCGTGTAAGTGCCCGCTTTTGCATCCCACGCCCCGGGCAGGGCCTCGGCGTGGGGGAGGGCGCTGTTGTTGGCCAGAAACTCCAGTACTGTGCCCAGCAGGGTGTAATCCTGTGCGGCAAAGTCGGTGAGCAAGGCCGTGCTGCTGGCCCGCAGGGCATCCGGCAGGGTGGCGGGCAGCAGGGCGAGGTCCTGTCGGAAAAAGGCTTCCCATACTGCCGCCCGGGCGGCGGCCCGGCGGGCAGGCGGCAGGGTGCTGTCCGCATCCCAGCCGGAGAGCAGAGCGTGGGCCTCCTTGGCCGAAATGCTCTGCACGGCGGCGGAAAGCCCGGTTTCGGCCAGCTCATCGGCAGTCAGTGCCCCCGAAAACCCCACCCGCACCGGCGTAACGGGAAGCGGTCTTTTCCAGCACGGCGGGGGACAGCGCCAGATAAAGCATATCCTCCGGCAGGCCCAGCACCTCCAGAAGCGCCTGACGGCACCGGGCGGGCCCCGCCGCTCCGTAGCAGTGGGCAAGACTGGCAGTCTCTCCGTTGAAGGGGACCGTCAGCTCCCCCGGCACGGCCAGCAGGTTCAGGCTGTTCTGGGCGGCGTTCAGGTAGACCAGCAAAAAGCCCGGCTGCTCCCCGGCGGTGCAGAGAAGCAGAGTCATCCGGTGCTCGGCCCGGGGTAACTGGATGGGCACCCCGCTCTGGGGCTGGGCGGTCTGGATGCGGGTGCGCACCATCTGCCGGGTGAGCAGGACTGTGCCGCCCACCAGCGGCAGCAGCACCAGAAGTGCCGCCCCCAAAGCCGCCCAGAAGGGCCTCCAACCGTTCTTGTGCATCCCGTGTTCCTCCGTTCTGTTTTGGAACAGGGTGGGCCGGGATGCGCTTTTTTATACAGAAACCGCTGCCCGGGCATGAAAACGCCCCCTGTGCCATACAGTAGAGCACAGGGGGCGTTTGTGTATGTGGGAGAGCTTGGCGCGGGTGAACGCGGTGGTCAGCGGTGTGGTATGGGGGCCGATGGGGCTGGCACTGCTGTTTGGCACCGGCTGCCTGCTGACAGTGCGCACCGGTTTTTTCCAGCTGCGGTATTTCGGGTACTGGATGCGCCACACCATCGGGGCCATCTTCCTGGACCGGAATGTGACCGCCCACACGGACGATGAAGCCATCAGCCAGTTCCAGAGCCTTTGCACGGCGCTGGCGGCGACCATCGGCACCGGCAACATCGTGGGCGTGGCGGCGGCCATTCTGGCGGGCGGGCCGGGGGCTGTGTTCTGGATGTGGGTCATGGCCCTGCTGGGGATGATGACCAGTTATGCCGAGAACGTGCTGGGCATCTGCTACCGCCGCCGGGATGCCGCCGGAAGATGGTGCGGCGGGCCCATGTACTATCTGGCCGAGGGGCTGGGCGGCGGCTTTGGCCGGGCACTGGCGGTGCTGTTTGCCTGCTTTTGCGTGCTGGCCAGCTTCGGCATGGGGAATATGAGCCAGATCAACTCCATTGCGGGCAATCTGCAGGCGGTGTTCCGAGTGCGCCGGTGGCAACGGGCATCGTGCTGGCCCTGCTCACCGGGCGGGTCATACTGGGCGGGCTGAAGCGGGTGGCCGCAGTCACGGAGGCCATCGTCCCGCTCATGGCCCTGTTCTACCTGTTCGGGGCGCTGACCGTGGTCTGTGTCCATTGGGCGGCTGTCCCGGCGGCATTCGCGGCCATCTTCCGGGGGGCGTTTGGCTTGCAGGCCGCCGGGGGCGGGGTGTTGGGTTACGGCATGGCCCGGGCCATCAGCTGGGGATTCAAGCGGGGAGCCTTTTCCAACGAAGCAGGACTGGGCGCGTCGGTGCTGGTGCACTGCGCGGCCAACGTGGAGGAGCCTGTCCAGCAGGGAATGTGGGGGATGTTCGAGGTGTTTGCAGATACCATGGTGGTCTGCACCCTCACGGCCCTTGTGGTACTCACCAGCGGCCTTGTGGATCTGGACACCGGTGCGGCCCTGACCGACGTGGAAGGCTCCGCACTGGTGGGGCAGGCCTTTTCCACGGTGTTCGGGGCGTTCGGGCCGCAGTTCATCGCGGTGTCGGTCCTGCTGTTTGCCTATTCCACTACGCTGGGGTGGAGCCATTACGGCACCCGGGCAGTGGTGTATCTGCTGGGGAAGCGTGCCGCCGCAGGATATAAACTGGTGTTTGCGGCCATGGTGCTGGTGGGTGCTGTGATGAAGCTGGACCTGGCCTGGGCGCTCTCCGATACCTTCAACGGCCTGATGATGCTGCCCAATCTTGTGGGCGTGGTGGGGCTTTCGGGAGTGGTGGTCCGGGAGACACAAGCGTATCTGAAACGAAAATGACCCTCTCCGTCCCTGCAGTCTGTCTGTCAGATGCGGGATGGAGAGGGGCATTCTTTATCGCTTCTTTTTATTCGGCTTCGGGGCAGGCCGCTTCAGGCTCCGCACCGCGTCACGCCCGGCGGCGATGCCGCTGCCAAAGGCCCAGTGCAGGTTGAAGCCGCCGCAGCTGCCGGCGCAGTCCAGCGTTTCACCCACAAAGTAAAGGCCGGGGCAGCCCTTGAACTGGAAGCTGGGGGTCACTTCGGTCAGGCTCAGGCCGCCGCCGGTGGTCTGGGCCTGCTTCCAGCCGCAGGGGGTCAGACCCTCGAACAGCCAGTGCTTGGCCGCGTTGGCCAGCACCTGCCAGGCGGCATCCGGCAGGGTGTCCACCGGTTTTTCAGGCAGCTTTGCCGCTGCCCACAGGGCGCGGCCCAGCTTGGGGTTGAGCAGACCTGTCCAGAAATCCGCAGGTGCCTTGCCCGGCAGCAGGGGCACCCGGGCCGCAAACAGGGCGGTCAGGGCAGTCTCGTCCAGCATGGGGAAGAGGTCCAGCTCAACGGCCGGGCGCTTTGGCCCCCGCCCCGGGGCCAGATGGCCGGACAGCTGCATGATGCAGATGCCCGAAAGCCCGTAGTCTGTGAACTGCACCTCGCCGTTTTCCACAGCCACGGTGCAGTGGCGGTCGAGGTCCAGCAGGGTGGCAGCGGCCTTGGCCCGGATGCCGGCCAGAGATCGGTTGGGCTTTGCTGTCTGCAGGGCGGTCAGGCAGGGGTACAGCGGCTCCAGCTTTCCGCCACACTGGGCGGCGAATCGGGTGCCGAAGCCGTCGGTGCCGAACTGCGGCCCGGCATTGCCGCCCATGGCGCAGATGACGGCATCGGCCCGCAGGGTCTGGTCCTGACCCTCGGCATCCTCGCACAGGATGGTATAGCCGCTGCGGTTCTGGCTCAGGGTCTGCACAGTGCAGCCGGTACGCACCTCCACGCCCAGCCGGGCAAGGTGGCCTTCCAGCAGGGCCAGCACGTCTGCGGCCTGGTTGGAGTAGGGGTATACCCGCCCGGCCTCATCGGTGCGGGTGTACAGGCCCAGCGCCGCGAACCATTCCAGCGGTGCGGCGGCATCCACCGCGGCCAGCAGGGGCCGCAGGGCGGCGGGGTCAGCGGTGAAATACTGCTCCGGTGCAATGCCGGTGTTGTCCAAATTGCAGCGGCCGTTGCCGGTGGCCAACAGCTTTTTGCCGCACCTGGGGTTGCGGTCCAGCACCGTCACCCGCACTGCCCCTGCCGGGGCAGACTGGCGGCGGCCAATGCGGCGGCAAGGCCCGCTGCACCGCCGCCCAATATCACGATCTGCTGCATAAGAGCACCCCCTCGGAAATCCATACATTTTATTATAACATACACAGCAGCAAAAGGATAGAAGAATGCCCCAAATTTGCAGCGAATAATCTTTGACGAAAGCCTTGACAGAAAAAGCAGAATTTGGTAGTGTTGATTCGACGGAATTGCGTGGTTTCGCAGGCTGTGGAAATGCGGCCGGAAAAGGGCAGAGAGTTGGGACTCTGCTGAGGAGAAGCTGAATATGTGGAAGAAAAAAGAAAGATGGACGGCAGCTGCGCTGCTGCTGGCGATGGTCGTGGTGACAGGTCTGTGCTGGTACGTCCTGTACATCCGGCAGCAGTTCTATGACGAAGGCACCCGCAACCTGCTGGAGACCTATGAGCAGGTGGATAAGGCGTTTACCATCTTCAGCCGGAGCAACTGGAACATGCTGAACGAGTGGGGCAAGAGCCTGCAGGCTGCCAATGAGGAGGGCCTGGCGGAGGAACGCCTGCGCAGCTATGAGGCCGAGCGGGAGATCTGGCGGTACAGCAGCGTGTATCTGTTCAATGAAAACTGCGAATATTGGAGCATCCGGGGCAAGCATGAAAAAGTGGATCACCTCTGGACGGCCTTTGAGGAGATGTACCGCACCGGCAAGCCTACGGTGTCCAGCTACATCATGCGGAGCGGGGAGCGCCGGGTGGTATACTCTGCGCCCATTGCGCCGGTGGAGATCGACGGCACCACCTACACCAGCCTTGCCGTGAGCTATCGGAATAAGACCATAGAGGAATTGATTGGCGGCAGTGCTTACGGCGGCCAGAGCGACTGCTACATCATCCATCCCGATGGCGATGTGATGCTCTCGGAGGAGCCCAAGAGCGAGATCGAGGACTGGATGGACAACCTGTTCGACTACCTGCAGAAGTATGCGCAGGTGGATGCGGGCACACTGACCCGGGCCCGGCAGGACGTGGCAGAGGGCCGCAGCGGCAGCCTTTCCTACTGGCTTGAGGGCAAGAGCTATTATCTGGTCTACCAGCCTGTGGGCTTTCAGGATCTGTCCATTGTGGGCATTGTCGGCCGTGACGTGGTGGACAGTGGAATGCGGAAGATCCAGAACGCCACCATCCTGCTGCTGGCTGGGCTGTTCTTCTGCGCAGGCATCGTGCTGGTGCACGGTGTCCGCACCGATGCCCGCCTGCGCGTGGAGGAAAAGGAGCGCGCCCTCCGGCAGGAAGGGGAGGCCCGCCAGCAGATGGAGGACCTGGCCAACACCGACGGCCTGACCGGACTGTATAATGAACGCTATTTTGACGCATTGTTGAAGGAAAACGAGCTGAACAGGACACCGTTTGTCCTGTTCTACCTCGACCTTGACCGTTTCAAGCCTGTGAACGACCGTTACGGCCACGATGTGGGCGACCAGCTGCTCAAGGAGGTGGCCAGCCGCCTGCGGGGCTGCGTGCGGGAGAGCGATGCGGTGTTCCGCATCGGCGGGGATGAGTTCGCCTCATCGTCAACGGAGCCGTAACGGAGGGGTTCTGCAAGAGCCGGGTGGAAAAGATCAAGGCAGCCATCCGGGAGCCTTACCGCCTGAAGGATGCAGAGGTGCAGGTTGGCACCAGCTGCGGCTGTGCGGTCTACCCAAGTGACAGCGACGATGTGCGCGCCATCCGCATCCTGGCCGACCACCGGATGTATGAGGATAAGCAGCGCTCCGGCCGGAGCTGAATGAATAATTCCCTTCCTGTTTCCACAGAATAACCATACTTCACAGAAATCTGGAAGCAAAACCGGAACATGGAAAGGAAGGGAACCTTATGAAAGCAACCGGCATCGTGCGCCGCATCGATGAGCTGGGGCGGGTGGTCATCCCCAAGGAGATCCGCCGCACCCAGCGCATCCGCAGGGGAGACCCGCTGGAGATCTTCACAACGGGGGACGGAGAGGTCATCTTCAAAAAGTATTCGCCCATGGGGGAGCTGAGCGGGGTGACGGCCCAGTATGTGGATGTGTTGAGCAAGTGCTTTGCCCTGACGGCCTTTGTCTCAGACCGGGACCGCATTCTGGCGGCATCCGGTGCGGGCAGGCGGGATCTGGCAGACCGCAGTGTGAGCCAGCCGCTGGAAAAGCTGATGGACAGCCGCAAACCCTACCAGAGCGATGGCAGCCTGAAAAGGCACTGCTGCCCTGTGAGGGCTCGCCCCGGGTGCTGCTGTGTGCCGTGCCCATCATTGCGGCGGGGGATGTCACCGGCAGTGTGGGCCTGCTCACGGAGGACCGCACCGCCCAGCCTGATGCCGCCCAGCTCAAGGCGGTGAACGTGGCGGCGGCATTTCTGGCAAAGCAGATGGAGGAATAATACCTTATAATAGAGAAGCTGCTGCACAGAGCTGAACTGCACCCCATTTGTTAGACAGTATGGTATACTGTTTAGGAAATGGGGTGTTTTTGTATGCCAAAGGGACAACGAAAGTACAACGGAGCTCAAAAGGTAGAAATCATCAAACAGCTTCACAAT
>ENA-OQIO01001494-OQIO01001494.1-human-gut-metagenome-genome-assembly--contig:-NODE-1494-length-11383-cov-2.684879_pt1 | contig 11383 bp, 11 predicted proteins | sample MGYA00242573_ERZ504737 | MGnify/ENA primary metagenome ERZ504737 (study PRJEB26092, sample SAMD00036203) | human gut metagenome | host: Homo sapiens | study: EMG produced TPA metagenomics assembly of... | reverse complement strand
TTTTTCTGCTATTTGTCCTGACTTTTTCCCACCACCGCTCTATCCGGCTTTTTGACTCTGAATCAGCTTGAGTCTGTTGTTGATAAGGAGAACTGCTGATGCGTTTCTTCTCCGTTTGGTGAGGAGCGTCGGGAACGATCGTATCACGATTCTTCTTTTCCTGGTGAAATGTGTCGGGAATGACATCGTCAGCACTATCCTCTTTGTGATGCAAAGAGGAAGGAACGGTATTCTCACTGCTTTCTTCTTCCTGGTGAGAAGAAGAGGGGACTGGAATATCATTCCCGAAGTGTTTCCACGCAAGACGGATATGCCAGTGAAATCTGCTCTCTTTATATGAAACTGTTCCTGAGATCAGATGAAAGAGCCAGTGAAAAACTGCTTTTGCCTGTGCGGAATCGACAGATCCATCAGATGTTCCCTCAGCCCGGTAAGAAAAAGGATTGAACAGCACAAGCAATATCACAAGCAAAAGAAGAGCTAAAATGCCTAACAGGATCATGCCAAGTATTTTTAAGATCAAAAGGAAAATATGTATCATTGACACCTCCGGTTTTCTTTTATGGATTCATTGTGCTTCTGCAGGATATAATGCCGGATATCAACACTCTGGGTAGCGGCGAAAACTTCCTCCGTAATCTGCCGAATCAGCTCCAAAGCACTGTCATATCCGTCAGCCAGTCCGACCACAAATAAAGGGGTGTTCTCGTAAATGTGCTGCTTTAAGAGCAGGGAAGAAAAAAAATCCAGTTGATTCTGAGGACTCTGAGAAAAAGCAATAACGTAAATGGAGGGCTGGAGGTTATTGGCTGACAGCTTCTTTTTAATTTTTGCTTCTTTCTTTTTCAGATTTTCGTTCATATATAAATGACAGTAAAAAGTAATCTGCATACCTGCCGCCCTCCTGCTAATTCTAATTATAATAAGAATCTAAAATCTCTCCTGCAATCGATACTGCCTTACACTGGAACTTCCGTCAGAACCTTCGGTAATCACACTGATGACGAGTTCGGGGTTATCTACATTGGTAAATCCCATAAACCAGGAATGGGTTTTCTCTCCATCGGACATACTGTATTCAGCAGTTCCGGTCTTTCCGGCAACGGTATAACTTCTGCCACGGAGTACAGAACCAGTTCCCTCTTCTACTACAGCAGACATATATTCTTTCAACTGTGCGGCTTCATCGGAAGTCATTACTTTTTTGTAGCTTTTCGGAACATTTTTGCGGATCTGAGTTCCTGTATAGTTGGTTACATATTCCACAAGATAAGGCTGCATAACGGTTCCCCCATTGGCGACTGCCTCTGCGATCAGAGCCATGTGGTAAGGACTGACGGTCGTCTTTCCCTGTCCCATTGCAGTCATCATGATTTCTCCTGAACCGGAAGAGGAATCAAGTGCAAAAGAACTTTTGGAGGTATTCAGGTCTCCCGGCAGTGATTTGTTGAAAAGCATATCTTCCGCAGTCTTTTTATATTGTGAGATATCTAACTGTAATCCTATATTTGCAAAAGATGCATTACAGGAGTTTGCAAAGGAACTTCTCAGATCTTCCTGTCCATGTGCGTGACCTCCAAAGCAATGAATGGTAATATCTCCCTCTGTGATCTCTCCGTTACAGTCATAAGTATAATCGCGGTATGAGGCATTCTGACGGATATAAGACAGTGCCGTAACTACTTTAAAAGTAGATCCGGGAGCATAAGATCCCTGCGTTGCACGATTCAGAAGCGGACTGTTCGTATCGTCCGAATTTAAATCAGACCAGGCAGCAACGATATTATTTGGATCGTAAGCAGGCTTTGATACCATTGCGAGGATCTTTCCGGTAGCTGCTCCATGACAACAACGGCTCCTTTATTTTCGCCTAATGCCTGATAAGCAGCCTGCTGAAGATCAGCATCCAGTGTCGTAACGACTGTATCGCCCATATTCTTCGTCTCACTGAATTCATTTTTCAGTTTTTCGATAAAGAAAGCATTGGAGGTGAGCAGTTCAAAATTTTCGACAGATTCAAGACCTGTCTTTCCAAGCTTGTCATTACTGTATCCGATGACATGGGCAAATAACTCCCCGTATGGATAATTCCTGGATTCATTTCCATCCTCATCAACAACGGTTTCAGCCAGAGTATTTCCATTTTTGTCGACCAGCTTTCCACGGATTACACTCTGTGCATAAGCATCCTGACGCTGGTTATAGGGACTGTTCACAACCAGTTTTGCCCTGACGATGGAGAAATATACGAGATATCCCATAAGAGCAATAAAAAGGATAACAAAAAAGTAAGTGACTCTAGCGAACTCTTTGTTGGTTGTGCGACCTTGCTTTTTTTGGCGTTCTCTGCCTTGGGACTTCCTCGAATCTCGGTTTATCTGATGTTGTTGATTTTTTCTTGGTCTTTCTTCCCGAACCATCTTTTAATTCCCTTTCTCTTCTTTTTGCGTTCTTCTCATGCTGTAGTTTTTTTCGGCGTTTTTTCTTCCCGTTCGGCCTCTTCATCTTCCCTGACGATATATAGCCCCTGAATGATACCGAACATGATCATGGTACTCAGAAGAGAACTTCCGCCATAGCTTACAAATGGCAGGGTAACGCCTGTCAGTGGAATGAATTTTGTGACACCGCCGATCTGCAGAAATACCTGGAAGATATAGCAGGTACCGAGTCCAAGTGCAACCAGTTTATAAAACTGATTCCGCAGTTCCATCGCAATATTTAAAAACATCACATAACAACTCACGCAGATCAGAATCAGACAGAGAGAAAAGATCATCCCTATTTCCTCCGTGATCGCAGAAAAGATCAGATCCGTCTCCGCTACCGGAATCGTATCCGGCTGCCCTTTGAAAAGTCCTGTACCAAACCATCCTCCCGAACCGATTGCAAAAAGCGACTGTGCGATCTGGTATCCGCCATTGCTGTAAGTGGCAAAAGGATCCTGCCATGCGGCAACACGTACCTTGATATGGGAGAAAATGTGATACCCTATGACGGCGGCACCACAACCGGCTCCCACACCTGCGACTGCATAGAGCGGCTGCCTTGTGGCAACATAAAGCATGATCAGATAGACTACAAAGTAGATCAGTGCTGCTCCAAGATCGGTGGAGATGACCAGGATCAGTACGTGGGCTGCGGCAACGGCAGTCGTCACTACAACATTCTTAAATTCAATCGATTTTTTCAGGCTGGATGCAACATAAAATACGAACAGGATCTTGACAAATTCTGAAGGCTGGATGCTTACAGGACCAAGATTAAAACTTAATTTTGCTCCGCCTGAGGTAGCTGCGAAGAGTGCAACGACCAGAAGGGCAGCTCCTCCGACACCGGCATAAATGTAAGTCCAGTTTTCAAGAAATTCCATCTTGCGGATCAATACCGGTACGATCAGTCCGAAAGAAACTCCTACAATAACAAAAGCAAGCTGCTTTACAGCAATGCCGTACGGAGATTTACTGTCTACGGATAAACGGGTGATCATGATCATTCCGGCAGTGATCAGCATACACATATTGTTGACGACCAGCCTCGATACACTGGGGTAGATCAGATTATATAAGAGGATCACTCCCAGTATGACAACAGCCAGTGCTGCATAAATAAAAAGAATACGCAGATCCTTTTTCGCAGTATACATGGCAAAAAAAGAAACCATCTGCAGTAAAAATAAGAGAACATCCTGACGGATCAGTACTCTTTTCTCTTCATCCTCATAATTTCTCGTAAAAATTGAGAAACATGAAAAGGTATATGCGGCCATTAGTAGGATAATGATGTATTTAGAAATTTGTATTATAATATTAGTCATTTTACACCTGCTTTATATAATTCCCCGATGAAAGTGTCCGGTCATGTAGTCAAAAGGAATTTCAACGGAGGTTCTTTCCGTATAATTATTTTCTGTGCAGAAGAGACGTAAGATCCGGCATACTTGCTCTCCTGTCTCGGACGTAAACTGTAATCTGCTCCGCAGGGGTGCTAATTCCTGTATCTCTGCATAAAATTCCAACAGACAAAGTGGCGAAGGATCGTATATTACATTATAACAAAGATCACAGAAGTTCTTCACCTGCAGAGAAAGTCCTTTGCGGTCTGACAACGTCATAAGACCGGCAGTGTGCGTGCATCCACGAACAGTATTTTGGATACATTGTGCGGAGATCATGACAGGAAGATAACCATAGACCGGCAATTCCATATTCGTGAGTCCAAGATTGCCAAGTTCCCGTGCATTTAACTCAAGGGGAGCGGTCATTTCAGAAACTCCATGCTGCACCCAGAAAGCTCTGGAAGACTGGTTGAATATATAGAGATTATGATCCAAAATTATTTTTTTGTCAAATCCATGCTCTTTCAGGAACTGATAGGATTCATAATTCCTGATCAGAATCCCGTTGACAGGGAGAAGAGACAACTTTGGATACAGTTTTTTGAATAGTGCAACCGCTTTTTCCCTGAAAATATAGGGAAATGCAGGACAAATCTCGATCTGCCGGTTTTGCAGAGCCTTAAGGTCTCTATCAAATGAAGAAGTTGTACATAACCGGAAATCAGGATAAAGCCGTTGAATCTTTCCATGATCCTGACCGGAAAGAATGAAACCGGTTATTGCATTCCATTGTTCTTCTGTCTCAACGAGAATGGAAAGTCCGGGAATCTGGCTGTGAGAGACAGAACCGGAACTCTTCAATGGAGAAGCAGCCCCATGAGAATCTGCCAAAACCATGTCAGTAGAATCAGGCAGATTCTGTCCTGATTCATGTAGGGTACTTTGAGATAACAGATCCCTGCAGAAAGAATCTGCTATCGCTTCTTCTAATCCATCCAATGCATAACGCCGCAGACGGTTCAATTCTTTCATCGGAAGAAACGAACCAGGATCAATCTGAAGCTCCAATGTCTCAAATTCAAAAGGCGTTTCCCCGGTCTTCATAAGCTGTGTTCTGAGCCGTTCTTCCTCCAAGGGACGGTTTGCGGCAGCCTGAACAGGAACTTCTGTATAGGCCGTGAAAGAACGGTTCCCCTTACAGACAGTAAAGAATCCTTTCTGCCCGATGGTAAGAGACAAAAATCCATAAATTTTTTCCCGGAGTTTTCCGTTTATATAATCGTGGTCAAGCCGTTCGATTAACTGTTGGTTGCGGATACGGTGAAAGACAGTTCCTTTTGGAAAATTCATTTTCTTCGGAACAAGAAAATGAACAGTCTCTCCCTTTTTTACATCCTTACCAAATGTATAATTATTTTTTCCTCCTGCAATTTCCAGAACATCCTGTGCATGGAGCTGAGTCATGGCAACACCGGAGATTTCCCGTCCGCTCTGAGCTGTTACTCTGACAGCAGCAACACCGGCATGGTTGGGACGATCCAGTGCAAGCATATCCCGTCCGTTCTGACGGAGATAGTAGCCGGTATGGGAATTTCCGCGGTTATACAGATCCATCAGCATTTCCCGGTCCTGGTCGCTTACAGAAAAATGGTCTCTTCCATTTCTGAGATAAAGGTCAACATATTTCCGGTACATGGAAGTCACACCGGCTACATATTCCGGCTTTTTCATTCTTCCTTCGATTTTAAACGAATCAATTCCTGCTTCAATCAGATCCGGAATCAGCTCAAGGGTACAGATGTCTTTCAGACTCAGATAGTATTTCTGCTTTCCATCTGCTGTATAAGGAAGTCTGCAAGGCTGGGCACACTGCCCTCTGTTGCCACTCCTTCCACCAATCATGCTGCTGAGAAGGCACTGGCCTGAGTAGCAATAGCAAAGTGCACCATGCACAAAACATTCGATTTCAAGATTCGTATCCTGATGAATCTTACGGATCTCATTCAGGGAAAGTTCTCTGGAAGGAACAATTCTTGCAGCACCTTCCTGCTCAAGAAACTTTGCTCCAAGAGAATTAGTCAGGGTCATCTGGGTGCTTGCGTGAAGATCCATTTCCGGGAAATGCTGTCTGATAAAGGAGAAGACTCCGATATCCTGGACGATTACTGCATCCAGTCCACACGCATACAGAGGTGCAAGATAATCGTAAAGGTCTGCAAGCTCTTCATCTTTTAAAAGTGTATTCACAGTAAGATAAAATCGCCTGTCATGGAGATGAGCCTCCCTGATCGCACGGAGCAGCTCATCCTGTGAAAAGTTGTCAGCATATGCACGGGCTCCGAATCTTGCTCCGGCTGCATAAACAGCATCAGCTCCGGCCTGGATCGCGGCATGAAAACATTCATATGATCCTGCAGGGGCAAGAATTTCTATTTTCTGTTCTTTTTTCATATCTGATTCCTGTTCTTAAGTTAAACTGGTTAAAAAGGCTGTGAAAGAAAAAGGCTGTCAGAATGACAGCTTTTTCTGGTTACCTTCTACGGTTTTTCATTTCGGTTTCAAGCTTCACAATCTGCATCTGAAGATCGTTGTTCTCTTCCTTCATCTTTGCAAGTTCTTTTTCAGCATTTTCAAGTTTGATCTGTGCTGAAATCAGCTCATGCTTTAGATCGTACATCTCTTTGTCCTTAAGTTCGATATCGCTTTCCAGGGAATCTCCCTGCTTTTTGGCTTTAAAGTAGTCATCTGCAATATTAAGGGCGAGAAGTACATTACGGGTATCGGCACTCTGCTTTCTGTAGCCCTCACTGTTCGTGCATTCCGTAATTTTATGATTCAGATAGGAAGATACTTCTGTAAATATTCCTCTCCCTCAAAACCGCTGAGAGTATAGACCTTCCCTCCGATTAATACTTCTGTAAAATGTTTTGCTGACTCATAGCATCCTCCTCGCATTTCTTAATTGCTATTATAAACTATTTACCAGCAAAAACCAACTGTTTTTTCATCGGATTCAGGTTATCCGGGATCAGAATGATTCCGATTCTGGTTTATTGAGGCTGGGGGATCCCAAGATGACTGTATGCGAGGGCTGTTACAACTCTTCCACGGGGAGTACGCTGAATGAATCCATTCTTGAGCAGATAGGGTTCATAGACATCTTCCAGTGTACCGGCATCTTCAGAAATAGATGCTGCAAGTGTATCAAGTCCGACAGGCCCTCCCTGAAATTTCTCGATCATGGTAAGCAGAATGCTGCGGTCAATGTGATCTAGTCCATACTTATCCACATCAAGAAGATCTAATGCATAATTAGCAACTTTTTCGGTAATGACCCCGTCATATTTTACCTGTGCAAAGTCTCTCACCCGCTTCAGCAGACGATTGGCGAGACGCGGAGTTCCACGCGAACGTCGTGCAAGTTCCATTGCACCGGACTCTTCAATCTCTACGCCGAGTACTCGGGCAGAACGCAGGATGATCGTCATCAGTTCCCGGTCTGTATAAAATTCCAGTCGGTTGACAACGCCGAAGCGGTCTCTTAACGGTGCAGTCAGCATACCGGCACGGGTGGTAGCTCCGACCAGTGTGAATTTAGGCAGATTCAATCGTACAGAACGGGCTCCGGGTCCTTTTCCGATCATGATATCAATGGCATAATCTTCCATGGCGGGATACAGAACCTCTTCTACCTGCCGGTTCAACCGGTGAATTTCATCTACAAAAAGTACATCATTTTCCTGAAGCCCGTTCAGAATAGCAGCCATCTCTCCTGGCTTTTCAATCGCAGGGCCGGAGGTAACTTTCAGATTCACCCCCATTTCATTGGCGATAATTCCGGCAAGAGTTGTCTTTCCGAGTCCGGGAGGACCATAAAAAAGCACATGATCCAGAGCCTCTCCCCGGGCTTTGGCAGCTTCAATATAGATTCCCAAAGTCTTTTTGGCCTTTTCCTGACCGATATATTCAGTCAGATGTTGAGGGCGGAGCTGTCCTTCTATTTTGATATCTTCTTCCAGATTTTCTGTTGTAATGATTCGCTTTCCCATAGTTTAACCTCTGTCATTAAAGTAAAAATTTTAATGCTTCTTTCAGGATATCCTCCACAGAAGAACATTCCGGAGAAGACTTTTTAACTGCACGAAGACTTTCAGCACTGCCATAACCAAGAGCTGTAAGTGCCTGGACTGCTTCTGCCTGCATGGTATTGGAGGCAGTGTCCGTACCGGATGCCAGATCCTCAGAGTCGCCTCCATGAGCGGCATGCTCCAGCATATCTTCAATATTCAGCTTGTCTTTTAATTCCAGGATCAGCTTTTCAGCAGTCTTTTTTCCGATTCCCGGTGTGGCGGAGATTGCTTGGCATCTCCGGAAAGTACTGCAAACCGCAATTCATCAGGAGAAAGGCAGGACAAAATATTTAATCCTGCTTTTGGACCAATGCCATTCACACCGATCAGAAGACGGAATACATTCAGATCCTCTTTGGTCAGAAATCCAAACAGTTGCATAGCATCCTCTCTTATATTCAGATAAGTATGGATTTTGACTTGCTGACCCATGGGTGGGAGTAAGGATAAAGCCTGCTGTGGCATATAAATGCCATATCCGACTCCGTTGACATCAACGATGGCTTTTTGCTCCTCAATATCACATAATTCTCCTCGTATGTAAGATATCATAATTCTTCCTCTTTCTTATTTATTTCAACAATGAACCGGTTGGGAAATTACAACCGGATACTCTGAGTGCGTTTAAGCACTTCTGCGGACAAAATTCCAATAACAGCTCCGGTAATCACTCCTGCAATTAAAAGTACAGGAAGATAGTAACCAACCTGATACGTCTGCACTACGAACATGGCAACCAGCAACTGTCCGACATTATGTGAAGCTCCACCGCCAATACTGATACCGGCGACAGTGAACTGTCCGGTCTTTTTTAGAAAAACCATAACTGCAAGACTTAACAGTCCTCCACCAAGGCTATAAAATATACTGAACATATTTCCGAAAATCAGACCCGACAATAAAATGCGTATTACGGAAAGTAAAAGAGCATCCCGTGGACAACCTTTGTACAGCAGGATCACGACCAGAAGATTGGCGAGTCCCAGCTTCATTCCTGGAATTCCAAAATTGATGGGGATGAGCAGTTCTACATAGCTTAAGATCAGGGCCAGAGATGTAAATACACCAAAAACTGCAACTTTATTTTTCATCTGAGAAACTGTCTCCTTCTAATAATAACAATATGCAGGGATCAAAGGTCAGCTTTCCTGAAAAGAAATGCTTTTTACCGGGAAATGCTGTCAATCTCATTGCGGGTATCACCTGCTTCTATTGCAATCACCACTTTGTTCGGGAGACAGATGATACTCTCCCCGTCCCTTGATATCGCAAGATGGTTTACGCAGATCTGATCCGGGCAGTCAGCCTCTATCATGCGGACAGTTCTGTCCTGGATACGGATCTGATTCGATTCATTAATATTTACAGTCTGGTCTGTATTAAGATCATAAGTTCCATATGGATTCCCATCGATACTTACAACGACCTGTGCATGATCCGTCTTTCCGGTCAGAATCTGAAAAGCAAGGATCATAAGGGCAAGTCCTGTGATCCCGGCGGCTAAAAGCCAGTCATTTTTTTTCATGCCAGTCTCCCATCTGTGCTGTCTGCGTATTGTTGTGATGCATTTAACAGAATGCAATATTGTGAATCTGAAAAATTCATCTGCTTATCTATTTCAATAATATAGCACAATCACTTCTTAAATGCAACCACACGTTCGATTGCACCGCTATTGTGAGCATCAATGTAAAGCAGGACTGCTGTAAAGGAGAAATTTCAAATAGTTGTACTATTATCTAAAAAAAGGTATACTAGATATCAAAAATGACAGTTCAGGGAGCAAATAAATGAAAAAAGGAACTCATTCTCTTTTCCCGTGCATGCTGGGAATGGTAATTTTATGTGTGATATTCACCGGATGTACATTGGCAAGGATAAAAGAACCTCTTACGATGACAGGAACTTATTTTGATACAGTGATCCAGTTGCAGGTATGGGATGCGGATGAAGAAATCCTGGAACATTGTAAGAATCTGTGCAGGAAATATGAAAATCTCTTCAGTGCAGAGGTTGAATCCAGTGATATTGGAAGGATTAACCAGGCAGAGGGAAAACCTGTCAGTGTATCCAGTGAAACCGCAGAGCTGATTCAGTTGGGGATTCATTACGGAGAACTTTCAGATGGGAAATTTGATATTACGGTTCTGTCAGCATCCGAGCTTTGGGATTTCCATGATGGAAAGAAGGTGATACCTGATCAGAAAGTACTGGAAGAGGCAGTCAGTCATATTGATTATAAGAACATCCAGGTAGATGGAACGACTGTAACAATGAAAGACCCAAAATGCAGGATTGATCTTGGCGGAATCGCAAAAGGGTATATCGCTGACCGGTTAAAAGAATATCTGGAAAAAGAAGGAATCGAACATGCAACGATCAACCTTGGAGGAAATGTGCTGACAATCGGAACAAACCTGATGGATCGGATTATAAGATCGGGATTCAGAAACCGTTTGCAGCGGACGGAGAAGTTCTGGAAGTCTTTCAGTGCATGATCGGTCTGTGGTATCCTCAGGGGATTATGAACGATACTTTGAGAAAGACGGTGTAATCTATCATCATATCCTTGATCCTCAAAGCGGGTGGCCGGTGCAGAATGACCTGGATCAAGTTACGATCTTTCAGATTCTTCCGCAGATGGGGATGCTCTAAGCACGACCTGCTATGTCCTTGGACTTGAAAAAGGAATGAAACTGATTCAGGAAATGGATGATGTAGAGGCAATTTTTGTGACGAAAGACGGAGAGATTCACAGAAGTTATTAAATTTGTGTTTGTTGGAATGATACGCTTGTAAAGCAAAAGACTTCTTTATGGCGAAGCGGACGCGGAAATCAGAGATATTCCTTCGCGGTGCAGGCCCGCTTTACCTCAGCCCGTTGACCGTTTGTAACTCGAAAGTGGAAATCTTCGTGCAATGGCACTCGATTTACTTTCTCTAACAAACACTGCAAAGTGTCTTCGGAACGCTCCTGCTAATGCACCTGCTCAGGAACACCCTACTTTCCGCTGACCATCTCGATAAGAAGTTTTTTAACTCCACAGCGTAGTCACTCAACAATACAAGATTTAAAAGATAAAAAGAGCCGGATGGCTATTGGCTAAGATATTCGATCGTAAATGATGTCGGGGGCTTTTGACCCCGACATCTTTAATATTTGACTAATCATTCATCTTAGTTGATAGCCTTCCGGCTTTTTACTTCTTACTTAAATTTCGTGTTTGTTAAGAGAAAATGTCCCGGCACGAGAACTGTTTTCTGACTTGAAAAGCCTAATATCCGCCTTTGCTGTTGCGTGAGCAGTGCATTGACAGGGAGCGTTCCGAAGACACTTTGCCCAACTTGTTAAGGAACGTAAACAGGAGTGCCTCTGCACGAGTGTTTCCACGTTCCTGTTACAAGTTGTCAACGG
>ENA-OQIO01001492-OQIO01001492.1-human-gut-metagenome-genome-assembly--contig:-NODE-1492-length-11386-cov-1.668709_pt1 | contig 11386 bp, 13 predicted proteins | sample MGYA00242573_ERZ504737 | MGnify/ENA primary metagenome ERZ504737 (study PRJEB26092, sample SAMD00036203) | human gut metagenome | host: Homo sapiens | study: EMG produced TPA metagenomics assembly of... | reverse complement strand
TCTTTTTTTAGTGGTCTTCCAAGTCCTGGAGAACTTACTTCTAAAATATATGCATCTTCGATAAAATCTTCTGCATCTAGTTTCTCTTCTAAGCTTCTGCTGATCAGCACGCAGTCATCAATTGCAATTCCACCTTCTTTGTCTGCGTAAACTCTTAAATACCAGTTTGCTCCTTCTTTGACATATTCTACATCCACCAGTTCAAAATTGTTGGCTTCAATGATCGGTAATACCAGTTCTTCTGTTTTTGTTTCAATATCAACTCGTCTTGCCAATGTATCAACCTTTCTTTTGTAGTGTTATTTCTTCATTGTTACACAAAATAGGAGTGGACATATGCCCACTCCTAAGTCATCTTTTCTTAAGCTATATTTAGTTTAACATGAAAAATATCTCTTGACAAGAGTTTTTTCATATATTATCAAAGAAAATCGAAACTTAACTGATCAGTATCTGATAGATCTCCCATAATTCCAAGTTCTTTCATTTTCTCGATACATGCTTGTGGTGCTTTTGTTCTGTTTCTGAAGTTTTCCAAGGATGTAAATGGTTCTCCTTTGGCTGCTTCTTCTACCTGTTGTGCCGCTTTTTCACCCATTCCATCAATACTGGTAAGTGCTGGCATGATCTTTCCATCGATCACTTGAAAATCTTTTGCCTTTGCCTTGTAAATATCCAGTGGCCAGAATTCATAGCCTCTTGCATACATTTCATCCGCAATCTTCATTTCTCGTAACAGATCAAGATCTGCATTTTTAACTTCGTGTTTTGGTGTATTCTTAATAATACTCATCTTTTCATCCAAACGTTCTTTTCCAAGACACATATCTTCATAAGAAAATGCCTTCGCTCGAATACTGAAATATGCTGCATAATATGCTAATGGGTGATAAACCTTATACCATGCGATCCTCCATGCCATCATAACATAAGCTGCCGCATGGGCTTTCGGGAACATATATTTGATCTGTTTACAAGACCAGATATACCAATCTGGCACATTGTGATCTCTCATCATCTGTTCTTGTTCATCTGTAAGTCCCTTTCCTTTTCGGACTCCTTCCATGATCTTAAATGACGCTTCCTGTTCCAATCCCTGATTGATCAGATATACCATGATATCATCTCGACAACAGATTGCTGTGGAAATAACCGCATCTCCATTCTCGATCAATGTCTGAGCATTTCCAAGCCATACATCGGTTCCATGAGACAGCCCAGAAATACGGACAAGATCAGAAAAACTCTGTGGATGCGTATCCTGAAGCATTTGAATTACAAAGTCTGTCCCAAATTCCGGTACTCCAAGTGATCCAAGCGGTGTCCCATCAATATCTTCTGGTGTGATCCCTAAGGTTTCTGTTCCATGAAATAATCCCATAACGCCTTTATCGTCCATTGGGATCGTCTGTGCATCAATTCCTGTGATATCTTCCATTCTTCGGATCATAGATGGATCGTCATGTCCCAGAATATCAAGTTTTAATAGGTTCTGGTCAATCGAATGGTATTCAAAATGTGTCGTAATGATCGGTGTATTCATATCATTGGCTGGATGTTGTACCGCTGTAAAATCATAAATTTCTTTATCATGCGGTACTACAATGATTCCACCCGGATGCTGACCAGTTGTTCTCTTAACTCCCGTACATCCAAGTGCTAATCTCTCTATTTCACAACGACGTTTACTGATTCCTCGTTCTTCCAGATATTTCAACACATAACCATAGGCTGTTTTCTCTGCCAGTGTATCCGATCGTTCCCGACTCGGAATGCTTTTCCTTTTCCAAAGATAACTTCTACATAAGCATGTGCTTTTCCCTGATATTCTCCTGAGAAGTTTAAGTCGATATCCGGCTCTTTATTTCCCTTAAATCCAAGGAATGTCTCAAACGGGATATCCTGTCCTTCTTTCGTCATCTTTGCTCCACACTTTGGACAGTATGCATCTGGCATGTCAAAACCTGACATACCCATCTTCGCATATTTTTGCACCTGTTCTGAGTCAAAATCCACAAAATGACATTCTGGACAGATATAATGTGCTGGCAACGGATTTACTTCCGTGATCCCTGACATCGTTGCTGCAAAGGAAGATCCTACCGATCCTCGTGATCCTACCAGATACCCATGGTCATTCGAATCCCATACCAATTTCTGTGCGATGATGTACATTACCGCATATCCATTTCCAATAATAGAGTTTAATTCTTTTTCCAAACGACTTGTCACTCGTTCTGGAAGATCATCTCCATAAATCTCATGTGCTCTATTATAACAGATTTCTCTTAATGTTTTGTCTGAATCTGGGATTACCGGCGGGCATTTATCCGGATGGATTGGAGAAATATTTTCAATCATATCATTGATCTTATTCGTGTTTGTTATGACAACTTCTTTGGCTTTCTCACTTCCAAGATACGCAAACTCATCTAGCATCTCCTGTGTTGTCCTAAAATAAAGTGGTGCCTGCTGGTCAGCATCTTTAAATCCTTTTCCAGCTAATAAAATAGAACGATAGATTGCATCATCTGGATTTAGAAAATGTACATCACATGTCGCAACGACTGGCTTATGGAATTGTTCTCCAAGATCTACGATCTTTTGATTGAATTTCTGAATATCTTCAATCGAATTCACATTCTCAACACGTTCGGATCCAATCATAAATTCATTGTTTCCTACTGGCTGAATCTCCAGATAGTCATAAAATGATACAATATTCGCAATCGTTTCATCTGAGCGTTCATCAAGCAATGCCTGATATAATTCTCCTGCTTCACACGCAGATCCAATGATCAATCCATCTCTATATTTATTGATCAGAGACTTTGGCATTCTTGGGCGACGGTTAAAGTAATTTAAATGTGATTCTGATACCAAGCGGTTTAAATTAACACGCCCTGTATTATTCTTAACCAGAATAATTCCATGATACATGCGTCCTTTTTTGATTAGATCGACATTATCATTTGCAAATTCGTTGACCTGATCTAGATCTGTAATATCTTTTTCTTTTAACATAGAAATGAATTCTACAAAAATCTTTCCTGTTGCTGTTGCATCATCAACTGCTCTATGGTGTGTTTCCAGTATGATATTTAAATGTTTACAAATGTTATCCAGTGTAAATTTACCAAGATGTCCCATTAGACATCTTGCAAGCCCCAGTGTATCCACAACTGTATGATCATATGGAAGATTCAACCTTTTCGCATTTTCGCGGATAAACCCTGTATCAAATCCTGCATTATGTGCAACCAAAACAGATCCCTCACAGAATTTTAAAAACTGTGGAAGAATCTCTTCGATCGTTCCCGCATCTTTTACCATATCATCTGTTATTGTTGTCAGCTGAGTAATCTTATATGGAATCGGGCGCTCTGGATTGACAAATTCACTGAATGTTTCTTTAATCTCTCCTTCCACGACTCTTACCGCACCAATTTCTATAATTCGATCATTGACACTGTTAAATCCTGTTGTCTCAATATCGAATACAACATAACTGTCCATTAGTGACTGCCCTTTTGAATCAATGATCAAATCTCCAAGGTCATCAACGAAATATCCTTCTACCCCATAAATGATCTTAAATGGATCATCTTCTTTTAGTCTCAAGTCTTCGTATGCATGACGTGCGATCGGAAATCCCTGCAATACACCGTGATCTGTAATCGCAACCGCCGGATGTCCCCATTCGTAGGCGCGATTTACAATATCTTTGATCTGTACCACACTGTCATTATCGCTCATCACTGTATGGAGATGTAATTCTACACGTTTTTCCATGGATGTGTCCTGACGTTTTTCCCTGAAATCTGTAATCGCCTTGATTCCTGCCACAGATCCTAGAGAGATCTCATGATCAAATTTGTCATACATCGCAACTGCTTTGATACGATAGAATCCACCTTTTTTTCAAACCATCTAAAATATCGGGCAACTGTTCATTCTTACGAAAACCTTGCAGCTGATCGTATCTGTAAAATCGGTAATATGAAAAATGATGATTGTTTTTTCATTACGGATTTCTCGTGTTTCAAGAAATGTGATCTGCCATGAATCACAACTTCCCCGATCTCATCATAGATATCCTTGATCTCCATCAGCTCGCCATCACAATTTCGTCCATATAATAAGGTTGGATCATTCTGAATATTTTGGTTTTTTCTTAAACATATGCTCTTTTTTTTGTTGCAGCTGCTTTCTTTCTTGCTTTTTTTCTCTTCTTTTTGTTCTTTCTCAACGATATCTGCGTGCTCCACGATCGTATGGATTTCTTGTTGTAAGCGATAATCACTTTCCATCTTAAGGCTTCGATCAATCGTCTTAGAGAAATCAAATCCGACTTTTGCATCAATAGAAAAACGTTCTTTTAAAATCATCTCAAAAAAATTCTTTGATCTCTGGGGCTTTATTGCGGTTTACAAATGTATCTTCAAAGTAAAAGGTGATCACATCATCTTCAATTCTATAATCCCCTTTTCTCACGACATTAAAAATAACCTCCCCTTTGCCTTTTAACTCAAAGAGGAAGCTTTTCATGTAATGCTCCATTAGATATTTGAGATTATATTGTTCTGACAGGTGATAACTTTCCTGAAAACGAATCTTTACAAAACGCTTTGAAAACAGCTGTTCCCGGATCGTGCGTTCCATTCTCCATGTATCGACTCTTGAGATCAGATGATCACACTGAAAAGAAATCTTAAGCGTGTTTTCTTTTTTCTTTAGTGTGATCTCTCTAATATTCGCATCTTCAAACAAAGATCTTACATCGTCAGAAACTTTCAAATCTGGAAATACACTGAAAAATGGTTTTGTTGTCACTTCCATTTTATTCACCCCAGTGTTCTAATTCATATCTTAAGTATCAAGTAATTGATCTTCTGGTACTTTACGGATAACCTCGCCTTTCTTGATCAGAAGTCCCTCTCCATTTCCACCAGCGATTCCCACATCTGCTTCTTTGGCCTCTCCTGGTCCGTTTACAACGCACCCCATAACAGCAACCTTAAGATTCAGATTTTCAAAATCTGCAGCCATTGTCTCTACCTGATTGGCAAGTGGAATCAGATCGATATTCGTACGTCCACATGTTGGGCAAGATACAACTTCAATTCCTCCGGAACGAAGTCCTAATGTCTTTAAGATCAGTTTCGCACTGGCAATCTCGTTGACTGGATCTCCTGTCAATGATACACGGATCGTATCACCAATTCCCTGACTTAAGATAATTCCAAGTCCTACAGCTGATTTGATATTACCACTAAAAACTGTTCCAGCTTCTGTGATCCCTACATGCAGAGGGTAATTGATTTTGTCTGCGACTAGGCGGTATGCTTCTGCACACATCAAAACATCAGAAGACTTAATACTGACTACCATATCATGAAAATCATATTTTTCAAGCATAGCAACTTTATCTAAGGCACTTTCTACCAGTCCTTTGTGCGGTTACTCCGTTATATTTTTTAACAAGTGGTTTCTCCAATGATCCGCTGTTTACACCAACACGGATCGGTACATGATATTTCTTTGCTGTTTCTACCACTTTGCGGATATTCTCTTCTCCACCGATATTCCCCGGATTGATACGGATCTTATCTGCCCATGTTCCATCGCTGCAATTGCAAGTTTATAGTCAAAATGAATATCCGCGACCAACGGAATATGAATCTGCTTCTTAATCTCTGTAAAAGCTTCGGCAGCTTTCATTGTTGGAACAGTACAGCGAATGATCTGGCATCCAGCCTTCTCAAGAGCAAGAATCTGTTTGACCGTCTCTTCCACATTTTCTGTCTTTGTATTTGTCATAGACTGGATGGCAACTGGATTGCCTCCTCCAATCTTAACATCTCCTATCGAAATAACTCTTGTCTGATTTCTTGTATACATGCAAATCCCCCTTTACATGAAAATCTTTACAATATCTTGATACATTACAAATACCATCAAAAGCATTAATAAGATCAACCCTGCAGTGTGTACCAGCGCTTCCATATTCTGTGGCACAGCCTTTCCAGTAATTGCTTCTATGATCAAAAACAATAAACGACCTCCATCAAGTGCTGGTAATGGCAATAGATTCATCACACCAAGGTTTGCGCTGATCAAAATGATCCAGTTTACCATTGTCAAAAATACTGTTTTAAATCCATAGGCGGCAGCTGTGTATATTGGTCTCCGACCGTTTTGACAATTCCTACTGGTCCTGAAAGATCTTTCACACCAAGTTTTTGTGAAACTAACATCTTTACACTCTTTAAAGTAATCTTTACCTGCAATCCTACTTCTCGGAAACTGTATTCGATCGTTTTTAACGGACCTACTTTCTGATATCCATTCCAGGTGATCCCGATCAGATATTGCCCTCGTTCTTTATCATACTCTGGTGTGACGTTTATATTTTTTTCTTTTCCGTTTTGTAATATCGTGATCGGAATTTTCCCTCCATCATAATCTAAATACATATAATAGGAAAACTCTCTGTAATTGTGCATTTTCTTTCCAGCAACTTTGATCATAGTATCTCCTTTACGGATTCCTGCTTCATATGCTGGTGAATCTTTTTCTACTTTGGAAATCTTCGGAATGTCAGCACCAGACATTCCGATCACGATAATTGAAAATATAAATGCTAAGATAAAGTTAAAAAATGGTCCTCCAAAAATAACTGCCATCCTTGCCCAGACGGATTTATTATTAAACGCATTTTCTCCAGGTCGCTCTTCATCTTCTCCCATCATACATGCACCACCAAACGGCAGCAGTTTGACAGAATAAAACGTCTCTCCAACCTGCTTTCCTATGATCGTTGGTCCAAGTCCAATACAAAATTCATCTACCTGAATCCCATTTTTCTTAGCGATCAGAAAATGCCCTATTCATGCACAATAATAATAATTCCAAAAATTAAAATTGCAATGATAATATTCAATGATCTACCTGCTTTCTATGTGTTCATACACCCATTGCTCTGTCTCTAACACTTCTTCCAGTGTCGGATTCTCAATAACTTTATGGGCATTCATTGTGTCTTCAATGATGTCGTAAATATCTAAAAACTGAATCTTACGGTCTAAAAATAATGCAACTGCTTTTTCATTTGCAGCATTTAAGACTGTTGGCATGCTTCCACCGATCCTACCTGCTTTATATGCATAAGGAAGTCCTTTTAGAACATCCACTGGTGGTTCTTCAAATGTAATTTCTTTTAATTTTGCAAAATCCAGACGTTCTCCCGCAAGATTTCTATGTTGTGGATAAAATAATGCATATTGAATCGGTAATTTTCATATCCGGTGTTCCAAGCTGTGCAATCACACTTCCATCCTTAAACTGAATCATAGAATGGATCACACTCTTTGGTTGTACTACAACATGAATATCATCAAAATCCACTCCAAACAACCATTTGGCTTCGATCACTTCGAGTCCTTTATTCACTAACGTTGCGGAATCAATTGTAATCTTTCGTCCCATTGACCAATTTGGATGATTCAGCGCATCTTCTACTGTCACATGTTTTAATTCTTCTGTCGTTTTCTTGCGGAACGGTCCCCCTGATGCTGTAATAATCAGAGAATCAAGATCATCTCTTTTCCCGCTCTGTAAACACTGAAAGATTGCAGAATGCTCACTATCTACTGGATAAATAGAAACACCCAGTTCTTCCGCCATTGGCATAATAATATGCCCTGCAGTTACCAATGTTTCTTTATTAGCAAGTGCGATGTCTTTCCCAGCCTTCATCGCAGCGATCGTTGGACGGATTCCGATCATTCCGACAATTGCTGTGACAACAACAGAACACTGCTCCTGTGTTGCTGCTTCTAACAATCCATCCATTCCTGCACATACTTTTATATTCGTATCTGCCAGACGAAGTTTCAACTCTTCTGCCTTCTGTTCATTGTATACAGCAACAATCACTGGCTGAAATTCTCTTGCTTGTTTCTCTAACAGATCAATACTTGTTCCTGCTGCTAAGGCTGTAACTTTCAGATCTTTATTACTTCGTACGATATCTAGTGTCTGGGTTCCAATGGAACCTGTAGATCCAATAATTGAAATATATTTCATTCTAGATCGCTCCTCCTGAGATCATAACTGTCAGATAATAAATGACAGGTGCAATAAAAATAATACTATCAAATCGGTCAAGAATTCCTCCATGACCAGGGATCAATGTACCATAATCCTTAATTCCTGAATCTCTCTTGATCGCAGATGCTGCCAAATCTCCAATGACTGAAACTGCTCCACCTAGTCCACAAACAATTGGGAACATTGTAACTGGATTAAAACTAAATCTGATATATGTGTTTAGATATAATCCATATAATGCACCAAGAATTGCCGCACCGACAATTCCGCCAACCAAACCTTCTATACTTTTCTTAGGACTTAAAATTGGTGACATCTTATGTTTTCCGATCAACATTCCTGTACAATATGCTAAAGTGTCATTTCCCCATGCTGCAAGGAATAATAATACAACAAATTCTCCTCCATTTTGTAATTCACGGATCTGATAGATAAAGGACATCATAACCGCTACATATACAAATCCAAAGAATCCTGCCATCATCTGATCCACTTTATACTTTGGAAAACGTACCACATAGCATCCGAGTAAAAAGATTAAAAATAAAATAATGATCGCTGTAGTCCATTGATCAAGATCAAATAACAATGCCACATAATAAAGAATCGTGCCTGTATATCCGATCACTGCCAAAGATGATTTCTCAATATGATAAATCTTTAAAATCTCGCTGTATCCGATCAATGCAACGATCAATGTCATTGCAAACGTCACAATTCCACCCATATATAACCCAAAAGCTGCGATCAATACTAAAATGATCCCACTGATCAGTCTTTGCTTAAACATAAACTTATATTCCTCCAAATCTGCGGTCGCGTCCATTATAGTATTCGATCGCCTTTATTAATTCTTTTTTATTGAAGTCTGGCCAAAGCACATCTGTAAAATAAAATTCTGTATATGCTAACTGCCATAACATAAAGTTTGACAATCTTTCTTCCCCGCTTGTGCGGATCATCAGATCTGGATCTGGAAGTTCTTTTGTATCCAGATATCCATTAAACACTTCTTCTGTGATCTCATCTTTGGAAAGATTTCCACTGGAAAGATCATCTGCCATATGTCTCATAGCTCGCACCATCTCATCACGACTTCCATAATTCAGTGCGATCGTAAAATTGATCCCTGTATTATCTTTGGACGCCTTCTCAAGCTCAACGATCTTCTCCTGTAAATCTTCAGAAAGTCCTGTGATATCTCCAATCACTCTGACTTTCATATTATTTTTATTTGCACGCTTGATACATGTCTTTAAATAATCACGAAGCAGTTTCATCAATGCATTTACTTCGTCCTGTGGGCGTTCCAATTCTCTGTTGAAAAAGCATAAAACTGTTAAATATTTAATTCCAAGATCATGTGCATCTTCAATGATCTTTTCCACCACTTTACTTCCCTGTCTATGTCCCATATTCCTAGGTAAATGGCGTTTTTTTGCCCATCTTCCATTCCCATCTAAGATAATGGCCACATGTTGTGGAATATTTAAATTCTCCATTTGGACCTCCTGTGTATCATATATAACTTTCATTTCTTTTCACATGAAACAAAACAGGGCTGAGATTTCAACCCTGTTGATGATTAAGATTAAACTGTCATGATTTCTTTTGATTTTGCATCAACTGCTTCATCGATCTGTTTGATGTATTTATCTGTCATCTTCTGTACTTTGTCTTCTTCATCTTTTGCCTGATCTTCATTTAAATCTCCGGCTTTATTCTGTTTCTTGACAAAATCATTTGCATCACGACGGATATTTCTAACTGCTACCTTTGCTTCTTCTCCACGTTTCTTAACATCTTTTGCAAGCTCTTTTCTTCGTTCTTCTGTAAGATCTGGGAAGTTTAAGCGGATTGCTTTACCATCATTTGTTGGTGTGATCCCGATATCAGATACTAAAATCGCTTTCTCGATCTCTTTTAATAAGTTTGGCTCCCATGGCTGAATCATGATCGTTCTTGCTTCAGGTACAGAAACATTACCAACCTGTGCTACAGGAGTTGCAACTCCATAATAATCAACTTTGACTTTATCTAATACATGAGGATTAGCACGTCCTGCACGAATTGTCATAAAATCATTCGCCATACTGTCTAAAGATTTCTGCATCTTGTCTTCAAATTGTTTTAACATGTTTCTTTCGTCCTCCTAATTTATCAAACGGTTACATATGTTCCGTTAAATTCACCTTTCATTAAATTCTCAATGCTGTTTTCTTCATTTAATCCAAAAACTGCTAATGGCATCTTATTCTCAAGGCACATGATCGTCGCTGTCAGGTCGATCACTCCTAATTTCTGATCCAACACTTCTTCCATTGTGATACTGTCATATTTCACCGCATTTTCATTCACAGCAGGATCACTGTCATATACGCCGTCAATTGATTTTGCTAATAAGATCGCATCTGCTTCAATCTCGATCGCACGAAGTGCTGTTGCTGTATCTGTTGAGAAATAAGGATGTCCTGTTCCACCTGCAAAAAATACAACCTTTCCTTCATCTAAAGCTTTGACTGCTTTATCTTTAGAAAATAATTCTGTAAATGCTCCGCATACAAATGGAAGTTATATTACTTCTGTTTCCATTCCTGCTTGTTCTAAATGCATCGGATACATAGATACAGTTCATAACTGTCGCAAGCATTCCGATCTGATCAGCTTTTGTACGTTCCATACTCTCGCTTGTACGTCCTCTCCAGAAGTTTCCTCCTCCGATAACGATTGCTACCTGAAGTCCCTCATCTACTAATGTCTTTACCTGACGTGCTGCATCTGCACATGTTGCTTCATCAAATCCTGTCTTCTTATCTCCGGCAAGTGCTTCTCCACTTAACTTTAAAAGCACACGTTTCATATCTTTTAAATCTTTCATTGGTCTACCTCATTTGTTCTTTCTTTGCCAAATCACTATGTGAAATTATATCATATCATCAAGAAAAGAACAACTATAAAAAGGACCTCTTTCGAAATCGAAAAAGACCCTTTTGTGTTTACAAATTCTTTCGTCCATTTAATATTGTAAAAAGCATAAACAACACTGGTATGATCAGTGCCTCAAACTGAGTTACTGAATATGCTTTTAAATACAACATTTAAAATAATCGTGGCAATCGTAATTGCGATCAGTACAAGACTGACATAAAAACATCTTTTACATCCTTCCTGTGTATTTCCATCTTTAAGACCCGTATATCCACCGACCATTGCTGCTACTGCGTAGCCGCCGATCAAAACAAGTCCAAGATAAAACTTTGTTGCAGAAGTCGTC
>ENA-OQIO01001491-OQIO01001491.1-human-gut-metagenome-genome-assembly--contig:-NODE-1491-length-11386-cov-1.751665_pt1 | contig 11386 bp, 18 predicted proteins | sample MGYA00242573_ERZ504737 | MGnify/ENA primary metagenome ERZ504737 (study PRJEB26092, sample SAMD00036203) | human gut metagenome | host: Homo sapiens | study: EMG produced TPA metagenomics assembly of... | reverse complement strand
CTTGCGAGAGCGATAGCTGGGAATGTATCGCGACGCTCCCGGTTCCGTAACTACAGGAATCTCTTCTCCAAGCTGCTTGATGATGACATCCCGCTGCAACTGGCTTGTTGCACGGTAATCGAATCACAGATGCCGGTTTCCCGTAATTGCCGTACCACCCGTTGCACCATCGACTCTTTCGAGCCATCGGGCGCAGTCAGCAGTTTAATGAATTGCTTTGACCGTGTATTATTGGAAAGCGGCCACAGCGTTTGCCCGAGCCGCCGGATAACAGTATGATTTGCATATAGATCTTTGAAAGCTATATCTGTAAATGAAAAATGAAGGATTTTTTGGGTGGGATCCTTCAAACCCACTGGAAGATTAGATTTTCCAAACTTCAAGTAGCTCATCCTGTTCTCGCTTGCTTTTTAAGTTATCGTATAATCCATATACATTCAACTGTGCAGCGAACCGCTCTGTTTCATCCTATGCGACATAGGACTAATAGACATCATAAGACATCTATACAGTAGCAAGGGTAAGAAGTATTGCTACCATCCATTCTGACAGCCTCGTCCTCCAACGTGAGAGGCTGCCCTAATTACTAAAAATATTTTTCATATTTCAGATACTTTACTATTAATAAAAAAGAATTATCTCTCTTTGGCGATTACCTACTCTTCCACTAAATGTAGTACCATCGGCGCAAATAGTCTTCACTTCTCTGTTCGGAATGGGAAGAGGTGTATTCCCTACCGCTATAGTCACCACTTTATGTTATTTTTTATCTCTCTGCCCGCATTGGATTATTCAAAAAATCCTCGTATGCTAACCGTATTCCGTCCTCCAACTCGGTCTTATATCTCCACCCAAAGGCTTCGGCTTTCGATACATCAAGCAGTTTGCGCGGCGTGCCGTTGGGACGGCTTGTGTCCCATTTGATTTCACCTTTATAGTCCACAACCTTGGCGACAAGCTCCGTCAGTGCCTTTATGGTCAGTTCCTTTCCTGTTCCGGCGTTTACTGTCTCGTACCCCGAATAGTTGTTCATCAAGAACACGCAGAGATTGGCCAAATCATCCACATAGAGAAACTCTCGCAACGGGCTACCGTCACCCCAGCAGGTCACCTCTTTCAAGCCCGCTTCCTTCGCCTCATGAAAGCGGCGGATAAGCGCCGGTAACACGTGGCTGTGCTCGGGTGGTAGTTGTCATTCGGCCCATAGAGATTGGTGGGCATCACGCTGATATAGTCCGTGCCGTACTGGCGGTTGAGAAACTCGCAGTATTTTAATCCAGAGATTTTTGCCAATGCGTATGCCTCGTTGGTCTTTTCCAGTTCGGAGGTTAGCAGGCAGCTTTCAGGCATCGGCTGGGGTGCCATACGCGGGTATATGCACGATGAACCGAGAAACTCCAGCTTCCTGCAACCATTGCGCCATGCCGAGTGGATGACATTCATCTCCAATATCATGTTCTCGTACATGAAGTCCGCCAATGCCGATTGGTTGGCGATGATACCGCCCACCTTTGCTGCGGCGAGGAATACATATTCGGGCTTTTCTTCGGCGAAGAAGCGTTCCACGGCTTCCTGGCGAGTCAAGTCCAATTCTTTGTGCGTGCGTGTGATGATATTCGTATATCCCTGGCGTTGCAGTTCTCGTACAATGGCAGAACCTACCATTCCACGGTGTCCTGCCACATAGATTTTTGCGTTCTTCTCCATTGTTTTCTCGATTATTTTACGATTCCTTTTTCGAGATATTCGGCAAGGTTGGTTCTTACCTGTTGCGATGCACGCTCAACGGCCACTTTTGCCATATCGGCATCCACCATGATTTTTACAAGTTGCTCAAACGATGTCTTTTGCGGATTCCAACCTAGTTCACGTTTCGCTTTCGACGGGTCTCCCCAAAGATTTACCACATCGGTTGGGCGGTAGAAGTCAGGAGAAACCTCAACAAGTACTTTACCGGTCTTGCTGTCGATGCCTTTTTCGTTTTCACCTTCACCCTCAAAACACAGTTCGATTCCGGCATAACGGAAAGCCAATTGGCAGAACTCACGTACCGAATGCTGCTCGCCGGTAGCAATGACAAATCTTCTGGTTTATCATTTTGGAGAATCAGCACATGCACTCCACATAATCCTTGGCATAAGCCCCAGTCACGGAGCGATGACAAGTTATCCGAGCAACAACTTGTCTTGTTTGCCTTGAGCGATACGTGCAGCGGCTAAGGTTATCTTACGGGTAACGAACGTTTCTCCGCGGCGTTCCGACTCATGATTGAACAGAATACCTGAACAGCAGAACATATTGTACGCTTCGCGGTATTCCTTGGTAATCCAGAATCCATACTGTTTTGCCACGGCATAGGGAGAGTAAGGATGGAATGGGGTATTCTCGTTCTGTGGTACTTCCTCGACTTTCCCGTATAACTCCGACGTAGAAGCCTGATAAATACGGCAGGTATCAACAAGGTCGCACTGGCGCACGGCTTCCAGAATGCGTAACACGCCAGTTGCATCGACATCAGCCGTAAATTCTGGTGAATCGAATGAAACTTGTACATGGCTTTGTGCGGCGAGGTTGTATATTTCGTTTGGCTTTACTTTTTTCACCACTTGTAAGATGCTCATCGAGTCGCCCAGGTCGGCATAGTGGAGATGGAAGTTAGGATGCCCTTCCAAATGTGCGATACGCTCACGGAAGTCTACCGATGAACGACGTATAGTACCATGCACGTCATATCCTTTTTCTAAAAGCAATTCAGCAAGATATGAACCGTCCTGTCCGGTGGTACCGGTAATTAAAGCTGTCTTCATATAAATATCAAATTTGTGATGTATTATTTTCGTGAAACTTTAGTTTCGAAGATCTCATATATTTTGTAAATGTATCTCAACGATTCAAGCAAAACATTACTGTAAACTCCATTATCCTTGAATGCCCGTTGGTGATCTCGTAAAATTTGTTTATGGCTGGACAATCCGCTGGTCGATGCTCCTCCTGTACGCATTGTTACAAAATCCATTGGGATGTATCGGAGCCGTATTTTATGGACGAATATGAATCGCAACAGACATTCAAAATCAGCGGCAATTTTATATGACAAATTGAATCCGCCGTATCTTTCATATATTTCTTTGTGGCAATAAAAACTCGGATGGGCGGGCATAAAGCCGAGACGCATCCAACGGCGATGAAAAAGTTTTGAAGAGTAATAAACTGGGTACATTTTTGCAAGTCATAGTCTTGTACATAATGTATATCGCCGTAAACAGCATCTATGTTACCGTCTTCAATGCGGATGCCACTGTTGAAGCACAATATCGCTGGTATAAAAATCATCACTATTAAGTATTCCTACAATATCGCCTGTCGCCATTGCGATACCTTTATTCATGGCATCGTATATTCCTTTGTCTTTTCCGCTGATATAACGTAATTTGCCTTGATATTCAGGTTCTAATTCATGTACGATTTCCATTGTGCTATCTGTTGAACCGCCATCCACGATAATATGCTCTATATTGGGATAGGATTGCGACAACACGCTCCGCATTGTGTAACGCAAAGTTGCACCGCTATTCCATGTAGCGGTGATTATTGATATTTTCATCAGATTTAATTAAATTGATTTTGGGTAAAGAGTTTGATTACGATTCAAACATTACCCGTTCTGCGACTTTTACCGCAGGATTCCCACGATATATCGAATATGGCATTAAGTCTTTAGAGGCTATGGAACCAACAGCGAGAACACTGTGCGAATGCATCGTCACTCCGGGACAGACGGTGGATTGAGCACCGACCCATGCACCATCTTCTATTGTAATCGGTTTTACTATGAGGTCAAATGTCGGACGTTTGAATTATGATTTCCACACAATAACATTGCTCCTTGACTAATACAGACATTTGAGCCGATGGTAACTTGTGATAGATTATCTATCCATACATTTTCACCAATCCAAGTATAATCTCCTATTGACAGATTCCAAGGATATTTGATATTGACTGAAGGTTTTATTACAACTCCTTGGCCTATTTGGGCACCAAAAAACGTAGCAACCATATTCTAAAACCTGAAGAAGGATTCCAACTGCAATTCAAAAAACATATATTCACTAAATACCAGATAATCACTTTCATTTTTCCGGCACCTATACTAAACCATGAATTATTATATTTAGACAAATCGACTTTACTCATATATGAAATCGGGTTTAGAACATTCACCTAATAGCCATTTATACAGTTGCTGCATCTGCTTTGCTACCATAGGTGCAGAATATTTTTTTTTGCACAAGCTGCTGTCCCTTTTCGCCCATAGCGAGCAGTTCCAGGATAGGCATTTCTATCACTTGTTGCATTACTTGGGCGATGTTTTCGGGAGTACGGTCAATCCACCATCCACAGCTATAGTGTTCAATTCTTCCCACGGAGTACCAAGGCTTGCCATTACAGGAGTGCCTACTGATAATGCCTCGGTTACAATCATGCCGAAATTCTCGAAGTCACTCGGCACGAAAAGACATGATAACTGAGCCAATTGCTCATATTTATCTCTACCGTTGACAAAACCACAAAATTTAACGCAATTCTCTAATCCGAGTCTTTTCGTCTCATTGCGCAGAAATTGTTCATAAATATTATCTCCCTTACCCATTATGATTAATTCGCAATCTCGTGAATGAGGTAGCTTTGCTACCCCATAAAGAAGGTTTTCAACCTTCTTTCTGGGGTGTAACCGACCGAGGAAGCCAAACTTCCTCAATCGGTTACACCCCAGAAAGGACGGCTTTTTAGCTGCAATCTCATTTAGATAACCCGGCAGATTGGCCGGGTTGGGGATAATTGCGATAGCATTACGGTATCCAAATTGGCGCACATGTTCCATTTCAGGCTTACAAGTGACATGCAAGCAATCGGCATGATTAATATCTTTACGAAAACAAAGCTGTATTAGCGGCCATTTTTTCCAATAAGAACGGAGAAGTGCATCGGGGTAAAGCATTCCATGCGGTGTGATAATATAAGGTTTATGCTTGCGTCTTGCTATCGAACAGGTAGCATGGTTACAATACATCCATAGCCCATTTGTATGATATAAGTCATATTCTTTATTCTTGAGATATAGAGCAATACTCTTAGAATATTCATAGGGAGTAATTGCATCATTCGGCAAGCTTTGATCCAATCTTCGCCTTTGCCCATCAATTTATCCATAGGATTTCTTACTTCTAAAGTCAGTAAGTCAAGAGGAAACCCAATATTGTACATCGCCCTAATCAAGTCGTACGTGCAAGTGGCAATTCCGCCATACAAAGCACCAAACCCAGCGATGGTTTGCAAAACCTTCATATATAGTAAATTTATATTTATGCTTTTGAGCAAGGACCTTCAACAAAAGGAGTGTCTTTCCCTTTTTGCAGATGGTCAATAAGAGTCAACAGCCTTTCGGCAGCAATACGGGGATTCCATAGTTCCTGCATCAGAGCCATGGAATGTTGTCGAATTTTTTTGCACTCACAGGGATTATCGAGTAGGAACTCCACTTTGTCACACAAAGAATCCAACGCTGCAATATCGGGATGACCGAAACTACTTGATGTCTGGGGACTGGTGAACAACAGCCCCGTTTGCTTGTCTTTGACCAAGTACGGGGAACTACCTATGCCATCACTTGCTACTAACACGCACCCGTTGGTCATGCTTTCGTTGGCCACAGCACCCCAGCCTTCGTTTTTGTCACTTGTGAATAGGAATATACTGTGTCTTCGCATGTCGTTCAGCAGTTCGTTATTGGGTTTAACACCCATGAAACAGATGACATCTTCCACATCCAACTCTTTGGCAAGTTGTCGTGTCTGAATTTCATATTCTCCGCTCCCGTACATGTCAAGCATGAAACGATATCCTTTGTTTTTGAGTTGACGAGCCATTAATATCGGTAGTTCCGGATGTTTCCACATCAAATATCTTGAACACCACATAAGTGGTGTGATATTTGATGTGGAAACATCCGGAAATGTTTCAACATCAATTTTTTCCACTCGGGTGAAATACCCCCATTTGTAACAGCGTCCACGATAGGTGAACAATTTATGTTGGTCTTCTGATGCAAATGCACTGCAGCAAAGTTTGTACAATGGTTTCTTGCTCCAACCTCCGAAATGATAGGAGAGGAACATTTTTAAGATGGCTGGTGAGAACAAGTTCAAAATACCTCTTTTCAACCATCGCTCGCTCATGTCGAACGACAGTAATCCTAATCTCATCCTTTCTTTTTGGAAAGTCAAAGCTTGTATTCCCGAAAAGACACAGCATTCGGCCGTATGGACCAGTTCCATAGCCTGAGAATAAGCCTCTTCCGACTGCCAAGCCCGTAATAAGTAAGGCCGGTCGCTATAGTCGTGTGAGTCTCCTTTCCGATGCTCGGCTTGTAAGTTGGCAAGCTCCACAAAGCAGTAACTATGCCTAGTCAGTTCCCACAACTCATCAGCCACATTCGCTTGATGGTTGTTCAATATCAGCGAGTAAAACACTAGTTTCATATTAATGAGACTTGTTTATTTCAATGCTTATAATTGGTCCATATCCTGATCTATGAATGAAATATACCCTTTTTGTAGTTTCTTTCCGTATGTTGATAATAGGGGCACAGATGGTATAGGGTAAATAAATTTCGGGAAGTAATTCATTTGTTCAAAAGTAATTACACCTCTATTTTTCCTTTCGTTCCTTGTGGTACTGGATTACATATAGGAGTACGTCTTTGGTTGTCAATTGCGAGTCTGGGCTGATAACAAGGTCTAATATCGACACCCCTTTGAAACGAGCTATTACATGTGTGGCGTTGTGAACATTGGAGAAGGCAACAACAGCATTGATTCTTCCATCACGTTTAATTGCTAACATGTGATATCGCCCTTTCTTCCACCCATAGGTCCATTTTAGAAAGTCCAGATTCCTCTTAATGTGGAAATCATAACCTTTCAAAGAGTTTTCCATAAACTCAGCTATTTCCTCATCCAAATCGGAATAGTGGATTTCTACCACTTCATACTTCTTTAACTTGTTTTTGTGGAATAACTTATTCAGATTGTAATACAAGAACGGGATATGTGCGTTGGTAGTTAACTGTTTCTTAAACAATTTGGTACTCGCTAGTTGCCACATAAGCCCACAAAAATTGGATACAGGGTAATAGGTAAATTTCAAATCTATCAAATCTGATCCTCCGCATTTTCTTTTGATAATCCCATTAATCGGAGAATACCATGCAGATGAAAAATTGGGGCACACCTTATGGAGTTCGTTTTGCAAGTGTTTTCCCATACCATACCCCCTCGATTCGGGCAACAAGAAAGTATCGCAACCCCAATAGAATGGTTGTTCTTTTCCCTCAATGATAGCCTTGACTCTATATGCAGAAGCTTGTCCCACCATTTCCCATCAATGATTGCCACTATCACACGGAGATCTCCCATGGCTGCATAGTGCTCCATACGTTTCAATCGGGATGCATGCCCATTTTTGCCATGTATCTTGTTCTGTAATTTTACATATTCCGGTGAGTGAAATTCCTCCGCAGTTAAAAACTTATATGTTACGTCCATTATCCAATCATATTATAATTAACTAGTTCTACATTCGCCAATTGAGTGAAATCAGTTTCTAGCAGTTTACACTCCTCTTCAGAATAAGCCCCTCCTGGGTGGCACATAAGTTCTAGTACAGTATTTTCATGAAGAATTTGTTTGCCGTTGTCATACCATTCTTCATAAATTCCGAAATAGTCAGTCATAACTATTCGGTGATTCTGTAACTTTATTAACTGTTTCCACAGGTCGCGTAGAGCCATATTTGTCCATGAAGCAGAGGGTACATAATTTCTCATACGCCTCATTTTATGTATGCCGTATCGTTTCGCTAATTTTGGCATCATTCGTAGCATCAGCAAACTGGTGTGTATGTGATGATGGCTATCAATATGTGAAATCCGTATTCCATAATCTAAGACCTTTTCTATCTGGGCGCAAAGTTCTTTTTCCAATTCTTTCTGTATACTTGTGCTAATTATTTTGTTTCGTAATTGATTAATATTTAGGTAAATATTACCTTTTCTCCAGCAACATTAGCCGTTTCCTTATAGTAACCTCTGTCAAGTAACTCCTGACTATATCGCAAAGGATGTCCTTCGGTCAGATTGAGGTGTATCCCGAAAGAAATACTATCCTGATATTCGTCAAAAAGTCGGGAGGCTCCCTCCAAGTCATCCATATTAGCCATGACTGTAGTGCTGGTAATTTTTCCAGTTTCGATAAAGTGACTAATGGCAGCATTCACTTCTTTGTTCTTACCACAGTCATCGGCATTTATAATTAATTTCATATCAAACCTGTATATAGTTTTTATTTATTTCATATTCCCTAGAAACAATGTTCTTGTAATATTGAACCTTGTGAATATATGCTGAAACAACGCTCCTGCAATTAAGCAGCATGCGACAGCAATGGGCTGCCCTATGAGAGGAGCTAACACATACAACAAGGCCGCATGGGTAAAGTATATTGTCAAACTACTATGCCCTAATACTGAAAAGAAGTAGGTAATATACTTCCACTTTTTTAAGTACATACATAATAAATATATGGCAAATGCAAATATACATGGCACCAAGAGGTCAAGTATTAGATGGTTATATTCTATGCTTGCCATATTAATTCTATAATTTACCTCCCCCCAATTTGTTAATAAATGTAAATAAAACAGGCACACACAGGAGAGAGTAGTGCCATTTCTGTGTTTTATAAACCTTGAATTTATCACCAATGTAGATGAAGACTAATGCCCCCATTGCATTGTTAATACCCCATGGAACTGGTGGGTGAAAATCCCAATAGGTCATCAGGTGAACAATGAGGTATAGTGAGGCTATTAGCAGCAATTGGAGGCTTTGCGTTAACTGTTTAATCAGCCCGAATGCAACCAATGCCACGAGAAGAGTATTTACATACCAAAAAGGGTAACTAAAAGGTGTTATATTTAATGTTCCGCCAAGGAATACTTTGAGCATATATTTCCATAAAGGGGAGTATCCAATGAATAGGAATAATACAATGCTGTAGCTGAGGTACGGAACAAGCAATTGAAAAGCCTTGTGGCGCAGATATGCAGTGTCGTTGAATGATACCCATCTTTGGGATAAATATCCTGTAATCATAAAGAATGTAGGCATGTGGAACCAAAACAGGTCAATGTATGGGAGGCGTATTGAGGTGTGGCCTATAACTACCAGTACTATCAATATCCCTTTCATAATGTCAAATTCGGGCTTGCGAATCATATTACCTACCTCCAGATAGAATACGATAACTCGAGGGAGCTATCGACAGAATAGCTTTCCTACCATTAGGCATATTGAGATTGTAATCATGGGCGACAAAAAAAAGCTAATGTACAGCCAATAGATGATTCTAAAAATCGTGGATATATTATTGTTTTTACGATATTCAGCAAGGGAATATGTGAGCAATAAATAAAGAATGTGTAGTGCGATATGGATTTGATAGATGTGAATGTACACACACAGTCGCTTCCTTTCCATATCCCTATAACCCCCAACAAGATAACTGGTGCTGCATAATATTGATTGCTTGCAAGTGATATGTCAAATATGACAAAGCTGGCAACAACCACACAAAAACGCTAATCAGCACAAAATCGCCAATTTAGGCTTTATAAAATAAAAAATTTCTCTTTGGTTTATAGAAAACATCGCTCCTATCGTGAACCAAAAGAGTCCCCATGACACCATTGGAACAAATTGGAACATACCCAGTAGCAGTAGTCCAATGACTTGTACATATATAGGCAAATACCTTATAAACAAATATATAATAGGGCTGCACAGGATGACCATAAACAAATCCCTGACAAACCAAAGGTGAAATGCTGCAGGTTTAAAATAGACATACAATAGAAAATTCCACCAACTTCCCTGTCTGCAATATGCAAAATAGTCTGTGTTTAAATCAATAAATGATCCAATAATGAATATTTCTGCGATAAACAATGTACACCATATTACGTATGGCAAGATAAGTGTGCGCATCCTTTTCTTGATTTTAGAAATGAAGAAATTTGCCGTACCACCAACTTTATTAAAGTTAGTAAAGAACAAGAAGCCAGATATGATGAAAAACAACGGCACGGCAAAGTACGGCAAACAATGCCACAAACTTTTGTGCAAAATATATGATAGGCCATCTTTCGCTTTCTAAGTAATAGGCGTGCATCCATACGACGAATATAATCGAGCAGAATGACAGGATTTTAATCTTATTACTTTGTTTTGTGGATATATTCATTATATATAGTTTTAAACTGTCTTGGGAATAAATCTTTTTATCAACCAACAAATTGTAATAACTTGCAGGATAGCACCGTATGCTAAAGTAACATTTGCCTCTATCACGATAATTTTAGTGACTACAAAAATGAGTAACATAAGATTGGTATCCCCTATTCCGTTATTGAATTTGCCCATCATCCATATAATAAAAATACCATTGAAAAATGACAAGATTATCATTCCTAAATATCCAAAGTTGGCATAAAATTCACAAAGCATCGGGAAATTAATACTGGCTCTCCATGAAGCATCTTTCACCCGTAATATATAGCCCATTTATCCCCCATATTTTGACTTGGTCGGAATGGAATTAAAAACGAGGGATAAACATTGTCGGTAACCAAGCAATAGTTTCCCCATACGCATACTGAGACGTACCATTGTTTATGCGGTTAATGATAGTAGCCAAGTAAGTGACTCCTTCAGTGCGGTTGTCAACATTATAGTCTGATGGTCTTTATCAATAAGTTCTTGCCAATGTAATATATTGGCATTTGCATATTCTGTTTCTAAGATTTTCCAACCTATGAGTAGACGTTCGGTACCACTGGAATATAGTCCCTCATTTCGATATGTATGCCGAGAAAGATAAATCGGTAGTAATAATATCGCTACTGTAAAAACAGTCATATATGGTATTTTTTCCTCTCCACGATATATATTACAGTGGGTGCAGCTATTAAAAAAATCGAATATATGAACAAAGTTCCCCCAACATAATATACGAAGTAATAAGCCACATAGACTATTGTCAGAATTAAATATATAATTTTTCGTCCCCCTCTCAACCAGTAGAGTACTGCAACAGCACCGACTGTGATGGTAACATGGTTTCAATAAGTCCTAAAAAACCGAAAGGTATTCTCAATGCGGAAATAATCACTTGCGTTAGTTGTAAGACCAAGCCACCAATAATCATATATACGAGCAATTTTTCTATCTGCCTGATATTTAGATAATTTTCAGTAAATAAAGATTTTG
>ENA-OQIO01001490-OQIO01001490.1-human-gut-metagenome-genome-assembly--contig:-NODE-1490-length-11386-cov-1.992895_pt1 | contig 11386 bp, 17 predicted proteins | sample MGYA00242573_ERZ504737 | MGnify/ENA primary metagenome ERZ504737 (study PRJEB26092, sample SAMD00036203) | human gut metagenome | host: Homo sapiens | study: EMG produced TPA metagenomics assembly of... | reverse complement strand
CGCTGCCCGGGTGCTGGCCACATTGCGGCTGCCGTGCCCGCGCAGCGCTCCACCCAGCCAAAGCGCGGCAGCGTGAGCGTCTGTTCCGGTTCCAGATAGACCTCCTCCGGCAGGGCGCACCACAGCCAGCCCAGCGCCGCCACCGCGGCCACCAGCAGATAAACACCTATTATCTTTATCCACCTGACGATGCTGTGCTTGGACATTTTACGGCCTCCCTGCGCATTTTCGGGGTTAGTATGCGCAGACAAGCACGAAAAAACCGCACCCGCATCCAAAAATGGACACAGGTGCGGTTATGATTTTACAGGGACAGGCGCTTATGCGTCCTGCAGCTCGCCGCGGCTGGCGGCCTTGAGGTAGGCGAAGATGAACTCATCGATATCGCCATCCATCACGGCATCCACGTTGCCGGTCTCGTAGTTGGTGCGGTGATCCTTGACCATAGTGTAGGGCATGAACACATAGCTGCGGATTTGGTGGCCCCATGCGATCTCGTTCTGCACGCCCTTGATGTCGTCGATCTTATCCATATGCTGCTGCTTGGCGATCTGGTAGAGCTTAGCCTTCAGCATTTCCATAGCGTAGTCGCGGTTCTGGAACTGGCTGCGCTGGGTCTGGCAGTTGACCACGATGCCGGTGGGCTTGTGGATCAGACGGACAGCAGAGGAGGTCTTATTGATGTGCTGGCCGCCGGCACCAGAGGAGCGGTACACCTGCATCTCGATATCCTCGGGGCGGATGTTCACCTGAATGGTGTTGTCCAGCTCGGGCATAACCTCCAGAGAAGCAAAGCTGGTCTGGCGGCGGGCGTTGGCGTCAAGGAGAGACACGCACCAGACGGTGCACGCCGTTCTCGCTCTTAAGCAGACCGTAGGCGTTGGCACCCTTGACCATCATAGAGGCGCTCTTCAGACCGGCTTCGTCGCCGTCCTGATAATCCAGCACCTCCACGGTCATGCCATGTGCCTGTGCCCACTTATTATACATACGATACAGCATCTCGGCCCAGTCCTGTGCCTCGGTGCCGCCGGTGCCTGCGTGGAAGGTAAGAATGGCGTTGCTGTGGTCGTACTCGCCGTTCAGCATGGTCATCAGCTGCAGTTCCTCCACAGCCTTGCCCACGGTGTTCACGGCCTCCTCGGCTCGGGGATCATGGCGGGGTCGTACTCCTCGTCCAGCATCTCCAGCATGGTCTCAGCGTCATCGTACAGACCCTGCAGCTTTTCAAAGCGGTTCAGCTTGCCCTTCAGGTCGCCGACCTCGTCAAAGACCTTCTTGCTCAGTTCTGCATCATCATAAAATCCGGGGCGGGACATAGTGTGCTCCAGCTCCTGCACGCGCTTGCGGCTTGCTTCAATGGCCAGTGCTTCCTCCAGGTCCTTAACGGCCTTGGCGTGCTCGGCCAACTGCACTTTCAGTTCATCAGTCGTGATCATTCTCTAAGTTCCTCTCGTTCAAGGGTTTACATCATAACAATAATGTCCCCGGCAGGGTGCAAAACGCACGCGCAGCGCGCATTTTCTGCTCCGCCAAAAGACACAGTTTATACACAGATACTTCATTAGTATACCGAGAATCTGTGATAAAGTAAAGAGGAAAAATACTATCTTGCCGGATTTTTAAAGATTTTCACCTTTTCTTTTCATACCCGGGGGAGTATAATACCAGTATGATCGATTTCACAGGAGGATATCATGCCGAAATATTATGGCTGTCCCTGTGAGGGCTGCGGCAAGCCGCTGACCCTTCAGGACGACATCGTGGTCTGCCCGGACTGCGGTGCACCCTATCACCGCACCTGTTACGAGAAGATGGGTCTGTGCATCCACGCCCCTGCCCATGGCGCAGGCTATGAATGGAAGTTTCCTTATCAGGATGCGCAGCTGCGCACCTGTCCCACCTGCGGGGAGCGCACCCTGCGCAGCGAGAATGTCTGCCGCTGCTGCGGCGCTGCCCTGCCCCCTGAGAGCGCAGAACAGCCCAACGACCGTGCTGCCGCCAGCGCCGAGCAGAACCGGGATTTTGATTACAGCAGGATGTACCGGGACGAAATGTACCGTAATTTTACCGAGAAGGTCGTTGACCCGGTGCACCGCAATGTGCGCGCCGCCTTTGGCAAGGATGAACTGATCGACGGCGTCCCCTATCAGGACTGGGTGGATTTTATCGGCACAGCCGCGCCGGTCTACCTGAACGATTACAGCCAGATGCAGCTGCGTCACTCCAAGATCTCCATGAGTTTTTCAGCGCTGCTGTTCGGCCCGTTCTACTTTTTCTACCGCAAGGCGTGGAAGCCCGCCTTCGGCTTTCTGGCCGCAGAACTGCTGCTGTTCATCCCCACCTTAATCAGTATGATGCAGACCACCGGCAGCCCCCTGACCGCCGGGATCAGCGCCTCTATGCTGGTAGTGTTGAGCCGCGTCATGTCCCTTCTCAGTTTTGCACTGATGCTGGTGCGGGGGCTGTATGGCAAGTGGCTCTACCGCCGCAGCGCAGCGGCACGCATCCGCCGCATCCGTGCCGAGTTCCCGGACCCGGAGCAGCGCCGCGCCGTGCTGAACGCACAGGGCGGTGTCAGCTTTGCAGCTGCATCGGAGCGTTCATCCTGCTGATGCTCGTAGGCAGCCTTTGCTCCATGCTGCTGGGGCCGGACCTGAACGCACTGGTAGGCACCTTTATCTGATAACGGTTCATGCAGGATGGGGATCCTGCTGAAAAGCGCGGTTCACCGTGCATAAAATGAGAACATGGGAGAATCATTATGAAAAAAGTCACCAAAGCCGTTATTCCGGCTGCGGGTCTTGGCACCCGCGTACTGCCCGCTACCAAGGCAATGCCCAAGGGAATGCTGCCCATCGTGGATAAGCCCGCCATCCAGTATCTGGTGGAGGAGGCCGTCCGCTCCGGCATTACCGATATCCTGATCATTCTGGGCCGCAACCAGAGCATTATTGAGGATCATTTTGACCGCAGCCCCGAGCTGGAGGAAAAGCTGGCAAAGCCCGGCAAGGAAAAGATGCTGGAGGAGTGTCTGGGCATCGCCAATATGGCCAACATCCTGTTTGTGCGTCAAAAGGAGACGCTGGGTCTGGGCCACGCAGTCAACACCGCCAAGGCCTTTACCGGCGATGATCCCTTTGTGGTCATTTATGGCGATGACGTGATCTGGGGCGAGGATCCGGTCTGCGCCCAGCTGATCCGCGCCTACGAGGAGTTCGGCCGTCCGGTTGCCGGCGTGTCCGCTGTGCCTTGGGAGGACGTGAGCCGCTATTGCAGCTTAAAGACCACTCCCATCCACGACAACTACTTCTTTGTGGACGATATGATCGAGAAGCCCAAGAAGGGGCAGGAGTTCAGCAACTATTCCATTCTGGGTCGTGTGCTGCTGACCCCGGAGATCTACGAGATCCTTGCCCACACCAAGCCCGGTGCCGGTGGCGAGATCCAGCTGACCGATGCATGGCAGAGTATGCCCGCACCCGCGGCGGCATGACCGCCGTGGAGTTCACCGGCAAGCACTACGACATGGGCAATAAGCTCAAGGTCGTGGAGGCGCAGGTGGAGCTGGCATTGCAGCATCCTGAGATCGGCGAGGAGTTCCGCGCTACCTGAAGGAGTTCTGCAAGACGCTGTAAATTATATACTGCGTAAACAATAAAAACGGGGTTGTTGCACGAAACCATGTGCAGCAGCCCCGTTTTTGCATATATTTTTACAGATGAAAAAGGGTTCAGAAACGCCCGCAGGCGATTCTGAACTAAACATGAAAATCAATTCCTGATTTAGTTTGCCTGACTGGGATGCGGCACGGGCGGGCGCTTGGTGAACATGGCCTTGAGTGCCAGCGGGGTAGCCACGCTGGACACCACGATCAGCAGGATCACAGCGGTAAAGTAGACCGGGTCTACCACACCGATGGCCAAGCCCTTCTGTGCCACAATCAGTGCCACCTCGCCGCGGGTCATCATACCGACGCCGACCTTCAGGGAGTCGTCCCAGTTGAAGCGGCAGACCTTTGCAGCCAGACCGCAGCCGATGATCTTGGTGATCAGCGCCACAACCACAAAGCAGACGCAGAACAGCAGGATTTCCGGGGTCAGGCCGCTGATATCAGTCTTGAGGCCGATGGAGGCAAAGAAGATCGGCGCAAAGATAACGTAGTTGCTGATATCCACCCGGCGCTCCACATAGGGCGCGTCATCCATGGTGCACAGCACGATACCTGCAATGTAAGCGCCGGTGATATCGGCGATGCCGAAGTACTCCTCAGCAATGTAGGCCATGGCAAAGCAGAAGGCCATGCTCACGATGGTGATACGCTGGGTATGGGGGTTGCGCTGATCCAGCCACTTCATGGCGTAGTGCGCCACAAGGCCAACGCCCAGTGCGGTGGCAAAGAACAGCACCGTATTGAACAGCACCTTGCCCAGACCCGTACCGGTGCCGCTGCTGGCACCCAGCACGCAGGTGAGCACCACGATGCCGATGACATCATCAATGACAGCGGCGCTGACGATAGTCGTGCCCAAAAAACTCTTCAGGTGCCCAAGCTCCTGCAAGGTTGCCACCGTGATGGACACACTGGTAGCGGTCATAATGGTGCCGATGAACAGCGCCCGGTAGAACTCCGGGCTGCCAACTGCGGCAAAGCCGTAGAACGCACCATATAATAAGGTGCCGCCCACCAGAGGCACAGCCACGCCAACGGTAGCGATCAGGGTGGCGATGGGGCCTGCCTTGATCAGCTCTTTCAGGTTGGTGCCGAGGCCGGTGGTGAACATGAGCATCACAACGCCGATCTCTGCAAAGATGGAGATGGAGTCACTGATCTGCACCAGGTTCAGCAAGCAGGGCCGATGAGCAGGCCGGCGATGATCTCACCCACCACCTGCGGAGCCTTGCACTTGCGCGCCACCAGTCCGAAGAATTTCGCGCTCAGGATTATGATTGCCAGATCTCGAAACAACGAATACATGGATTATCCTCCTTTAATTTTTCCCGCTTTCCTGCCACTGCCGGAGCCCCGGCCTGCCATATTGCAGGGAAAGCGTTTACATTATAGTCCTTTTTACCAAAAAATGCAAAACATTTTTTATCGTTCTTTTTGTCAAAAAAGCTTGACAGAAGTAAAGAAGCTTGCTATAATAAATTGCTGTCTGAACAGACACACCACACAGGCCGCGATACCGCGGCCTGTTGTACCTTGGCCTTGCAGATCCGCAGGGCCCTCAAGTCCAAAAGGAGGTGCTACAAAAATGGCAAAGTACGAAACCATGCTGATTACCAGCGCCGCTCTCGATGAGGAGGCTTCCGCCGCTCTGGTGGGTAAGTTCAAGTCCTGATCGAGGCTAACGGTACGATCGATTCTATCGACGAGTGGGGCAAGCGCCGTCTGGCCTACCCCATCAACGACGAGGAAGAGGGCGTCTACACCGTGATCAACTTCACCAGCGAGCCCAGCTTCCCCGCTGAGCTGGACCGTGTGTACAAGATTACTGAAGGCGTTATGCGCAGCCTGATCATTGCTCACGAGGAGTAATTCTTCTGTGACAGAAAGGGAAACCGTACTATGTTGAATGTTGTTGCTATCATGGGTCGCCTTGCGCGTGACCCTGAAATGCGTCAGACCACTACCGGCAAGAATGTCGCTTCGTTCCGCATTGCCTGCGACCGCGGGCGCCGCGATGCCAATGGGCAGAGCGTGGCGGACTGGATCGATGTGGTTGCATGGGATCGGCAGGCCGAATTCGTCTGCCGCTATTTCCAGAAAGGTTCCCTGATCGTTGTGGACGGCCGTTTGCAGTCCCGTCAGTATCAGGATAAGACCGGCGCAAACCGCACTGCCGTTGAAGTGGTTGCCAACAACATCAACTTTGCAGGCCCCAAGAGCAGCAATGCAGGTGACGGAAACGGCTATCAGAATGCCGCTCCGTCCTACCAGAACGCAGCGCCTGCCCGTCCGGCTGCTGTGGAGGCAGCTCCCAGCTACTCTGCCGGCAATGCCGACGACTTCGCCGTCATTGATGACAGCGATGACCTGCCGTTCTGACACGAAACGGTCCATCCGTTAAAAATCCAATAGGAGGTAATAAGCAATGGCTTTTGAAAGAACCGAAGGCTCTCGCCCCGCACGCCCCATGCGTCGCGGCCGCAAGAAGGTTTGCAGCTTCTGTGTCGATCGCATCGACACCATCGATTACAAGGACGTGCCCCGTCTGCGTAAGTACGTCTCTGAGCGTGCAAAGATCATTCCCCGCCGTGTGACCGGCACCTGCGCTTATCATCAGCGCGCACTGACCATCGCCATCAAGCGTGCTCGTCACGTTGCTCTGATGCCCTACGTCAGCGACTAATCTTTAAAACATCAACCCAATCAAAATAATCAGCAATCAGCAAAGCGCTCTCACCGATGACAAGGTGAGAGCGCTTTTTTGCTTGCGTTAGATATACTGTTCACACCAATGTTTTACCTTCTCCCCCATCTGCCGAGCGGTCAGCCCGTCGGTAGAAAGAAATGTTACGTTTTTCTTTTCCCGGAACCATTCCCGTTTCAGCGGCAGAAGGTGGTTCAGGTAATACGCAAAGAATTCCCGGGAACGGGTGGCATCTCCCGCTTTACGGGCACGCAGGACGCTTCGGAAGCGTCCAGAAACAGAATGTGCTCCGGCATACAAGCCTGCACCGCTGCAAGCTCCGGGGCCAAAGCCTGCCGGATCGCTTCCATCTCCCACTCCAGCCCCCTGCTCTTGGGGTAGTTCAAGGTGTAGAATTCGATCTCCTCCGCGCCGAAATCCATCACGGCGTGGGGGTATTTTTTTGCTTCCTGCCCGCGGCGCAGCTCATTGCGCAAAAAGAGCCTCTGGATCGCCAGATAGTCCGCATAGCTGTTCTTATTCAACCCACGCTGCTTTATCTCTGCAAGAACGGCAGCGTTGTCCTCAAAACAAACCTGTACCTGTTGGCAGTGCTGTTCCAGATAGCGGGCTGCCGTGGTCTTTCCCACTGCCATGCAACCCTGTAAGGATAAGATCATAACATTTTGCCCCCTCTCCTTTTTTCACATAGTATAGCACATTCAGCTGTGTACCGGGAAGCGTTTTCGCGCAAAAAGTTACAAACCGGTACGATTGTCCCGGTTGTTTATGACTTGTACCGGGAATTATCGGTATTTTCAGATTTGCTGCTCTGCACGCAAATCAAACTGCACAAATGCGAGGGGCGGCATTGCACACCTTGTACAAAGTTGTATCACACTTATTGATTTTTATACAGAATGTGCCATACTAATGTCGCTGGGAACGTTCCGACAACGTTCCCGAAATACTTTCAGAAAGTGAGGCTCTCCGACATGGCAAATCTGACCATCAAGGATATTGCACGGATCAGCGGTTGCTCTGTCAGCACCATCTCCCGTGTGATCAACGACAGGCCGGATGTCCGCCCGGAGACCAAGGAGCACGTTCTGAAGGTGATGCGGGAGGCCGGGTTCGTGCCCAACACCAACGCCCGACAGCTGAAGATCCAACAGTCCCGCAGTCTGGTGTTCGTAGTAAAAGGCACCCGGAATATTTTCTTCTCGGATTTTCTGGTGCAGCTTCAGCGTGCCGCCACCCTGTACGGGTACAACGGCATCGTCTCTTACTTGGACGAGAACGCCAACGAGATCGACGCCGCCGAAAAGATCCTGCGGGAGATCAAGCCCAAAGGCATCATCTTCTTGGGCGGCAGCGTAGCCAACTTCCAGCGGGGCTTTGACCGTATCAATGTTCCCTCGGTGCTCACCACGCTGGTCACGGACGAGCTGGACTTCCCCAACCTTTCCATGGTGGGCGTAGATGACCGGGCAGCGGCCTATACCGCTGTGGACTACCTGATCCGGCAGGGCACCGCAAGATCGCCGTTTTGGGCGGTCCGGTGACCAGCTACCCCAGCCTGATGCGCCGCAAGGGTGCACAACAGGCCATGGAGGATGCGGGCATCCTGTTCAACGATAAGTTGTACGGCCTGTCCAACTACGATTTCGAATCCGCCTACCACGCCATGAACAGTCTGCTGGCCCGACGGGCAGAGTTCACCGCCCTCTTCGCCATGAGCGATGTCATCGCCTTTGGCGCCATCCGGGCGCTGGTAAGCGCCGGGCTGCGGGTACCGGAGGATGTTTCGGTGATTGGCTTTGACGGCATCACGATGTCCCGCTACTGCGTGCCGGTGATGACCACCATCGTCCAGCCCAGCGAGCAGATCGCACTGCAAAGCATCGAACTGTTGGTGCGGCAGATCGAGCATGGCTCCCCCGCCAGACCGTGACCTTGCAGCCGGAATTGCAGCAGGGCGAAAGCGTAAGGGCAATTTAAATTTTGTATTCCCTCCGTCGAAGGACGGAGAGTATATAGTTGATCTGTAATTTTAATAAGAAGGAGAACTTATTATGAAAAAGATGATCACTCGTCGTAACTTCCTGAAGGCCGCTGGCGTTTCTGCCGCTGCTCTGGGTCTGGCTGCCTGCGGCGGCTCTTCCAGCAGCACCGCTTCCTCTGCTGCCAGTTCTACCGCTGCTTCCAGCACCGCTGCAAAGGCAGACGGCAAGGTCTACTACCTGAACTTCAAGCCCGAGCAGGATCAGGATTGGCAGGATTTGGCCGCTGAGTACACCAAGGAGACCGGCGTGCCTGTGACCGTTGTCACCGCTGCTTCCGGCCAGTACGAGACCACCCTGATGAGCGAGATGGAGAAGAGCGAGGCTCCCACCCTGTTCCAGGTGAACGGCCCTGTTGGTCTGGCAAACTGGAAGGATTACTGCTACGACCTGTCCGGCAGCCAGCTGTACGGCGAGCTGACCAGCGATTCCTTTGCACTGAAGGACGGCGATGCTGTTACCAGCATTGCATACGTCATTGAGACCTACGGCATCATCTACAACAAGGAACTGCTGACCGCTGCCGGTTACAAGCAGGAGGACATCAAGGGCTTTGCCGACCTGAAGAAGGTCGCTGATGACATTCAGGCTCGTAAGGCTGAGCTGGGCGTGGACGGTGCTTTCACCTCCGCTGGCATGGACGGTTCTTCTGACTGGCGCTTCAAGACCCATCTGGCAAACCTGCCCATCTACTACGAGTACAAGGCAGACGGCATCGGCTCTACCGACGCCATCAAGGGCACCTATCTGGATAACTACAAGCAGATCTGGATCTGTACATCACCGATTCCACCTGCGATCCCAAGCTGCTGGCTTCCAAGACCGGCAACGATGCTGTTGCTGAGTTTGTGGGCAAGAAGGCTGTGTTCTACCAGAACGGCACTTGGCTTACAATGACGTGAAGGATCTGGGCGACGACAATCTGGGTATGCTGCCCATCTACATCGGCGTGGACGGCGAGGAGAATCAGGGCCTGTGCACCGGTTCCGAGAACTTCTGGTGTGTCAATAACACCGCTTCCGAGGCCGACATTCAGGCTACTCTGGACTTCCTGTACTGGTGTGTCACCTCTGAGACCGGCACCAGCGCAATGGCTGACAAGATGGGCTTCGTCATCCCCTTCAAGAAGGCTAAGGACTCCACCAACCCCCTGATCACCATTGCAAACCAGTATGTGGCCGACGGCAAGACCAGTGTTGACTGGTGCTTCTCCACCATGCCTTCCGAGGAGTGGAAGAACGGCGTGGGCAGCGCTCTGACTGCATACGCAGCAGGCACCGGCAAGTGGGACGACGTTGTCACCGCATTTGTGGATGGCTGGGCCAAGGAGTACAAGCTGGCCAACGGCTAAGCCTTTGACTGGAGATCTCCCTAGGAATTAAAAAGGGAGGCGGGCGAAAAGTTCGCCCGCCTCCTTTCCTTTTTTATCAGACAGCTCCCTCAGGAGGTATATCATGCAAAAAGCCATTAGTAAATACTGGCCGATATTTGTGCTGCCTACTCTGGTCGCCTTTATTATCGGCTTCATCTGGCCCTTTATCTGGGGCGTTTATCTGTCCTTCCAGCGGTTCACCACCGTGTCCAAGACTACATTTGTGGGCATCCAGAACTACCTCTCGGTATTTCAGGATTCCACCTTCCTGCACGCTTTCGGCTTTACGGCAGCCTTTACCGTGGTGAGCACTGTGCTCATCAACGTGTGCGCCTTTGCCATTGCGCTGGTGCTGACCCGCGGCATCAAGGGCACCAACATCTTCCGTACCGTGTTCTTCATGCCCAACCTGATCGGCGGCATCCTGCTGGGCTACATCTGGCAGATCCTGCTCAACGGTGTGCTGGCGAACCTGCAGAAGCCCCTGCTGGCACTGGATGCCAAGGCCGGTTTTGTCGGTCTGGTCATCCTGATGTGCTGGCAGCAGATCGGCTACATGATGATCATCTATGTGGCCGGCCTGCAGAGCGTGCCCGGCGACCTGATCGAGGCCGCCAAGATCGACGGTGCCAACGACCGCGAGATCCTGTTCAAGATCAAGATTCCCATGGTCATGCCCAGCGTGACGATCTGCACCTTCCTGACCCTGACCAACAGCTTTAAGCTGTTCGACCAGAACGTGGCTCTGACCGCAGGCGAACCCGCCAACGCCAGTGAAATGCTGGCACTGAACATCTACAACACCTTCTACGGCCGCTCCGGTGCGCAGTGGAAGGGCATTGGTCAGGCAAAGGCTGTTTGTGTTCTTCCTGATCGTGGTGGTCATCTCGCTGATCCAGCTCCACTTTACCCGCTCTAAGGAGGTGCAGCAGTAATGTCGAAACAGAAAAGAACCTGGGATGTCATCCTTGCTGTTGTAATGGTGCTTCTCTGCCTGCTGTGGATCTACCCCATCGTGCTGATCCTGCTGAACAGTTTGAAAACCGAAGGCAGCTTTACTACCTCCACGGTGTTCCGTCTGCCCACCGCCGAGACCTTTGCCGGACTGCGCAACTACGTTTACGGCGTGACCAAGATGAACTTCCTTTCCAGCATGGGTTACAGCCTTTTGATCACTGTTACCAGCGTGGTGCTGATCCTGCTGTGCTGCTCCATGACCGGCTGGTACCTTACCCGCGTGAACAACAAGCTGAGCAAGTTCATGAATCTGCTCATCGTCTTCTCCATGGTCGTCCCCTTCCAGATGGTCATGTTCACCCTGTCCAAGACCGCCGACACCCTCAATCTGAACACCCCCTGGAACATCTGCATCATCTATCTGGGCTTCGGCGCCGGTCTGGCCGTGTTCATGTTCACCGGCTTCATGAAGAGCGTCCCCATCGAGATCGAAGAGGCTGCCATGATCGACGGCTGCAACCCCATCCAGATCTTCTTCAAGATCGTGTTCCCCATCCTGAAGCCTACCATGATCTCCACCGCCATTCTGGAAACCATGTGGGTCTGGAACGACTACCTGCTGCCCACTCTGGTGCTGG
>ENA-OQIO01001489-OQIO01001489.1-human-gut-metagenome-genome-assembly--contig:-NODE-1489-length-11389-cov-2.800124_pt1 | contig 11389 bp, 20 predicted proteins | sample MGYA00242573_ERZ504737 | MGnify/ENA primary metagenome ERZ504737 (study PRJEB26092, sample SAMD00036203) | human gut metagenome | host: Homo sapiens | study: EMG produced TPA metagenomics assembly of... | reverse complement strand
CTGCCTGCCGTCAGTGTATTGCGCCGGGAAATACCCTGTCAAGCTTTTTTTCACGGCGCACACCTCTTTCCTGCTTCTGCAAGGCATACTGAAGGAAATACCTTGTCAATCGTTCGCCACGTCAAAATTATATCATGTTTTTCACCCTTTTCAACTCATTATTCTCAACAGCGAGTAGAGAAATTAGATTATAAAAGTATCTTTTTTGCAAGGAAAAAGCTACCGTCTGCAAAATGCAGGCGGTAGCTTCATACATATCTCGGCGCTTTTTCGTTGGCAATTGTCGTAAATTTGTGGTAAGTTTATCAGATTGCCAGCGAAACCTTTATTTTCAAGGCTTTGCGGCGATTTCTTAGTACATGCCGCCCGCCGCCCGCTGGCCGAGGGTGTATTTTCCTTCTCGCCCGCGGGGTTTTCGGAAATCTTACTGTCCGCCAGCAGGTTCAGTACCTCTTCGTCCGTCATGTCGTGGCGGATGTCCTTGAGGACTTCTCTCAAAAGCTTTCTGTTTTCCTTCATAATATCATCCTTTTTTTATCTGACCGGCGCGTGATTGCGCCGGTTTTATGCTTCATTTTCGGCGCGCGCAGAAAAAAGTCCGGCCCCTTGATCTCAAACAAAATGAGCGACACGCCCAGCAGCAGGTCGGCGTGCTGGGACGGCTCCTCCAGCGGGATCGCGAAATCCTCCTGCAATCTGCGGATGCGGTAGAGCACGGTGTTGCGGTGGGTATAGAGCGCGTCGCTGGTCTTTTTCAGCGAGTGGCAGCAGGTGAGGTAATGGTAGAGCGTTTCACGGTACTGTGTATCCTTTTCACGGTCGCGGGCGGCAAGGCGGTGCAGCGCAATCGGGATTAGGTCGCCGCGCCCCTCCAGATTTTTCAGCAGCAGCGGCGTGCGCAGCTGCGCCACGGAGCAGACCGGCTCCCCGTGAAAGCGCTCGTCCGTCATCAGCTCCAGCGCCTCGCGCGCCGTGCGGTAGAGCCGCGGGAGATCAAACAGCTCATCCAGCGGCTCGGACACGAGGATCTTGAGCTGAAACTCCTTTGCCAGCGTGGAAAGCGTGTCCGCATCCCCCTCTCTGTGCAGAAAGAGGAAAACGTCTCCCTGATACAAAAACGGGTGGGAATCCGGAAGCTGCGCTTCCAGTTCCTCTTTCAGATGCCGCTTCCCCATGTACGCGTTATGGTACGTCTCAAGATCAATGAGGGCAAAGGTCAGCGGGTGGAAATCCGCCAGGTAGGTGCCGGACGCCTGTAGCTGAAAGTGCGCGGCGGAAGAAAATCCGCCGTCCAGCAGGTGCATGAGGATGTCCTCCGCCGTCTCGGAGGGCTTGTCCTGACGGCTCACCTCCATGAACAGCTGCTTGGCAAGAATATGCTCCACCAGCTCCCACGTCCGCGGAGGGATCTGCTCCAGATGCCCGTCCGTATCCACGCAGATCAGGCAGCCGAGGCGCACGCCCGCGCTGATGAGAGGTGCAAAACGCCACCGATAGGAGCTATCAGCCAGCTGGACATAGTCCGCCCAACCGGCTGTGAGCATCGCATTTTGCTGATGATTGCGCCGGCTCGTAGGTGATCTCGCCGCAGCGTACGGTGGTTTCAAAGAGCGCATCGGAAAAGCCGAGCGGCAGGTAGTGCGCCGCGACATGAAAGGTGTCATCCAGCACCAGAAGCGGGCAGCCCAGCAGTTCCCCTGTGCTCAGCGCTAACTGCCGGAGATCATCCTGCGAAAAGAACTCCTCCAGTAGCGCCTCTGCATTGCACGACTCCCAGCGTTTTTCCTCCATGGTCTGCCTCCTTCTTTGGCTTGTGCATTCGGCACAAGTCGTTTTTTCTTTATTGTATCGGCAGCTTCTTGTTTTTGCAAGAGGAAAAGCTAAACTGTGTGTCAGAAAGGAAAGTTTGAACGATTTATATGCAGATTCACGGAGGGATGATTATGAAATGTGAAAATTGCGGCAGAAATGAAGCCAGCTTCATCTATCGCAGCAGCATCAACGGCAGAACGGAGGAGCATCACCTCTGCCAGGCCTGTGCGGAGAAGCTGGGCTATACCCAGAGATTTTTCTCCAAGCGGCCGTCCGTGCTGGACAGTTTCTTTGGCAATGATGCGTTCTTCGGCTCCACGCCGTCCCTGATGGGGCGGATGCTGGAGAGTCCTTTTGATGATTTCTTCGATACCATGCCCGCCATCGGCGCAGCACCGGTGCAGGAGGTTCAGGAGGAGAAAAAGGACAACCTCATGAGTCATGAGGATCAGAGCCGCTTTTCCTATCTGCGCCAGATGAATGCGCTGAAGCAGGCGCAGGAAAAGGCCATTGCGGAAGAGAAGTTCGAGCGCGCCGCCCAGCTGCGGGACGAGATCCATAAGCTGGAGGAAGCGCACAAGGACGCTGAGAAGTCCCAAAAGGACAATCAAGAAACCGCTTAAAGCACAGATGAAAAGATAAAACACACCCCAAAATAAAAGAGGTATTGAACGATGGATGAAAATAAATTCACTCCTACTGCGGAGGAAGCCCTGCAGCTGGCTCAAGAGGCTGCGGGCGAGCTGGGTCACGGCTACATGGGCACAGAGCACCTGCTGCTTGGCCTGATGCGGGAGGACGAGGGCCTTGCCCACACCGTACTGACCGAAGCAGGTCTGACCGACGATCTGCTGACGGAGATGATTCGCAAGAGCGTCGGTACCGGACTTTCCGGCGGCAATTCCGCGCAAAGCCTGAGCCCCCGCGCCAAGCACGTATTGGAGATCGCCATGGAGGACGCCGCCCGCGGCGCTACGCCTGTATCGGCACGGAGCATCTGCTGGCCGGTATCCTCCGCGAGGGCAACAATATGGCCGTCCGTATCCTGCGCTCTGCCGGTGTGGACGCCCGGCAGCTCTACACCGCGCTGATGGAGAAGCTCAGCGCCGCGTCCCGCGCTCAGAGCGGAAGCGGCGATTCTCAAACCGCCGGAGGCGTGAGGAGAACGGCAAAAGCAATAAGACGCTGGCGGAATTTACCCGCGACCTGACGGCGGATGCCCGTAAGGCAAGCTGGATCCTGTCATCGGCCGCGATGAGGAGATCCAGCGCGTGATTCAGATCCTGTCCCGCCGCACGAAGAACAACCCCTGCCTGATCGGTGAGCCTGGCGTCGGCAAGACCGCCATCGCGGAGGGGCTGGCGCGGAAGATCGCCGCAGGCGATGTACCGGAAAATCTGCTGGACAAGAAGCTGCTGTCGCTGGATCTGACCGGCATGGTGCTGGCGCCAAGTACCGCGGCGAGTTTGAAGAGCGCATCAAGAAGGTGATGCAGGAGGCCAGGAAGGACGGTAACATCATCCTCTTTATCGACGAACTGCACACCATTGTGGGCGCAGGCTCCGCCGAGGGAGCGGTAGACGCCGCCAACATCCTCAAGCCCGCCCTTAGCCGCGGCGAGATCCAGATCGTCGGCGCAACGACCTTGAACGAGTACCGCAAGTATATCGAAAAGGACGCCGCTCTGGAGCGCCGTTTCCAGCCGGTCACCGTGGGCGAGCCCAGTCAGGAGGCCGCGCTGGAGATCCTGAAGGGCCTGCGCGAGAAGTATGAGCAGCACCACAAGCTGCACATCACCAACGAAGCTTTGAAGGCCGCCGTGGAGCTGTCCGCCCGGTACATCAACGACCGGTTCCTCCCTGACAAGGCCATTGACCTGATGGACGAGGCTGCCAGCCGGGTGCGGATGGAGCAGGAGGAGCCTTCGGAAGAGCTCAAGAGCCTGGAAGAGAAGCTCAACACCCTTGCCAAGGACAAGGAAGCCGCCGTCGCCGCGCAAGACTTTGAAAAGGTGCCCAGCTGCGGGATGCCGAGAAGGACTATCAGAAGCAGTTGGAGGCCGAGCACGACAAGCGCCGCAAGAATCATCAGGAGCACCGCGATGTCACCGCGGAGGATATTGCCGCCGTGGTGTCCGGCTGGACCGGCGTCCCTGTGACCCGCCTGACGGAGGATGAGGGCAGCGGCTGCTGCACATGGAGGATATCCTCCACAAGCGTGTGGTGGGTCAGGACGAGGCTGTAAAAGCGGTCGCCCGGGCCATCCGCCGTGGCCGCGTGGGTCTGAAGGATCCCAAGCGCCCTATCGGTAGCTTCCTGTTCCTCGGTCCCACCGGCGTGGGCAAGACGGAGCTGTGCAAGTCTCTTGCTGAAGCCATGTTCGGCGATGAGAACGCATGATCCGCATTGATATGTCCGAATACATGGAACGCCACACGGTGTCCCGCCTGGTTGGTTCGCCTCCGGGATATGTGGGTCACGACGAGGGCGGCCAGCTCACCGAGAAGGTGCGCCGCAAGCCATACTCTGTGGTGCTATTCGACGAGATTGAAAAGGCCCACGAGGACGTGTGGAACATCATGCTCCAGATCTTGGACGACGGCCGCATCACCGACTCTCAGGGCCGCACCGTGGACTTCAAGAACACCGTCATCGTCATGACCAGCAACATCGGCGCCAAGGCGCTGACCGCAGCGGGCGCCAAGCTGGGCTATGACGGAAGCGACAAAAAGGCCGAGGAGGACGCCGACAAGGCATACGCCCAGGCCAAGGAGACTGTGATGGCGGAACTGCGCCAGACCTTCCGTCCCGAGTTCCTGAACCGTATCGACGACATCATCGTGTTCCGCGCCCTGACGGAGCAGGATATCGAGGAGGTCGCCCGCCGGATGCTCAAAACCGTGGCGGCCCGTATGGAGGCCATGGACATCCATCTGGATGCTTCCGACGAGGCAGTAAAGGAGCTTGCCAAGGAGGGCTTTGACCCCAGATACGGCGCGCGTCCCCTGCGCCGCGCCATCCAGAGCAAGGTGGAGGACGCCGTGGCCGAGAAGATGCTGGACGGCACCCTCAAGACCGGCGACACCGCAAGGCTGGCTGTGGAGGACGACAAGCTGGTCGTCACCAAGTGATCATTCCGCGGAAGCTCCCGATACATACCTGAACAAGCTCCCCGAATGGCCTATGAGCCATCCGGGGAGCTTGCTGTCAAAAAAGCACAGCTTGACTGATGTGGGAAATTGCTGTGTGTTGAAGAACTTGCCGGACTTCTGACAGAAAGATCGGCACATGTTAATTTTGCTTTTTAGAGCGTCGAACAATAACGTAGATCAACCACTCTATGGCTAAGGCGCCAAGATAAAAAGCCGCCCATATAGCAAAACTAATCAGCTTTACTTCTAATGTCTGTACAGTTCCATGCCCATCTACTGTTCTTGCGAATAAGAACGCACTAAAGCATAAGAAAATAATAAGTTGAATGATTTGAAGAATTTTCCAACCTTTGTTTTTCATAATTAGCCTCCTGCAATTTCAATCTTTATATTCTAATTCATAAAATTATACCACATAATTTATGAACAATACTATCGAAGCTTTGTAAAACATATTAAAGTCCGAATGGTTTCCCTGTCCATACTTTCTCGTTCTTGCTTGTGCTTTTGGCACAAGCTCTATTTCTTTTCTTGTACCGGCGGCGTATTGTCTTTACCGCAGAAAAAGCTAAACTATACAGCAGAAAGAGAAAAAAGAAAGAAGATGGCGTTATGAGTACAAAGTCCATGCGTATCCTGAATGTTGCAGCTGGTGTGCTGCTGATCGCCGCGGGCATCTATTGCTTGTGCAATCAGGACGTGGCGCTGCTCTCGGCGGGGCTGCTGCTTGGTATATTCCTGTTGCTGTCCGGCGTTGCGGAGATCGTGGTGTTTGCCGCGGCAAGCGGCGTGATGCTCGGCTCCGGCTGGCTGTTGCTCGATGGTATTCTGACGGTGATCATGTCGCTGTTCCTGCTTTTCAACCAGTGGTTCACGATGCTGTCGCTGCCGTTCCTGTTCACGCTGTGGCTGCTGTTTTCCGGCGTGTCGCAGTGCGTCAGTTCGTTTGATCTGCGCGCTCTCGGTGTCCGCGCGTGGGGATGGATCCTTGCAGTCGGCATTCTTTTGACGCTTGCCGGTTTCATTTGCCTGATGGATCCGTGGGTCAGCGTGGCGGCCATGGGCATGACGGTCGGCATCGTATTTCTGCTGGAGGGCGTCAGTTCCATTGTCTACGCCTGCATTTCCAGAACAAAGGACATTTGATCGGCAGGCACTGCTGCGGCGCGGCTGATACCACGCCGCCGTGCTTCACATAAATTGGAATCCCATATTTCATCTTGAATGGAGGAATTGTTATGGTACCCAGCATCTATGGTGAAAACATGTTTGATGATTTCTTTGATGGCAGCTTCTTTGGCGGTCACAGCCCGCTGTTTGGCAAGCACGCCAGAAACCTGATGAAGACCGACATCCGCGAGACGGACGACGCCAAGGCTTACCGCTTTGCGGTGGAGCTGCCCGGCTTTGAAAAGGACGAGATCCATGTGGACGTGCAGGACGGTTACCTGACCGTCAGCGCGGAGAAGGGCCTCGACAAGGACGAAGAGAACAAGAAGGGCCGCGTGCTGCGTCAGGAGCGCTACTCCGGTGCCTGCTCCCGCAGCTTCTACGTCGCGACGTGAAGCCCGAGGACGTGAAGGCCAAGTACGAGTCCGGCGTGCTGACCGTGCTTATCCCGAAGGAGGAGCCGAAGAAGCTTACCTCCTCCAGCAAGATCGCCATCGAGTAAGTCAATAGAAAAGGCGGCCTGCCTTCCGCAACAGGAAAGGCAGACCGCCTTTTCCTTTCGCGAGGAGGATATGGCAGTATGGTGAAAACACTGTTTCAGGCGTCTACATGGAACGCGCTGGCGCTTGGGAATTTCGATACGGTCATCAGTGTGCGGGAGCTTCTGCGCTGTGCCGATACCGGGGTCGGCATCGGCACAGCGTTGGACGGCGTGATAACTTTTGAAAACGGCGCAGCCTACAAGACAGCGCCGGACGGCGAGGTCACCGTTATGAGGCCGGAGGACAGCATGGCGTTTGCCGCAGCCATGGTGTTTGACGAAAACGCCCCGGAGATAGCGCTGAACGGCATCGATGATCTTACCTCGCTCAAGCAGATGCTTGCGCCGTTTGTGCAGGGAAATCCCAATCTCTTTTATATGATCAAGGCCGGCGGCGTTTTCAAGACTATGCATACGCAAAGCTGGAACAGCTGCCGGAAGCCCTACCCGGTGCTTTCTGAGGCGGCGAAAAGCCGGAACGAATTTTGCTTTGAAAACACCCGCGGCAATGTGATCGCCGTCTGGTGCCCGCGGTATGTGGACGGCATTTGCATACCGGATTGGCATTTTCATTATCTGAGCAGCGACAAAACGCAGGGCGGGCATATCCTCGACCTATCGGCGGAGCGGCTGCATCTGAAGATCAACCGGATCGTGCGTTTTGATCTACTGCTGCCGCAGACGACGGAGTTTGCGCACTGTGAGCTGCGCGAGGGGAAAAGCGCCGCAGCTGAGAGGTTTGCCGCCTGTCAGGCAACAGCCGACAAGCTTTTATAAAAATCATGAATCTTATGTGTAACGGAGAGAAAAAATGAAAACGGAAGCTTCTGCGCAGAACACCTGTGTGATCTGGATCGATCACCCGAATCGCATCGTTTCCTTCCAAAAGGCAGAAGGCTTTGAGCCGCAGTCCTTTGCCTCTCCCGATGAGCGGCTTGCATACGCTTTTGAAAAGTGCGCGAGCGGATATCGCGTGCAGTAAAAAGCCGCACAGCAAACAAATGATCCTGAAAGGGGCGAATATGATGAATAAGCTGATCTCTTACTTTGGAACCCTTTACCCCCGGCTGATGGCGCGGTCGGTGCATTTCAATTTGAGTATCTGACAAGCTCGGCTTTGCCGCACTCGTCATTTTTGCGGGACGTGCCATTGTGCGCCGATCCCATGTACTTCGCAAATTTGCGATTCCAGCGCCGGTGATCTCCGGCCTGCTGTTTTCCGTCCTAATTGCCATTTTCAAGGGAACTGGCATTCTTGCCATTTCTTTCGATACAAACGTTTCGCAACGTTCCGCTACTATTGCCTCATGCATGTCTATGCGCTGGGGTGGTTTGACGGTTACTTTTCCTCTGCGCTTAATTTCTGCTTCTGTGGCATAGTAATGCTCCCTCCATGATTGACAGTGTTTTATTTCACTGTCTCTCATAGAGGCAATGTCATTAAGTTTGCGCGCAAAACGCTCAATCACTTATGATGGTGATTGAGCGTTTTTATTTCAGCGCAGGGGGATATATAAAATATGCTTATCGGCTTAACTCAGCAAGGCACAAGATTTAGGTGCCTTTCCCAACTGATTCTCGCTGTTCCTGCGATTGAATCAGGGGTAAAGCTGATCCATACAAACCACATTTTGTAGGTTGCTGTCTAAAGTCGATAAGCATTTATAAAAATAATATTTTTTCACAAAAACACTTGACAAATCAATAAAAATCGAAGGCCTCGCCTTGAAAATGATGACATTTTTTAAGGAGGCCTTCTAAGTGAACAGAAAATCAGATCCAGAACGTGTTCGGTCCGCATTGTTCCATGCAATAAAGAAAACCGCCGCAAATTTAGACGCATGCGTAAAGATCCCGGGAAAAGATTTTTCAAGAAAGAGAAAACTTCCGTTGCAAACGATGCTGCTAATGCTGATCGGCATGGGAGGCGGAAGCCTTTCAAAAGAATTATATGACTGGTTTGGATACACACCAAGTACAGCAACTGCTTCCGCGTTTGTCCAACAACGCAATAAAATCCGCTCCAAAGCTATCGAAATGATATTCAACGAATTTGTCGCATCGGCGATGCCGACCATGACCTTTCGAGGGTATCGTCTTTTTGCGGTCGATGGATCAGATCTACGTTTACCATCCGATCCAACCAATGATTTTTCTTTAATCAGAAATATGGATGGGCAAAAGCAATACAACCTTGCTCACCTAAATGCCATGTTCGATCTAATGAGCAAAGCCTATGTTGACGTTACTATGCAAGGCAAAAAAGGGATGAATGAGCACAAAGCTCTCGTTTCGATGATAGATCGCTCTAACATTCCGGGAAAGGTAATTGTGTTAATGAATCGCGGATATGAATCATTCAATAACATCGCCCACTTACAAGAAAAAAAGTGGAATTACATCATCCGCGCAAAAGAATCCTACGGCATGATCTCAAATCTTCAATTGCCAAATAGCGAAGAATTCGATGTCGATACAACATTGACTCTAACGCGTCGGCAAACGAAAGAGACATTATCTTTGAAGATCACTTGCGTTCGAATACAAAACTGATACGGTCTTGGTATTCAGGCAACTGTTCCAGATAGACATTAAGGCGCCGTGCTACCTCAGCACGCTCCAATGCTGACGCTTCTACCGGGTTTAGGTCGTGCCCACCTTCCTCCATGATATCCACTGCCATTTCATACAGCAGCTTATCCAGAAGCTCTTCGGGGCTATCAATTACAAGGCAGTCCATGTCGCCGACAGTACCACGGCAACTATCGATGCTGATGTAGATATACCCGACCTTACCAGACCATACAATATCGAAGTATGGAGTTGTTTTGATGTACTCGGAGAATACGCTCATGACTCGTTCAATGGCCTCTTTCACGCTGGTGTCATATTCCTTTTTCATGTCGGAGCCCTCCTTAAAATCGAATGGATGGGAGATGCACCTCTCCATACTTATCCGCTTCATGGATAATGCGAGGATAAGCACAGTAGAAGAACAGACCTCCTTGCCTATAATCCGTTCCTGTCCGGAACTCGTTGATTAAATTGTTCTGACATTCCCGGCATTGGTTGTTATGCCAATCGTGCGTTTTCGGGCATATGTACCAGTCCCGTGGATTACCCTTGATTCGGCTGCACTTCGGCGCATAGGGTTGGTTATCACGGAGGAAGGCATCAAACCGCTTCCGCTTGCTCAACAGAATGTTTTGTAGGCCGTCTTCAGTAAAAAGATCTGGCGCAAAACCATCATCAATGAAGAATCGGCGATAGTCGGCATACCCGTCATCGTCTACGATCGCCCACTCCACCTTCACGAGCCATTCGCAACCGTCGTCATCATGGTCTTCGGTGAGCTGCAGAACGACTGCTATATCTGTGGATCGCTGAGGAACAACTGAAGCGAGCGCGCGATTCGGCCACTTCCACACAAACTTGTTCTCATCATCCAGGCTGCTGGAGATATACTCATTCCCAAAGGCGTAGGTCTCATCGAACACCCAAATCACCTTATAGCCGGCCCTCGTGTAGAACTTATTGCGCAGTTCAAATTCACCGGCAGAAATCGGACTGTCCTGAAACTCAATGACATAGCCGCCCATCAAGATGTCTGCACGATGGCATTCGCCCCTGTGTTCCACGACAATCTCACGAACATTTTCGGGAAAACGCGATTGCCATCTCGGTGCCATTCAGACATATCGTATTTCCAGTCATCCATACACGAGGTCACATGAGCGAAGTGCCACGAATTGACTTCGCCCTGGCGAGGAATCACCTGGTTGCCGCACACAGGACAGTAATACTCTTGCCCCTTCTCCGCATCGAATGCGTGAACGCGGTGATGATCCGCTGTCAAAGCATATTCCAAAGTGATCCCTCCTCACAGAATAATCTAATCGCTGTCTTCTTGGCTGCTCGCGTCTCTCTGGAAGCCATACTCAAAAAAGCACATGTCCAGGATTTTGGCTGCCGGATACTCAATTCGGCTGCCGCAATGTTTCCGGAACTTTTCAAACTCATCCTCATGGTCAAGATACAGGTTGCCAAGTGTTCGGATGGATTTCACACTGAATGCTTGGGGTGCTGCACCGGTATCAGCAAGAGCCTTTTTGAAATACCGATCATAGGCGGGTACGCAGCCCACAGTACCCAGCAAGATCTTGGTAAGCAAGGTATCCGTTGGGATGCCGGCACCGGACGCCACATAAGCTTCTGTAATGCTCTCGCTAAGTTTCATGATGCGGTCAGCATAATACTCCTGCGAGAGTTTCTCGGGAGAAAGGTCCCAGAGATCATCCCACTCCGGCCGATAAATCAGACGGACAACATCCGCATGGATCTTGTAATCCTTCTGCATGAGGAAAGAGTTTCTAAGCATACCCCAACTGGCCAAATACCAAGCCAAGTGCAGGCAGAGATAGTCGATCGTGGCGTCAATCTGCGGGCGCCTATTCAGCCGAAACGCTTCATGGCAGTACTCCCAAGAGAGATACCGGTGATGTGGATCATCCTTCATACTGTCATAGCACTCGTATCCGGCTTGAATGGCTTCAGCAAGTTTTTTCTGATCCACAACACGATAGGGCGGCTTACTATGGTGCGTGTGGCCCTGTACTTCGCCTTTCCTGAATACGACCCATTGTTCCTCTAAACTAATGGAATCCACGACATATCCCGCACTGATCCAGCTGGAGCAAAAGGATGCAGGGTTTGAG
>ENA-OQIO01001488-OQIO01001488.1-human-gut-metagenome-genome-assembly--contig:-NODE-1488-length-11396-cov-2.488153_pt1 | contig 11396 bp, 10 predicted proteins | sample MGYA00242573_ERZ504737 | MGnify/ENA primary metagenome ERZ504737 (study PRJEB26092, sample SAMD00036203) | human gut metagenome | host: Homo sapiens | study: EMG produced TPA metagenomics assembly of... | reverse complement strand
TGAAAAATATAACCGTATTGAAGGTGCTGTTTTTATAACAAACATCAGACACGTTTAAAAGTCCGTGATGCCCAGCGCATTTTAAACCACTATATTGAACTTGGCATGGAGTGTCAAAAGATTCACAAGCATTTTACTTTTCAGGATTTACGCCACAGTGCTTTTAAATATATGCTTGCAGGAGGCGCATCCGAAGATGAAGCAGCCGCATACGGGGGCATCACAACAAAATGGCTGTCCCGTTACCGGCATATTGTCCACGCCACGGATGCATTGGGCAGTGCTGACTATAGCATTATACAAATCCGCGAATCGTAAAATACTTCTTAGTAATAATGACTTTAATAATGGATTGCAATCTTTACAGGCATTTGCAAATATACTATAATAAATGCAGTTTTTTACAGAGGTGAAATCAAAATGATTCGTAAGGATTTAACCATCCGATATGCCTGTGGTTCGTACTGGATTATTTCCACAGACGCCCACCTATGTACAGATGCTTCTTATCATGCACCTGTTATGACAAACGAAACCGGATACCATATCTGGAATTATTTTAAAAAAAAACTTTTTCAATAGAAGAAACAGCAGAAGCAATTTCCGGACTGTATCATATTTCATATAAAAATGCCTTACAGGATACAAAAGAATTTATTTTACTGTTAAAACAAAACGGCTGTATGGAGGGACTATGAAAGTATTCATCATTGGCGGCTGTAATACCGTAGTCAATGCTTTACTTCAGAAATTCAACAAAGAAGGTCTGAAGTTATACGTATTAACCGGCTCCCATCAATATCACAACAAATATAAACACGTATATGAGCAGTATCATTTTTCTTATGAGAACAACTGTATTAAGGAAGTGTTTGAAAGTGTACGCCCGGATGTAACGATTTTTACCGGTGCTTTTGACAGCAACTATCACTGGGAAAACGGATTTCGTGAAATTACATCTTATTGCAGCGGGCTGTATAACATTTTAACCGCATATTCCCTTTTACAATACGGACGTTTTTATCTATCTGTCTTCTGATGAAATATCCCGGATTACAGAGGATGAATATACTGCAATTACAAAACAGATGGCAGAACCGGAAAACAGTTTCCATGAAAACTATGCCGCAGCCTGCAAGGCAAATGCATTAAAAAACGGAGAGGAAATCTGCTGTAATTATAAGGAAACAACCGGTCTGGATATCCTAACACTGCGTATTAATGAACTTTGTTATCTGCCAAAATCCGCAGACGAGGCAGACTTTTGTTTATCAAAGCTTTGTATGGAAGCCCTGACAGAAAAAAAGGTCACTTTATCCAAAGACTTGTATATGCCGTTTTATCTGTCAGATATGACAGAATTTTTATACCGTCTGGTAAAAGCGGACGATTTAAAACACCATTTTTACTATATGGGCGCGGACAACGGCATTTCTGCCAATGAACTCTGTCTGCAGATTGATTCGTGCCTCGCACTTTCGACACACCGTGAGCAGAATACCGGAGATGAAACGCTGTGGATTGACAGCCGTCTGCCATATAACCTCGCAGATGAAGTTTCCTGCACCTGTTTTTACGATGCAAAGGCCTGTATCCAGATGCTTTGCAAACATATTCAGAAACATAAAAAGCAGTTGACAATAAATAAAGAAACGACCGGTACAAAACATAATGTAAAGAAATGGCTGGCTCATATTTTTCAGGCAGCGCTGCCGTTTATTGAAAATATGATCTGCTTTATTCCGTTTTTTATGATAAATAACCGTGTAACGGAAAGTGCCTATTTTGCACGGCTGGACTGTTACTTATTATATGTACTTTTATTTGCGATTGTATATGGCCAGCAACAGGCTTCTTTTTCAGCCATTCTTTCAATTGGCGGATATTTTTTCCGGCAGATGTACCACCGCACCGGTTTTGAAGTCGCACTGGATTACAATACTTATGTATGGATTGCGCAGCTGATGATTCTGGGTTTAAGTGTCGGCTACCTGCGTGACCAGCTTTCTTCCATGAAGGCTGACAAAGCGGATGAGATTACCTATTAAATAACCGTTTAAAGGATATTGAAGAAATTAATGCAATCAATACCCGCCTAAAAAATGATCTTGAAACACAGGTTGTCAACCAAAGCGACAGTATCGGGAAAATTTTTGAAATTACTTCCTCACTGGACAGTGATGAACCTGAAAGCGTATTCTTCCATGCAGCGGAAGTTGTTTCACAGCTGATGGACTGCCGTGACGTTGCAATTTACAATGTATCCAACAGAAATTATGCGCGGCTGATGTCCTCTACCTCGGAATCTGCCGCCGACTTGGCAACTCAATTGCCTATACAGAATACACGCAGATGGTTGAAGCGTTTAAAAACCGTACTGTTTTTGTCAACAGACAGTTAACGGAAAATGTTCCGCTTATGGCAGCTGCGATTTTATCCAATGATGAAATCCAATCTATTATTATGTTGTGGGATATTTCATGGGACCGCTTAAATCTCTCCTTTATGAACCGCTTTCAGGTTATCGGGTACCTGATTCAGAATGCCGTACTGCGTGCAAACCGCTATATTGATGTGCTGGAGCATGAACGCTATATCAACGGTACAAAGATTTTAGAACCCGCAGCATTCCGCACTCTGTTAAAAGCATTTCTGCATGCGCAGCAAAAAGGACTCACGGACTGTTCACTGATACAGATTACACCGAAAGCAGAGGGTATTGCACATGCCAGCCGCGCATTGGAGCGTCTGTTCCGTAACTCGGATTATCTGGGCAGTATTAACGACGGATTTCTTTATGTTCTGCTTGCAAACACCAGTCCGAAGGATGCAGGCTATGTCACGCAGCGAATCGCTGAAGCGGGCTATAGCTACCGCCTTGTAACCGACATTAAAGATTAGGATTTGCCATCCGGCAGAATGGAGCAACTATGTCTACTACCAATTTATTACTATGTGCGGTGCTGCTTTTTAATACAGCCGCTGCCGCCGCATATCTGATTTGGGGAATGCTGACAGCCCGGCGGACTAAAAAAGGAAAAATGCTTGTTTTTATCCGTTTTTTCCTGATGCTTTTCTGTCCGGTAATTGGTATTTTGTATTTTGTATGCAGCATGCTTTTTCATAAACTGCTGTTTCACAAAAAAGTTGATTTGTCCGATGTTATTTTTAATAAGGAAAAAATCAGGCAGGTTGAACGCAGCGACTTAGAGCGTGAACGTAACATTGCACCGATTGAAGAGACCATTGCGGTCAGCGATTATAAAAACCAGCGCCAGCTCATGATGAACGTTTTACGAAACGATTACAGGGATTCCCTCGGTTCAATATCACTTGCATTAAACAGTGCAGATTCCGAAGTATCCCATTATGCTGCCAGTGCCTTGCGTGACGAACTGGGTGCTTTCAGAAACAGTGTTTCCCAAAAGCACAAAGAAATGCTGGCAGATGAAAAAGATGCTGGAAAAACTGCGGCAGAACTCATTGAGCAGATGGTTCCGATTTTAAAACAGAACGTCTTTCCATTTTCAGAATATGCCACTTATGTTCACATTCTGGAAGATGCCATGCATACACTCTGTCAGAAAGATGGAACCGCAGCCCGTCCCGTCTATTACGAATGGCTTGTCCAGCAGCTGCTTGCCGTAAAAGAGTATGACGCAGCCGCACACTGGTGTGAAACTGCAAGACATGAACTTGCCGGAACTTTAATTCCTTATAAGTGTCTGCTTCAGCTTTACTATACCACCAAAGACCGCAAACGGTTCTTTGATGTATTGGAAGCCCTGCGCCAGTCGGATATTCCGATTGATAACGATACTTTGGAACTGTTCCGTATATTTAACCGCATTTAAAACCTTTTGACACTTACATTATTTCATTGGAAACGAGGATAACCATTATGACCGTACATACGATTTTACAGGCAGTATGCCTTTTTTATAATTTATACAGTCCTTACGGTTGTACTGCCGGAACTGGTTTTTCATCAAAAATATAAAGGCAGAAGAACCGGTGAACGCTGATGTTAGATATTACTGTCAGTAATTTTTACATTATGAACCTCGTTTTTATATTGCAGCTTCTGCATATTTCTTCTATATATACACTGCTTATATTTACGGTTATGCCTGTCTTTGCCGTCATTATTATTCAGTACCGGAAAGCATTTAAGGCATGGGGAATCCGGCAACTTGCACTCCTTGGAAAAATTTCCTCTAAAACGATGGGCATAAAAACTTTCTTTGCCATTGTTTTTACACGGATAAAAGGCATTTTGTGCAATGCCTGTAAAAATATTTTTCATATCATCGGACGGCATAAAACAGAATATGTATTATTTACCCTTTTATCCGTGTGGCTTCTTTATATATATGGAAGCAATGAAATTATCCAGTACGGTTATACGGTTTCCGACCTGCCGGTACACAATTACTGGATAAATGAAATGTCTAAAAACAATATTTTTGCCGCCGGTGTTTACCCGTTTGGATTTCACTGCATCATTTATTATATCCATACGGTTTTTCATATAGATACTTATGTAATTCTGCGGCTGTTTTCCGTGGTGCAGACCTTTTATCTGCATCTGGTTTTGTTTACCTTTATCCGCTGCATATGCCGTTCTTCCTTTGCCGCCTATGGTGGACTGTTTTTATATCTGGTTCCATCATTATACCACGGCAACTGTACGATCCGTTTTATCAGCGCACTGCCGCAGGAATACGGCATGCTGTTTATCCTGCCGTGTATTTACTTTTTATTCGCATTTTTTAAGGATATGAAAGAAAATGCCGGAAAATGGATTATCTGTACCGATTTAGCGGCAGCATGTGCGTGTTTCAGCATGACGATTGCCGTCCATTTTTACGACACAATGATTGCCGGACTGTTCTGTGCCGCCATCGTGATAGGCTTTTGCTTGCGTTTTTTCCGGCCGCGCTATTTTCTCCGGCTGATGGGGGCTGTCCTTTTAGCCGTTGTTATCGGGGTTCTTCCGATGTTTACCGCGGCACTCTGCGGAAAACCGATGCAGGGTTCTATCGGCTGGGGCATCAATATTCTGACCGGCAGGGCTTCCTCCGGAACAAACCAGAATCAGGACAGCAACGAAAATAAAGCAAATACATCATCTTCCGGTTCGTCACAGATTGCCCTGCCGGACACTACAAAAGAAGAGGTAACACCTGAACCGGAAAATCTGGCACAGGATATTGACACTGAACCGGTGCTGACTCCGTCTGTTTCCACGTTGGAAAAAACGACACATTTTTTGCAGCATTTTTACCAGACCTTATCAAATGATATTCAAGAAGATATTTTTGCACAGGACGGCGCATTATTTGCTGCGGTCATTTTATCCTTGTGTGCCCTCATAGTCCTTGCAGGTATCGGTATGTGTATCGCAAAGCAGCCCGATTATGGCTTTATTCAAATCAGCACCGGTATTTTTCTGCTGTTTCTGCTGATTTTGTTTAATGCAAAAAATATCGGTCTGCCGCAGCTTATGGATCAGAACCGTTCAAGAATTTACCTCACGTATATGCTTACGGTTTTGTATGCACTTGTTCTTGATTTACCGGCGGGCATTGTGCTTTATAGTTGTAAAAAGCCGCGTGCTGCAAACGGTATTTCCCTGATTCTTTTGGGAATCATCTGTGCCGCCGCATGTATGGTATTTCCAATCCGCAGCCATATCCTCGCACCGCGTGTCAGTGTTCTTGAAACCAACGGCGCCATCACCTGCCTCGGACAGATTTTATCCGAGTGCAGAAATACGACATTTACCGTTGTATCCGCCAATGACGAACTTCAGATGCTTGCAGGACGCGGACAGCATTACGAAACGATTACATTTTTACGTTACTTAAAATATGCCGCGCAGGGACAGCGGATTATTATTCCGACGAAATATGTCTACTTTTATATAGAAAAAATCCCTCTGGATTATACCGTTTCCTATGCGGACAGCGGTCAGTCCATATCCCGCACAGGCGCTGCAAAGACACTTCCTTCCAGTGCCGGTATCAATCCTTATAAAGGGGAAAACCGCTGGATTGTCATGTCCAAAATGTATTACTGGGCGGAGCAGTTTAGAAAGCTGTTCCCACAGGATATGACCGTCTATTACGAAGATGACGAGTTTATCTGTTACCGGCTGATTCAGAATGAATCCAGCCCGTTTAGTCTTTCGATTGACTATAACTATAACCAGTAAAAATCACCGCTTCGCAGCAAATTGTTCAGGAATAGGAGTATTATGAATCACCAGATGTTGACAAAGAGAATTTATTTTACCATCAGCTGTATTATGCTGCTCGTACTGTTTCTGTTTCAGGGATCAAGTCTTGTACGACAGAAATATAACCGTTACGATGAAAATATCTACGCAAATGAAACGGCTCCTTTTGATGCCGGTACACAATTTACGGTTCAGACAGATTCTGCCGCCGTACTGTCGGATTCGCATGCTTTTGTCGTCTTTATCGGCGATACGGATTCTGCATCCGGTACAACAATCCGTCAATGGTGTACCTATACCAAGCGTAATCTTTTGACGTACCGGCAGATTTCGGATTACCGCACCTACCGCGAAAAGCTGCCCGATGCGGTTTTGCTTGATGCCGCCTTTGTAGACTGTAACAGCGATCTTTCTCTTCTTACCACGCTGACCAGTTACGGCATATCCATTGTATGGTGCAGCCTGCCGGATTTTAATACGATTGAAAACAACAGTGTCCTGATGGATTTTTTAGGCATTGCAAATGCAGTGTCCCCATCGCTTACCGTATCCGGTTATAAGCTCTACAGCGGTTTTTTACTGGGCGGTGAATCCTGGTATATTGCAAACAATGAAGGCGAAGAAAAATATCAGGACTTTTCTCTGGATATGCCGTGGTATATTCCTGGAAATGCCACCAAGACTTATATGGCGGCAGAACTGGACAGTTCCGTATACGGCACGATTAAAACAGAAGACCGTCCTGCCGTATTCTGGCGGAAAAGTCTTGAAAACGCTTACATTTTCTGTGTCAACGGAGATTACCTGTCGGATACCGGGGGATTTGGCATTTTAAATGCCATTCTTTATGAATTAAAGGACTATGCCGTTACACCGGTTGTCAATGCACAGACCGTTTCCATTATCAATTATCCTGTTCTTGCTTTTGAACAGGAAGATGCCATGGATGCAAGTTACAGCCGCAACACTGCTTCGGTACTTGAAAATGTCATCTGGCCGGATATTTCCACACTGTCAGAGTATTTAAACAGCCGCTTTACCTTTTTGTTTACACCGCAGTTTCATTATCAGGATGAACACGAGCCGGTATCGCAGGAATTGGAGTATTTTTTCCGCCTGTTACATGAAAAACAGTTTGAAGCCGGGCTGTCTTCCACAAGAGATACGGATACCTCCATCCGCGAAAAGCTTCAAAAAGATACTTCTGTTTACCGCACTTTTTTACAGCACTACCGCTTTCTTTCTCTTTATGCAAAGGAAAGTGAGATTTCCGAAGTTTTAAACGGCTCACCGGAACTGACAAATACACTTCAAACTATTGTTACCGAAAAAAGCAGCAATGACGGGAATGGTTTATTTGCGTATGTGGGAAATGATGTTTTACAAATGAAACTTTTGTCAGACGGCACCGCTACAGTTATAAAAATGATTTTATACAAAAAAGCTTAAATACGGCACTCGCTTATTCAAGTATCGGTGTTGACTGTACGGAAATCTGTAATCCGAAGGAGGATGATGAAAATGTGCTGTGGGATAAATTTTACCAGAAAACGGCGACAGCACTGGCAGCTATCTACCGCCTAAATCGGTTTATCAAAGCTGTACGGTCACTCAGGCAGCCAGCCGTATCCGCGCCTTTTTAGCCGTGGATTACAGCAGTATGCGCACCGGTAATACCGTTACGCTGCAAATCAAAAACCGCAGTGAAGACACTTTCTTTATGCTGCGCCTACACAATGAAGAAATTGAAGACATCGACGGTGCCGCTGCTGAAAAGATTGAGGATGGTGCTTATCTTATCACTCCGGAGCGTGATACCGTAACCATATCGCTTAAAAAATAAGGAAAGGAGCAGTTTATGAAAATATGTATTATTGCTGAAGGATGTTACCCTTACGTTGTCGGCGGGGTTTCCGGCTGGATTAACAATCTGATCTGCTCTTTTCCCCGCGTCAGTTTTAGTGTCCTTGCAATTATTTCCGACAGAAGCATCAGCAAAAAATTCCAGTATACCTGCCGGAAAATGTCACCGAAGTACACGAAGTTTACTTAAATGACTGTGAGTGGACCGGTAAGGGAAAGTCACGGAAGCACTGCCATCTGTCTGCAAAAGAAGCTGCCGCCTTAAAAAGCCTGCTGCTTGGCAAAGATACTGACTGGGTAACACTGACAACACTGCTGCAAAGCCGGAAGTTTTCTTTAAATGCCCTGCTGATGGGACCGGATTTTTTAGATGCCGTTATTGAATGTTACGAAGAAAAACACAGTGAAATTGTCTTTTCCGACTTTTTATGGACAATGCGCTCCATGTACCTGCGCTTTTTCTTGCCATGCAGTCCGATCTGCCAAAAGCAGATTTATACCACTGTGTCGCAACCGGCTATTCCGGCGTGCTTGGCAGTATGGCAAAACTGCTGCACCCGGAAAGTGCTTGTTAATCTCGGAACACGGCATTTATACCAGAGAACGTGAAGAAGAAATCATTAAAGCTTCGTGGATACGGGGACTGTATAAAAATCTGTGGATTGAACAGTTTGCCAAAATGTCGCTGTTTGCTTACCAGACTGCGGATAAGTCACTTCTTTATTTGAACATGCCCGCACCTTACAGATTGAACTGGGCTGTCCCGAAGAAAAAACGATTGTGACACCCAACGGCATACGTCCCGCACTTTACCGGAATATTCCACAAAAAGACCCGGCAGACCCCATGATTCATATTGGAGCAATTTTACGAGTCACACCGATTAAAGATGTCAAAACACTGATTATGGCATTTGCCTATGCAAAACAGAAAAACCCGCGGTTAAAGCTCTGGATTATGGGACCTGCTGATGAAGACGAAACTTATGCTTCAGAGTGTTTCCGTCTTGTCGGGGATATGCAGATTGAAGATATTGTATTTACCGGCAGGGTACAGGTCAAAGACTACATCGGAAAAATGGACTTTACGATTCTTACCAGTGTCAGCGAAGGCCAGCCGCTTACGATTCTTGAAAGCTTTGCGGCTCACCGCCCGGTGATTGCAACCGATGTCGGTAACTGTAAGGGGCTGTTACTCGGCGAATCCGATGACTTCGGTGAGGCAGGCATTTTAACGCATATTATGAATATCGAGGAAATTGCAAATGCGATGCTGACACTCGCCGCCAATGAAAAAATGCGGCACGAATACGGTGAAAACGCTACCGCCGCCTGATGAATAAATACACCATCAAACAGATGCGCAGCACCTATGCCGACATTTACAGGGAATTAACAAAGAAAAAAACGTCTTAAAGAAAGGAGCCATTTATGGCAGGGGTTGGTTTAAGATTAAATAAATTTTTTAATAAAAAATGTATGAGCAGCCACATTGCGGGTGCCGGATACAGTATTGTCATTACCATTGCGCCGATGCTGCTTGTCATTGTAACACTGATTATCATGCAGCGGCTTTTGGGCTACACGCAAGAATCGTATTATGAAAAACAGCTGTTCCAGAACACCGTGCTTTATATTTTTATTTTTTCACTGCTGGCAAGCGCGCCGTTAAATGCCGTTCTTTCAAGATACATTTCCGATGTTATTTTTGAAGAAACTTATGCAGATATCATGCCATGCTATTACCTCGGACTGCTGATACAGACTCTTTTTTGCTGCCTGATGGGGATTCCGTTCTGTCTGCATGAGTGGCTCTCTGGCGGAGTACGCCCGGCATACGTTTTTATATCCTTTTGCTGTTTTATCGCATTGTCCTTTATTTTTTATACGATGATGTATTTATCAATCTGCAAGGACTATATAAAGATTTCACTTTTTTATGCTGTTGGAAGTATAATCAGCCTTTTCTTATCGTTATTTTTAGTATATTATATAGGTATCAGTGTCTGTATGTCCATGCTGCTTGCTCTGACTGCCGGCTTTTTAATTACGGCATCCCTTGGATTAGCACTGCTTACGCAGTATTTTACGGAATACAGCCACCAATATAAAAAAATACTGAAACACATTGCAAAATACCGGAAACTGATTCTTGCCAATACTTTTTACACACTCGGACTGTTCGTGCATAATTTTGTATTCTGGACATCTGATTTACAAATCCGGACTGCCGGTTCTTTCGTGTGTGCTGAAACGTATGATTATGCTTCATGCGTGGCGATGTTTACGAACATTTCTGCAAGCATTATTTTTATTGTTTTGGTTGAAATGAAATTCAATGCCAGATACAAACAGTATTCGGAAGCCATTATCGGCGGACGGCTGCTTGACATTCAAAAAACCGGCATGCGTATGTTCCGTCTGCTTGCAGATGAACTGATGTCTTTGGTGCGGATTCAGTTTATTATTTCAACCGTGCTTTTTTTAGTCAGCCTGATTGTGCTTCAGCGCTTCGGCTATACCGGCACGATTATTCAGGTATACCCGTGCCTTGCCGCCGGATATTTTATCCTGTTTTTAATGTATCCGGTCTTTTTGTTTTTATATTATTTTAACGACTTAAACGGTGCTTTGTATACCGGCTGTATTTTCTGTCTGATGACACTGGCTGCAAGTATCTGTCTGTTAAATACCAGTCCCGTCTGGTATGGCGGCGGACTGACATTGGTGCATTTGCCGGATGGACATTTTCATATTTCAGACTGTGCCGGCTGGAAAAGCATATGAAAAACCATATTTTCTGCAACGGTACGATTTTAAAACAGGTTTCCGGCACCCGCCCAAGCGGACAGGTGTACCCGGATACGCAAAAATGAAGCCCCGCACTAAGAAAGGAGAAATTATACTATGCCGCCTATAATACTTCGCATAATACTCATTGTATTCGGAATTCTGCTGTTTGTCTGTGCAATGCTGTCTTATGCCGGAAAAAAATTAAAAGAAGGCTTTTTACTGGGGTGGTGTCTGTTTGCACTGTTTTTTATCCTTGCAGGCATTATTCCGGCACTCAGCTTCTGTACCGGGACTTTCGCTGTTTTTTCCGGTCCTGCACAGATGATTTTATCCGCCTTTCTGGTCCTGTTTTTGTTTAAGATTTCCGAATATGTTTCTGTTTTAAGCCGCAAAAATCAGGAACTTGCCATGCAGGTTTCCCTTTTAAACCAGGAAATGAACGGATCTTACAGAATTACAGCAGCTGACCGGAAAAAACAAAACAGAACTTTAATATTGGA
>ENA-OQIO01001487-OQIO01001487.1-human-gut-metagenome-genome-assembly--contig:-NODE-1487-length-11398-cov-2.523556_pt1 | contig 11398 bp, 22 predicted proteins | sample MGYA00242573_ERZ504737 | MGnify/ENA primary metagenome ERZ504737 (study PRJEB26092, sample SAMD00036203) | human gut metagenome | host: Homo sapiens | study: EMG produced TPA metagenomics assembly of... | reverse complement strand
GTTTTGCGGAGTGCTCTCCGTTGGTTTTTCCGCGGGAGCGTCGTTTTTATGCGCCTTTTTATAGCGCAGGTACCATTTGAGCATCGGAATGAGCAGCGCAAGCGAGATGTGCAGCCCGTCGCGGATGCGAAGCGACAGGCCAACGGCACCCTCTGCGTGCGTCTTTTCAGAGCTGTAGTCCATGCGCAGGTGCAGTGAGGGATCAGGGATATGGAAGAGGTCTTCAAGGTGCGGCATCACACCCCACATCGCGGCGCTCGCATAGCCGTAGGTCTGCGCGATATCCGCGGGGTCCGTGCCGCCGAAGACGACGAGAATTTCCAGCGGGTCGATGCGAAGGCGCTTGCAGGTGCGTTTCGCTGTCTCCTTGAGCGCCGAGAGCGCCGTCGTGATGAGGTCCCTGAGCTCCTCTTTTGTCGGCTTGGGGAGCGAGGGCTTTTTCTTTTGCTTCGCCTCTTCTCCCTCTGACTTTGGTTTCTTCTCCTTTGCCTTTTTTTTCGGCGTTTCTTTCTTTTCCTTTGCTGGCAGCAGCGTGAAGCGGAACGGGCCGACCGAAAGCTGCACGCGCAGCTCGTCGCCGAACTGCATCAGCGCGCCCACGCGCAGAAAGCCGATCAAAATAAAAATGAGCAGGATGATGCCAATTACCTTCAGCGCAGTCAATCGACCACCTCCCTCTTTTTACGCTTCACGCGGTTTTTATGCTTTACGCGGTCAGTGTTCCCTGTTTTCGGGAATGCTGCCTTCTTTTTCCGTCATGGCGCTGGGGTCGAGGATCGTGCCGTCCTCCGTCATGCGGAGCTGACCGTCGGCCTCAAGACCCGGCATCTCCGGCAGCTCCTCGAGCGAACCCAAGTGGAAGTCGCGCAGGAACTTTTTCGTCGTGCGGTACAGCCTCGGCCGTCCCGGCACCTGCAAACGTCCGCACTCCTCAATAAGCCCGCGCTCAAGCAGCAGGCCCACGGTGTACGAGCTGTCCACGCCGCGTACCTGATCAATGTAGGCGCGGGTCGTGGGCTGGTAGTAGGCGATGATCGTCAGCACCTCCAGCGCGGGCTGAGAGAGCTTGGCGGTCTTGCGGATCTCAAACGCCTTGCGGATGACGTCGCATAGTCCGGCGACGAGCAGAGCTGATAGCTGTCCTCCATGCGGACGAGCCGGATACCGCGGCGCTCAAAGGCGTAGTAATCGCCGAGCTTTTGCAATACCTGTTCCGCGGTCGGACGGTCCAAATCGAGCGCAAGGCAGATGCGGTCGACGGGAAGCGGTTCGCCGCTGGCGAACAAAATGCCCTCGATGGCCGACTCGACCTCGCGCAGATCCAAAGATTCCAAAGACATAGCGTTCCTCGCTTTTTACAGATTGATACGGTCGGGGGCGTCGTCCCCGCACTCCACGGTGCAGTCCGTGTCAGAACCGGCCAGATGGATGACCTTTTCGCGGCAGAGCTCCAAAACGGCGATAAACGTCGCCACGATCTCGCTGCGGCTGCGGCTGCCGCGGAACAGCAGCTTGAAGCGCGTCATGCCGAACTCCTTGAGCCGGTGCAGAATTTCCTCCGCCTTGCTTGACGGGATACGGCTCGCGGCGCACGATCTCGCTCAGCGCCGCGCTCGGTGGCGCGGCCAGCTTTTCCCCGCGCTCCATGATCGTCTGCATAGCAAGCACGAGGTCAGCCTTTTCGTGGCTGTACTCGTAAATTTTGCCGCGCTGCATGGGCTCGGGCTGGCGCGTCATGATGCTGCGGCCAAACTCGCCCATCGGGCCGAGCGTTTCGGTCAGCGTCTTGATGCGAAGGTACGTGTCCTTTTGCTGGCGCTCTTTGAGCGAGGCAATGAGCTCGTCCATCTCGCTCTGCGCCTGCTCATCCTCAAGCGAAAGCAGCATGCGCGTTTTGATGTACATTAAATGTGCCGCCATCGTGATGAATTCGCTCGCGACCTCGAGATCGAGCTGCTTTCGCTGCTCGAGATACGCAAGGTACTGGTCCAGGATCAGCGCGATGGGAATGTCCTGGATCTCTATTTTATTTTTCGACAGCAGGAAGAGAATGAGGTCGAGCGGCCCTTCAAAGTCCTGCAGCGCCTCCGCGCTGCGCTCGTGCACCACGCCCTCCAGCTTGAAAACGGGATTGTCCATGACATTCCTCTCACTTTATCAATATACGATCCAGTTGACCAGAAGCTCGTACACGCGGTAGATGCCCTCGCTGAGGATATTGTTTCCCACGCCGAGCCAGACGAGCACAAAAAGAACAAGCATGCCGTATTTTTCATACCGCATCAGCGTCATGTACGCGCGGTCGGGCAGAAAGGCGAAGAGCACCTTCGACCCGTCGAGCGGCGAGATGGGGATGAGGTTGAAAAGCCCCAGACCGACGCTCATGTACGCCGTCATCGCAAGGAAATTCAAAAGGCCGCTGCAAAACGCGGTATCGACATAGTGCGCGATCGTGATGCGCGCGCCGAGCAAGAGCAGCATCGCCAGCAGCAGATTCGACACCGGCCCCGCCAGCGCTGTGATGGCCATACCCTGCTTCGGCTTTTTGAAATACCGCATGTCGACCGGCACGGGCTTTGCCCAGCCGAAGCCGACGAGCAGCATGGCAGCCAAGCCGAACCAGTCGATATGGTGCAGCGGTTTAAGCTCAAGCGGTGCTCGCGCTTGGCCGTCGGATCGCCGAGGGCATAGGCTGCAAGACCGTGACAGGTCTCGTGCACCGTCAAGCATAAAAAGACGCCGAGCACGCGCAAAAGCGCGTCGGTCAGCGAGCCCCAGTCGATGGACTGGACCAATTCCTGAAAACTGTTCACGCAATTTCTCCGTAAAAAATATGCAAATCGAGAAGACTTGCATTGCATTCTATTCTTATTATAACAGCCCTTTTCCCACATGACAAGGGATTTTGCAATTTTTTGCTGCATTTTGCTTTCAAAAATTGACACATTTTTCTCTGTCAAATTGCGAAAAATGACAAAAAGCGCCTCAACCGTGCGGTTGAGGCGCTTTGCAGGATGCAATATCCGCTTATTTCTTGAGGCGCTTGTCGCTCTTGGTCGCAAGGTGCGTGCCCAAGGACTGGAAGATCTGCACCAGAATGATGAGCAGCACGACCGCCGCAAACATCACAAGGTACTTGTAGCGATAGTAGCCGTAGTCGATGGCGATCTTGCCAAGGCGCCGCCGCCGATGATGCCGCTCATCGCCGAGTAGCCGAGGATGGTCGTGAGCGCGATAGTGAAGTTCTGGAGGAGCGAGGGAACGCTCTCGGGGATCATCACCTTGCAGATGATCTGCATGGGCGTTGCGCCCATGCTCTGCGCGGCCTCGATGATGTTGGGGTCGACCTCGCGCAGGCTGCTTTCAACAAGGCGCGCGACGAACGGGAACGCCGCCACGACCAGCGGAACGATGGTCGCGGTGGTGCCGACGGTCGTGCCGATGATGAGGCGCGAGAGCGGGAAGACCATGATCATTAAGATGAGGAACGGGATCGAGCGCAGCAGGTTGATGATGACGTTCAGAATGCTCATCAAGGCCTTGGGAAGCGGCAGAACGCCGCCCTTCTCCCCCGCTACGAGCAGCACGCCCAGCGGAAGCCGATGACGACGGCCAGCGCCGTTGACAGCAGCGTCACATAAAACGTCTCCCAGATCGCCTTGGGGAACTGCGTCTGCATGGCGACGGTGAGCTCCGCGATGGAGTCCGGGGAAAAGAGATTACTGTACATCGACGCTCGCCTCCTCTACCTGAAGATTTTCAATGCTTCTTAAAAAGTCCATAGCCTGCTCAAACTGCGCGTTCGGCACGCCGAGGAGCATGCTGCCGTACACCTCTTCGGAGAGCTTCTGCGTGTTGGCCGAAATGACCGTTGCGCTGATGCCCTCGTCGGTCGCAAGGCGCGCGACGAGCGGAATGGATGTCGTCTTCGCGCTGCGGAAGATGAGGCGGATGCGGCGCTGCTGCTGGGGGTCGGACACGTCGATGTCCGCGCCGCGCGGGAACACGAGGTGGCGCGCCGCCGCGGACTTGGGCGCGGAAAAGACGGTAGAAACAAGGCCCTCTTCCACGACTTCGCCGTCGTCGAGGATCGCAACGTGATTGCAGACCTCCTTCACCACGCTCATCTGGTGTGTGATGATGACGACGGTGATGCCAAGCTTTTTGTTGATGTCGCCGATCAGCTCGAGGATCTGGCGCGTCGTCTTGGGGTCGAGCGCGCTCGTGGCCTCGTCGCAGAGCAGAACTTTGGGGTTCGTGGCGAGGGCGCGGGCGATGGCCACGCGCTGCTGCTGTCCGCCGGAGAGCTGCGCGGGATAGGCCTTGGCCTTATCCTTGAGCCCACGATCTCAAGGAGTTCCAGAGCTCGCTGTTCGCGCCACTTCTTCTCTCCCCGCAGTCCGGAAAGCTCCATCGGGAAGCAGACGTTATCGAGCAGTTTCTTTGCATCAGCAGGTTGAAGCGCTGAAAGATCATCGTGATCTCGCGCCGCGCCGCGCGGAGCTGCGCGGGGGTCATCGTGTCCAGACGCTGTCCGTTCACGATGACCTCGCCCTCCGTCGGGCGCTCGAGCATATTGATGCAGCGCACGAGCGTGGATTTGCCGGCGCCGCTCATGCCGATGATGCCGTAGACGTCGCCGTCTGGAATGGTCAGGGAGACGTCCTTGAGCGCGTCTACCCGTCCGCCGGCTGTTTCAAAGGTTTTGCTTAGATGCTTCAGTTCGATCAAGAACGCTCCCTCCTTTCTTTCTTACTTGGCGCTCAGCGCATCGAGCGCGGTCTGCTTGCCGCCGTACAGGCCCATGGGCTCGACGTGGATGGCGGCAACGGAGACGATGTGGGTGTTGTTCTCAGCGTTGAAATCGTCGAGATAGGGCTTGTGCTGGAAGTAGTTGGCGTCGACAGTGCCGTCTTCGACAACGGTGTTGGGCACGACATAGTCATTGTAGACCTGAATGTCGAGAGTGATGTTCTTTTCAGCAAGAATTTCCTTCACGACCTCGAGGATCTCAGCGTGCGGGGTCGGAGAAGCGGCGATGGAGATGGTCTCGCCAGCGAGAGCGTCGTAGTCGACAGTGGCGTCAAAGCGTCGGTCGGGGTATCCACGGTGCTGACAACGGAGCGTCATACTTCTCGTTGATGTAGTCGACGACCTGCTGGCTCTCCAGAGCGGCGATCAGGGCAAGGACCTTGGGAGAGGACTCGTTGCCTTCCTTTACGGCCAGAATGTTGGCGTAAGCGGAGGCGGAGCCTTCGATCACGAGGGAGTCGGCCACGGGGTTCAGGCCCGCGTTGATGGCGTAGTTGGAGTTGATGACGGCGTAGTCAACGTCCTGCAGGATGTTGGGGATCTGCGCGGCCTCGGTCTCCACGATCTCGACGTTGTACGGGTTTTCGACAATGTCGTTCTTGGTGGCGGTGATGCCGGCACCGTCAGCGAGCTTGATGATGCCGTTGTCCTGGAGCAGCAGCAGCGCGCGCGCTTCGTTGGTCGTGTCGTTGGGGACGGCGATCTGGATGGTGGTGGCACCGTCGGAGTCATCGCTCTTGGAGCCGCAGCCGGTCAGGGCCAGAGCGGCAGTGAGGACCAGTGCAAGGACAAGGGCGGTCAGCTTAATAGAATGCTTTTTCATCGTTTTGTTCTCCTTACTTATTTTATAATAGCTACTTTTTGGAACGGACAGACCGCGGGAAGTGTATGCTGTTCGAGCAGTAAAAAACAGCGGGAGGTCATTGACCTTCCGCTGCCGCTTCGCTGTTTTTCTCAGACAGTTTCTGAAAGGAAATGACCATTTTCTCCATGACAAAGCATGCACATGCTGAACATGCGCATCATCGGCATCATCATGCAGTTGGCAGAGTACGAAGTCTTCATGCCAATGGATCCTTTCCTTCGAGCATTCCACACGGGGTGGGTTCCGTTTCAATGTGCGTATCGTAGCACCGACGATTCCGCTTGTCAACACCAAATGCGCACTTTTGTATGATTTTCCACTTTTTTGGCGTTTTCTGCGGGATTTTTTATTTATTGCTCCCGTTTTTCAAGCACACGGACGAGGTGAATGAGAAAATCGGTGTCCGCCATGTCGCCCAGCGCTTCGACCGCGCTCTCGCTGTGCGCCTCGATGACGCGCTGGCAGCCGTTGAGACCTAATATGTCGACAAACGTCGTCTTCCCCTCTTCCCTGTCCGAGCCGATGGGCTTGCCGAACGTCTTTTCATCGCCGATGACATCGAGCATGTCGTCGCGCAGCTGGAACGCGAAGCCGAAGTTGTCGGCGTAGCTGGCCGCGGCCCCCTCCTGCTCCTTCGTGCCGCCCGCCGCGGCCACGCCCATCAGGCACGCCGCGCGGATAAGCGCGCTCGTCTTGCGCAGATAAATTTCCTCGAGCTCCGGCGCGCTCAGAATCTTGCCCTCCCACTCAAGGTCGAGCTGCTGGCCGCCGCAGATGCCTCGTGTCCCCGCGGCATTTGCCAGGACCTGCGCGCATTTGAGCACGCGCAGCGCGGGGAGGTCGGCCTTCAGGACCGTTTCAAATGCCAGCGCCTGCAGCGCGTCGCCCGCGAGCGTCGCCGTGCATTCGCCGAAGACCTTGTGGTTCGACGGCTTACCGCGGCGCAGATCATCGTTGTCCATCACGGCAGATCGTCGTGGATGAGCGAATACGTGTGCAGCATCTCAACGCCGCAGGCCACGGGCAGCGCCTTTTCGACGTCTCCCCCGCAGATGCGGCAGAATTCGAGCACCAGGATCGCGCGCAGACGCTTGCCGCCCGCAGTCAGACTGTAGTGCATCGAATCGGTCAGCTTGTGATAGCTTGCGCACTGCGTTTCCTCAAGGCAGGCGTCAAGATACTTGTCCACCGCCGACTTATACTCCGCCATGCGGGCGGAAAACAGCTTTTCGTCCATGGATTACTCCTCCGAAATGAATGGGCTCTCGACCGGCGCGCCGTCCGCGCCCTTAGAGAGCTTTGCGACCTTCTGCTCGGCCTTGTCGAGCATCGCGCCGCAGTCGTGCACGAGCTTCGTCCCCTCTTCAAAGAGCTTGAGGGAATCGGCGAGCTTTGCGTCGCCTTTTTCAAGCGCCGTCACGATCTCTTCGAGACGCGCGATATTATCTTCAAACGTTTTTGCCATCGTCATTTCCTCCCATATTGCACGCGTTCACCGTGCAGTTGAGACTTCCCTGCCCGAGCAGTACCTCGATTTTTTCGCCGGCTGCGGCCTCCTGCGCCGCACGCAGAATTTGTCCCTGTTCATTTCGCGCCACGGCGTAGCCGCGGCCGAGGACCTTGAGCGGACTCAGCGCGTCGAGCTTGGCCGCAAGCGCTGTAAACTGCTGTGTGCGCTGCGCCATTTGATGCTGCGCGAGTGCGGCAAGGTTTTTCTGCGTGTAGTCGAGCAGCATCCGCTTGTCGTCGATAAATGCTATGGGGTCTTGCAGCGCACGGCTGCGGGACGTCTTTTCAAACTGCTCGCGCAGGGCTTTCACGCGCTTTTGCTCGCTCTGCACCATGCGCGTTTGCAGCGCGTCGAGCCGGCGGTAAATTTCGCGCTGGTCCGGCACGGCGATCTCCGCCGCGTTCGACGGCGTCGACGCCCGTGCATCGGCAACAAAATCGGCGATCGTCACGTCGGGCTCATGCCCGACGGCGGAGATGACCGGAATGTCGGAGGCATAAATCGCGCGCGCCACGCGCTCATCGTTGAATGCCCACAGATCTTCAATCGACCCGCCGCCGCGCCCCGTGATGATGAGTCGGCGACTGCCATTTGTTTGCGTAGCGCAGCGCGCCTGCGATCTCCGGCGGCGCCTCTGCTCCCTGCACGCGCACAGGCAGGAGCACGACTTCGCTCATCGGCCAGCGCGCATTCAAAATGCGCAGCATATCATGCACCGCCGCGCCCGCGGATGAGGTGATGATGGCAATGCGCTTGGGATATTTTGGCAAGGGCTTTTTATGTTCTGGGGCAAAAAGCCCCTCCTTGAAGAGCTTTTCCTTGAGCTGCTCGAAAGCGACGTGCAGGTCACCCACGCCCTCGACGCTGAGCTCTGAACAGTAGAGCTGGTACGCGCCGTCGCGCGGGAACACGCCGATGCGGCCAAAGGCGATGACCTTCATGCCGTTTTCCGGGCGGAAGCGGAGCTTCCCCGCCATGCCGCGGAACATCACGCATTTGAGCGCGCTCCCCTCGTCCTTGAGCGTGAAGTAATGGTGCCCGGAGGGATAGAGCTTGTAGTTCGAGATCTCGCCGCGCACGAAAATGGTCTGGAGCTGCGGCACGGCGTCGAGCAGCGCCTTGATGAAATTGTTGGCTTCCGATACGCTGAAGATCATCTGCTCCTGCGCCACGCCGCGTCACCCCTCTCTCAAAACAAAATGAAAAACGGAAGAAAAGCAGAGCGCCTGTCGGTACTCTGCTTTTTGTGGCAATGCCTTATTCCGCGCTGATCTCGCCGCGAACGAAGCTGCCGAGGATGCCGTTGATGAACTTCACTGTTTCAGGCGTTTCATACTTCTTGGCGATCTCCACGGCCTCGTTGACGGCACGCGCGTTGGAATGTCGCTGCGGTAGAGCGATTCGTACATCGCAACGCGCATGATCGCCGAGGCGACGAGTGGGATGCGGTCAAAGCTCCAGCCCTTGGCGTACTTGGCGATGTAGCCGTCCAACTCCGGGCGCGTGCTCGGCAACGCCGGAAACGATGGAGCGGATGTATTCCGTCTGCGCGGCGCCGGGGGCCTTTTCGTAGATGTTGTCCTCATCCTTGAGCGTGTCGAAGTATTCCTTCGTCAGCCGCTCGTCGAGAAGCTCTTTCACCGTCTTATCCGTAAAGCTCAGTTCATATGCAAGATGCACTGCGATCTCTCGCGCTGTATTGCGAATCATTCTCGTCTGTTCCTTTATCTGTTGATCTTATCTTTCTTCAGTTGAAGCTGATCCCGCCGACGTGGACATTGACCGCGTGGACATTGTAGCCCGTCATGCCGCTCACAGCGGCGGACACGCTGTCCTGCACCTTGCGCGCGGTCTCGGGGATGACGTAGCATAGCGCACCATCAGGTAGACATCGACGATGATCTCGCCGTCCTTGACCTCGGCGCGCACGCCGCGCAGGCCCTTTTTGCCCGTGAACTGCTCGGTGATCTGTTCGGTCATATTCTGGCACATGGAGCCAACGCCTTCGATCTCGCCGATAGCGTCGGCGGCGATCGCGGCGACCACGTCTTCTGCGATGTTGATGCTGCCGTTTTCCTCGGCGCGGGTCAGATACTCTCGATTCTCAGCCATTCAGATATCCTCTCCTTGTTTGTGAATGCTCATATCGAAAGTATTTTATCATCTTTTTCCCAAAATTACAACAGCTAATTTACTTCCATGATCTTGATGCTCTCTGCACTGAGCCCCGTCTCCTGCTTGACGATGTCCGTGATGCGGGCAATGTCCTCGGTCTGAAGCCCCTCTTCCCCCGTCGAGACAACCACGCTCACACCGTCTTCGGACATGAAGACGACGCAGTCCTCATAGCCCTTGGCCGTGACCATGTTTTCGATCTGCGCCTCACTGAGCGTATAGGAAGCAAGTGTTTCGATGCTTTTTGCTGCCTCACTCGCGGTCTCGGCGTCCACGTCCTGGTTTTCGCTTGCCTCCTTCAAGAGCGACAGCGCGCTGTCGCGCGCCTGCTGGCGCGTCAGGCGGGCTGAGGCAAAGTAGTCCTTCCCCTCCGCGTTTGCCGAAACCTCGGCGGCGTCGCCATCCGTGCTCACAAGCTCAGACTGGCCTAAGACCTTTGTGGGCTTGTCGACCTTTTCGGCGTACTTTCCATTCAGAAAGATTGCCGCGCAGACAAAGACCAGGATCGTGCCGACCACTGCGTTCCGCTTCCATAATTGCTTCATAGCTGTTTCCTCCCTGCGTTTTGCATAATAAAAATATTGTAGCTTCATGGCGTTCCTTTAACAACGGAGATGCGCTCGGACGAAAGCCCCGTCAGCGCGCTGACGGCCTGCGTCACCTTGAGCTGGACATCCGCGCGGTCTCCGCCCTCGCACACGATGAGCGCGCCGACAAAGCGCGGATAGCGGCTGTGGGTCACGACGACCTCGGCGCTCGTGCCACTGCCGAGCACAACGGTCTCCGTCTTTCGCGTCTGCTCGTCGACCTCCTCCCCTCGGGCTTTGAGCGACGCGGTCTCATCCTGAGCCAGCTCGTAAGCGCGCCGCCCTCGACCGTCAGCATAAGCGAGAGCTTCCCGACGCCGTCGAGCGAGGAAAGAATATCCTCCATCTCGTTTTGCAGCGCCTCGCGGTCGAAATTTTCCGCGGCGGACGGTGTCGCGGAGCCTGAGTCTGCCGCTTTCTCGTTCTGCGGCAGCAGCAACAGCAGCACGCCGAGCAGTGCCGTCAGGAGGACGTATTTGTACTTCTTGATGCCTTGCGGCGCCTTCTGCACGGGCGATGCGTTCACTTCGGTTCGATCCATAGCTGATTCTCCTCTGCAATGCCAAGCTCCTGTACGATGTACGCGCCGAGCGCCGCGCTGTTTTCTCCGTACAGTGTGACGCTGTCCGGAAACGGTACGCCGTCGCGTAAAGCGGTCTGCACTTCGGCGCGCACGCTCAGACCTAAGGAGCTGGCTTTGTCCTCAATATATGCCTGCGTCTGCGCAGCTATGCTATCACCGAGCGCACTGTCCTGCTCGGCGTTCAGCGTTTGCTTCAGCGCTTCGACCGCCTCGCGGTAATGACCGCCGTCGAGCTCCGGCAGATCGAACGTGAGTGAGAGCAGCGGGCGCAGCATCGCAAGCATCAGCACCATCCCGCCGACAAAACGCACGATCTTTTTCATCGCGCCGCCGTCCGTGAGCTGCTGGACGATGCTTACCAGTACCGCGCAGGCTGTCACGCTTAAAAGCCACGAGCGAAGAAACGTCATACCGTCACCACCATCATCATTGCAATCAAAAGCGACACGAGCAGCAAGAACGCCCCGCCCGCCGTCATCGCCAGCATCAGTGAAAACGCGGAGGAGAGCTGCTCTAAAAACTTGCTGAGTGATTGTGACCCCGCCATGCCGCTGAAAAACGCCGCGAGCTGATAAAAAAGATACTGCACCGCCATGCGCAGCAGCGGCACAAGGCACAGCGCCAGCACCGAAAATACGCCCAGCACACCGAGCGTCCCGCGCAGCGTGAGCGCCGCGGCGGCGACGGCCTCCGTCGTCGTCAGCCCGCCCGCCTTCGTGATGAGCAGATCCGCCGCCTGCAGAAACTGCGCCATGCGCTTCGTGTAGCCCAGCACCCGCACGCGCGGATCGTCCATGAACGCCGTGCGGCACTGGCGGTAGAGCCGCCGGTTGCTGCCGCAGACCACGACGAGCAGGTCATCCTCG
>ENA-OQIO01001485-OQIO01001485.1-human-gut-metagenome-genome-assembly--contig:-NODE-1485-length-11409-cov-1.870590_pt1 | contig 11409 bp, 12 predicted proteins | sample MGYA00242573_ERZ504737 | MGnify/ENA primary metagenome ERZ504737 (study PRJEB26092, sample SAMD00036203) | human gut metagenome | host: Homo sapiens | study: EMG produced TPA metagenomics assembly of... | reverse complement strand
CTTTCAGCATGGCACCGTTCACCTTGCGGATGGCAATCTCCCGATAACGCTGGCGGATGTCGAACAAGGAAATACCCAACAAGGCCCAGACAGGAAATGACAATGGCAATAAAGGCAAAAGCCGAGTAAATGGTAGCTACCTGCTGATCGGATTTATACAACTTCTGCACATCGTCCTTCAGCAACGAATACTGAAAGTTTTCCGTACCATATACTTCCCTTTCCAGCTTCCGCAGATAATCTATCACCTGAGAAGTTTGCCCGGCTGACATGCTATCTGATACACGTCTCCCCGCATAGTAGGAGAAACCATAAACAGCATGGGACGTACCCCTTTGGAGATATGTCCGCTATAATAATCCTCTATCACTCCTACAATGGGACGGGCCGGCAAATCCGGAACAAATTCTTTCATACGGAGATCCAACACGGTAGCTCCCTCTAAAGAGGTGTATCCCAAAGCACGCAAAGCCGCCCGATTCACCACAAACCCATCTTCTTCAACGGGCAGTTTCCCTTCCACAAGCTTCAAATTGAACAAGGTAAAGAATTCGGGAGTGGCAAAATTCTGATTCAATGAAACGGTTTCTCCCTTCGCATTCTGAAACTCCGCCGTATAGTCGAAATCCAAAATGGAATACAAACCAGCTGTCCAACATGAAATGTCTGGACATTTACTCAACGCCTCATCAATCTGAGCAACACGCTGCTTCCGGGCCTGTATCGATTCATCGGTATAAGAGGCATAGTCAGTCGACTCATACACTAAGTTGGCATGAATCACATTTTCCACCTGAAATCCCGGTGGAGTATTCAACAGCAAGTTGAGGTGACGATGGAAGAACAAGGCAAGGACAACCAGTACAATGGTTACCGTATATTGCACGAAAAGAAATCCCTGACGCAAGCGTATTGACTTCCTGTCATTCCCCGAACGAACCAGCAACATACCCAACGGGGATTTCCAGCACCGAACTACCGTGCATAATGATATGAGCAACGGCAACCACACCAAAAGAGACAATGATACCCATACATCAAACGTCCCTACGGTAAACACCGTGTCAAACAAACGGTTGACAAAAGGTTGGACAAGTTCCACCACCGTCCAGGCCAGCAACAACGACAAGACCGACAGCACCAGATTCTCCCAGTACACCAACATGAAGAGAGGACGGGAGCCTGCTCCCCACACCCGATGAAGCAGATAAATCCGTAATCGCTTGCCCAACAGCACCGCATACAAATTGATGTAATTAAGCAGGCCGATAAAGAATATAAAGATACACATGGCCGACAAGACATACAACTGAGCCCGGTTGCCCGACACACACATCGTAGGAGAAGTGCGGTACAACAAGCGTGACTCCCAATATACATCCTTCAGTGACAGGAGGGAGAAAGTGTACATACTGCCATCTCCCACCTGCGTAGGACGCAAGATCTTGCCTGCCTCATTTAATTTCTGAATATCCGCTCCCGGCACAAAACGGACAAACTCCATGGGCATTCTTTCCCAAAGTGCTCCCGGCATTTCAGAAAGAATGGCATCTACCTGCAAGATAGACTTGTTTTCTGGAGTAGCGAAGATTCCGGATACCGTCACTGATTTCCCGGTAGACAGGACAAAGGTCTCTCCAATGGGATTCTGCTTACCAAACAACTTATGTGCCAGATGCTCACTCAACAAAGCCATCCCTGGCTTTGAAAGAAAATATTCTCCTTGCAAAAGCTGATAACGGAACAGTTTCAGAAAGGTCGTATCGGCCACTATCATATTCACCTGCAAACGATTGTCCTTGTAACGTATCATGTCATGATCCAGCAGTGTGACCCGTGAACGTTGCATGACCAGTGACGGGTCTACAGCCAGCGTATCACCATTCAATGTGGAAGAGACCAATGCATCGTTCTCGCCAATCTGACAACGAGACACATACACATTTTCCCGGTCCACACAATGGGTATCGACCGTCAGTTCCCGATGGATGTATCGGAGCAGAATGATACAGCAGGCCAGACTGAATGCCAGCCCCAACAGATTAATCAGTGTGTACGTCCGTGCACGGAGCAGGAAACGTAATGCATAGCGTAATGTATTCATATAAATTTGTTTTTTTATTATTCACTTTTCATTACTTCACTCGGGTTGATGCGGGAGGCTTTGTTCACCTGCCAGAGCAACGTAGCCACGGAAATGACCGCTACTATCAGGAAAGCTGCCAGGAACAGACCGACCGTCACCGGAGCCTTCACCACCAAATCGGCAGTATAATAGTGGATGGCCAGCCAAGCCAGCGGCACTGCCACCACGGCTGCCAGCAACAGCATCCCCACGTAACGGCGGAGCAACAGCACATACAGGTCTTTCAGCATGGCACCATTCACCTTGCGGATGGCAATCTCCCGGTAACGCTGGCGGATATCGAACAGGGAAATGCCGAACAGCCCCAGACAGGATACGACAATGGCGATAAGGCAAATGCAGTGTAAAGCATTGCATCCGACGGTCTGCCGCATACATCTGTTTCACCTGGTCGGAAAACAACGTATATTCAAATTCCTCTGTGCCATATATTTCACGTTCCACTTTTTTCAAGTAATCCATCACCGCAGCAAGACGGCCCGAACGGTATGACAACGTATACAGGTCACCGGAAGAGCCACGTCGCACCACAAATACCATCGGATGCACACCCGCACTGATATGTCCGTCATAATAATCGTCGATAACCGCTACAATAGGATGCGCTTCTGGATTTTGAGCCTCATCTTGTCATCTTCATACATCAATGTAGCTCCTTGACAGGAATCATACCCCAACTCCTTCAGTGCTGCACGGTTCACCACATAATACTCCCTGTCCCAATCTTCTTCCTCTTCCATTGAAGGAAGCGTTCCCTCTACAAAACGCAGCTCATAAAGCCGGAAGAAAGAAGGATTGGCATACCACATATACAAAAAAAGCCGTACGCCCGTTGTTTCCTATAAACTTCATTCCAAAATCACTGGAGGTCAGCGCAGATTGATCCGCTACCCAATACTCTATATCAGGGCAAGCTTTCATCTTGGCACCAAGTTGTTTCACTCGCTGCACACGTGCCTGTATGTCTTCCGGATTCTGATAGGACGAATAATCCTTTGATTCGTGAGCCAGATGCGCCACCAGAATATTCTCCGTACGATACCCCGGGTCTGTATGCAGCAAGGTATCAAGCTGACGGTTAAAATAAAATGCCAGTACCACCAATATCAAGGTAAGTACATATTGTAACAGCAACAGTCCCATCCTCGCCCGTACCGACTGCCCGGCCGTACTCACCAGACGGATGCCGACAGAAGGCAAGATACGCGTGAAACGGAAATACGGATAAAGCGAGGCCATCAACGGCAGGAATACAAGTAACACCAAGGACAAATACCCATCGAAAGCTGTATAAGAGAAATCAAACCCGAAAAAGCGGGACACGGGCACCCGGGTCAGTTCAATGCATACCCACGCAAGCAGCACAGCCAGAGCGGAAAGCAGAAAGTTCTCGGCAAAAATCTGTGCAAAGACAGCTCCTCTTCCTGCTCCAAACACCCGGCGTATACCGTATTCGTGCGTGCGTTTGAGCATAAAAATCATGTAAAGGTTGATGAAGTTCAGCAATCCGGTAACCAGCAGCAACGCACAGATACCCATAAATATCTGCAACTGTCCCCAATCTCCCCATACATAAATAGGTGATTGTTCCCTTATTTCCAACTTGGAAAAGTAACATTCTTTCAAAGGTACGAAACGAAAGGTGTACACCCGTGTATCCGACGGATAGTGCGGATTCAGGCTGCGTGGATGTTTCCCTACTTGATTAAGCTTATTCATATCTGCTCCAGGTACAAAACGGTACAAATCCAGCGGCATCTTCTCCCACCTATTGGAAGAGGTATTTGCCAGAAGCAAATCGAAATTCAGCCAGGTTTTGTTGGTAGGAAGCCCAATCACGCCTTTCACCACATATTCTTGTCCGTTGGAATAAGTGATTGTCTTTCCGACAGGGTTGTCCGAACCAAAAACCTCCCGTGCATACGATTGGGTCAGTACTACTGAAGAAGGATCGGTCAGGTTCTTTTCTCCCTGTATCAGCGGATAAGAGAACAGTTGAAAAAACGTACTGTCCGTAGCAAGGGCATCGCAACGGTAACGGTGTCCCTCACTGACCAGAAAATCATTCTCCAACGGAACAAAACTACATTTCGTTTCTATCAGTCTGGAGCAATCAGTACACTGTCATTCCGATAAGCTGCATAAGAGCCCAATATGCACCTCCAGACACACTCACTTGCACGGCATACACTTTTTCCCGGTCTACACAATGGGTATCGACCGTCAATTCCCGATGGATGTATCGGAGCAAAATGATGCAGCAAGCCAGACTGAATGCCAGCCCCAACAGATTAATCAGTGTGTACGTCCGTGCACGAAGCAGGAAACGTAATGCATAGCGTAGTGTGTTCATATTGTTTTCTTTTCTTATTTCTATATCATTCTTTTATATCATTCACTCTTTATCACCTCTGCCGGATTCTCATTTGCCGTTTTCCAAATGCGATGCCCGATACAAGCCGCCACGCAAAGGGCAACGCCGACAAAAATCAGCAGAAATGGAAGGAATCCGATTTCCACCTGACGGTTATAATGCTCTATCCAACGTCTCATCACCCACCAGGCAGCTGGGAAGGCAACCAGCGAAGAAACGACCAGCAGCAAAGCATATTCTCTGAAAAACAGCGTAAGGATATGCCTCACCGTGGCTCCGTTTACCTTGCGGATAGCTATCTCCTTACGGCGCCGCTCGCATGCCAGTGTCACCAGCGAGTAGATACCGAATATCGATATGAAGATACACACCAGCGATGAGAACCCAAGCAATGACGACAAGGCATCTTCCGACTTCAGATAATCGTTGTAACGCTCTTCTTCACTATAGAGAAAGAGCTTGCGGTCGGGCAGTTCGGCACGCTGCATCTCTTCAATGCGACGGCGACATTCGTCCCACGTTCCCGGACGGTATTTGAAGAGTACGAAGCAACGGGCGTGCATCCACTTCATCTGGTCAGTGTTGACAAATACAGTGTTAGGAAGCTCAGCGGTAGGCGACTTGTAGGCACAGTCTTTCACTACGCCGATAACGGTCATAGGCTCCTGTTCGCGGTTGACGAAAAACAGTTGCTTGCCTACAGCTTTTTCGGGATTCCAGCCCATACGACGGGCTGTGCTCTCCATGATGTTCACCTGACAGTATTCCGACTTGGCCGATACCCATTCACCAGACAGCAGCTGCATGTCGTAAAAGCGGAAGAACTCTTCACCCGCCAGCACTTCGTCAAAGGTCAGGGGTTGCTCCAGCCGGCCTTCCATGCCTGTATATCCATCTATCAGGTACGACGAATAAGCCCTTCGCCCAGCAGCGGCCAATAGGCCGGACGTATCACTTCCGTCACCATCGGCAAGGCCTTGATTTTCTCGGCCCATACGTTCATGTCCACATTCATCCAAATGCTGACGCTGCCCGTCCGCGATAGTCCATGCCTGTATCCACATTCCGCAAATGGTGCAGTTGCAGCTGCATAGCCACCGTACAGAAGATGAAAGCCATACAGACTGTCAGCTGAAGAATGACACTTCCCTTCCGCCAAGCGATACCCGAAAGCGCATTGCCCGTATGCATATTTCCATGCAATGACCGCTTTTGAAACAGCCATACCCACAGCACTACGATAGCCATCATGACTACCGATACCGACAGAATGTAGAACAAGATTGAACGGTAGTTCGAAAAGTCGGCATCCTGAATCAGAGAATATCGGAGGAAAATCGGCATCAGCAACTCTACCAATACCATCCCTACGACCAAGGCCGCCAGGACTGTCAGCAGAAAATCAGTACAAAGCAAAGTAACCAACGAACGCAGTCCTGCCCCACAAACCTGCCGCAACACCATTTCTCTTCTGCGCGTACGGAAACGGTCGATGTAGATTGTCAGGTAATTGATAAAAGCACAAACGATAATAAGTCCACCTACAGCAGCAAACCAGGTGATATAACGGAACTGCACCGTCTGGTTGTTTTTAAGGATGAAACCTTCCGTGGCACGAAGACCCGTCAGCGGCTCCAGGTAGAAACGTGTCAGTCCCGTGTTCTCCTGATACCTGCTTTTGGTCAGTTCTTCGGGGAAGTGGGCATTCATCTTCTCCAGTAATCGGGAGACATCCGTACCTGGCTTCACTTTGACAAGTGTCCGGTAGGTGTAATCGTCCCAGCCTGTCCGTCCGCTTCCGTTACCCAGGAAGGCGTACGGGAAATTGGTGTGCACTCCCCAGTCGCTCACCACAGCACCAATGGTATATTCCTTGTTCCAGTTGGCATTGGTCACGGTCTGGCCAATCACATCCGTAGTGCCAAACAGCTGTTTTGCGGCCTTCTCCGTAATAGCAATACGGTTATCTGTGGTACCGGCACGAAGAAAACTTTCATCCCCCTCCAAAGCACGGATGTCCAGCATACGCAAAGCAGTAGTATCGGGCAGAAGCATGGGCAACTCCAGCATCCGGTTGTCTTTCAGCACAAAAAAAGTTTCTGCCTCAAACAAACAGTAATCTTCAATTTCCGAATAATGTTCCTTTAGGTAACGTCCCAAGCATAAGGCGTGAAGCTCGCGGAAGACCCGCCGAAACTATCGTCATTCACTCCAACCAGATACAAACGGTCTGCATCACGATGAAACGTATCGTACGTCATCTCATAATGTATCCAGAAGGCAGAAAGGGCAAAACATGCCAAGCCCACGGCCAGTCCTAAAATACTGACCACACTCTGCATACGGTATTTCAGCAAGTTACGCCAGGCTATTTTCAGGTAATGTACAATCATATCTTTCACTCATTCGTGTCAACAATTATAAAATCAGGTATTTTTAATACCACATTATATCGCCTTCAATTTCCAATCAAAGATTGAATCGGTTTCAGAAACCTTCTCCTTATTCTCCACCTTCATGAGAAATTCCAACGCATGGTTATGTCCTTGGGCGGACGCCTGTTGGAACAAATGTTTTGCCTTGGCATAATCCTTCTCAACACCTTTTCCGAAATAGTACATCAATCCCAAATTGAACTGCGCTGCGGGAGAATTCAGTTCAGCCGCTCTTGAAAGAAGTTCAGCTCCTTTCGATAAATCTTTGGGGTATCCATGTCCTTCTATATGAAACACAGCCAGATTAAACAAGGCGGAGACATTGTCTCTTGAAGCAGATTTTTCAAACCAGTATATAGCATCGCCCGCACTGGTTGAAGTTCCGTAACCGAATGTGTACATATATCCTAAATTATTCATAGCATCAGTATTATCATGTGCCGCAGCCTTTTTATATAGCTTGAATGCTTCCGAATAGCTCTTGGTGACTCCCCAGCCATGCCTGTAAAGACTGCCCAATCCCACTTGCGCTTGAGAGTGTCCTTGCAAAGCAGCCAGACTGAGATATTTTTTAGCTTTAGAATAGTCGATGTCTGTTCCTATGCCATAAGCATACATATAGCCCAGATTGTTCTGAGAATCTGCATTGCCGTTATCTGCCAATTCCAGGAATAACTTCATGGCCTTTTTGTAATTCCTTACCCCTGTCTTACCCTGATAATATATATCGCCCAAAATAAACTGGCAACGTTTTGCTGTGTCTATTTTCGCCAGTTTTGAGTACAGAGTCGCAGCCTCCTCGTATCTTTTCTGTCTGTACAAACTATCTGCCTGCATATAAAGCGTCTGGACATCGCCCAAAAACCAGGTATATATAGTATTACGGTTTTTAAGCCCCAGTACAATCATTGCCAATAAAAGACAGATTCCCAAAGCAATAGTTATGTGTTTTATTTTCCCTTTCATAAATCAATAATTATATTCGACTATAGGATACTCCGGAGAGTCACTGTTTCCAATATTCACTATTAATTTCCCAACTTTCTGTAATTCTTCACTTTAAGCGTTCTCAGTACTTCCTTTGCAGTACTCCAGTACTTCCCTGAAAGTACTACAGTACTTCTTAGGCAGTACTCCGGTACTTTCGGGGAAGTACTGGAAGCAGGTGAAAGCATCTGGTTCATTCACTTAAACACCAGCTCTTCCGCGTCGCCAAAGTTATTATATCCTGTGGTAATCACCCAATCGCCGGGCTGCAAACCTTCGGTTATTTCGTATTGCAGGGGGTTCTGACGCCCGATTATCACCGGAACCCTTCTCGCCCGGGTCTTGTCGGCATTGAGTTTGTAAATCCACTGTCCGCCGGTCTGCGAATAGAAATTACCGCGCGGAATTACCAAGGCTTGTTCCGGTTGCCCTAACTCAATCTGTACCCGGAAGCTTTTTCCCAGACGGACGTTTTCAGGCATTTCTCCCGTAAAGACTAAGTCCACATCAAAGGTGCGGTCTTTCACCTCCGGCACCACCTTGCTGACTTTCAAGGCATAGCGTTTTCCCTGATAAGTTACGGATGCCGGCAGGCCTACCGTCACCCGGTCTACGTAGTATTCGCTCAGGGAAGCATGTACCTTGAACTGCGACATCACTTTCACTTCCGCCAGATTCTCTCCGGCTGCCACCTGCTGGCCTAATGTGACCTTCACAAAACTGAGCTGCCCATCGGTCGGTGCACGTACCACCAGCTCTTCCATACGCTGCAAAGAACGCTCCAGCTTCTTCTGTTCCCGTTCCCGGTCGTTTCGCAACAGCTCTCTGCGAATGACCGTCATGGCCGAATCGCTCTGCAGGCTCTGCATCTTCAGCTGGGTAGAAGCCGTTTTATAGCGGTACTCATCTTCCGACACTTCCAGCTGCGCCTTGCTGCGGATGCCCATACGGTATTCTTCCTGCTCCAGGGCAAAGCTTTTCCGTATCTTGTTCAACTCGTAAGCAGCCTCCAGTGTCTGTTGTTTCAGGGTCAGACTTTTCTGTTCCATCTCAAGGGCCTTCTCCTGATAAGAGATGCGTTGCTTCTCCCATTCATCCCGCTGGTCGTCTATCTCGCGCAACAGGTCCGGATTGGTCAGCAGCAAGATGGTATCTCCCTGCTGTAAAAGGCTTCCCTCCTCGGCTACGATGCGGGCTACATTACCCGACTCGCGGGCATTGACCATCAAAGTCAGAATGGGATGCACCACTCCTTCCACGTCCACGTATTCACGGAAAGGGGCCTGCTTCACCTCGGCCAATTGCACAGAGTCCGCATCAATGCGTAAACGCTGGGGGCCGGAAGCCAGTATAATCACATAAATCAGTCCGGCCAGCAAGAGTACGCCGCCCGCCAGATAAAGGCGATAGCGAACGTACCAGGGTTTCTTTTTCAATTGTATATCCATAATCGGTTTGTGTTATATTTCAGGTAAAGTTTCAGTCAGCGGACAGTTCCGGTAAAAATCATATTGCGTCAGGCTGCGGAGTCCGTAATACAGCATCCAGTAGGTTTTCAGAGCCTCGATATAATTGCGTCGGGAGGTATCTTTCTCCGTAGTGGCCGCATTCAAATCGAGCACCGAGGATTTGCCCATCAGGTAAAGGCGGAGTGCCACTTCATACCGTCGGCGGGCTGTTTCGTCGGTACGGGAGGCTACTTCCACCTGCCGTGCCTGAAGATTAAACTGCCGTACCATCTGCCGCACGTTCAGTTCAAAATCATTCATGCCCTGTTCCACCTGGGTATTGACCAGCTCGATGTTCGATTTGGCCACACGCACTTTTCCCTTGCCTCTCCCCCAGTCCAGTATCGGAATCACTACGGACAGGCTCACGTATTGCTGGTCGAGCGGGTCACGATAGGAATCCCGAAGACGGGCAGCGGTCTGCGAAAGTCCGAACTGAAGGTACAAATCCGCTTTTAGTCCCCGACTGGCACGAGCAGAGCCAACTGGCTACGACTCTCCAACTGCATCCGCCGGTAGGTCTCAATTTCCGGACTGTGAAAATGGGCCTGTTCCAGTGCCTTGTCCAAAGGCACTTCAAAATCCGGCACACTGTCATGCGGAATCACCTCTATCTCTTCTTCCTCCCGGATACCTAAGAAAGAACAGAAGGTAAGCATCGCGTCTTCCACACTGATACGGGCTTTCATCAGGTTGGTTTCCTCGGTCAGTTTGTTCACTTCCAGCTGCAACATCTCGTTCTCCGTAATGCTGCCGATGCGATACCGTCCGCGGGCATAGCGATACAAGGTATCAGCGGAAGCATAGTTGGCTCGGGCAATCTCCAAGTCGGACTGCAGATGCCAGTGCAAAAAACAACTCGCATGTTTTCGAAGCAATCAGCTCCAGCGTCTCACTATATGTTTTCTTAGCCTCCTGAAAACGGACGGGCTCAATGCGGCGGTTCCACTTCAAGGAGTTATAGCCAAAAAGCGACTGACGGTAACCTACCGTGAAAGGCTGGGTGTTATAAGCCGTGCTTTTCTCGCCCAGTTCATCCATACGCTGGGCGGCGGTCTGCATGAACAAGTTACCTCCCGTGAACCAGACGTTTTGGCTGACGGAAAGCGTCAGGTCGGTAGCCAGCTGGTTCTGGCGGAGAAACAGTTCCGTACCGTCAGGCTGGGTTACCTTATTAATCTGCCGGTTCAGATAAGGCGATGCAGACAAACTTACCTCAGGCAGGTAGTCTGCCCGAAACGAACGGTAACTCCAGTAAGCTGCCCGGTAGGTATGCCGAGCAGCTTCTGCCTCTGGAGAGCTGGCCTGCGCCAACTGAATAGCCTCTTGCAGCGTCAGCTTCTCTCCCCACACAACTTGCCCGCAAAAAAGCAGGCAACTCATAAGCCACAGTATCTTGTTTCCCATCTTCATACGCATAGTTATCTGCTTTTTATATCCAAAAACTGTGCCATTCAGATAACGCACTGATTATGTAGAAGATAGAGGAATCGAGCAAATTCACACCGTGTGCGCATCCGCACAAAAAGCGTGCGAAAATGCACATACAGCACATGCAAAAAAGCATTATCTTTGCGAAAGACACCTTGATATTGTATGGAAGAAAAAGGAAAAATACTCATCATTGACGATAACGAAGACGTGCTCTTCGCCTTGAACCTGCTGTTAGAGCCTTATATGGAGCAGATTCGAGTAACTACACAGCCTACACGGATTGAACATTTCATGACTACCTTCCATCCCGATGTGATTCTGCTCGACATGAATTTCCAGCGGGATGCCATCAGCGGGCAGGAAGGGTTTGACTACCTGAAGCAGATCCTCCGTATCGACCCGCAAGCGGTAGTGGTATTCATGACGGCCTACGCGGATACGGGAAAAGCGGTGCAGGCCATTAAAGCCGGGGCTACTGATTTTATCTCCAAACCATGGGAGAAGGAAAAGCTGTTGGCTACATTG
>ENA-OQIO01001484-OQIO01001484.1-human-gut-metagenome-genome-assembly--contig:-NODE-1484-length-11409-cov-2.950541_pt1 | contig 11409 bp, 6 predicted proteins | sample MGYA00242573_ERZ504737 | MGnify/ENA primary metagenome ERZ504737 (study PRJEB26092, sample SAMD00036203) | human gut metagenome | host: Homo sapiens | study: EMG produced TPA metagenomics assembly of... | reverse complement strand
CAAAAGAGTGTGTATCCAGTCAGTGGCTTGTATTTGACCGTATGTATAAGGAAAAATGTCTGGCTAATGCGGAGATGCGTGCACAGGGACTGAACCGGAGAGATATCAATGCGTCGGTAGATATATTGAATCGATCAACCAGATGGCAAAGCAGAAAGATCCATTTGCATTATCGATTGAAAAAGCCTGCACGATCTACGACGAGGGTGGTTATAAGAAAGTCAACGATAAGTGGACAGAGTATGTCGGGCAGCTCAAGAAGTTTGTGAAGGACAGTACCATGAATGGTCAGATGGATCTGGATGCACAGAAGAATCTGGCAATGGGAATGATCAACGAGGTTGAGATTGGATCGAAGCAGGCAGCAGAAGAGCTTCAGGATGCGTACAGAGAGATGGAAAAGTATAAAGATATGGTTGTAAAACGAAGTGAAGATACTGCAAGAACCATTGCGTATTCGATCTTTAAGGCAAAGAACGACTCTATCACGAAGGAAAAACTGCCGCATCAGATGGAGACATATTTAAGAGATGAAGAAGGAAACTTTATCCATCCGAATGCAGTCCGTTATTTCCTGTATCAGGCACTGGAACTGATGAAAGCAGAGAAGGTTCTGGTAGAGAAAGAAAATGATAAAAAAGAAAAATCTTTTGATGGAATGTATGCAATTTTTGACAATACGAAGACGGATGATGAAATTGAAACTGTAGATCAGCTCACAGAGAGAAAGATTGATAAAAAGACGCAGCAGGAGTTTAAAGACAAGTTACGTTTTTATATCGGAGAGACAGATAAATACAGAACAAGCAGTGTTCTGGCAGAAGTTCTGGCAGAAGGAATCGATTATATTTCCAGTTTGTGTGAGGCGTTCCAGAATTTCTATATATCTTTCGAGAATCGTATCGAAGCACTGGATCGCAGAATTGCAGCCCTGTCCAAGAAATATGGCAATACAGCAGGAAGAACTTCCAGATATGTATGTGCGACACCGAACTGCTTCCAGAGACTGTTAAAAGAGATGCCTTATACAGGAAGCAGCATCACGATCGATAAAGAGCTTGCAGAGGAAATCTACAATAAAGTACGTAACTATTCCATGCTCAAGGATAAACCGGAGAATGGTGGTTACTTTGAACAGATCTTTGATAATGGAATTATCGGCTATTTCAAGAAATCTCTGATGGAGATCTATGGAAGCACTGTCAACATGGATGTGCTGACTGCACTTGAAAAAGAAGCAAAATACGAGAAGAATGAATATGATGCAACCAGGATCGAGCAGTATGTAAAGAAGGTGATCGCAGAGACGAGAAACCTGTCGAATCCATTTATCGAGCGTCCGCTTGGTGAGCAGAAAGCACCGATTGCTGCATGTACATACAGTAAAGAGCTGGATCCGAAGGATGATTCACCGAGATCTATGTTGATTGCAAAAGAGCTTGGAAATTATGGCGGAACACCGGATGAGGATATTCCGTTGAATATGATCATGTTCTACCAGTCTATTTATGGATTGAGAGCAAATAAGCTGTCAAAATTCTCACCTGGATGTGCAGCAGAGGGTCGTTCAGATGGTGAGTATTATAAGGCATATTATGAGGTAGTAAGCCAGATTAAACCAAAGTCAGATAAGACACCGGTTATCACACCGCATATCGACAGAAACTGGCATATTGTATCTGCATTGCCGGATCTGGACGAGGAGAATCAGAGACGTCAGGAAAGAGAAATTTACCGGGCATTTGCACTTGGAATTATCTGTGATCTGGTTTGCTATAGTAAGATTTCAGAAGGAAAATATTTATACAGATTAGAGCTTAATGATCTTGAACCGGAAGAATTTGTGGTTTCTAATGGAACACCTTGTGATCATTATTATGAAGTACTGGATGCATTGACAATCAATCCGGTTGCTGTGCAGACGATTCTTTCTTATATGAAAGAGAAATTTGCAGATGAACGTAATAGTTCAGGAAAACTTGATTTTGAACATAGCTATTTAAGAAGACAGATTAATGAGCTTGCAAGTATAGAATATGGTAAAGATGGTTTATCTATTTTTGATGTTGCGTTATTGTTAAAGGTTTCAACGCCTTCAGCCGAGTTTGATAAAACTGTAGGTAAGGGAATTATGAGAGAAATTCTTACCCTGATTTATGAGTATGCACAGACAATGGTACTTGAGGCAGATTTAGACAGAATTTATGGAAAGTTTGTCTTAGAACAATTTGAAATGTTTGATAAAAATATAGATTGGTATATGGATAACTGGAAAGATAATTTCAGTGACTATATTAATGATTTGATGAGAATAGCTGTAAGCGATATTGAAAGAAAGAAACTGACAGATATTTATGAAGAAATGAGAAAAATCATGAAAGAATCAAGCAAAAAGAGAGGCTAGGGTCTTGAAAAGCATAGGAGAAGGCGGTGAATGACATGCATACAGTGATCATACTGAACAAGCAATCATCGGATCTGCTGAAAGACTTTCGCTTTCTGTATAAACCATTTGTGGATGAAGGAACGATTAGTTTCTGTGACTGGAATGAGGCGGGGACGGACCTGAAATCGGCTGTCCCTGATATATACAAATGTATCAAGGGAAAACCGGACTGGCGTGCAATCGTGCTGAATACGGATTCTATGGCAGTACATACGTCAGGACCGGTTGCAGATGAAAAAAATCCATTTGATTTTCCGGGTGAGACGGTAAATGATACGGAAATCCCAAGAGAAAGTAATGTACCAATGATCCGTTTGTCACATATGTTGTGCGGATATCCTGCTGCAACAGTGAAAAATTTTGAAAAAGGGTTCGAGTATTATGATGAGAAGACCCTGAAGCGAGTCCGGGTGAGAGAGTCAGAGTTGACGGAGGATGAGGTTTACCAGTTGTCTCGGCGGTATCGTGACAGGCTGAAACCAATCTATCTGGATGTTCCGGTCTCTGAAGAAGTAAAAAAAGCACAGGATGAATTAAATGAAAAATATGAGTTCAGTGATAATCGTCCGCAGGAATTGATCTTTATTGCGACCAGGAAGCATAAAAAGGATGAAGAACATATTTATGAGTCCTGGAAGACGCAGTTTGAAATGGAAAGTTCCAACTTCAGCAGCCGAAATAAATATCCGAATAACTGTAGATTCATATGCAGCAGTATTACCAATACAGAAAATAGTCTGTATATGAAGGAGCTGACAGAGTTCTGGGTTTCTGTTCTTACACTGGCAATCAACCGGATCCCGGCAAGTTCGCTGCAGGCATATCGTCTGTACAAACTGGGAATGGAAGCTTCAGAAGAGGAACTGGAACGGCTGCTGAATAAGCGATTGAACCGAATGGAGTCGGTCTATGATTTTGTTCAGGAAAGAATGAAAATGAAAGCAGAACTTTCCTTTGAGGAAGATGATATTCTTGTGCCGGAACAGAAGATACCGGTTCATTTTGATGGTTCATCAGGGAAAGAGTTGTATATCAATACTTCAAAGGTTGGATTGAGCAGAGATTGCCCAAAAGATGAATTATTTACCTGGATCATGGAGATCACAGAGAAAAAGCGTCAGATCAATCAATTCCTGAAAGCACCAAGACGTGCGATCGACAAAGCATCTCAGCATTTGAAAGGCAGAGCAGAAAGTTTCTTTGGTGATGAGTATAAGATGGATCAGTTTCAGGTGGAGGATCTTGAAGCAGAAATTGAAAGACTGGAGACAAACGTCCTGGAAAACAGCACCAGTGGACTGGTAGATGAAGCAAAATTTAAAGAGCAGATTGAAACAGTAGACAAAAAAGTGAAGAAGGATATTGTATCTCATATCAGAAGAAGTACGGCAGTTCAGGTTGGATGCTGTCTTCTGTTAGTGTACCTGTTGGGATTTGTGCCATATTGGATCTCTGCAGCCAAACTGGGAGGAAGTCAGTTCGGTTCAGCGGTTGTGGTAGCGTTGGCTGCACTTGCAGTGGCGGCAGCAGGCGGAATTGCAGCACTCTTCATTCTACGGTACAGAGTCCGGATGAGTATGGAAGAATATAATCATGGGATCCACACGATGGTAAATAATGTCAATGCATCAGCAGATGAATTTGGCAAATATTTTACAGCGGTATGTACTTATATGAAAGCACAATCGATCCGGGCAGGGATCAAGCTGAAAAGTGAATCGATCTCTTCCGCACAGTTCATACTCAGGCACATAAGCAGGCGTTGAAAAGTTCTATAGAAAGAGATGAGGAAGTGGCTGCATCCTATGGGATCAGGCGGGTGGCAGAAGTTGAGAAAAATATTACTTCTTTCTTCCATGAAGAAAAACTTCCAAAGGATAATGCACTGTATTACTATGAGACAGATAAATCCGATGTAGGTATTCCGCTGAATGAGGCGGGAGACCTGGTGAGAGCACCGTATAAGTTTGTTGCCAAACTAAAACTGGAACGAGAAGATCTGTACGATGAAGTGAAAGGAGAAGTATGATGTTTATACGAATGCTGCAGTTTTTAGCACAGGCGATTCCTTTTATTTTATTGTGTCTGGCAGCGAGAAAAGCAAATCTGAATAAAATTGACAGAGGAAGACAGGTCTTGATGCCGTTTATTGCATTGCTTTACTGTACGATCGTAGCAGTAATCTTAACGCAGTTCCATTCCCTGCTGATCAAAATTATGGGGTGGATATCAGGATTCCTTCCATTTTTATCAAATGCAGGGATAAGTCATTATATGAATCTGTTCAATCTATTGATTGTAGTTATATTTCTTGTGCTGAAAGGGATTTTCCTTCCTATTTTGAACAAGACATGGAAGTCTAAAAACCTGATGCAGCTAACCTCCGGGAATTTCTATGAATATGAAGAAGACCTGGATAAATGGCTGTTGAAGAAAGAATATGAGCAGGTAAAGACTTATTGTAATGGAATTTATTATGCGGCACTTGGAGCATCTGTTCTGATTTTTGTATTGGGACAGATGTACCCGAAGATGGCATTTGCACAGACACCATGTTATCCGGTTTTTGGAGTGCTGGTATTGGGGGAAGTGATCAATTATCTTTCCGGAATTAGCAGAACAGAATTTATTGAAGATGTCCTTGGAGAAGATGAGGAGTCTTTTAAAGTTGCAAATTATGGCTTGCTGAAAGATATTTTAAAGGATTTATTTGGAGAGCGTGTCTTATATGATGCAACTGTGGACAGTGGGCTTGATGTATCTTCCGGTTTTGAGACACTGGAGGAGATGAAGAAATCAGAAAATCAGGCCATCCGCAATCTGGCAGGATATTTCACAAAGCTAAAGGAAAGCGGTCAGGATGTAGAACCCAACTATGTAAAAAGTTGTGTTAATCTGATCGGTGGACAGAGTACTTTGTTCTGTAATCCGTTTTACAGAGACCTGACTCATTATCTGATGTTTCCGATTATGGGGCAACTGATGAAATATAAAAAATGTCTGGTAATCATGGGAAGAGATTCAGCGACGGAAGATGTAAAAGAATGGCTGGAGCAGGGAATCTTTGAAAATGTAAATACAGGCAGTCTGTGGAAAGTCGGGGTGCTGGAGAATGAAAATCCGGAAATTGACGAGCCGGATATCGGAATCCTTAAATTCAGTGATCTGTATAACCTTCGTCTGCAGAGAAACCACAGTGAATTTTTAAGCCGTGTCGGATTTGTATTTATTGTAGAACCATCCCGCTTGCTGGCATCCGGACAGGCTGGAGTCAGCCTTTTGGTTCATCGTTTTGATGAAAGTAAAGAGCCGGTCGTGTATGCTGCATGCGACAGAAACTGTGACGGGCTGGTTGATGCATTGTCTCATGTACTGAAGACTACGATTACAGAAGTAACAGCCACACTGAAAAGTGCGGCAACGACTTCTATTATGTGCTGGAATACAGAAGGAGATTATATGCATCACCGGATTTTCTCCAATGTATCCCGTTATCTTGGTATGGGTACAGAGATCAATGCAGTGGCATTGAAGTATCAGATTGCCAATACAAAATGGATCAGCAGTGAGAAATTCCCGGTTATGGATATGAAATGGATCGCGGGACAGTACTACAAAAAGATCTGTAATTATACAGACCTGCCAGTGAGTCAGGAGTCTTTTCAACAGAGCGTTTTCATGTGGGAATCCAATTTGTGGAATCACAGAGAGAAGAAAATTCATTCCTTGTGGTGGAAGATGAATTTCAGAACTTTGTTCGAGCTGACGAGACTGTTCGCAACGAGAGGAACGCAGCAGGGATTTATTAACGTGATCAGTGAAAATTATCTCTTGAGGGATTATATGCTGGGAAATGCACAGACCTTTATTTCTGACCCGAAAGCAATCCCGACGATTGTGGCAGACTATGCACGAACAGAGCGGAATACAATTTTGAAACTGATCATGCGGATGGCAGAGGAGCAGGTTTGCGAAGATGAGATCGTGGATGCACTGATGGTGAGTGGAATCAAGTTTGAAGATCCACTGGCAGCATTAAAGAACCTGATCTACAAGCATTGTTTCATAAAGGAAATCAATATTCGGATCTATTTCAGAGAACAGTTGATGGAAGATGCACTTCATACAGAAGTGAAAAAATATTATGCGATCGAGGAAGAAACAGAAATTGCAGAGTACGCAAAGAAACTTCAGAATGCATATTATATCGCAGAAGATGAGCAGGGCGATAAATATTATATCGGTGCAAAATTATATGGACATGTATTCCAGGCACTGATTCCGGGCCAGTTCCTGACTTATGATGGAAAATATTATGAAGTACAGGCGATCACACCACAAAATGGGGTCGTGGTACGAAGAGCAGCAGATCATATCACGGATCGTGTCTACTACAGGCAGTTGCGTCATATCAGGATCAATGACTGGAAAGATGATGAGAATATCGGTGGACAGAAATCCGTTGAGGGAATCTCAATCTATAAAGGCTATTGTGAGATAGATATTGAGACAGCAGGATACCTGGAAATGACATCTTATGAGAATCTGAACGCGGCAAAAGAAGTTCGTGTCAGCGGAATACCGGTTCGTTCCTATAGGAATAAACTGGTTATGAAATTGAATTTGCCGGATGTTTCGGAGCGGGTGAGATATACACTTTGCCTTCTTCTGAATGAAATCTTCCGCACGATATATCCAGATGCTTACCCATATATTTGTGCGGTAACCTTGGTTGATACGAATCATGCACCGGAAAAGTTAAAAGGTGTAATGTATACACTATCAGGAAAAGTAGACGGAAGTGCAATTTATATAGTAGAAGACAGTGAGATCGATCTGGGTCTGATCGCATCTGTTGAACGAAATTTAAAGCGGTATTTTGAAATCATAACAGAAGTACTGATGTGGCATGAGCAGAAAATGGCTGAAAATCCGGAAAAAGAAAGCAAACCGGAGGACTATGAGACTCCGTTTACGCCGGAAGCCGGAAAAGAAGAGGAAGCTGCGAAGAAAGCCAGGGAGAAAGCCGAGAAAGAGAACAAGAGATTCCACGGAAAAATAAAGAGAAAATTAAGGAAATTCTGGGAAAAGATCACTGCGGGATTTAAAAAGAAGCCGAAAGATGAGCCGGTGGAAGAAACACCAACAGAAGAAACACCGACAGAAGAAACACCAATAGAAGAAACACCAGAAGAAGGAATTTCAGAAGATAGTCCAACAGAGGAAACCACTTCCACAGATGAAAGAAACACAGAAACCGGAACTGAAAATGTCATGAAAAATGTGATGTATTCAGCAGAAGCAGAAATGGATATTGAGGGTGAAGATGAGCAGCTTGTGGAACAAAAGATGACAAAAAAGACGGAATATCAGAAAAGTTGTTTCCTGAAGTATGGCTATGAAGAAATCGATCCATACTTTGATTTTGGGGGAACGATCAAGTATCTTACTAAATATGGTTATGATCGAAATCCATTGCAGCAGGTTCGTGATGGCGTGAAGGCAGCAGAATCTGATAACGCAAAATATAATCCACATAAAGAGGGAAGTCATTTTTGCGATTTCTGTGGTGTAGAGCTTGCCGGAGGAGAATATGAACTTCTGAAAGACGGAAGAGAACGTTGCAATCATTGCTCTTCAACTGCACTTAGGACTGGCGAAGAGTTTAAAGAAGTTTATAAAATGGTTGTCCGGAATATGGAGATCTTTTTTGGAATCAAGCTCAATGTGGCAATTAAGGTAAGAATGACAGATGCCAAGACGATCGCAAAACATTTCGGGGAAGAATTTGTGGCAACTCCAGGATTTGATGGACGTGTACTTGGATTCGCACAGAAAGATTCATCAGGATATAGCCTGTATATAGAAAATGGGTCTCCGAAACTTGCAGCAATGGCAACGATCGCACATGAACTGACACATATCTGGCAATACCAGAACTGGATGAAAAATGATCCTCAGTAAATATGGAAAGCAGTACAGGCTGGAGATCTATGAGGGTATGGCAAAATGGCAGAGATTCAATATCTGTTGTATCTGAATGAAATTTCTTATGCGAAGCGTCAGGAAATCGTTACAAGGCTGAGAGATGATGAATATGGAAGAGGATTTATACAGTATGCAAAGAAATATCCGTTGCTTATCGACATGAAAAGAATGCAACGCCGTTTGGAAGGATACCTCCTCTGTAAAGAGAAAATGTAAAGATGTCGGGGTCAAAAGCCCCCCGACTTTGATGCCTACGGATTGCTCCGTGCTACGCACTCCCACAATCCTACCCAATATTCGCATATCGTGGGATTATCATCCCACTTTTATGCTCATATCGGGGTAGGTCCTAAGGTCTTTCACCCACCTATGAGCAAGCTCATGTGGGTTTAGACCTTTTGACCCTGGCATCATGTAAATTGTAAAATACATTCTTCATTTACCAAAGCCGGAAAATATGATACTATGGAATGAGTTTAAAATTAAAAGGAGGTCGTTACATGATAAAATTGTACGATAACGGTGTGTATCTGTTGAATGGCACCGAGATAGTGGAAGACGCAGGAAATGTACAGACTCCTCTTACAAAAGAGGAAGCCGCGAAAAATACTATGGCGTATGGAATCCTGAAAGAGCATAATACTTCATCTGATATGGAGAGACTTCAGATCAGATTTGATAAGCTGACATCCCATGATATTACGTTTGTAGGAATTATCCAGACAGCCCGTGCATCAGGACTTGAAAAATTCCCGATGCCATATGTATTGACGAACTGTCATAATAGTCTTTGTGCTGTAGGTGGTACGATCAATGAAGATGACCATATGTTTGGACTGACATGTGCGAAAAAGTATGGCGGCGTCTATGTTCCGCCTCACCAGGCAGTCATCCATCAGTTGCCCGTGAGATGCTTGCAGGCGGAGGAAAGATGATTTTAGGTTCTGACAGTCATACCCGTTATGGTGCACTTGGAACGATGGCAATGGGCGAAGGCGGACCGGAGCTTGTAAAGCAGCTTCTGAACAAGACGTATGATATCAAGATGCCGGGCGTGATCGCGATCTATTTAGACGGTGAGCCGGCAAAGGGTGTCGGACCGCAGGACGTTGCACTGGCAATCATCGGAGCGACTTTCAAGAATGGTTATGTAAATAATAAAGTTATGGAATTTGTAGGACCTGGTGTCAGCAATTTAAGTGCTGATTTCCGTATCGGTATTGATGTAATGACGACAGAGACAACCTGTCTGTCTTCTATCTGGAGAACAGATGAAAAGATCCGGGAGTTCTATGACATCCATGGAAGAAGTGAAGACTATAAAGAGCTGAATCCGGGAGCAGTTGCTTACTATGATGGACTGGTATATGTGAACTTAAGCGAGATCAAGCCGATGATTGCGATGCCGTTCCATCCAAGCAATGTATATACGATTGATGAACTGAATGCAAATCTTGCAGACATTCTTCATGATGTAGAGCAGAAAGCCCTTGTAAGTCTGGACGGAGCAGTAGATTATTCACTGCAGGATAAGATTAAAAATGGCAAGTTCTATGTAGAACAGGGTATCATTGCAGGCTGTGCCGGTGGCGGATTTGAAAATATCTGTGCGGCAGCAGACATCATTAAAGGAAAGAATATCGGAGCAGATGAATTTACATTCAGCGTTTATCCGGCAAGTACTCCGATTTATATGGAACTGGTGAAAAATGGTGCGATCGCTGATCTGATGGAAGCAGGAACTGTTGTAAAAACTGCATTCTGTGGTCCATGTTTCGGAGCAGGAGATACACCGGCGAACAACGCATTTTCTATCCGTCATACAACGAGAAACTTCCCGAACAGAGAGGGAAGTAAGCTGCAGAGCGGACAGATCTCTTCCGTCGCACTGATGGATGCACGTTCTATTGCTGCAACTGCTGCAAATAAGGGATTCCTTACACCTGCAACTGCACTGGATGTGGAATATAAGGGACAGAAGTATCATTTCGATAAAAATATTTATGCGAACAGAGTTTTCGACAGCAAGGGTGTTGCTGATCCGTCCGTAGAGATCAAGTTTGGTCCGAATATCAAAGACTGGCCGGCAATGTCAGCACTTCCGCAGAATCTGCTTGTAAAGGTTGTATCTGAGATCCACGACCCGGTTACGACAACAGATGAGCTGATTCCGTCAGGAGAGACATCTTCTTACCGTTCCAATCCGCTGGGACTTGCAGAGTTTGCTCTGTCAAGAAAAGATCCGGCATATGTAGGACGGGCTAAAGAAGTACAGAAAGCACAGAAGGCGATTGAGGCCGATGAGTGTCCGGTAGAAGCACTGGAAGAGCTGAAACCGGTTATGGACAAGATCCATGAGACATACCCGGAAGTTGGCAAAGGCAACCTTGGAGTAGGAAGTACAATCTTTGCAGTGAAGCCGGGAGACGGATCTGCACGTGAGCAGGCTGCATCATGTCAGAAGGTACTCGGCGGCTGGGCAAATATCGCGAATGAATATGCAACAAAGCGTTATCGTTCCAACCTCATCAACTGGGGTATGCTCCCGTTCCTGACTGATACAGACCATGAATCACTTCCATTTAAAAATGGAGATTATATCTTTGTTCCGGATGTGAGAAAAGCAGTAGAAGAAAAGGCTGCGGTTGTGAAAGCATATGTTGTCGGGGATGAGTTAAAAGAGATCGACCTGAAGCTCGGAGATCTGACAGATGCTGAACGCCAGATCATACTGGATGGATGTCTGATTAACTATTATAGAGCGACAAAGTAGAAATTTGTAGTTGTTGAGAGTGAAAATGATTCGGCGGCAGGAAGGCTTTTTGACAGAAGAGCGTCCATATCCGCCCTTGTTGTTGCATCGCAGTGCAGGACCCGCTTTACCTCAGCCCGTTGACAACTTGTAACAGGAACGTGGAAACACTCGTGCAGAGGCACTCCTGTTTACGTTCCTTAACAAGTTGGGCAAAGTGTCT
>ENA-OQIO01001482-OQIO01001482.1-human-gut-metagenome-genome-assembly--contig:-NODE-1482-length-11413-cov-2.517721_pt1 | contig 11413 bp, 15 predicted proteins | sample MGYA00242573_ERZ504737 | MGnify/ENA primary metagenome ERZ504737 (study PRJEB26092, sample SAMD00036203) | human gut metagenome | host: Homo sapiens | study: EMG produced TPA metagenomics assembly of... | reverse complement strand
TATATAATCTTCTAACCCGTTTGTCTGGTTCTCCAGCAGCTTGTTTAAATTTTTTTGTTTCTGTGTTCTTTTTTGTTTTTATAGGAAATAATGTGTAAATTTTCTTATAAAAAGATTTTTTTCTGCTTTCCACTCTTTTTTTCTCTATCAGTTGCTCATAGCCTTCTGCTTTAAACTGCTGTTCAATAAGAAACAGTGTTTTTTCTTTGCAGCCCCCACATCCGGCAGATTCTGTCCTGCATTTTTTCGCAGAATTCCTGCTGTTTAAACAGTTGTCTATACCGTTCCCGGTTAAAAAATATATTCCATGCTTCCTCCGTGTTTCTTAGATACGGATTCATAATGATATATTCAATCTCTTTTAAGCACTGCTGCTCCGGTTCGTCCTTTCCGACTTCCGCAAAATCATATTCAGAATCAGATACAATTTCAGATTCAACTTCATCCGGCGTACCGGCAATTTCCAAATCCGGTGTTGCTCCCAGTTCTGATGTAACACCGGACATACTGCCTGTATTTTCCCATGACGGCACATTCGGTTCTTCTGTCATTCCCGCATTTTCAAAAAATCCCGGCATATCCCGTTTTTCAAAACCACTGCCGGACTTTTGGGATTCCTGTACCGACTGCGGCACCGTTTCCGTCCGCTTTGCCGCTCTTGCCTGTCTGAGCGCACTTTTATAAGCTTTTTGAAGCTGCTCAAATTCTTCGGGTGTATCCTCAGGATGATACTTTTTTACCTGACGGGCATACGCCGCCCTAATCTCTGAAATTTCTCCTGTCGCTCAATTTCGAGCCATTCCCATATAGATTTATTCATCGGTATCTTCCTCTTCTTTCTGCCAGAACGTTTCATCATACGGTCCGAAATCGACCTGATTCTGCTCTATATAGTCCAATATCGCCATAATGCGTACATATTCCTGCCGTACTTTTCTGCCTTTTGTGTTTATCAGAAGTTCCTTAAAATACCGCAGGCACTCCTGAATAACCTGACGGTTCTTTGGTGTCGTCTGCTCATACAGTCTTTCCGCCTTTTCAAATAACAGACGGTTCTCCTCTTTTTCCCACGGGTGTAACGGCATTTTTTCTAACTGCTCCACCCGTTTTTCCAGTTCTTTTTCCGACAGTCCGATTTGCTTATTGACGATGACTTTATGGACTTTTTCAACGGATGACTCTATATTGACATCTAAAATGCCATTGATGTCATAAATAAACGTCACCTTGACAACCTGTTCTCCTTCCGGTGCTTTCGGCAGTCTTTTTAAGTTTATTTCCCCAATTTTTAAATTGTCCGATGCCTTTATATTTTCTCCCTGATAAATCGGAAAGTTCATGGTTATCTGATTGTTACGGACCGTTGTGTAATACATCGTCCGCTTGCAGGGCAGTGTTTCATTTTTCTCAATAACCGGCGAAAAACTGCCGTCATAGAGTTCCGTACCGAGCGAAAACGGGCAGATATCCGTTAAAAGCATATCTTTAATATCACCGGTGCGCTCTTTAATCGCCGCTGCCATGCCGACACCGTATGCTACACTCTCATCGGGATTTTCCTCCAGTACCACAGGCACTTTGTCGCCAAGCAGTCCTTTAATATACTGCTGTACCACAGGCATTTTGGACGATCCACCGACCAATATGACTTTGTCGAGTTCCTCTAATTCGATTCCCACCATATTGATGACCTTTGCGATTGGTTTTGCCATTCTTGAAAACAGCTCCGCTGAAAGATGGATCAGCCTCTGATTGGTCATTTTCAGCGTATAGGCTTCGCCTTTAATATACACCTGCCGCTCTGCTTCATTTTTATCGGTCAGTTCTTTTTTTACCGCCTCTGCCTCTTTTAAAACATTTTCCTGCTCATTTTTCGTTAAATATGCTTCTGAAATCTGATTCTGCTCATAAAAATCCTGCGCAATGATTTCATTAAAATCTTTTCCGCCTAAATAATTATCTCCGGCAACTGCCTGTATTTCCACGACATTGTCAAATGCTTCCACCAAAGATACATCTAACGTACCGCCGCCGAAATCGAACACGATAAAGCTTTCTGCGCCTTTTTCTGCCGTATGATGCTTTAATGCCACCGCTGACGGCTCATTAATCAGACGTTCTACCTTTAATCCTGCAAGTCTGCCTGCATTTTTTGTGGCATTGCGCTTATTATCGTCAAAATACGCCGGCACACTGATAACCGCTTCCGTCACTTCTTCGCCCAGAAACTTTTCCGCATCTTCTTTTAATCTTCTTAATACAAATGCCGAAAGTTCTTCTGCACGGTATTTTTTTCTGCCGTTTCCGTACAAAAAATTTGTGCCCATATTTCTTTTAAATTCACGGAACGTATCATACGGCTGTGTTGCAAGCATTTCTTTTGCCACACTGCCCACAAATACCTCTTGATTTTTTCCGATGCCGACAACGGATGGTGTAAGATACTCTCCAAATGCATTCGGAATCAGCACTACTTTTCCGTCCTGCCAGACGCCCGCCAGACTGTTTGTTGTTCCCAAATCAATGCCAATGACTGCCATTTTTTCTCCCCCTTTTTATCCTTTATCTTTTTGCCTTTAATTTCCTGCTTTAAATTAGTTCCCCATATCTTTTAAACTCTGGAGCAGTTCCAAATCGCTGTCCTTCACCTTAATATTCGATGTTATCGGTGCTTCGCCCGGTCTTTGCACGGTTATTTCAATCACCGTTCCTTCTTCGATTCCTCTTGAAAAAAACTGCCTTTAAAAACGCTGCAAATTTCGGATGGTTTACCGTAAATTTATTTTTTGCATTCATTAATTTCATCATTGCTGCCGGATTCATCATGTTTGTTCTCCTTTTCTGTGTCCTGCATTTTAAATATAGTCTTTTAGTTCTTCATTTACAATTTCCTGAATATCCTGCCGCCATTGCCAACGTACCTACTTTTTTATCGTTCATCCACACCTGTAAACTTTTATAATTGTTCATTAATAACCTCCTGAATGGACGAATAGCCTTTTTTGCAAACAAATCATCAAAATCATTTTCACAGCCCAATACAAAACTGATTTTAATAAGCGCCGACAATGTTTTTTTCATATACTTTCCTTTTTGTCTATATTTTCACGCAATTTTTCTTATAATTAAAAATTATATCATATTGCTTTGCCACTGACAATAAAAAAAGAGTGAATACGTTTTAATATACTCACTCTTTTTTGCCGCCTTACCGGTGGTTCTAATTTCTTCGTTTAAGGAGTCACACGCCCCATTTGACAGTCTAAGCTTTCATATTGAATCGTTAGAACTTTTTAAACACTTCGACATAATTCTGAAGCTTCTGTCCGATTTCCGTATTTTTTGCAGCATCTTTTTCAATATCATTGATAGAATCCACAATACCGCCGACACTGTCTGCCGCATCATTGACACCCTGACTGCTTTCGTCAATCGTCGTTGAAATGTCACTGATACCCGAATTCATTTCTGCCATGGTATTTTTGAGTGTTTCTGCATTTACCGCAAAATTTTCCAGAATATCGTTGACCTTTGCCGCATCATCACGGTATTCATTGGTAATCGCTGCAAATTTTTCATAATCTGCCAGAATACTTTCATCGACATAAGCAAGCAATTTTCCTGAATTGCCTGTCAGATCTTTTACACTGTCAATTACTACCAGACTGATTTCCTGAATACTGTTAGCAATCTTTCTGCTGTCCTCTGCCAGTTCCCTGATTTCTTCTGCAACAACTGCAAATCCTTTTCCGGCATCTCCGGCTCTTGCTGCTTCAATCGAAGCATTGAGTGCCAGCATATTGGTCTGTGATGAAATGCTTAAAATGTCTTCTGTCAGTTCCTGAATCCGTGCCACCTGCTTACTGTTTTCAATCGACTGGTTTAAACCGTCTTTAATCTGTGCTACCATATCGTTTGTGCTTTGTCTTCCCTGCTCGGTATCTTCACGGTAGCGCACTGATTTTTTCTGAATCCGGGCAGTAATTTCATTTCCCTCTGTAATCTGGTCCGTTACATTCACAATTGCATGGAAAATGTTGTCTGACCCTGCGCTGAGCTGTTCTGCCGTTGCTGAGATTTCCTGCATGCTCGCTGCCATTTCTTCCATAACGGCGGATACACTGCCTGCATTGTCATTGACTGCCGTAATCTGACCGTTCATATTTGCGGAAGCTTCCTGTAGGCATCGGATTTACTTTTAATATCTTTCATAATCAGCTGTAGCTTTTCAATAAATGAATTGATTCCGTCAACCAGTTCCCCGATTTCATCTTCGGATTTCACTTCAATTCTCGCCGTTAAATCACCATTACTTCTTCAATATTTTTGATAATATCATTCAGCTGGCGGTTTGCTGACTTTAACGGCTTGATAATAAACATAATCATCACGATAATGGCTGCGCCGATGACCAACATGATTGCCAGAATGACCGCATATACCATAATAGACTGGCTGTACTGCTCATTTAACTGGCTTGATGCTTCACTGACCTGTGCACTGATTAATGTATTGAGATTATCTGCCGCTGTTTCAAGTCTTGAAGTAATACTGTCGTCACCCTCTGCTGTCAGTTCAAAATAATCATCCATGCTGTTGCTGTCACTGCTTAATACGGACTGGATTTTAGTGCTGTATTCTTCATATACGCTTTCATATTCTTCCAGACCGGCTAACACTTCTGCATTACCGAATGCTTTCACCGCTGTTTCTAAGGCTTCAAAAGATGCCGTCAGATTCTGGATTTCATTTTCCATATTGGTCTTCATATCCGAAGCATTATCTGTCGCATTTCCCGCCGCCTGCGCGCCTGAACCGCCTGATACGGTGTTCTGCTGATTTGACATGCCCGTGGTATCCTGCGTGCCCTGCTGGCTGTCACCCTGCATCATCTGCATGTTTTCTGACTGTCCGCTCTCAGACTGTGCATTTTCCGACTGCATATTTTCTGCCTGCGGCATGGCATCTGATGCGTTCTGTGTACTGTCTGATGTACCGTCAGCGTTATTTTTTTCCATCTGCTTCTGCATTCTGAATGCCGCCGAACTGTTTGCGTATTTCTGCACTTTTTCAATAGAGGTCGAAGTGTCCGCCATTAAAGTAACGGCTTCCATACACTCATTGGAAATTTTCTGGCTTTTCTTATTCATGCTGTGGATAAATAAAAAGCCTAACAATACGCTTGCAATGCCGCGGCAAATAAAATGCCTGCCAGTACCAGTATTTTTGCACTGATTTTCTTTTTCATCTTCATTTCCTCATCTACCGGATTATCACTGTCCCGATATTCTTTCTTCTGTTGATTTTCCGCAGCTTCCTGCGATTCATTGGTATGAATATATCAACGGAATGTGATGAAAAATGATTGATTTTGTGTTTATTTCATGAAACGCAAAAAAATGGTGTGGAACAAAAGCCCCCAACTATGATATCTACGGATTGTTCCGTGCTGCGCACTCCCACAATCCTACCCAATATTCGCATATCGTGGAACTATCATCCCACTTTTATGCTCATATTTGGGCAGGTCACAAGGTCATTCACCCACCTATGAGCAAGCTCATGTGGGTTTAGACCTTTTGACCCTGATATCATATCATTTTAAACTTCTACGTGTCCATTTACTACATTCCAGACACCATATTCATTCTCAGCCAGACCGTTATACGTAAAGTCTACTGTTCCGTTGGTCATATACCACCAGCCATATTCATTTACTGCTAATCCGGTATAATTCAAATCCAACGCTCCATTCGTCATGTACCACCAGCCGTATTCGTTTACTGCCATTCCGGTATAGTTAAAATCCAATGCTCCGTTGGTCATGTACCACCAGCCGTATTCATTTACTGCCATTCCGGTATAACCAAAGTCAATTGTTCCATTGCTTACATACCACCAGCCATACTCATTTGCTGCCATTCCTGTATAGTTGAAATCTACTGTTCCATTGGTTATCTTCCACCAGCCATATTCATTTGCTGCTAAACCGTTATAATTGTAATCAATATTGTTATTTGTGTAATAATACCAGTTACCATCTGCTGACTGTTGCAGTCCATTTTTATTTTCATCCTGAGCCGGATTTTCATTATCACCGACATCTGTCTTTGCCGTAAATGTCAATTTATCCGCAGACACTTCGATATTAAAAACATTTTCCTGTTCCTCTCCATCATACTTGAAACCGTCAGGAAGCTGTTCGTCTTGCCCCATTGATGCCGCCGGTATAACAGACACGGGATTGTCATAATCAACCAGCCATACTTCATCTCTTCCCTGTTCATCCATTCCTAAGAAATCATTCAATGCGCAGATTCTGTAAACAGAACTTCCGGTTTCAGAATCATAGTCATATACCATTGCATACTTTTCATTTGTTGCCGTATTGATCACTAAATTACTTGTTCCTCCACTGCCCCATGCCGCATCATAATATGAGATGTCTGTGTCTAAAACAGTCTGCGTGTAACCTTCCGGCATTGTGTCATAGCTTCCTATCTTTACCGCATAATAAATGTCACCGAGCGCTTCTTTTTTCGTGAGCTGATACAGGTTATATGCCGTAATTTCGTCATTCTCATTTAATGAATAGGTTAAAGTGTAATATGAAGAATCTCCGTTGGTATAAACTACATTGGTTGTTGACGGGTCATACGTATAATACTTTGCATAAATTCTTGCAATATCCAGCGGATGTGAAATCTGATACTGCGGTGTTTCCTGCAATGTCCCGTTATCCTTTATCACGCTATCCGTAAGATTCCCTGCGGTATAAAGCACCTTTCCTGACTGCCCTGCATAAATCGTCACATTACAGGTATTTTCCACGGAAAGCACGGACGCCGTTCCCTCTGCATAAAGGCGCACACCGTAGTCTTCCTGTTTTTTTTGGTTTACCGTAAGAGAACCGTCCCCGCAGATTGTAACAGATCCGCCCCACGCATCGCCGTATGCGACAATACTGCTTATTTCATTTTCACCTATCAGGCGGATTTTAAAATCATCCCCCATCATGTTGGTTGCAATATAATTGTCTACATTTTTGTACTGGTTCAAAGTTAATGTGTTGCTTGCCTTATCGTAGGATACCCCGTCAATTGCGTTGCTTCCCTGCGATGAAATATGTTGTCTTTGGTTTCGCTGTTACCCACTGCAATATAGCATACGCCCAGTCCCCTTCATCACACGGACCGTTTGCCGCCTCTGCCTTCGGTACGGTAAATACGACCGCTGCCGACAATGCCATTACCGTTGTCAGGGCTATCGCTGCTGCCTTACTTCTACTTCTCCGGGTGGATTTCCGATTGAACTTTTTTAATATTCTCACCATAAAATTTCCTCCTTTTGCCTGTGTAAATATCTGGTAGTTATGGTGTCATCTTATCGTATCCTTTATCCGCTGTGCAGTTGGCATGTGTCTATTTTCGGCAGAAACGAGAAAAACAGCGTGGGACAGATGTCTCACGCCGTTTTATAGTATATAAATTTCAGTTTTATTCATCACCCATTTTCGCCAATTTAGCTGCCTGGTCTGCCGCGATGCAGGCATCGATGATTTCCTGGATATCGCCGTCCATAATCTTGTCCAGCTTATACAGCGTCAGACCGATTCTGTGGTCGGTTACACGGCCCTGTGGGAAGTTGTAAGTACGAATCTTTTCAGAACGGTCACCTGTACCAATCTGGCTTCTTCTCGCATCTGCTTCCGCATCATGTGCCTTCTGAATCTCTAAATCATAGAGTTTTGCACGCAGGAGAGCGAATGCCTTTTCTTTATTCTGAATCTGTGACTTTTCTGTCTGTGAATAAATAACAATGCCTGTCGGATAGTGGGTCAGTCGTACAGCGGAATCCGTTGTATTGACACACTGTCCGCCGTTTCCGGAAGCACGCATAACATCGATACGGATATCTTTTTCATCAATCTGGATATCTACTTCTTCTGCTTCCGGCATAACTGCAACCGAAGCCGTAGAAGTATGGATACGTCCGCCGGATTCTGTTTCCGGCACACGCTGTACACGGTGTACACCGCTTTCATATTTTAAAACAGAGTATGCACCCTGTCCCTTTACCATGAATTCGATTTCCTTCATACCACCAATGCCTGTTTCATCCGCGTTGACAACTTCGACCTTCCAGCCCTTTGATTCTACATAATGGGTATACATACGGAACAGCTCTGCCGCAAAAAGTGCCGCTTCATCACCGCCCGCACCCGCACGGATTTCAACGATAATATCCTTGTCATCATTCGGATCCTTTGGCAGAAGTAAAATTTTAATTTCATTTTCCAGTTCTTCTACGCGTTTTTTCGCTTCATTTAATTCTTCTTTTGCCAGTTCCTTTAATTCTTCATCGGATTCTTCATCTAAAAGCTGTAAACTGTCTTCAATTGTCTGCTTACAGTTTTTGTATTCTGTATACGTAGCAATTAACGGAGCCAGACTGCTCTGCTCTTTCATCAGCTTTCTAAAACGGTTCTGGTCATTAACCACATCCGGATTTCCCAGTTCTGCCGTAATATCCTCATAACGGTTTACGGTATCTTCCAATCTGTCAAACATATCCATAATCTATTTTATCCTTTCTTTCCGGTTCTCTGTCTTTCTTTATTTATAATCTGCCCATAACGACTCTGTCAAGTCCCGCCAAATCTTTTACGGTTGACACCTGTGTATAGCCTTCTTTACAAAGCAGTGCTTCGACTGCCGCAGACTGGTCATAACCGATTTCATAAAACAGCCGGCCGCCGGACTTTAAAAAGCTTTTCGCCTGCTTTGTAATCTTTCTGTAAAAATATAATCCGTCCTCATGTCCGTCCAATGCCAGCACCGGGTCATGCAGGCGCACTTCCTCCGATAAACTGTCAATCACCTCTGTACAGATATACGGCGGATTGGAAACCACAATATCCACGGACTGTTCCATAAGATACTTTCCTGCGTTTTCAAATAAATCGCTCTGAATCAGTGTCACATTTTCCGGTGCAAGGACTTCTTGATTAGCCTTTGCAACCGCAAGTGCCTTCTCGGAAATATCCACACCGATACCTTTGAAAGCTTTCGTTCCAGTGCAACAGACAGCAGAATGCAGCCTGAACCGGTACACATATCTACAACTGTCATACCGTCCGTACAGACCTTTAACACCTGCTCCACAAGCACTTCCGTATCCGGTCTTGGAATCAGTACATCGGGACTGACCTTAAATTCATGTCCGTAAAAAAATGTCCTGCCTAAAATGTGCTGCAACGGCTCATGACCGCTTCTACGTTCAATATAGTCAAAAAAACGTTCCTGTTCTACACGGGTAAGCAGCTTTGATCCATTCATCAGATAATATGTCCTGTCCATGCCGTTGATTTCAGACAACAGGGCATAGCTGTCGTAGTCTGCATTTTCAATGCCGCACTGTTTCAGTCTTTTTGCACCCTCACGCACCGCGCCGGATATGGTCAGATTTTCCTGTATCATCATATCCCTGCACATCACTTTTTATCCACTCTCTCTTTGAAAAGAGGAAGTTCCTCTGCGTAATCTTCGTCTTCTTCATCCTCGATAAATTCAAAGCCGTCGCCTTCTTCAAGCCCCTTATCGCTTTCTACTGACAGATTACTTTCGGATGCCTGCTGTGCTGCCGTGTCCACAGATTCCTGCGGGTCTTCTATAATTTCAAAGCCCTCCGGCAGTTCATTATCGTCCTCATCATCTTCTCCGGCTTCTGCTTCCTGTAATTCTGACTGCTGTTTTATATCTGCATTTTCACTTTCCGGCTCAGACTTTTCTTTATTTTCTGCCGGACTGCCGGTTTCGGACTGCTGTTCTGAATTTTCAGTGCTGTCCGGATTCTTTTCCTGCTCTTTTGCACCCTCTGCGTCCGTAATCTGACCGCCTTCTAATATATCCGTATCATCCGGTGCAATATATTCTTTTTCAGGCTGTGCCGTCTGCTGTGTATTTTCCTGTACAACTTCATCTGGATTTAAAGAACGTGTATTCCGGTCCGCACCGGTCGTAATTGTCGATGTAATCGCAAGAGAAGCTTCGTTGGCTGCCATTTCTGCTACCGGCTGTTCAGTATCCTTATAATAATCCAGTAAAAATGCTTCCCAGTCAAAGACTTCTTCTACTGCTTTAATCGCCACTTCAATCATATCCATATCCGGTTCTTTGGTCGTCAGCTTCTGAAGCCACAGACCCGGCTTACTGAGTGCTGTGATAAATGCATTTTCGCTTCTGCCCGCCCAGCGGATTAATTCATACGAAACACCCGCAATGACCGGAATCAGCAGGATTCTTAAAACGAGCTGCACCGCCGTATTTTCGATTCTGATAAATATAAAAAATATTACACTGACAAACATCACCAAAAACAAAAAGCTTGTTCCGCAGCGCTTGTGATAACGCGAGCTGTTTTTTACATTTTCCGGTGTCAGTCTTGCGCCATGCTCAATGCAGTTGATACACTTATGCTCTGCACCGTGGTACATAAATGTTCTTTTAATATCCTTCATCTGTGAAATTGCCAGTATGTATAAAATAAATAAGACAACTCTCACAAGACCTTCTATAAAATTCAAACAAAAATTGAGAAGAAACATAAGGTGTCAGCAGTCTGGATACAAAATACGGAATGAGCATAAACAGTCCTACTGCAAATACAACAGATAAAATAACCGTAAACGCCATTAAAACCGCTTCTAATTTATCTTTAAAAACAGCCCTTCCGATTTCATCGGCTTTTGTACTCTTCTGCTCTGCCGGATCATCATAAAACGAAGCCGAATAATTGATTGTGGAAATTCCCGTTACTAAAGAATCCACAAAGCTGTATACTCCCCGGATTATCGGATAATTCAGCACGGATGTTTCTTTTGCAGCTGATTACAATCTCTGACTGTTACTTCTATTTCATTATCTGGCTTACGGACTGCAATGGAATACTGATCCTTATTGCGCATCATAATTCCTTCAATAACAGCCTGTCCGCCGATTCCTGATGGTTTCATCGCACACCTCTAAGCATATTTTTTACCATAATAACAAAAAAGTTGAGGTCTGGTCAACCTCAACCTTATGTCTGATTAATTGTTCTGTACGCCGTACTTCTTGTTGAACTTATCAATACGTCCACGAACAGATGATGCCTTCTGCTGTCCTGTATAGAAAGGATGGCACTTTGAGCAAATTTCAACATGGATTTCTTCCTTTGTTGAACCTGTAACAAATTCATTACCACAGTTGCAAACAACCTTTGCCTGATGGTACTCTGGATGGATTCCTTCTCTCATGATTTTCACCTCTTTAATATTTAAATAAGTATTGTCATTGTGAGACGAATCTCACAAAGTGATCTCTTTATCTGTGATAAACAGCTTTCTTATTGTATCATAAGGATATTATGAATG
>ENA-OQIO01001481-OQIO01001481.1-human-gut-metagenome-genome-assembly--contig:-NODE-1481-length-11415-cov-3.812101_pt1 | contig 11415 bp, 12 predicted proteins | sample MGYA00242573_ERZ504737 | MGnify/ENA primary metagenome ERZ504737 (study PRJEB26092, sample SAMD00036203) | human gut metagenome | host: Homo sapiens | study: EMG produced TPA metagenomics assembly of... | reverse complement strand
TTCTCAACGTCGTTGTGTGGTCTTGGGATTACGTGTGTAGCTACAAGCTCTCCAAGTCTTCCAGCTGCGTCAGCACCTGTCTCAACTGCTGCTTTAACAGCTCCAACATCTCCACGAACCATAACTGTTACAAGTCCGGATCCGATCTTCTCTGTTCCTACAAGTGTAACCTCTGCTGCTTTTGTCATTGCATCTGCAGCCTCGATTGCTGCTGTAAGTCCTCTTGTTTCTACCATTCCTAATGCAAGCTGTGCCATTGCCATTGTAATATCCTCCTAAATTTCTTCGACTTCTTCGTCTGTTACTTTATGTGGTGTTCCTTTATCAAATGCGTTAAGCTTAAGCATCTTCTCAGTGTCCTCAGTCGGTCTTGAGATCTTATACTTTGTGACAATTCCTGTCATTGACTCTGCTTTCGCTGTAGCAGCCTCAAGTGCTGCCTCCACATCTGCAACCTGTCCGCGGAACTTGACCATTACGATCAACGGTACAGGCAATTCGTCTGCATTCGCAGGTTTATTTTTATCGAAGTTCTCCAGTCTTACATTTCCTGCTTTACATCCGGCGTCAGCCGCTGCAAATGCTGTTGCAAGTCCAAATACTTCCAGCATACCTACTGCTTCCATACTCTCTCACCTTATTTGTTGATGATTGCAATCTTAAGACCTTTCATAGCCAGGTTTGTCTGGTGAGCCTCATTGATCTGCTCGAGTGGAAACTCGTGTGTGATCAGATCATCCATCGGAAGTCCGATTGCTTTTGCTCTCTTAAGGAAATCAAATGTAGTTGCATAATCTCTCAGAGTGTATACCCATGAGCCAACCAGTGTGATCTCTTTTGAGCAAAGATCGAAGTGTGGGTTGATTGTTGCATCTCCACCATTGATAAAGAATCCAAGCTCACAAAGTCCACCACCATTGCGGATGAATTTGTAAATGTTTGCATGAGCGATCGGTGATCCTGTACACTGGAATGCGAAGTCAGCAGCATGTCCGCCGAATGCATCTTTTACTCCCTGTGCAAGTGCATCGATTCCCTGGAAATCTTTGAAGTTAACTGACTTCTCAGCTCCCATTCTCTTAGCAAAGTCAAGTCTCTTCTGCTCTCCGTCTACAGCTACGATATTCTCAATACCCATTGTACGAAGAACTGCGATACAGATCAGTCCGATTGGTCCACATCCCTGAACAACAACTCTGCTGTTGAATCTTAAGATTCCTGTTGTCTTAGCTCTTTCTACTGCATGTACAAGTACTGCACATGGCTCGATCAGTACACGGGATTTCAGATCCAGATCACTTACGTTGAATACTGTAGATCCCTCACGGATCAGGATGTAATCTGAGAACCATCCATTCAGATGAACATCATCGTCCGGAAGAAGTCCGTATACATCAGCTCCGCCTACGTTCTGTTTGTTGAGGTCGTACATTGTGATCTCCGGATCATCCTTGAAGATCATACATGTAACAACTTTATCTCCAAGATTCAGAGCTTTTCCAGCGCTGTCAACTTTAACGTTTTTACCCATCTTAACGATCTCACCTGTTCCCTCATGTCCGAGTACTACAGGAATAAGGCTGAATGGGTCTCTCTTGAATTCGTGAGCGTCTGTTCCACAAACACCACATCCTTCAACTTTAACAAGAATATCTCCGTCACCAACTTCCGGCATCGGATACTCTTTGATCTCAAAATGCTCAAGTGCTGTAAGCATAGCTACATGAGCTGTCTTTGGAATTTCATTTCCTGCTGCTTTCTGTGCCGGAGCTGCTTCTGGAACTTTCTTTTCCAGCATGCTCTCAAGTACCTGTTTTACAACAGCTTCTACATTAGCAGAATTCATTTCCATTGTCTATACCTCCGTTATCTTATACATAAGCTGTCTGTCATTACGCAACGTCTTCTCTTTGTGAAGCTGCTTGCGCTTGTAAGTCCTTCACCAGTTCTGCTGGCAATTGTAAATGTACAGAAGCCTTCGCCTCCGAATCCAAGTGCCGCATAGGATGGTCCGTTCTTAACAAGAATTGCTGTGTCAATTGCTTTTGCATATTTTGTAATACGATCTACATTCTTGGAGTGAATGTGAGCGGAATGTCTGTTGCCATGCTCAAGCCATACAGCCTGCTCTACAGCATCGTCGAAATCTTTCGCTCTTACTACACCAAGAATTGGCATCATAAGCTCTGTTGCGATCAGCGGATGTTCCTTTGGTCCTTCAAATGTAATACATCTGATATTGTCCGGAACTGTAACTCCGATCATTCCAAGCAGTGTCTTTGCATCACGTCCAACACATTTTCTGTTCAGCTTTCCGCCTGCAAGAACTACATTTGTCAGTGCATCCTGCTCTTCCTTGGAAGCCAGGTAGCATCCCTGCTCATTTACCATGTAGTGCATCAGTTCATCAGCGATAGAATCAACTGCAACAATCTCTTTTTCTGCGATACACGGAAGGTTGTTATCAAATGTACATCCGTTTACAATGTCCTCAGCTGCCTTACGGATATCTGCTGTCTCATCAACGAGTGCCGGTGGGTTACCTGCTCCAGCTCCGATTCCTCTTCTTCCTGAAGAAAGAACTGCTGTAACAACTCCCGGACCTCCTGTTGCAGCGATCAGCTGAATTGCAGGATGTTTCATCATGATGTTACTTGTCTCAAGTGTCGGATGCTCTACTGTACAAGCAATGTTGTCCGGTCCACCAGCCTCAACAGATGCTTCGTTCAGAAGATTAACTGCATAGATTGATGTTTTGATTGCTGCCGGATGTGGGTTGAATACTACTGTATTTCCACCTGCGAACATTCCGATTGTGTTACAGAGAACTGTCTCACTTGGGTTTGTACAAGGTGTAATCGCTCCGATTACTCCGAACGGTCCCATCTCGATCAATGTAAGACCTCTGTCTCCTGACCATGCCTGTGTAGTGATATCCTCTGTTCCCGGAGTCTTCTCAGCTACCAGCTGGTGTTTTAAAATTTTATGTCCGACATTTCCCATGCCAGTCTCCTGAACTCCCATACGGGCTAGGATTTCTGCATTCTCCATGATCTTTTTACGGATGTTGGAGATAACTTTCTCTCTGTGATCCAGTGACATCTTAGCCACGATCTTCTGGGACGCTTTCGCTGCCTCAATGGCCTCGTTCATATCCTTGAATACACCGCGGTCTCCCTGTACATCAGAAGCGATCTGCATCTTTGCAAGAACGTCCTGTACGATGTCCTGAACCATCTGTTCATTTATAGACACTCTAATACCTCCTTGAAGACTTGTTTTCCGTAAGCTGCGATTGCTGTGTCCTGCTCAGCAGTTCCACCGCTGACTCCGAGTGCACCGACGATCTTGCCATCAGCTTCGAGTACCTCTCCACCCCCGAAGATCACGATCTTACCGTCATTCGTAAACTGAATTCCGTATAACGGCTGTCCCGGCTGACTCAACTGACTTAACTCTGCTGTGGACATCTTAAGGCTCGCGGAAGTATATGTCTTATTTAACGCAATGTCAAAGCTTGCTATGTAGGCGTCATCCATACACTGGACGGCTACAGGTCTGCCTGCCTTGTCGGAAACTGCTACAACCGCATTCACGCCCACACGTGCCGCTTCTGCCTTAACTTTTTCAATCAAGGCATTGGCAAGCTTCAATGTCATCTGATGCTTTTTGCATTTACAGACATGTTTGTGTGTATGTTGTGGAGCTGCTTCCTTCATCTGATCCAGCACAGCCTGAACTGCACTGGTAATTTCCTGCTCATTCATAGCATTGCTCCTTTACTAATCTGTCAGATTACATTCCCAGCTGTTCCATAACTTTCTTTGTGATAGAAGCTACAAGATCAGCATCTGTTCCTTCTGGAGCTGCTGCTGAAGATCCGCCACAGTTTCCACCGCATGAATGGCAGCTTGGCTTACCAGCTTTAGCGTTCGGGCAAAGGTTTGCCGGGTGTTTTCCTGGAAGTCCCATCTGTCTTCTCAGTTCGTACAGTCTCTGAACCTGCTCATCGTTCAGTTCCTGAGGTCCACCAATCTGCATGGACTGCCATAACAGACGTGCGTAGAACTCAAGAGACTCCATCTTGTGGTATGCGCTCAGAAGGCTGTCTGAGTAAGCAAGTGCTCCGTGGTTCTCAAGAAGAACTGCATCAAAGTGCTGAAGGTATGGCTCGATAGCGTCCGGAATCTCCATTGTAGAAGGTGTACCGTATTTAGCGATCGGAACACATCCAAGAGCGATAACTGCTTCTGGCATGATTGGCTGTGTAAGCGGAATACCAGCGATAGCGAATGTTGTAGCGTACAGTGGATGAGCATGTACTACAGACTGAACGTCTGGTCTCTCTCTGTACACACGCATGTGCATCTTAATTTCTGAAGATGGTCTGAATCCTTTATTTGCCTGAAGAACATTACCATTCTCATCTACTTTACAGATGTACTCTGGTGTCATGAATCCTTTGCTGACACCTGTTGGTGTACACAGGAACTCATGGTCGTTCAGTTTTACAGAAAAGTTTCCGTCATTAGCTGCAACCATTCCACGGTTGTAAACTCTTCTTCCGATTTCACACATTTCTTTTTTGATTTCGTATTCGTTTTGCATTTTTTCTCCTCCTTGGAATCGTGTCAAAACTTTTGTTTTGTGTTGTTTCTTAACTTATTTTACCACACAATCCCACATTAGTCAATTTGAACAGCCGTTGTTTTTGTTGTTTCTTGTGATTATTTTCACTATTTTCTCTGTTTTCGACTTCGTGTAGATTATCTGATTGTGTTTTTTATTTTTAACCACCGATCCGGCACTCTACACCGGAAACTTCTTCTGCTACTTTCAGAAGTCGTTCCATCTTTTCATTTGTCGGTGGTTTTACATCACCCATCAGGTATGGGCGGTTCAGTCCGTCATATTTATCCTGTCCCAGCCTGTGGTAAGGCAGAAGATGCATTCTTCTTACATTGCCAAGTTTGCGGACATATGCGGCAATATCACGGATTTCTATCTCTGTATCATTGAATCCCGGGATTACCGGAACACGGATGCTCAACTCTGTCATATGAGAGTCTGCAATCTTCTTTGCATTCTCTAACATCAGTTCATTCGAGCGTCCTGTAAATTCTTTATGTTTCTCTGGATTCATGTGTTTGATATCCAGCAGATACTGGTCTAAATATGGAAGAATCTCTTCGATTGTGCTGTATGGTGCGCATCCCATACTTTCCATCGCAGTTGTGATTCCTAACTCTTTCGCTGCTCGCAGAAGGTCTCTTGCGAACTTCGGCTGACAAAGCTTTCGCCTCCGGAAAGTGTGAGTCCGCCTCCGGTTCTTCTATAATAAGTACGATCTTTTTCTACCGTCTTCATTACTTCAGCAACCGTAGTGTCCTCACCGATCACTTTTGGTTCTCCCTGTACCATCATTGTCTCGATCTCGTAGTGCTGTGATTCCGGATTACAGCACCAGCGGCATCTGAGCACACAGCCCTTTAGGAACACAATGGTTCGAATCCCATTCCCATCATGGATGGAATACCGCTGGATATCGAAGATTCTTCCTTTGGTCTTCAGATATTCTTCCATGCTGTCTCCTTCTTATTCTTAAAATCCCTGCTCCGTTCTGCGGATGATATCATCCTGCAGTGACTTGGACAATGTCGTAAACAGTGCGCTGTATCCAGCTACACGTACAACCAGATGTTTGTACTGCTCCGGATGCTTCTGTGCATCCAGAAGTGTTTCACGGCTGACAACGTTAAACTGCATGTGGCTTCCCTTCTGATCGAAGTATGACTGAATCAGTCCTACAAACTTCTCAAGTCCTTCTCTTCCACTCAGTGCAGACGGATGAAACTTCTGATTGAACAGTGTTCCGTTTGAAGCAATAAAGTGATCCAGTCTGGAAACGGAGTTTGCAGCTGCTGTCGGTCCGTTCACATCCTTACCGGCTGATGGAGATACTCCATCGGCTACCGGCATATGTGCCAGACGTCCATCCGGTGTAGCTCCTGTCTGTCCGCCAAGCGGTACATTTGCTGATACCGGATACAATCCTGCCTGGAACATACCTCCACGCGGGTTTTTATATTTCTCCAGTGGTTTTGTATAAGTATAGGCAACATCTCTTGCAAATGCGTCAACTTCCGGAATATCATTTCCAAACTTCGGCACTGCATCGATCAGCTTGAGGATTCTCTCGCCGTTTGCCTTCACCTGTTCTGATTCTGTTGCTGCAACAACAGTTTTCAGGATTGCTGCAACTTCTTTCTCACCCACCGGCTGTCCGGCAGATTTCATTGCAGAAGCAACCTCTGATACCATTTCTGCAACATCCTCGTTGCTCAGGCCCTTTCCATAGTTTGTGCTAAGAGCCATCTTCAGATCATGCATCGTGATCTTATTCTCGTCATAAACGAGTTTCTTTACTGCGTAAAGTGCATCTGCCATATTGGCAACACCGAATCCCTGCGGACCTGTAAAGTTATATACAGCGCCTCCCTGTTCCAGTGTCTTTCCTCTCTTGATACAGTCATCAACCATACATGCAAGAAACGGCAACGGTGCTCTCTCCGCATGTGCCATATCAATGGCATTGTCAGCATTAACAAGCAGTGCGATCGCGTAATCCATCTGTGCTTTATAAGCATCATAGAATTCGTCAAATGTCTTCATATCCTCAACATTACCTGTCTTCGGACCAATCTGTACACCTTTGTCCACACCATTTGAAAATACCAGTTCCAGCGGACGACACATATTGAAGAATGCTGCATCATGCCATCCATTTGTCTTACCGGACTTCTGTGGTTCTACACATCCGATGATGTTGTAGTCTCTCGCATCCTGTAAAGTCAGTCCGCGGCTCTCAAGTGACGGGATAATAACCTCATCATTATAATAAGCCGGGAGTCCGATTCCTGTTCTTGTAAGTTCTGCTGCATAAATCAGGAATTCATGTGGTGATCCATTCCAAACTCTTACAGAAAGAGAAGGCATTGGAAGGAATACATGCATAGATGATGTAATACACATAAATGAAAGATCATTCGTAACATCTATACCATCTTCATTCTGTCCTCCTGCGATCAGGTTCTGGAACAGACTGTAACCTGCGAATCCTTCTGCTGAAGCCGCATCACGGCACTTGTTCAGGTCATTTAATTTAACCCAGATACAATCCAACAGTTCCTGTGCAAACTCTCTTGTGATCTTTCCGCTGTCGAGATCCTTCTTATAATAAGGATACATATACTGGTCGAATCTTCCAGGGGAGATTGAATGTCCACTGGACTCGATCTGTAACAGCTGCTGTACAAACCAGAAGGACTGACAAGCTTCATAGAATCCTGTCGCACCCTTCTCCGGTACATTCGCACAATTCTGTGCAATGATAAGAAGTTCTTTCTTTCTTACCGGATCAGAACATTTCTCAGCCATCTCAAGTGCAAGCTTTGCATAACGGCGGGCATATGTGATCGCTGCATCACAGCTGATCATTACCGCCTCAAGGAAACGTGATTTTGTCTGATAGTTACCATCACTGACCTTCATAGAAGCAAGCTCATCTTCTGCTTTCTTGCGGATTCCGGAAAATCCGATCTCGAGAACTTCACCATACTTAACTGTCACATGTCCTACACCATTATAGAAATAGTTTCCAGGTGTAAAGATATTGTGTTCAATGTCAAGTAATGTCTCCGGCTCCATGTATGCTGTAGCCAGGTCACTTGTTGTACGGCCTTTCCAGTAAGCATTCGCCTCTTTCAGTTCCTTCTTCGTCTGTTCAGAGATGTAGAACGGGTCAGCACTTCTTGTTTCAACTGTATCAAACTCTGCCTCCAGCCACTCGTAAGAGAACTCCGGAAATGTCTGGCATCCTCTTGGAGCAAGTGTACTGCTTCCAACAACAAGTTCCAGGTCACGGATCGTGATCGGAATATTCTCCAAAATATGCTGGAACGCTTTTGCTCTACGGATGATCATTGGTTCATTCTCAGTCTGTTTGTACGACTCCGTAATCAGTACCGCTCTCGCCGACTCAATCTCAGGCATCTTCGCATACAGGTTTTCTACCAGTTTTGGAATTCTGTCCGACTTCGGGATGGGAGTACTGTCATAAGTATAAAGTCCCATTTTGCTCTTAAACTCCTTTCTTCCAATATTAACATTTATTATACTTTATTTATCCCCTAAAGTCAATCAAAACACAATACATCCCACATTATATTTCTCTAAAGTTACAACAAATCCCAACATGGTTTGTGTTGTGTTTTATTTGTTTTTTCTCTGTATTTTGCCTCGAATTAATTGACATTTCACTCGAAATACCGCATAATTAAGGTATATATGCGACCATGACACGTTAATCGACACTGTGTCTCTCGCGCGAACGATTAGAAAGAAGGGTTGGATTATATGGCTTCTTATGAATTTGATGTCCACACACATTCCATCGCCAGCGGGCACGGAACCTGTGCGACCATGACTGATATGGCAAAAGCTGCCAATGCAGCTGGGCTTAAGATGCTTGGAATTTCCGATCATGGTCCGAAAACGCTTGGTGGCGGACGCATTTCTTATTTCCGCAGCCTTGCATTTGCACAACCAAAGCGTCTCGGTGTTAGAATGCTTTACGGTGCAGAGGTAAATATTCTGGATCAGGAAGGAAAACTGGATCTTGATGATGAGATTTTAGAGTCTCTGGATTATGTTATAGCAAGTATGCACCGTCCAATTTTTAAATCCGGAACAGCAGATGAGAACACCCGTGCTTATATCAAGACTATGGAGAATCCTAATGTTAATATCATCGGTCATTGCGATGACGAAAAATTCCCTGTAGATTATTTTGCGCTTTTCCGTGCTGCAATGGAGAACCATGTTCTGCTTGAGATCAATAACAGTTCTTTAAGTCCGGATGGATATCGTGGGGATACGACCTACGCTGATCTCTTAATATTGAATCTGTCCAAGCACTTTAATTATCCGGTTCTGTTCTCCAGTGACAGCCACGGCACCGAACATATCGGTGACTTCCAGTATGCCGAAGCTTTGGCTCGAAAAGCTGACATTCCGGAGGATCTTATCCTGAATTACTCTGTACGTAAGTTTATGGGATTTTTAGGTGAGAGATAATACTATAATATAGAAGGAATACTTACAATGGGAAAATGTCTTTTCTTTGATGCAGATGGAACAATTTTAGATATTGTAAAAGGAACACCAGAAGATACAAAACTTGCACTTCAACAGTTGAGAAAAAACGGACATAAGACTTTCATCTGTACCGGTCGTTCAAACGCTTTTGTTCCTGAATATCTTATGAAGGAGATTGGATTTGACGGACTTATCGCTAATCTTGGAGCATATATCGAATATAATGGAACGCGGGTATTTGAGCGTGAGATGCCAACCGACCTGGCATGGAAGACCGTAGAGATCATTAAGGCAAACGGTTTTATCCCTGTACTGGAAGGCAATGATTATATGTACTATAATCTGGATGAATATACAAGTGACATAGACTGGTTTGCTGATCTGATCACTCAGGAACTCGGTGACAAACTGCTTCCTATTCGTGGAAATGAACATAATCTTCACTTTAACAAAATAAGTGCCAAGCGCACACCCGGATGTAATCCAGAGAAATTATGCCAGGAATTATCCCTATGGTATGATTATATTATTCACAGTGGATCTTTTGTTGGAAGAACGATTGAATTTGTCATGAAAGGCTGTTCCAAAGGACTTGCGATCAGTGTTATGAGTAATGTACTTGGATACGAAAAGAGGGATGTTATTGCTTTCGGCGATAGCAATAATGACTTGCCAATGTTCCAGGCTGCCGGATTTAAGGTTGCTATGGGAAATGGATCTGAAGACTTGAAATCACAGGCTGATTATGTGACCGGCGCCTTGGAAGACGGCGGAATCCGCCAGGCGCTGGAATATCTGAATTTGATTTGATTACATATTAAAAGATTGAAATTCTCTTACTGTTTCTTTCAATCTTTTAATTTATTGTTGCGCATTATGCAACTAATAGTTTTTCTTTCTTGATTATTCCATACTCCTTTGCTACGTTTATAATGTAAGGCAGATCGTTCAATATTATGCTTTAAGCAAGGAGGCTCAATAACATGAAAGTATTATTAGTAAATGGATCCCCACATAAAAATGGCTGTACACACCGTGCTTTACAAGAAATTCAGATGCAATTAAAAAAAGAAGCAATTGATTCTGAAATTTTTTGGATTGGAAGCACTGTCCAAGGATGTATCGGATGCTGTCAATGTCAAGAAAGCGGAACCTGTGTATTTGATGATATTTTAAAGATATTTTTAGAAAAAGCAAAGGATACTGATGGATTCGTATTTGGATCCGCTGTTTATTATGGATCTTCCACTGGTTCTCTTTCTTCTTTTATGGATTCGTCTTTTCTTCAGTGGAAGTTCTTATCTTGAAAACAAACCAGCTGCCGCAGTTGTTTCCTGTCGCAGAGGAGGTGCTTCTGAAGCCTTCTCCCAGATGAACATGTATTTTGCAATGTGTAATATGCCAATTGTTCCATCTCAATATTGGAATCAGGTTCACGGCTTGAAACCAACAGACATAGAAAAAGATCTCGAAGGACTTCAAACCATGCGCACACTTGCTCTTAACATGAGTTGGCTTTTAAAATGTATTGAAGCTGGAAAATCCAACGGCATTCCACTTCCTCAACGTGAGGAACCCATTGCAACAAATTTCATCAGATAACTTCCTTTTTACCATTCTGATATTTTCATCTTTCAGGATGGTATTATTTCTATAAATTCAAAAGTCCGTCTATGAACATTGATAATTAATACATAGACGGACTTTTTATACATCAAATTATGCTTCGCATTTTGTAAAGTACATAGAGATTCCCTGTCCTCCACCAATACACATGCTAATCATTGCATCTTTTTTATCTGTTCTCATTAACTCATACATTACTTTTACAGTAAGCATTGCGCCTGTTGCTCCGATTGGATGTCCGATGGAGATTCCGCCACCATAAATATTAACCTTTTCAGGATCAAGTCCAAGATCACGGCTCACCGCATACGCCTGACTCGCAAATGCTTCATTGATTTCAAACATATCAATGGATTTAAGATCTAATCCAAGTTTATCAGCAAGTTTCTCGCTGGAGATTTTCGGTGAATATCCCATTAGTTCCGCATCAAATCCGGCAATTGCATATCCTTCTATCTTTACTTTTGGTGTCACCCCAAGTTCTTCTGCTTTTTCTTTAGACATTACAACAACTGCTGCAGCGCCATCATTTAAGCTGGAAGAATTTGCCGCTGTTACTGTACCTCCTTTACAAAACATGGACGAAGTTTTGCAAGTTTTTCCATACTCTGTCCTTCTCTTGGTCCCTCATCT